>VFQT010002171.1_pt1 | contig 20934 bp, 20 predicted proteins | sample 3512381 | NCBI WGS metagenome assembly VFQT01 (sample SAMN10412376, study PRJNA504923) | tailings metagenome | isolation source: Relicate 2 Philex TSF3 active mining site | place: Philippines: Tuba, Benguet | collected 2017-08-29
GCCTGCTCGGACTTCTGCCGGGCGGGCCGGTTCCGTGGGAGGGCGATACCAACTTTTCACTGGACGTCGCCGACTCCCCGCAGGAGATGGAGTCGAGGCTCTCCCTCGAAGAGGAAAAGGGGTTCACGGCTCGCATGACCGCCGGGTTCTGCTGGCCATGGAGCGAGCCCGAACGTGACGGACGCCTCGTGCCCGACGTCGCTATTGGCCACTGGCAGCGTCCGTGGAATGTGAAGGGTGAGAGGGCAGTCGGTGGCGCGCCTCCGTCGGCGCTGTGGGCGACAGACCCGGCCGGATTCGGTCAGGTGGGCTGCATTTACACCGCCCAGGGGTTCGAGTACGACTGGAACGGCGTCATCGTCGGACCTGATCTCGTGTGGCGCACCGACCGCTGGATCGCTGTACGGGCCGAGTCCAAGGACCCAGCGTTCCGAAATTCCAGCAAGGTCACTGACGAGGAATTTGATCGACTCATCCGCAACGTCTACAAGGTGCTGATGACCCGCGGCATGATCGGCACCTTGCTCTTCTCGACTGATGTGGAAACGAACGCTTTCCTCCGCAGCCTGATCTGATACCGGGTGATCCGCGCGGCAGTCAGGCGGGACGACTATCGATCACGGCAAGAGCTCGTAATACTGCGGACGTGCCTTCATCGCATGTATCACGAGCTCGCTACCGCTGTCGAACACAAGGATGACGAGTTCCAGTAGGCGGCCGGCTTCGTCGAAGCCGAGGCGGAATTGGCGTGCGGGACTGTCATCGTCGAGGTAGGCGACGTACACGGGCTGCGATGCAGCGGACAGGGCGCTTGCCGGGTCGATGCCGTGCTTGAGGGCCGATGGGTGAACCTCCACTACGCCGCGCCCAGCCAGGCACGGATGGCGGCCCGGATGGCCTCAGAGCGGCTGACGTGCTCGGCATCGGCTCGTGCGCCCAGCGCCTCGAGAAGATCTGCATCGAGGCGTACCGGAACGATTGTGCTCGGGCCGTCGCCAAGGGGTTGGCGGCCTCGCTTGCGCAGCTGCTCGACCGGATAGCCGGCCTCGGCTTCGTCTGCCCAGGCCTGGATCTGGTCATCGCTGACGGGCTGGCCCTTGATCGTCCGAGAGGTCACCTGCAAATCGTAATACGAAAATACGGCCAGGTCGACACCTCGGCGCGGGCCGTCATCCCCAGAACACGAAAGTGGGGTCCGCGTCGATCTCCTCGAGCAGGTCCTCGAGTGCTCCAGAAGGCCGCCGTGCGTACTTTCGGAATCGGTCACCCTCCGCGCTGACTTCGAGCTTCCAATGTCGCGTCGTAGCGACGTAGGTGAGCCGAGCGAGGGGATAGGTCTCCCACGGCGCGGTTGCCTCCCCATCCCACGGCGGCCGCTCCTCCGTGATGACGACATGCGGTCCGTCGACCAAGCCGACCACGCGCACCTGATGTGCCGCCTCGCTGGGCACTCGCGCGGCGCACCACCGTCGGATCCGCGCCAGGTCGGTCTCGGGAACCTCACTCGAAGTCACCGCTTCATCGTGTCATTCCACTGCTTGTTGGGCGCCCGGCTTAGCGAGTATGTGCCCCTGCCGCGCGCCACTTATCCACAGATCGTGCGCTCGTGCGCGCGAAAAGAAAGGGCAGAAGAAGGGGCAGAAGCTTGATTCCCTCTCCAGTAAGTGGGAAACAACTTCCGGAAAGTCGTTGCGCTGCAACGAGTTTGGAGGTGGCCAGGGGCGGGGTCGAACCGCCGACCTTCCGATTTTCAGTTGGCCACGTGAGCATCGCTGTCTACGTGTCGCTGCGGGGCCCTACATGGCCGGCATGGATGGTGTCCGGTTCCGGTTCGGGCTGTCTTGCGGGCGAACCTCTGCTGGAGTACGGGTCGTTCCTAGACTCCATGTATGGGTGAGGGGATGGCTGCCGAGTCGGTTGCCTCGCTGCTGCGGTCCCGTCGCAGCATCCGTGACTTCCGTCCCGATCCGGTGCCCGGTGAGGTGATCGATGGGGTCGTTGCCGATGCCCTGGCGTCGCCGAGCTGGTCCAATACCCAGCCCTACCTGCTTGCGGTGGCCACTGGGGCGGTGCGCGATTCACTCAGCGTCGCGCTATGCGAGCGCTTCGATGCCGCCAGCCGTGCGCGTCGTTCCGGGCTCCTGGGTCGGCTTCTTGCCTGGCGTGCCCGTCCGTCCAGTGACCTGCGGGTGCCGCTGGACTATCCGCCGGACCTGCAGGACCGGCGCCGGGAGACCGGCCATGGGCTGTATCGGGTGCTCGGCATCGACCGTGCCGACCGGGCCGCACGCGAGCGGCAGATGCGCCGCAACTTCGAGTTCTTCTCCGCGCCGGTGGCGATCTTCGTCTTCGTCCATCGTGGGCTGGGGCACTACGCGACCCTGGACGCGGGGATCATGCTGCATGCCCTGATGCTCTCGGCGCATGCCAGGGGCCTGGGCACCTGCGCCCAGGGGGCCCTGGCCGTCTGGGCCGATCCGGTCCGGTCGGCCTTCGAGGTGCCGGGGCACTACGCCCTGCTCTGCGGGGTGGCACTGGGCTATCCCAGCGACCATCCGGTCAATGCGTACGCGCCAGCTCGAGCTGGGGCATCCGAACGGCTCCTGCCGGCTCGGCCTGCCACAATGGAGCCCGCCCGCAACGACCGACCGGCCGGATTGGACCACCCATGACCTTCGCTCCCAGCGCCCTGATGAACGATGGCCGCACCATCCCCACCATCGGCTTCGGCCTGTGGCAGGTGCCCGACGACGTCGCGGTCGATGCCACCCTGTGCGCCCTGGAAGCCGGATACCGCCACCTGGACACCGCGGCCGTCTACGAGAACGAGGCTGGCGTCGGCACGGCCATCGCGCGCAGCGGCCTTGAGCGAGGCGAGCTCTTCGTCACCACCAAGGTGTGGAACACCGACCACGGCTACGACCAAACGCTGGCGGCGATGGATCACAGCCTGGGCCTGCTCGGCCTGGACTACGTCGACCTGTACCTGGTGCACTGGCCGTCGCCGGCGACCGGCAACTACCTGGAGACCTGGCGGGCCGTGCTTGCCCTGCAGGAGCAGGGCAAGACGATCAGCGTGGGCGTGTCGAACTTCCACCCCGACCACCTGGAGCGGATCATCGCCGAGTTCGGGGTGGTGCCCGTCCTGGACCAGATCGAGCTGCATCCAGACCTGCAGCAGCGCGAGCTGCGTGCCTTCAATGCCCAGCGCGGGATCCTCACCGAGGCCTGGAGCCCGTTGGCCTCCGGGGAGCTGCTTGCCGATCCCACCATCACGGCGATCGCCGCGAAGCACGGCGTATCCACGGCCCAGGTGATGATCCGCTGGCACCTGCAACTCGGGCACGTGGTGCTGCCCAAGTCGGTCACCCCGGAGCGGATCCGGCAGAACATCGACGTCTTCGGGTTCAACCTGGACCGGCACGACCTCCGGGCGATCGCCGAGCTCGACAAGGGCAGGCGGACGGGGCCGAATCCTGACGAGTTCATGTAGGTTGCGCTGACCAGCAGGAGGGTGGCGCGTTGAACCTCGAGAAGGTGGTCTTCGGGTTCTTCGTGCTGCTGGCCGCCTCGCTGAACCTCGGCTTCTTCCTCGGGGACATCGACAACCCGGCCCAGCACGCACCGATCGAGCTCTATGCCGCGGTGGTGGTCAACCTCATCGCCACCGTGCTGAAGTTCGGGGACCGCACCCAGCTAGGGGCGGTGCACCTGGCGACGAGCCTGGTCGCCGACCTGCAGCTCATCACCGCGTGCGTGATCCTGGTCTACGCGCAGGGGACGTCCCCGGCCGGGATCAGCCCGGAGTCCATCTCCATGGTGGTGTCCCTATCCGGTGGTGCCCTGCTGGCGAACCTGGTCGCGGTCGTGCTGCTCGTGGTGGACACGGTCTCCTACCGCAGGCGGTAGTCGATGTCGATCCCCGGGCCAGCGGTACCAGGCACCGGCATCCAGCCATCCGCATCGGCCACTCCGTCCGCCGTGGCGTCCGCGGCCATCTTCATCGTGCTCCGCCGGATGCGGCTGCCGTTGATCATCCTCATCGTGGTCTTCGCCATCAGCGTGCTGGGGCTGACCCTGATCGAGGGGGACTCACCAGAGGGACCCTGGCGGATGTCGCCCTTCGACGCCTTCTACTTCATGAGCTACACCGCGACCACCATCGGCTTCGGCGAGATCCCCAGGGCCTTCAACGAGGCGCAGCGGATGTGGGTGACCCTAAGCATCTACGTGTCGGTGGTGACCTGGGCCTACGCGATCGGGGTGATGCTCGCCCAGCTGCAGGATCCCGGGTTCAAGCGCACCCTGGCCATGCAGCGCTTCGGCCGTCGCGTGGGGCGCATCCGCGAGCCCTTCTGGCTGATGGCCGGCTTCGGGCAGACGGGGGAGCTGCTCGGGTCCTGGCTCGATGCCCTCGGCCATCGCTTCGTCGCGATCGACCTGCAGCCCGAGCGCATCGTCGCGGTCGAGCTCGGGGCCTTCCAGGCGGACGTCCCAGGGCTGGCTGCCGATGCCCGGGATCCGGGCGTGCTCGCGCTCGCTGGCCTGCGCCATCCCAGGTGCCAGGGGGTGCTGGCGCTGACCGACGACGACGAGGCGAACCTGGCGGTGCTGATGGCTGCCTCGGTGCTGCGCCCGGACCTGCAGGTGATCGCCAGGGCCGGCGACCGGGCGATGGCCCAGCGGATGCGTGCCTTCGGCACGCCCATCGTCATCAACCCATTCGACAGCTTCGGGGACCACTTCCGGGTGGAGCTGCGGGCACCGGCCGTGGAGCGCCTGGCGCACTGGCTGATGAGCGCGCCGGGGGAACCGATGCCGGACCGGCTGCACGCCATCTCCTCCGGCCACTGGATCGTCTGCGGGCACGGGCGGTTCGGCTGCGAGCTGGTCGCCGACCTGCTTGCATCGGGGATCGAGGTGGTGGTCATCGATCCCGCACCAGTGCAGGTCGAGGGCGTCACCCGGCTGCACGGGGATGCCACCGATCCGCAGGTGCTCGCCCAGGCCCGGCTGGCATCCGCCGCGGGCTTCGTGGCCGGCACGTCGAACGACATCACCAACATGTCCCTGGTCGAGTCGGCGCGCCGGGTGAATCCGTCCATCTTCATCCTGGCCCGGCAGAACCAGCCGATGAACGCCGACCTGTTCGCGGCCATGGACCTGGACCTGACCATGGTGCCCAGCCGGGTGGTGGCCCAGGAGGCCATCGCCCATGTCGGCAATCCGCGCCTTGCCCAGTTCCTGGACCTGCTGGCGACGATGGAAGACACGGCAGCCGCCGAGCTGACCTCGCGCATCGTGGCCGCCAGCGGCACCGGCTCGCCGGACCTGTGGCTGGTCACCCTGACGGCAACCCAGGCACCCGCCCTGCTGCGCGCCATGGCACGCATGCCGGTCACGGTGGCGGACCTGCTGCGGGACCCACAGGACCGCGAGCAGTCGCTGCCCGCCCTGATCCTGATGCAGGCGCGCAACGATCAGGCCTGGCTGGCGCCGCCAGCCGATGCCGACCTCCAGGCCGGGGACGTCCTGCTGGTGGCCGGCACCGTCGCGGCCCAGGCGGATCAGCAGCCCATCCTGTTCAACGACGAGGCCGCGAGCTACCTGCTCACCGGCCGCGCGGTTCCCGCCGGCTGGTTGCTGCGCACCCTGCAGCGCACCCCTTCGGACTAGCCGGTCGCTGCCAGGGCGTCGATGGCTGCCCGCTGCGGCAGTGAGGGCACCGCGCCGCTCGCGCTGGCCGCCAGGGCACCGGCAGCCGAGCCCAGCCGGATCGCCGTCGGCAGGTCGTGGCCCTGGGCCAGGGCGGCGGCCAGGCAACCGCAGAAGGCATCGCCGGCCGCGACCGTGTCGACCGCGGTCACGGCGAAGGCGTCCGCCGAGGAGGTCCCGGTGGCATCGCACCAGGCGACTCCCTGATCCCCGCGGGTGATGAGCACGGTGGCCGGGCCCAGGGCCCGCAGCGATGCGGCAGCCGCCCGAGCCTGGTCGGCGGATGCGGTCGGCATCCCGCTGAGCAGGGCCGCCTCGTGCTCATTGGGGACCAGCAGGTCCACTTCGGCCAGCAGGGCTGGATCGAGCTCCCGGGCGGGAGCCGGATTGAGGATGGTCAGCGCCCCTCGGGCCCTGCCCGCTCGCATCGCAGCCTCCACGGCATCCGGTGGGACCTCATGCTGGACGAGCACCACCCGGAGCTCATCGATGGCGGCCAGGGCCTGCTCGACCTGGGCGGCGTCGACCGCGGCATTGGCCCCGGGGATCACCACGATGCGATTCATCCCGGCGGCGTCCACCTCGATCACCGCGGTGCCGCTGGGGCCGGGAGCTTGGCGCAGGTGGGAGTCGTCGATGCCCTCCGCGAGCACCAGGCTGCGCAGCCAGTCGCCGCCCTCGTCCGACCCAACCGCGCCGACCATCGTCACCCGGGCGCCGGCACGTGCCGCGGCCACCGCCTGGTTCAGGCCCTTGCCACCGGGGAAGCGCTCCAGCGAGTGGCCGAAGACGGTCTCGCCGGGAGCGGGCATGCGCTGCAGTCCCAGGACCAGGTCGACGTTCGCGCTGCCCACCACCACCACCGTCATGGCCGCAGTATCCCAGTCGGAGCACTCGGCTCAGCTGGTCGGCGAGCCGCTATCGTCGGGGGGTGCCGGAACCGGGGTGGCTGGGTATCGACCTGGGCACCGGGTCGGTCAAGGCAGCGGTGGTCGCGCAGGACGGCAAGGTGCTCGGGCAGTCGTCCGCCCCATATGACGTCCAAGCCCCGCGCCCAGGCTGGGCCCAGGCCGATCCGCTCGACTGGTTGACCGCCACCAGCCAGGCGGCCCAGGAGGCGATCGCGCGCGCCGACTGCAAGGTGGCGGGGGTCGGCTTCTCCGGGCAGATGCACGGGGTGGTGCTCTCGGACGCCCAGGGCCGGCCACTGCGGCCGGCGATCCTATGGGCGGACAGCAGGTCGATCGACCAGGTGCGCCAGCTGGCCCGCGACTTCGACCGGGCCCACCTGGCCCGGCTGGGCTCCGGCGCGGTGACCGGGTTCGCGGCCACCTCCCTGGCCTGGCTGCATGCGCACGAGGATGCCCTGCTGCAGCAGGCCGCATCGATCCTGCAGCCCAAGGACTGGCTGCGGATGGCGCTGGGCGGTGCGCAGGTCACCGATCCCAGTGACGCCTCCGGCACGCTGATGTGCGACGTGGCGACCGGCACCTGGGATGAGCAGGCCATCGCCTGGACCGGGGCCCCGAGGTCGGCGATCGCCCCGATCCACGACTCCGGCCAACCAGCCGGCGAGATCGACATCGCCGGATTGCGACTGCCTGCCGTCGCCGGTGGCGCCGACACCGCCTGCGCCCTGGCCGGCATCGGCCTGCAGCCCGGGGAGGGCTTCATCGCAGTGGGTACCGGGTCGCAGGTGGTCAGCGTGCTCACCGCCCCCGAGGTGGACCCGACCCTGGCCACCCACACCTTCTGCGGCCTCGGGCCGGCCGGCACGGCCTGGTACCGGATCGGGGCCGTGCAGAATGCCGGCCTGGCCTTGCAGGTGGCCCTGCGCTGGCTCGGTGCGGATGTGCATCAGGCGCACGCCGCCCTGGCCGGCGGCGTCCGGCCGGACGATCCGGTCTTCGTCCCGACCCTGTCCGGTGAGCGCACCCCGCACATGGATCCGGGCATGTCCGGCTCCTGGCATGGACTGCGCCTGGCCACCGACCGGGAGGCCATGCTGCGCAGCATCCTGGAGGGCATTGCCACCGGCATCGCCCTGGCGGTGGAGTCGGTCCGCGCGACCGGGGCGCCCTGGCCGCAGGTGGTCCCGCTCGTCGGCGGTGGCACCCATGACCCGGCCTTCCGTCGCCTGCTGGCCAGCGCCACCGGCTGCCCGTTGGCGGTGGTCGAGGCCCCCGATGCTGCGGTCATCGGCGCCGCGATGACGGCGATGGGCCGGGTTCGGGCCCCCCAGGCCCCGCCCACCATCGAGGTCGTCGAGCCTGATCCGCGGCAGGCCGAGGTGCTCGCCGAGCGACGCACGGCCTTCCTGGCCGCTGTCCAGGCCGGGCGAGGATGATGGGCACCAACGAGGCTGGCTGCGGACTGCGGAAGGACAGCGACCATGCTCAAGGGGATTGACCCACTGCTCTCGGGCGACCTGCTCAAGGTGCTGGACGACATGGGGCACGGTGACCGGCTGCTCCTCGTCGATCGCAACTACCCGGCGGCTGCCTCGGGCAAGCCGGTGATCCGCCTGGGCGAGGCAACCATCCTGCGGGCAGCCGAGGCGATCCTGAGCGTCTTCCCGCTCGATACCTTCATCGAGCACCCGCTCCAGCGCATGGAGGTCCGGGACGATCCGAGCCTGACCACCCCGACCCAGGATGCCCTGCTGGACCTGGCCCGGCGGGTTGAGGGGCGCCCCCTGGAGTACGGGATCATCCGCCGGCTGGACTTCTACGTCGAGGCGGCCAAGGCCTACGCCGTGGTGCATACCCTGGACGCGGCCCCGTACGGCTGCTTCGTCCTGCACAAGGGCGTCATCTTCGATCCGGAATGACCACCCCGCCTGGGGCCGCGCCGGACGGCGCGCTGTCGCCGCTGCGCCACCCGGCGTTCCGCTGGCTGTGGATCGCGACCATCGCAGCGAATACCGGCCTGTGGATGCAGGCCCTGGGTGCGCAGTGGTACCTGGTCAGCCGGCCCGGGGGCGGGGCGCTGGTCGCCCTGGTGTCCCTGGCCCTGACCCTGCCGATGGCCCTGCTGGCCCTGCCCGCCGGCATCCTCGCGGATGCGATCGACCGTCGGCGCATGCTCATCTGGGTCCAGGCCGGCTCTGCAGCGGTAGCCGCGCTGCTGTGCGTGCTGATGGCCACCGGGTCGCTGGCCCCCTCGACCCTGATCATCCTGACCGCCCTGCTGGGCTGCGGCTCGGCGCTCACCCTGACGCCCTGGCAATCCCTCATCCCGGACCTGGTGCCCCGGGAGCGGCTGCTGTCCGCGGCAGCCCTGGTCGGCATCAGCTTCAACATCGCTCGCGTCATCGGCCCGGCGGTCGCGGGGTTCGTCGTGGCCTGGGCCGGCATCGCCATCGTCTTCGCCCTCAATGCCGTGCTGGTCGGGGTCTTCCTCGTTGCCTTGATCGCCTGGAAGGGCACCGGCAAGGGTCCCCATCAGCCGGAGCGGCTGTGGCCCGCGATGCGCTCGGGATTCCGATACGTCCGGCATTCCCCGCAGGTGCTGAAGCTGATGCTGCGCTCCTTCTGGTTCACCCTGCCGATGATGGCCATCCTGGCCCTGCTGCCGCTGATCGCCACCGAGCGGCTGGGGATGGGTTCCTCGGGCTACGGACTGCTCTTCGCCTGCCAGGGTGCCGGGGCCGTCGTCGGCGGACTGGGCCTGGCCCGGGCTCGGCGGCACTTCACCACCAATGCCATCACCGGGACCACGGTGGCGGTGGCCTCGGTGATCACCTTGGCCCTGCCCTTCGTCGGCTTGCCGCTGATCGCGATGGCCCTGATGGTGGTCGCCGGGGGCTGCTGGACGATGACCCACGCGGCCAATGCCGGGGCCCTGCAGGTCTACCTGCCGGCCTGGGTTCGAGCCCGGGGCCTGGCCATCTACTCGATGGCCCTGTTCGGCGGGCAGGCGGTCGGCTCGGCCTTCGTCGGCTGGATGTCCGACCAGTTCTCCCTGGTGTTCGCCTTCGTCGTCTGCGCGGTCCTGATGGCTGCCGGGGCAACCCTGGCCTGGTGGCTGCCGCTGAAGCAGCTCGACGGCATCGACCGGACCCCGATCCGCAACTGGCTGGAGCCGGACCTGGTGGTCGATCCGACCCAAGGGGACGGGCAGGTGCTGGTCAGCATCACCTACTGGATCGATCCGCAACACGAGGCCGAGTTCATCCGCCGGATGAGCCAGCTGCGACGGGTCCGGCTGCGCACCGGGGCCATCGACTGGTCCCTGCTGAAGGATGGGGAGGTCGAGCGGCGATTCGTCGAGGAGTTCGTCGTGGGCTCCTGGGATGAGCACCGCTCCCAGCACGAGGTGCGCTTCGTCGCCTCGGACCGGCAGGCGGAACAGGCCGTGGATACGCTGTCGAATCCAGCCCCAGAGGTCAGGCACCTGTTCACGGTCGATGTTCCGCGGCAGTTTCGCTAGGCCGGATAGGACCCAATGACCGCTGTCGTCTTCGGCCTGCTCACCGCCGTGCTGTTCGCAACGAGCACCCTGTGCTCCTCGCGGGCCGTGCGGATCATCCCGAGCTACTCGGTGGTGGCCTCGGCCATGCTGGTCGGGCTGGTCATCACCATTCCCTTCGCTGCGCTGGAGGGGATCCCGCAGGGACTGTCCGGTGCGAACCTCGCCTGGTTCGCGGTCTCCGGTCTGGGGAACGCCGCCGGCCTGGTGCTGATCAACGAGGCCCTGAAGGTCGGCAAGGTGGGGATCGTGGCGCCCATCGTGGCCACCGAGGGGGCGATCTCGGCGGTGCTGGCGGCCATCATGGGGGAGTCGGTGGCCCCGATTGCGGCCTTCCTGCTGCTGGCGATCGTTGCCGGCGTCGTGCTGTCGGCGGTGGCACCCGATCCGGCCCCGATCGCCCACGAGCGGCGGCTTCGCGCCGTGCTGCTGGCGACGGTGGCCTCCTTCGCCTTCGGCGTCAGCCTGTTCGCCACCGGCTACCTCAGCGATGCCCTGCCCGCCTCATGGCTGCTGCTGCCGGCCCGGGTCGTCGGGGTGCTCGTGCTGGCCATCCCGCTGCTGCTGCTCGGGCGCCTGCAGATGCGCCGCCGGGCAGTGCCCTTCGTCCTGGGCATCGGCATCACCGAGGTGGTCGCCTTCGCGGTGTTCACCGTGGGTGCCCGCGACAGCGTCGCGGTGTCCTCGGTGCTGGCCTCGCAGTTCGCCTCGATCGCAGCGGTGGCCGCGTTCCTGCTGTTCAAGGAGCGCCTGGGCAGGCTGCAGGTCACCGGGGTGGCGATCCTGGTAGCGGCGGTTGCCGCCCTGACCCTGCTACGTTCGGGATAGGGCCGGACGGCTCCAGGGCACCCCTGGAGCGCCCCACCGGATCAGGTGAGGATGACTCGCTGGCGCTGCGCCCGCAGGGACATGATCAGGGCCACGATCCAGCCGATGATGGTCCAGCCAAGGAGCAGGTTGATCCAGAAGACGAACCAGTGCGGGACGTCGCGCACCGCGGCAATGGCCCACGGCAGCATGTAGCCGGCGGTCAGGATCGCCACGACGACGGAGACGACCTTGGTCACGGTCCAGGAGCGAGCCTCCGGCTCGATGATGGCATTCGACATGCCTGCATCCTACGTTTCATTCGGCCTGGTTGATTCGGCCTGGTTGATTCGGCCCGGTTGATTCACGCCGGGTTGGCTCGTGACCGGATCAGTTCACGATCACGCGATGCTCGTGATCGGCCGCCCAGTCCAGCACCGCGGCCCGGGACAGCATCCGCGGCCCGCACTCGCACCAGGCCGGCAGCTGGTCATCGCTGAGCCGGTCCTCGGGCTCATCGAGGTCTAGCAGGTCGAACCAGGCCTTGGGCTGTCGACCGCGGTGCGGGGTGTCGGGCAGGTCGGCATCGCCATGGCTGTGGCGTCGGATCTGGGATCGGTAGACCAGGCCGATGTCGGTGTCGAAGACGGTCGCGAGGTGGTGACTTCGAGCGCAGGCGATCCGTACCGCGGCATCCTGGCTGCCACCGGCCGGCAGCCGCTGCCAGGCTTGCTCGGCGAGCCGGGACCGGCTGCTGCGGTCGAGTCGCTTGGGTGATGACTTCCAGGCTGGCACCTGCCCACGCTAGGCAGGCAGGCCCCGCTATGGGCTCCTGTTCGAGCCGCGGTGCGGGCGCTGGCCGGGCATCGGCCGGTCACTCACCGACGGGTCATTCACCGCCCGGCCATGAATCGACCGGCAACTCGATCGACATCAACTCGATCGACGGCGGGGCGCTCGAGGGCATCTGCACCACGAGCGCCGCCGCCGCCGTCGGGCCTGGTCGCTGCGACCCCGGCGCGATCCCCCGCTTCGCACTGGGCCCGCGATCGTCGATCCGCCCCCGGATCTGCTCACGACCGGCCGCCTCGCAGTATTCGGGCGGGGTCTGACATTGGGTTGATGCGCCCGCGGGATGCGCCTGGGATGAGCGGACGGCATCAGCGCGCGGGGTCCTCGTCCAGCTCGACGACCACGTTCGTGGACTTGACCACCGCTGCCGCCCGCACCCCCGGTGCCAGGCCGAGCTCGTCGGCGGACTCCCGGCTCATCAGGGAGGTGATCCGATGGGGACCGGCCTGGATCTCCACCAGGGCCATCACCCCGTCGCGCTCCACCCTGGTCACGATGCCGGGCAGTCGGTTGCGGGCGGACTGACGGGCCGGCTGCCCGGGGTCGGGGGCGAGCTCGGCCATCAGGGCGGCCAGGCTCCGGGCCGAGACGCACTGGGGACCGGTGGCCTGCTCCGCGCGCTCCAGTCGCCCGCTGTCCAGCCAGCGGCGGACGGTATCGTCGCTGACGCCCAGCAGGGCTGCCGCCTCGGTGATCCGGATCCCCGTCACGATCCCTACGCTAGTGGCGGTCGGGTGCGCGGCGGATGGCTTGCGCTGATGATGGCCCGCGCAGGCGATGGCGTGCGCGAACGAAGAATCGAACCAGTGAGGGGACGACATGTCGAGGCAGAAGGTTGCGATCGTCACCGGCGGAGCCCGTGGCATCGGGGCGGCGATCTGCCGTCGACTTGCCCAGGATGGCTTCGCGGTCGCCGTCCTAGACCTCGATGCCGATGCCTGCGCCCCGGTAGTCGAGCAGATCACTGCCGCGGGGGGCCAGGCCCTGGCCGTCGCGGTGGACGTGGCGGACGAGGACTCGGTCGCCTCGGCCGTGCAGCAGGTGGTCGATGGCCTGGGCGCCCCAACGGTGCTGATCAACAATGCGGGCATCACCCGGGACAACCTGCTGTTCAAGATGTCCCTGCAGGACTGGGATGCGGTGATGGGGGTGCACCTGCGCGGTGCCTTCCTGATGAGCCGGGCCGCCCAAGGGCACATGACCCAGGCAGGCTGGGGCCGGATCGTGAACCTGTCCAGCGTCTCGGCACTGGGCAATCGCGGCCAGGCGAACTACGCCGCGGCCAAGGCGGGCCTGCAGGGCATGACCAAGACGCTGGCCATCGAACTGGGCAAGTTCGGCGTGACCGTGAACGCGATCGCGCCGGGCTTCATCGAGACGGACATGACCCGGGCCACCGCGGAGCGAATCGGGATCGACTTCGAGGACATGAAGAAGTTCGCCGCAGCCGAGATCCCGGTCGCCCGGGTGGGCCAGCCGGAGGACATCGCCGCGGCCGCCAGTTTCTTCTGTCGCGAGGATGCCGGCTTCGTCTCCGGCCAGGTGATCTACGTGGCCGGCGGGCCGAAGGCCTAGTTCCGGAAGGCGGCCTCCAGGGCCGCTACCGCCTCGGCCACGCAGGACGCATCCGAGACCGGGCGGGTGCGCGCGGCGCTGCCGCCGCTGAAGGCGACCAGCGCGGGGAAGCCCACCAGGTCACTGATGCTCACCAGTTCGGTCCAGCGCAGGGCAGCCTGGCTTCCGGCCGGTGCCCCGGGAGCGCCACCGCCGACCACGCCGATGGCGCGGACCTCGCCCCACCATTGCTCGGGGTAGCGCAGCACCACCTTCTCCAGGCTTCCGGTGCGAAGGCCGGCCAGGGCCGTGCGGGCCGGGCCGGGCAGCGGGCCCAGGTTCGGGATGCCGGCCTGCAGCAGGGCCACCGGCACCGCGACGATCGCGCCATCCGCCGTGAGCTCCAGCCCGGAGTCCCCTCGGGCGACGATCCCGCCTCGACCCGGCAGGACAGAGGTCACCGGCGTCCGCGGCCGGACCTCGATCCCGGCCAGCAACTGCTGCACGAGGGTGGCATAGTCGCCGCCGACCAGGAAGTCCCCGCCCCGCTGCCAGTCGCCCTCGCTGAAGGCCCGCACCCCCAGTGCTGCCGGGTCCAACCCGTACTCCTGGGTGATCTCCACCGCCTGCGCCCAGGCATGCAGCCGGTTCGCCGACCAGCCCTGGTTGCGCAGCCAGCCGGCCGTGGAGGTCGACAGCGGCGGCTCGGCATCGGCGAGCTCGTCCATCAGGTCCAGCAACTGCGCGTCGGACTGGTCCGCTGCGGGGGAGGGCTTGCCGGTGACGGTGTCCCGGGTGATCGCGTTCTCCCAGTCCATCGGGACCAGGGGCAGTCCGGCACCGCGGGCCAGGGTGGTGACCGGGTTGTCGGTGATCCCATGGATCCAGGCAGCGCCCATCTCGATCGGGGCGCCCCAGTCGGTATTGGCGTGGATGCGCCCGCCGATGCGCTCGCGGGCCTCCAGGACGACGACCTCGACCCCGGCATCGCGCAGCCGCGCGGCTGCGGCGGCTCCGGCGGCTCCGGCACCGACCACCAGGACGCGGTCCGGGTCCAGCCGGTCCAGCAGGCGTCGGGCGGCGGCATCCCCGGATGCCAGGGCGCCGTGGGTGGTGGCCGGGGCGTTGCTGCTGGCGTACTCCCCGGCCAGCACGACCCGGTCCGCCAGGACCAGCTCGGCCAGCGCCCGCCGGGCACTGGGGGAGGTGCCCGGCGGAAGGGCGGAGTAGGAGCCACGGGACCAGGGGTCGACATCCCAACGGGTGACCAGGGCGGCGGTCGGCTTGGGCAGGCTGCGGCCCGGCAGTCTGGGGGTCGGGCGCCGCCTGGGTCCACCTACGGGCAGCGGGGGCCCGGCCAGGGCAGCAGCCAGGCCGGTGTCCGAGGACCCGGCGGCTGCCAGGCCGATGGCCCCTGCGACGAGCCCCAGGAAGCCACGTCGTTGCACGGGCACAGGCTGCCATGCTCGCCCATTCACCGGACAGCCGCCCGCTCAGGCTGGTATGAAGTGCCCCATGTTGCGGATTCCAATGCGTGCACGTAACGCTGGCCTTGCCGGCGCAGCCATCTCCAGCCTGCTGCTCGGCAGCCTCGTGGCGGCCGGCCCGGCCCTGGCGGCGCCCGGCGACGTCCCGATCCAGGTCGACGTCCCGACCGCAGGCGCTGGCCTAGCCTTGCTCGCCTCGGACATCGTCACCGCCCCCGATGGCAGCGTGTGGACGACCAACGTCCTGTCGAACTCGATCAGCCGGGTGGCCCTGACCGGCGGCCTGGCGACCACCTTCGTGACCCCGACCGCAGGGTCGCCGGCCGGCATCACCGTCGGCCCGGACGGGGCCCTGTGGTTCACGTACCTGTCGGCGCCGAAGATCGGCAAGATCACCACGGCCGGCGCGTTCTCGGAGTACCCGCTGCCCTCGGGCACCGGTGCGATCGACATCGCAGCGGGATCCGATGGCAACCTGTGGTACACCGGAGCGGGCAACCAGAAGATCGGCCGCATCACCCCGGGCGGCACCGTGACGGAGTTCGCGACCGGCGGGCTCAACCCGTTCTTCATCACCCCCGGCCCGACCGGCAGCGACCGGATGTACGTCTCCTTCTCCGGAACCAACAAGGTGGGCTTCATCACCGCCACCGGCGGGGTGAGCACCATCACCCTGGGTGCGGACGTCACCCAGCCCTGGTATATCCGCACGGTCGGCAACGTCGTGTGGTTCATCGAGCAGAAGGCCGGTTCCACGGCGGTGGCCAAGTTGATCGCCGATACCACCGTGCAGGAGACGGTCCTGCCGGCGAGCAACCCGACGAACATCACCCCCGGCGAGGCCGGGGCCTTCTTCATCACTGACTACGCAGCCTCCAAGGTGCTGGCGATGACCGCAGACGGTGCGGTGTCGGCCAGTTACTCGCTCCCGCAGGCAGCGGTCGCCGGGACCGTTGCCCCGGACGGCAACCTGTGGCTGCGCAGTGCGCTGAAGGTCATGCAGATGCTCACCGGCCAGGTCCCGGCGCTGCAGACCGCGCCTGGCCTTGGCCCGAACAGCGGGATCGTGCCCGGGACCGTCGTGACCACCAGCAACGGGGCGTGGCGCTACCTGCCCTCCACGTACGCCTACCAGTGGCAGCGGTGCACCTCCTCGGATGCGTCCACCTGCGCGAACATCGCAGGAGCCACGGCCCAGTCCTACACCGCGACCGGTGACGACAACGGCAAGTACCTGCGCGCCGGGGTCACCGCCACCAACGGCAACGGGGCCTCCGTGCCCGCGTACACCGCGATCGTCTCGGTGGGATCCGCCGCGCCGCCCGCCCCGCCGGCGCCCCCGGCCCCGCCCACCGGGCCGGACGTCAACATCGGCAACGGCGTCGTCGCCAGCCTGGACGGGGCAACCTCGCTGCGCCGGGCTCGCCGCGGGACCTTCGACGTGTCCTTCACCGCGGTGGACGTGGCCGGCAAGGTCACCTTCCGGTTCAGCCGCGGCTCGCGTTCGACCACCGTGGCGAACGTCAACGTCGCCGGCGGGCTGGCAACCACCTCGTGGCGGGTTCCGCGGAACTGGCCGCGCGGGTCCACCACGGTGGTGGCCACCTTCACGCCGACGACGGGCTCGCCCTACGCGGCGGGAGCCATGCGCATGACGGTCCGCATCCGATAGCCGGAGCAGGGGTCATTGGCAGCACCTGGCTGACTCGACTCAGCCCGTGCCGATGGCCCCTGCGCTCTCCCGGCCAAAGCGGTCGACCGCCGTCACCAGGTAGGTGACGTCCCTTCCGGGGCTGGGATCGCGCCACTGCATGCTGACGCCATCTCGCCGCAGGGTCGCCGCCAGGTGGCGGGCATCGGCCAGGTCGCATGAGCCCGGGTTGGTGCCCGGGACTCGATAGATCGCATAGCTCACCGCCTGGTCATCGGAGCCCGACCAGGTGAGCCGCCCGTCGTTGACCCGCAGGTCGGCTACCGGTGCGGGGGCCGTGCCCGGCGGCCGCCCGATGACCGGTTGCAGGGCCGGCCGGCTGTACCAGCGCTTCACCAGGCGGGAGACGGCCCGCTTGCGATCGGCGCGGACATCCTTGGCGGAGAAGTAGACATGACCCTGCACCTGCGGCCAGTCGGTGGCATAGGCCAGGTGCCGGCTGAGCTCGCGGGGGCGTCGCCATGATCCGTCCGCGGTGCCGGCGCGGTAGGCGGCCTCGCCGACATACAGGCCGACGTCGTGGCCATTGGCCCGGGCCGCGTCGATCTCGCCGGACCACCACCGCACCAGGGTCTCGTAGTTGGCGAGCTCATGGTCCCGGGTCCAGTAGATCTGCGGGGCCACGTAGTCGATCCAGCCCTCGCGCACCCATCGGCGGGTGTCGGCGTACAGGTCGTCGTAGGTCTGGACCCCGGCCCGGGTCGCCGACCCGGATGGGTCGGTGGCGGCATTGCGCCAGACGGCGAAGGGGGAAATCCCGAGCTGCACCCAGGGCTTGGCGGCCTTGATCCGGCCTCCCAGCTCGGTGATGAGGGCGTCGACATTGGCCCGCCGCCATTGGGCGAGCGTGGCGCCGTTGCCGTAGGAGGCGAAGGTGGCTGCGTCCTTGAAGCGCTTGCCCCGTGCGCCGTACGGATAGAAGTAGTCGTCGAAGTGGACGGCATCAATGTCGTAGCGGGTGACGGCGTCCATGATGGCGTCGATGACGAAGGCCCGGACCTCGGGGATTCCCGGGTCGTAGTAGGCGCGCCCCTCGTGCCGGACGACCCACTGCGGGTTCTGCCGGGCCGGATGGGCTGGGCTGAGGTCCTGGAGCCGGTTGTCCATGGAGACCCGGTAGGGGTTGAACCAGGCATGCACGGCCAGGTTGCGCCGATGGGCCTGCTCCACTGCGAAGCCCAGCGGGTCGTAGCCGGGATCGATGCCCTGGGTCCCGCTGAGGTACCGGGACCAGGGCTCGCGTGCCGAGGGCCAGAAGGCATCGGCGGTCGGCCGCACCTGCAGGATGACGGCGTTGAAGTTCGACGCCACCGCCAGGTCCAGCCACGAGGTCAGCTCGTCCTGCTGCTGCTGCACCGAGAGCCCGGGCTCGGACGGCCAGTCCACGTTGACGACGGTGGCGATCCACATGGCCCGCAGGTCGTGCTTGGGCATCCTGGGCTCGGTGCTGCAGGTCCCGGGCGCGGGCTGCGCGATCAGGCCCTGGGCCTGTGCCGGGCTCGCCAGGAGGCCGATGAGCAGTGCGGCGCCGATTGAGCCGATGACCCCGATGAGCGGGACGGTCCGGCCCGCCAGGATCGGACCAAAACCCCCAAAACGGCGCACCGGTCCACGGTACGCCCTGATCCATTGCCGAACGGGATGTGACAGGTGTGCCGTGCCGAGTATCCTGAGGCACCACCCGGCCCGACCGGGGACGACCGGTCGACGGCACCCTCATGTCGCCAGGGCGTCCTGGTCCGCATGAGAGAGGGGTCCCGATGAGCGCTGAGGCGCCCGATTCGCCCCAAAGCCCCGCGACCGACGCCGACGGCTCGCCGCAGGCAACCACGCCGCAGGTCTCGGGGGTGGCCAGCCTGCGCAAGGCTGGGATGGCCGGAGCCGTCATGCGCTGGGCGAACCTGTCGGGCGCCGACCTGTCCGAGGCCAACCTGGCCAAGGCGGACATGTCCGGGGCGATCCTGAGCGGTGCTGACCTCAGCCAGGCCAACCTGATGCGCACCGACCTGCGCTGGTCGAACCTGGTGTCGACCAACCTGGTCGGGGCGAACCTCACCCGGGCGGACCTGACGGGCTCGGTGCTCACCGGGGCTGCCCTGGTCAAGGCCAACCTGACCCGGGCGAATCTGGGCAAGGCGGACCTGTCGGCCAAGGTGGACGAGGCGGGCAATGACCCGCAGCCGACCGACCTCACCGATGCCAACCTGACGCGGGCCAACCTGGCCGGCGCCCGGCTCACCGATGCGGTCATGTCGCGCACCGTGCTCAGCCGCGCGAACCTGACCGAGGTCAGCCTGGAGCGGGCGTCGATGGCAGCGGTGGTCGCCGATCAGGCCGTGCTTGCCAAGGCCGTGATGACCGACGTCGACCTGACCGGCGCCGTGCTGACGAGCGCGAACCTGGCCGGTGCCGACCTGGGCGCCGCGAACCTGGCAAGTGCCCGGGCCTCGGGTGCGAACCTCTCCGGAGCGAACCTGGCCGGGGCGAACCTGCTGGGCGCGGACCTTTCCGGCGCCAACCTTTCCGGCGCGAACCTGGCTGGGGCGAACCTGGCTGGGGCGAACCTTTCCGGGGCGAACCTGGCTGGCGCAAAGGTGACCGGGGCGAACCTGGCCGGGGCCCGCGCCTCCTCCGCGAACGCCAGCAGAGCCGACCTCACCGAGGCGGACCTGGCCGAGGCCAACTTCTCCGGCGCCAATCTCTCGGAGGCGAACCTCACCGACGCGAACCTCACCAGCGTGGTCGCCCGTGGGGCGAGCCTGGTGAAGGCAACGCTGGTCGACACCCGGCTCTCGCCCGCGGACCTGGCCGGCGCGAACCTCAGCTCGGCGAACCTGACCCGGGCGCTGCTGGCCGGGGCCACCCTGGCCGGTGCGAACCTGTCCAAGGCCCGGCTGACCAACGTGAACCTGCGCGGTGCGGACCTGACCGGCGCCAACCTGTCCAGCGCCACCCTGCTGGTGGAGCCGGCCAGCCCGCCTGCCGGATACGGGCTGACCGATGCGGGGCAGGCCGAGGCCATCGACGACGACTGGGGAGCGCTGCCCGATGGGGAGCAGGTCACCGCGGCGGATGATGCGCCAGCATCCGGGTCCGAGGGGCAGGCCCCCGAAGCGGCCTCGGATGAAGTCGCGGACGGCGATGATGCAGGCACGCCGACCCCGGAAGCACCGGCCTCGGAGGCAGGCGGCCCGACTCCCGGCTCGGATTCCTGGGACGAGCTCTTCGCCTCGGAGCGGCTCGATCCCTCCGTCGACCTGACCGGGCGTGGCCGGCAGGGCGGGGACAAGCGATGACGAGCTCATCGGCCGTCGAGCTGAACGGGATTGCCGACCTCGCCGACGCGGCACTCGCCGGGGCCGACCTGTCCCGGGCGATGCTGCGCGGCTCGCACTTCGACCGCTGCAACCTGTCTGCCGCGAACCTCTCCCGAGCGGACCTCACCGAGGCGACCCTGACCGGGGCCAACCTCCGCAAGGGCAACCTCGGCCGGGCCACCCTGACCCGCGCCCTGCTCTCCCCGGCCCTGAATGGTGCCCCGGCGGACCTGCGCGAGGCAGCCCTGGACCGGGCCATCCTGATCGGGGCGGATCTGTCGAACGCACTGCTGGCCAAGGCAGTGCTGGCACGAGCCGACCTGACCGATGCCCGCCTGCCCGAGGCCCTGCTCGCTGGCGTGGACGCGAACCAGGCCGACTTCACCCGGGCCGACATGCCCCGAGTGGATGCGACGGGTGCCAGCCTGATGGAGGCCAACCTCAGCAAGGCCGAGTTGCCGGGGGCGAACCTGGCTGGGGCGAACCTGTCCGGGGCGATCCTGACTGGAGCGAACCTGACCGGGGCGAACCTGTCCGGGGCCATCCTGACGGGAGCGAACCTGACCTCGGCCGACCTATCCGGGGCAAGCCTGGCCGGTGCGACCCTGCGCAAGGCGACCTTGACGCGCACGAACCTCGCTGGGGTCGACCTCCTCGGCGCCGACCTGACCGATGCCGACCTCTCGGAGGCCAGCCTCTTCGGGGACCTGCAGTTGCGCGAGGACCTGACGGGCGATGCCCGCCAGCCCAACTGAACGCATCCGAAGGTCCGCGCACTCAAGGCAAGCACGCACTCAAGGCAAGGAGGCCCGGATGGGCGCATGGGACCTGACCGGGCGAGCGGCACTGGTGAGCGGGGCCTCCCGCGGCATCGGGCGGCATATCGCCATCGCCCTGGCCCAGGCCGGCGCTGACATCGCGCTGGTCGCGCGGGACACCGACAAGCTCGAGCAGGTTCGCGCGGAGGCCGCCGGACTTGGTCGCCGGGCGGCGGTGATCGCTGCGGACGTGCCGGCCGAGG
>VFQT010002172.1_pt1 | contig 20918 bp, 23 predicted proteins | sample 3512381 | NCBI WGS metagenome assembly VFQT01 (sample SAMN10412376, study PRJNA504923) | tailings metagenome | isolation source: Relicate 2 Philex TSF3 active mining site | place: Philippines: Tuba, Benguet | collected 2017-08-29
CCAGGCTAGCGCAGCAACTATAACTAATGCTATGGCCAGCGACCATTTGAGCGTACGTAGTAAGGCTGGTAGCGGCCAACGCCCGAGGCGACTGAATCCGCTTGATGCTGATTGCCGCGTTCGCCAACGCAGGGAATGCCACCATGCAGCGAGCCGGGAGGGTCTCAAAGAGATAGACGAAAAAGTAGTAGGGTCGAGCCGTTTATCAGGACCCCTGCAGCGCTCCGAACAAGAGAATGAATCAGGCTGGGTACCGAGCAATGTCAAGAAATGCGGGCAATGCCATCAGCTTGATCAAATCAATCCCAATGTAGTGACTGCCGTCAGCATGCACAAACCGGATCGGCGCCCAAATACTTGGCGTCACCGCAGGTGCTTCCGGCTTTAGCTGGGCGCGATCAATCACACCGATCATTTGGCTTACGCGAATTGCACACCGTATCGGTAGCACGCCAGATAAAACCAGTAGATGATCCGTACGCTGCCATGGCCGTGGATTGGCGCCGGCAAAAGCATCCAGATCGATCACCCCTATCAGCTGACCGCGATGACTCACCAAGCCGAGAAACCAGTGATGCGTAAACGGCACCGGCGTCGGCTGCTCGCTGCCCAGCATCTCTTCGGTATGCACAAGATCGAACAAGCAGCGCTGGTCGCCGGTAGCACATGCCAGATAGGACTGCGTGCTGCGATATGACTGTTGCGCTCGCTGCAGACGCTCGGCGAGCTGCTGCTGAAAGCCCTGTAAGGTACCCAGCCGGTGACTGATTGAACTTGCCACGCGTGCTAGCTGGATGCGCGCGATAGCGTTGCGATCTTCTGCAGCAGCGTATCGGCATCAAGCGGCTTGACCAGATACTCGCGAGCGCCTTGGCGTAAACCCCAGATGCGGTCGGTTTCCTGGTGCTTGCTGCTACAAATAATGATGGGGATGTCACGCGTAGCCGGATCGCGCGCGATCTGGCGCGTAGCATGAAAGCCATTCAAGCCCGGCATCACTACATCCATCAAAATCAGCTGCGGTGGCTGCACCTTGATTTTCAGCATTGCCGCTTCGGCGTTATCCGCAGTAGTGACGCTATAACCATGCCGACTCAGCAAGTCGGTGATGAAATGGCGCTCGGTCGGTGAATCATCAACGACAAGAATATGCTTGATCGACATAGTGGTGAGCTTGAGAGGAAAAAACGAGCATCAGGTAACAGCCGGCGCAAGCAGTGCATATGTGCGCACTGTCTGCAGCAGGCTTTCTTTGGTAAATGGCTTGGTGAGGTAATCGGAGGCGCCGGCGAGCAGGCCACGTGCACGATCAAACAAGCCATCGCGCGACGACAGCATCACCACCGGTATGTGCGAGCACCGCTTGCTATGCCGGATCAGTGCGCAGGTTTGAAAGCCATCCAGGCGCGGCATCAGGATGTCGCAGAACACCAGCGCCGGTTGGCGCTCGACAATCATGCCAAGCGCCTCGAAACCATCTTCGGAAAGAATGACCGGGTAACCGGCCTGGGTCAGGAAAATCTCAGCAGAGCGACGTATCGTGCTGCTGTCATCAATGACCAGAATTTGCGGTCCATCCAGTGAAGCTCCCATCGCGCAACCGCTCCAGATTTGCAGGCAACGGCGCGGACTGTAACAAAAAGAGCAACACCGTCAAACAAGGAAAAATCAAACTTGCCCCACTGTCGTCATTTTGGCGACAGTGGCTTGCATTAACTGCGCGATAAACAATTCTTTGGGCGATCTGCGAAACTCAGAGTGGCTTGTTCGCCCCTCGCCCCGAGAAATTACCGGGCGGTTGCTCGCTTAAATAGCGACCATTTCGAAATCTTCCTTGCGTGCACCGCACTCCGGACAGGTCCAGTTCATGGGCACATCCTCCCAGCGGGTGCCGGGCGCGATGCCCTCATCGGGTAAACCAGCGGCTTCATCATAGACCCAGCCGCAGATCAGGCACATCCATGTCTTGTATTCTTGTTCGGTATTCTTGTTATCGCTCACGGCACGGCCCTTAAAGTAAAATGCTCAGCGGACTATGTTAATGCTTTCCTCGTGCAAATCCAATCATCACCGGTGGTATTGAGCTTTGGCGTGGCTGATCCGGTCGGTGCAATCGGCATCCAGGCTGATCTTGCCACCTGCGGCGCACTTGGCTGCCACACTGTTTGCGTGATCACGGCGCTGCTGATTGCCGACACCACTGTAGTCGAAGATGTAAATCCAATCGATGCCGATTGGGTCGCTGATCAAGCCCGCTCCCTGCTCGAAGATATTCCCGTTGCGGCATTCAAGCTCGGCCATATCGATAGCATCGAGACCATCGCCGTGGTTGCGGAGATCATTTCCGACTATCCGCAGGTGCCGATGGTGCTTGATCCTTTCTCTTCGCTGTTGCCGCAGCAGCGCGACGATGAGGATATGCTGCTGGCGATACGCCAGCTATTGATTCCGCAAGCCACGGTGGTACAACTGTCGGCAGATGAGCTGGCGCGTGTCGCTGAGACCTGGCGCGAACCCAGTAATGAAGACACGCTGGAGATTGATGCGATGCAGCTGATTGAATTCGGCTGCGAGTTTGTCTTGGTGACGGGTGTGCCGGGCGAGGCGCAACAGGTTCGCAACCTGCTATTCGGTGGCGATGGCTTGGTGCGCAGCGATCAGCGGCAACGACTGCTCGGCACTTTTGTCGGCGCAGGCAATACCATTTCTGCAGCCATTAGTGCGATGCTGGCAAATGGTGTTGATGTGCCCGAGGCTGTGCTGGAAGCTGAGGAATTTACCCACGCCGCACTCGGCAATGCGCTGCGCCTTGGTATGGGCAAACGAGTACCAGACCGTTACTTCTGGTCGCGTGAGCCGGAGCCTGATGTCGCCGCAAAATAATTTGACCCCACACGCTATTGATCAAGAGAGAGGTGAACGTGTCTCATAACGAAAGCTTGTTCGAACGCGCGCAGCGCTCAACTCCTGGCGGCGTTAATTCACCGGTACGCGCATTTCGCTCGGTGGGTGGTACGCCCCGCTTTATCACACGCGCCGAAGGACCGTATTTCTGGGACGCAGACGGCAAGCGGTATATCGACTACATCGGCTCTTGGGGCCCTGCGATTGTGGGTCACGCCCACCCTGATGTCATCAAGGCAGTACAAGCTGCTGCTGCCAATGGCCTGTCGTTTGGTGCGCCTACCGAGGGCGAGATCCTGATGGCAGAAGAAATCTGCAAGCTGGTGCCATCGATTGAAATGGTACGCTTGGTATCGTCGGGTACCGAAGCGGCCATGAGCGCGCTGCGGCTCGCGCGTGGTGTCACCGGGCGCGACAAAGTGATCAAGTTTGAAGGCTGCTACCACGGCCATGCAGATTCCATGTTGGTGAAAGCCGGCAGCGGCTTACTCACTTTCGGCAACCCCACCTCCTCGGGTGTACCGGCTGACTTCGCCAAGCACACCATAGTGCTTGACTATAACGACTGCGCCCAGCTGGAAGATGCGTTCAGCAAGATGGGTGAGCAAATCGCCGCAGTGATTGTCGAACCCGTCGCCGGCAATATGAATTTGTTGCGTTCGACACCTGAATTTTTGCAAACCATGCGTCGCCTCTGCACGCAACATGGTGCAGTGCTAATGTTTGATGAAGTGATGTCGGGCTTTCGCGTTGCGCTGGATGGCGCACAATCGCTATACGGTGTTCAACCAGACATGACCGTGCTCGGCAAGGTGATTGGCGGTGGCTTGCCAGTCGCAGCGTTTGGCGGCCGCGCCGATATGATGAAACACTTGGCACCGCTTGGTCCGGTGTATCAAGCCGGCACCTTGTCTGGTAACCCGGTGGCGGTCGCTGCGGGTATGAGCACGCTGAAAATCATTCAGCAGCCAGGGTTCTATGAAAATCTCGGCACACAAACACGCAAACTGGTGGATGGTCTCTCAGTAGCAGCAAAAGAGATCGGCGTTGCCTTCAGTGCGGATGCCATTGGCGGCATGTTCGGCATTTACTTCAGCGAGCATGTACCCGAAAACTATGCGCAGATCATGGCTGGTAACAAAGAGCGCTTCAACCAATTCTTCCATGCGATGCTGGATGCGGGTGTATACCTCGCGCCGTCTGCTTTTGAGGCCGGCTTTGTGTCAGCGATGCACAATGATGCGGTGATTGATGAAACGATTTCAGCTGCGCGTGGGGCGTTTGCAAAACTGAATAGCTGATTCAAAAAACAATTAATTTCAAACTGGATCCCGGCCTGCGCCGGGATGACCTGTTTGAGGTCTGCGGATTTTTCCAAGTCCCGAGCGCTCACTAAAATTTCCGCGAGCCTGATCTGAATTTTATGCAAGCCGCATCTGCAATTTATGCAAGCCTCATCTGCAATTTATGCAAGCCTGACCTGAAATTTATACAAGTCTCATCTCAACCATCCACGCTTTCTGAAATACCAAAACGGTGTAATCGCACTCGCGATCATCAGCAACATCGCAAACGGATAGCCAAAGCTCCAGTTCAATTCGGGCAGGATACGGAAATTCATACCGTAGATGCTCGCGATGAGTGTTGGTGGCAAGAACACGACCGACGCCACCGAGAAGATCTTGATAATCTTGTTCTGGTTGATGTTAATGAAACCCACCGTAGCATCCATCAGGAAGTTGATTTTTTCAAATAAGAACGCGGTGTGGCCATCGAGTGATTCAATATCACGCAAAATTTGACGCGCCTCATCAAACTGCTCAGCACTCAGCAGTCGACCGCGCATCAAGAAGCTGACCGCGCGTCGGGTATCCATCATGTTGCGCCGAATACGTCCGTTCAAATCCTCCTCGCGTGCCATGGCTGACAGCGACTCTGCTGCATCCGCATCACTAAATTCTTTCTGCAATACGCTACGACTAACCTCTTCCAGATTTTGGTAAACACCCTCCAGTGCATCGGCCGAGTACTCAACGTCGGTCGCGTATAGATCCAGCAGTACATCTTTAAAATCACCAATCGAGCCCGGACGCGAACGGGCACGCATACGCACCAGCCGAAATACGGGCAGGTCGTCGTTATGCATCGAGAACAGCATATCTTTGGCGAGAATAAACGCCACGGTGACCACGCGCGATTCGCCCTCATCTTCTTCCAGCAGAAAATCAGAGCGCAGGTGCAACTCACCACCATCACCCTCGTAGTAGCGCGCGGAGGCCTCAATATCTTTGACCTCGTCCTCATCAGGTAGCGTCACGCCATAGATACTACGCACCCAGTCGCGCTCTTCATCGCTGGGATCAGTGAGGTCAACCCAGATCGGTGTGGAACGCTCGAGATCGTCGCGCGACTCTATGTTGACCTGACTAAGCCGGCCGTTTTGCAGCACAAATACATTAATCATTCGCTTCCCCCACCACATAGATGTGGCATGGCCGCAGCGCGAGCGCTACAGGTTGATTACTTTATACGTTAGGGAGCGTGGCCAAGGTTTGGCCATGCACGCCTGCTCACCCGAATCCGGCAAGCGGCGCGCGAGAAGAAGCGTCAGCTTGCGAGGAATGCGACCGATACCGGCCGGTGAGTCGAAATGGGACTGCCCAAAGGAGTCTCCGTTGTTAAAAACGGTAGAAGTTTACTTTTTTACAGGAGATGAGGCAAGGCTTAAGGCGAGGATTTACAGCGGGACTACGGCAAGGCTTTCGCCGCTGGCCGATCATTCAGCGCGATGGCGCCTGCCCCAGGCACGACTCCCTCGCCCGCCAAGGAGCTTACGGCAGATCAGCGCTGTTCATGCGCGTCAGTATCAGAGCCGAGCGCTTGTTGAGATAGTTGGAATCAAGATGCCGCCCGAAGAACCGTGGGTTAGGCAACATCACTGCCAGTCGCGCTGCCTCTGCCGGCCCGAGCTTGGCTGCCGGTACACCAAAGTACTTGCGCGCGGCTGCTTCGCAACCGAACACACCGGTACCCCATTCAACTGAATTGAGATAAATCTCGAAAATTCGCCGCTTGTCCATCACGGCCTCGATCATGAAAGTGATCAACATCTCTTGTGCCTTACGCACATAGCTGCGCTCGCTTGACAGGAATAAGTTCTTCGCCAGCTGCTGGGTGATAGTTGACCCGCCCCGCACCACTTTGCCTTTCTTGGCATTTTTTTCGTAGGCTTTTTGAAGCGCTTCCCAGTCAACGCCTTCATGTTCGGCGAAGTTGGCATCCTCCGAAGCAATGATCGCGCGCTTCAGATTATTCGATATACGCTCGTAAGGTACCCACTGATGCTGCAGCTCTGCCTTGGGGTTCTTCTCGCGTAGCCGGCCAAGTTGTTCACGCATGAACGCGGTGGAGCTTGGGTTGTGATTCACCCACCAGCATACTTGAGCAAAGTACCAAAGCTGCAGCAGAAGCATCAGCGCGGCCGGCACGCCAAGCAACCAAAACAACCAACCACGCCGCAGTCTCATACTTGTGCGCGCAGGTTTTTATAGACGGGTACGGTATCAGGCCGCACACCGCGCCAGACATAAAATGACTCGGCCGCTTGCTCTACCAGCATGCCCAAGCCATCGCGCGTTACTGCACCATGGCGCAGCGCAAATTGCATGAATCGCGTTGGCTGCGCGGCATACAGCATGTCATAGGCAAAGCTGGCTGAATTAAATATGGCGCCAGGAAGCGGCGGTAAGTCACCGGACAAACCCGCCGAGGTGGCATTGATCACAATGTCATAGGACTCGCTCAAGGCATCCATCGCGCACGTGTGTAATGCCGGATGAGCAAACTGACGCACCAGATCATCTGCCTTGCTCAGGGTGCGATTACTGATGGTGAGCGATTGCGGATGCTGCTCGAGCAGCGGCAGTATCACCCCCTGCGCCGCACCACCTGCGCCAATCAAAAGCACACGCTTGCCCTTGATCATGACGCCAGCGTTCAGGCTGATATCACGAACCAGACCGACACCGTCGGTGTTATCACCTGTAATGCGGCCAGCCTCAAACAGTAGCGTGTTCACCGCGCCTGCTGCCTGTGCGCGTTCGCTGCGCTGCTCTACCAATGCATAGGCCTCGAGCTTGAAGGGCACAGTCACGTTGGCACCGCGACCACCGCTATCGATGAAGCGACGCACAGTGTCAGCAAAGCCATCAAGCGGTGCGAGTAGCCGCTGGTAATCGATACGTTGCCCAGTCTGCTGAGCGAATTGCGCATGAATCTGCGGCGATTTACTGTGCGCGATCGGGTTACCGATGACTGCGTAGTGGTCTGTCATACGATCACCTGCTCACCGACTGTGTTTCAAGCTGCTCATCCCGCGTGAATGAGAAGCGCGTGATGATCTCCCACACCCGCTCGCGACCATCTTTCATCAGGGTCGCCGGAAAATGCCCGAACGGCGCTGCCTGCCGCACGATATTTAACGCGGCTGCATCCAACGCCGCATTACCCGAGCTGCGCTCGATACGTGGGCCACCCTCCTTGGTATACAAGCTGCCATCGTGATACACAGGAATATAAACAATTAACTCACCGTACAATTTTTTTCCTTCGCGCTGCGGAAAATTCAAGGTTCCGGTCAGCTCGATTTTTTTCTGAAGCGCGGTGTAGTAGAGCGCATGAGTAACTTCACGCGTCGAGGGACCAAGCTGTGTCTTTAACGGTCGTTTATTGTAGTCAGAGACGTCGCGCGCTATCTCGGCCTCGCGCCTTGCCATTGCCTGTATCTGCTCTACCGAGCGTACATCGCGCGTATCAGTTTGCGTCGTTTCATGCGGCTCGCCAATCGGGGTTACGTGCTGCTGGCGCTGCCCGAGCTGTGACAGCAAACGCTGCTGTGTATGCTCAAGCTCCGTGACACGTTGTCGCTGTGCTTGTAGCTGAGTACGGTCATCCATACTCCCCAGATTCGGCAGCGGCGAGCGCGCCCGCCCCGCCTCGGATTGGCCGCCTCCGTCAAGATTGGACTGCGCCAGCGCATCGGCCTGCATTGGCGCGTGGTCGCTGTTGGCATTCACCAGAATGACCGACAATCCGGTAGTGAAAGGACGTGCTCGATCTGACGCCGCCGGATCAAAGTGCATTGCCAGCAACGCCACGTGCAACACCACTGATGCACCCATGCCAATCAGCAGCAAGCGATTATCGCGGCTGATCATGGATGATCGTCACTCGCGCGACCGCTCTCGGGTAGCGCTGTTTGCGCCGTTGTCGCGGCTTGATCTGACAAGACAGGTACAGGCTCTTCTCCAGAAGCAGCTGACGCATCCATCACTGGCCCATTGTCTGAATCAATGACTTGCTCGGCAGCTTGTTCTTCCTCCTGCAAGGCATCGGCTTCTTCGAGCGCAATCTCGTCGGCCAAATCCGCCGAAACAGTAGCCACTTCCAGTACGCGCGCTTGTACCGTCAGGTCTACTTCATCCCACTGAATCAATTCCAGCTTCACCTGCGTACCACGCGCATGACGAACACCAGGCATAGTTATCACTAACGGTATATCGACTAAGCGCAGTACATCATCTTTCAGCAGTACCGCCTCTGCCTGTTTGAGCTCTTGCTGCGCCAGCCAGCGCAGGCACCAGAAACGCTCCATGGTGGATTGAAAATCAGCGTAGGCTGAATAAGCGCTATCAAATGCAGAGACGATGGCGAATAAATCAGCATCTTTGTGCTTGAACGGTGCCACCAGCGGTGCAGTCACACCTCCCCGTATGCAGGCCATGATCTGCCACTGATTGACCAGATCGGTATAGCGGCGTAGCGGCGAAGTACTCCATGCATACTGATCAACGCCCAAGCCCTGGTGGGGCGCGGCATGGGTTTGCATACGCACCTGCATACGCGCATTCCAACCCTGACCACCTCCCTGCGCACGGTAGATACCCGGCACGCCATGCTCATGCATCAGCTTGCCCCAGGTACTGTTCGCAAAGATCATTAACTCGGCAACGATCTTGTCGAGCGGCGCACCGCGCTTGCGGCGCGTGATGGTAACCACATCGTCATCAACATAAAAATTGAAGTCAACCCGATTCACCTGCTCCGGCCGCAAACCGAATGCCTCGCGCTTGACCATGCGAGCTGCCTCAAGCTGCTGCGCCCACTGCCATAGCGTTGTGATCTCATCTTTGTAGGGGTAATCACCGCTGCCATCGGCGAGTGATTGCTCGGTTACCTCTGCATCCAGATCATTGTGCCGAAGATTAGCGGCGATAGGCACTCGCTCGATCAGCGTCTCAGTGGCTGTAACTGACCATGACTGTGACTCCAGCGTTGCGTAAAGCGATAGCGCAGCACGCGCATCGCCTGCTGCCAGTGTGAACTGCTCAACTAAGGCATCCGGCAGCATGGTGATTTTATCGCCCGGCATGTACACGGTGCTCATGCGATCACGCGCCATGCCATCGATGGTATCGCCTTGCGTAATACCAAGGCCGGGCGCTGCGATATGAATACCTATACGCAGGCTACCGTCAGCAAGGCGCGTCACCGAAAATGCATCATCAATTTCAGTGGTGGTGACATCATCAATCGAGAACGCTGCCACGTCTGCCAAGGGTAGATCAGGAATGCTGGGTAACGAAATGCTTGAGAACTCCGTGCCACGCGGGAAATGCTCAGTCAAAAATCGCGACAGGTGTAACTGCTTGGCCGAGGCGATGGCGCCAAGCTTGAGCAATAATCGAGCAGGCGAAGTTTGCAGCGCGCTGCACGCCGCGTCGAGCGCCTTGTATTCAATGCTATTTTTATCTGGCTTGGTGAGTAATTGTCGTACACCGCTCTTGATCGCATCGGGTAACTCACCCGCCGTCAGCTGCTCAAGCATCGCCTGCTGCTGCAGCGCTTGTTGTTTTTTCTTTTCGATACCAGCCAATGCTGCTTGTAGCGTCGCAGCAGGTGCCGCTTTGTAACGACCCTTACCTTTTTTATGAAAGTAAATCGGTGAAGCGGCGATCTTCAGCAGCAGGCCTGCGGCTTCGTCCGGCTTTGGTGCGTGACCGAAATACTCCTGGCCGAGATCAACCACACCAAATTCATCTTCGCCCGCCACTTCCCACAAAAACGCGATATCAATATCTTCGGACAAGCGATTGGCACTGGCCATCATCTCTGCGGCAGAGGGCGTGTCGAATTGCAGCAGCACATCGCGCGCGCGTACCTTGGTGCGCTTGCCGGAAGGTGTCTCGACCTGATACGCCTCACCCTGCTGGCTCAGTATCGCGCCTACCTTGAAGTCACCGGACTCTTCGAAGAATAAATTCATTCGTCTCTCATTGCTCGCAAAAGCGGACGACCTCGTCGAGGTACTGCGAAAAATCCGACAGGCCGTGATCGCTACCCTCGATTATGCGCTGTGTTACGCCCGCATAGCGTGCGGTCATCTCGCGCCAATCCAGTACCTCGTCACCAGTAGCGGCAAATAACAGATAACGCTCCGGCTGGGTGATTGTTTCAACCGTCAGTGCCTGCAACTCGTCAATAAATACAGGCTGGAAGAAGAACCGCTCGTCTGAGTGCCAGGCAGTGTGTTCACCAATGTACTGCGCAAGATCACGTGCTGGCCAAACCGCAGGATTCAGCAACACGGCACGACAACCCGTCGCCTCCGCGATCGCGGTGGCATAAAACCCACCGAGCGAAGACCCAACGACTGTGAATGCATCTGCAGAGAATTCACTAACCAACTGACTCGCTAATGCAAAGGCTTGACGCGGCGACGGTGGCAGCTGCGGACAGAGAAATCGCTCGGGCTCGCCCCGCTGCTCGAAATACCGCTGCATGCAGCGCGCTTTGAACGAGGCAGGTGAAGAGCGAAAGCCGTGAAGGTAGAGCAGCGAACGCAACTAATTCACAGCGCCAAGCGCATCGAGGAGCTTCTGGTGCACGCCACCGAAACCGCCATTGCTCATCACCAGCACCGTGTCGCCAGGCTGGGAGGCGTTTACCACGGCAGCCACCAGCCCCGATAAATCATCGAATGTTTGCGCACGCTGGCCCATGGGCGAGAGCGCAGCAGCCAGATCCCAGCCGAGCGCATCCTTGCCGTCGCCTTTGGCACCATAACCAAACACCAGATCCGCCTCAGCCAAGCTGCCGGGCAGTGCGTCTTTCATGGTACCGAGCTTCATGGTGTTGGAGCGCGGTTCGAGTACTGCAAGAATGCGCGCCTTGCCGAGCTTGCGCCGCAAGCCACCCACGGTGGTAGCGATCGCGGTGGGATGGTGCGCGAAGTCATCAATGACGGTAACGCCGTTGACGACACCGCGTGTCTCCATGCGTCGCTTGACGTTTTCAAATGAGGCCAGCGCAACAACCGACTGTGATGGCGGCACACCGACATGGCGTGCAGCCGCAATCGCTGCAATTGCATTCCAACGGTTGTGCGTACCGCTGAGGGTCCAGCGCAGCGCACCAACGCGCTCTCCCTGGTGCAGGATATCGAAGCGGTCCTCACCATGCTCGATCATTTGCCAGCCTTGATCAGCATTGAACCACTCCACCTCGCTCCAGCAACCACGCTCGATCACACGACGCAGAGCCGCTTCGCCACCGTTGACGATCAGCCGCGCGCTCGAAGGCATACTGCGCACCAGGTGATGAAACTGTGTCTCGATTGCCGCCAAGTCAGGAAAAATATCGGCGTGGTCATATTCAAGATTATTCAAAATCGCGGTGCGTGAACGATAGTGCACAAACTTGCTGCGCTTGTCGAAGAATGCCGTGTCGTACTCATCGGCCTCGATCACGAAAAAAGAAGCACCGTCACCGCTAGCACCACCAAGCCGCGCGGAGATACCGAAATTCATCGGCACGCCACCGATAAGAAAACCCGGCTGATAACCTGCGTCTTCGAGTATCCATGCCAGCATCGACGCGGTGGTGGTTTTGCCATGTGTACCCGCCACCGACAACACCCACCTGTCGCGCAAAATATGTTCACCCAACCACTGCGGCCCTGACGTGTAGGGCAGGCCGCGGTTCATGATAGCTTCCATCAGAGGGTTACCACGCGAGACGACATTACCGACCACAAACATATCGGGCTGCAGACTGATCTGATGCGGGCCAAAGCCCTCGATCAGCTCTATCCCTTGGGCGCGCAACTGCGTACTCATCGGCGGGTAAACATTGGCATCGCAGCCAGTGACTTTATAACCGGCTTCTTTGGCCAGCACCGCGAGACCCCCCATGAAGGTGCCGCATATGCCGAGGATGTGAATGTGCATATAGAATCTGCTTCGCGCAGGCGCATCGAGAATGCGCGATTTTACCCGACCGGCTGTGTAAGCTATTGGCGGCTGCAGCAAACTTACTGGCACCATTTTTGGCATGAATGCGATGCCCCGGCCAGCCGCACCACCCGACTGACAGAATGAGTTCTGCTTCTCTATGCCCATCTACACACCGAGTGATGCCGAGCATTTGCGCGCCGAAATTGCCGCCGCAGCGGCGCGCATGATTGCCGAAGATGGCGCTGACTACGCCAGCGCCAAACGTAAAGCAGCAAAACTGATCATCGGAAATCAGAAAATTCGCGGCGATGTGTTGCCGGATAACGCGCAGGTCGAGGCACAAGTGCGCGAGTATCAAGCCCTATTCTTGGGTGACTCGCAGCCGCAGCGACTGCAGTCGCTGCGCTTGATCGCACTGGAGTGGATGGAAAAGCTTGCCGATTTCTCGCCATGGCTGATCGGCGCTGTACTCAACGGCACAGCGGGCGAGCACTCCGACATTCATCTGCTGCTGTTTACAGATAACACCAAGGATGTCGCTGTCTACTTGTTGAACGCGAATATTGCCTACGAAGTGTCCGAGTCCAGCCATTTCCGCTACCCGGACCGGACGGTAGAGACCCTATCTTTCATGTGGAAGCATGAAGGTATTCATCTATCCCTGTATGATCGCGACGATTTGCGCGGCGCCAGCCGCAAGTTCGGCGACCGAGCCGACCTTGCCGGGCTACGGGCAGTGCTGGCCGAGGGGGCTCAAAGTTGAAGAAAATTACCGCTTTTGTCGTTATCGCCGCCTTATTTACCGGAATCGGCATTTATTTTGGCGTAAAACGCCTACAGCCTTCTGCGCCAGCCGATACCGCCGTGGCGGCCTTGATGCAGATCTCGATGAAAGATAGCGCCGGCAAGCAGCGCAAGATGTCGGAATGGCAAGGCAAGGTATTGGTGCTGAATTTTTGGGCAACCTGGTGCCCGCCTTGCGTATCGGAGATGCCCGAGTTGGTTGCTCTGCAAAATGATTTCGGCAGCAAAAACGTGCAAGTTGTAGGCATTGGTATTGATTCACCATCTAACATCCGCGAATTTGCGGAGAAACACCAAATCACCTACCCGCTGCTGCTGGGTGGCCTTGAGGGCAGCGAGCTGTCCAAGCAATTCGGCAATGAATCGGGGGGGCTGCCCTTCACGCTACTGATCGGCGCCGACGGCAGTGTTCGCAAGAGCTACATGGGACGCTTGGACATGCAGCAAGTTCGGACCGATTTATCATCCCTGTAGCTGTCGGTTATAGACATCAGCAGCGTTTGTTCTTGCCATTGGGCGTCAATTTGCAGGAAAATGCAGTCTTCTTCGCCAAATTGCAGCTTTTTCGATGGCAAAACATCTGCTCCTAATTAACGGACCCAACCTTAATCTGCTCGGCACGCGTGAGCCCGAGGTGTACGGTTCGACCACACTCGCCGAGATAGAGCGCGAGGCGATGGCGCAGGCGCAAAAGGCGGGGGCAACACTGAGCGTGTTTCAAAGCAACCATGAGGGTGAACTGATTGATCGCATCCATGCAGCACGCAACGAGTCCATCGACAGCATCGTGATCAACCCCGGCGGACTGACGCACACCAGCGTCGCGTTGCGAGACGCGCTAGCCGGCGTAGGCATTCCGTTCATTGAGGTGCATATCTCGAATATTCATCGTCGTGAAGATTTTCGGCATCACTCTTATTTATCCGAGCTAGCGGCAGGCGTCGTTTGCGGCTTGGGTACCCATGGCTACCGATACGCGATCGATCACGCGCTGAACGGTCTGTAGCTCACCCTAAACCAGTTTGGTAGCGCGCTTCGCGCACCCTATCGAATCTCATCAACCCAGCACATAACACCCATGGATCTCAGAAAACTCAAGACCCTGATTGATTTGGTGGCCGAGTCCGATATCTCCGAGCTTGAGGTCACCGAAGGTGAGAGCAAGGTTCGCATCGTCAAAAGCGCCGCACCGGCCGCGCAAAACCAAGTAGTGATGATGCCATCGGCTAATTTGCCAGCGCCCACAGCACCAGCCCACGCGCCTGCAGCGGCACCGCAGGCTGCAGCGCCCGTAGCGCCAGCCGAAGCCGCGCCTGCGGGGCACATTGTCAAGTCGCCGATGGTCGGCACCTTCTACCGCGCCTCCGCGCCAGGCGCACCTGCGTTTGTCGATATCGGCTCAGTCGTTAAGGAAGGCGATACCCTGTGCATCATCGAGGCGATGAAACTGCTGAATGAAATCGATGCCGATGCCAGCGGCACTATCCGTCAAATTTTGGTGGAAAACGGCCAAGCGGTCGAATTTGGTCAGCCGCTGTTCATCATCGAATGAAGCGCCCTCTCACTGATGCCGAAAGCTTCATGAATTATGTTTGAAAAAATACTGATCGCGAACAGGGGAGAGATCGCCTTACGCATACAACGCGCCTGTCGCGAGATGGGTATCAAAACCGTTGTGGTGCACTCGGAAGCTGACCGCGAGGCGAAGTACGTCAAGCTGGCTGATGAATCGGTTTGTATCGGGCCACCACCGTCGGCCCAAAGTTATCTCTCTATGCCTGCCATCATCAGCGCCGCCGAGGTGACGGATGCCGAGGCGATTCACCCGGGTTACGGTTTTCTGTCGGAGAACGCCGACTTCGCCGAGCGGGTCGAGCAGTCCGGTTTCGTGTTCATCGGGCCGCGCTCGGACTCGATCCGCATGATGGGCGACAAGGTCTCTGCAAAACAAGCCATGATCAAAGCAGGGGTGCCGTGCGTTCCCGGCTCCGAGGGTGCGCTGCCGGATGATCCGAAAATCATCGTGCAAACCGCGCGCCGCATTGGATACCCGGTGATCATCAAGGCAGCAGGCGGCGGCGGCGGGCGCGGTATGCGGGTGGTGCACACTGAGGCGGCGCTGCTGAACGCGGTCACCATGACCAAGACCGAAGCCGGCACCGCCTTCGGCAATCCTGAGGTGTACATGGAGAAGTATCTGGAAAACCCACGGCACGTGGAAATCCAGATTCTTGCAGATGAATTCAAGAATGCGGTCTGGCTCGGTGAGCGTGACTGCTCAATGCAGCGGCGCCATCAGAAGGTTATCGAAGAGGCGCCCGCGCCCGGCATTCCACGCAAACTGATAGAAAAAATCGGTGATCGCTGCGCCGATGCCTGCCGCAAGATCGGCTACCGCGGTGCCGGCACCTTCGAATTCTTGTATGAAAACGGTGAGTTCTATTTCATTGAAATGAATACCCGTATTCAGGTCGAGCACCCGGTCACCGAAATGATCACTGGTATCGATCTGGTTCAAGAGCAGATTCGTATTGCTGCCGGTGAGCGGCTGCGCTTCAAGCAGCGTGACATTGTGCTGAAGGGTCACTCGATCGAGTGCCGTATTAACGCGGAAGATCCGTTCAAGTTCACGCCTTCACCCGGCCGCATTACCGCCTGGCACGCACCCGGCGGGCCGGGTATCCGCGTCGACTCGCATGCCTACGCGGGCTACTTTGTTCCGCCTAACTATGACTCGATGGTGGGCAAGGTCATCTCATTCGGCATCACCCGTGAGCAGGCGATCAAACGCATGCAAATCGCATTATCGGAAATGGTGGTGGAGGGCATCCTGACCAATATTCCGTTACACCGCGAGCTGATGGTAGACGGACGCTTCATCGAGGGGGGTACCAATATTCACTACCTCGAACAAAAGCTCGCCAACAAGAAGTAGCCAAGATGAGCTGGACCGAGATCGTGATCGAGTTGCCGCGAGCGCAAGCCGAGCAGGTCTCGGACGCACTGATCGAGGCCGGGGCCTTATCGGTATCAGTTGAAGATGCTGATTTAGGTACCGAAGCAGAGCAGCCTCTCTTCGGTGAACCCGGTATGGAGCCATCCGCACACGCCTGGGAGCATAGCCGCATCGTTGCGCTGACCGAGGCCGATACCGATCACTCGGCGTTGGTTAACAAAGCCAGGGCCCGGTGCGCAGATATTGATCAGCTCAGCTTCTCGCTGCGCTCGGTCGCGGAACAGGATTGGGTGCGGGTAACGCAAGCACAGTTTGATCCGATTCCGATTGGACGCAACATCTGGGTCGTACCCAGCTGGCATGCCGCGCCTGTTCCCGATGCATTGGTGCTTGAGCTTGATCCGGGTCTGGCTTTTGGTACCGGTAGCCACCCCACGACGCGCCTGTGCATGGAGTGGCTGGAGCAGCATGTAGAGGCAGGCTGCAGCGTGCTCGACTATGGCTGCGGCTCCGGTATTCTGGCGATTCTGGCACGCAAATTAGGTGCGGACAGTGTCGACGGTGTCGATATCGATCCGCAAGCGATTAGCGCTGCGCATGACAATGCGAAGCGCAACCAGTGCGATGAGGTGCGCTGGTTTGTGCCGAGCGACTACGCACTGGCTCGCGCAAGCACGCGCTACGACATCGTGGCGGCGAATATTCTCTCCGGCCCGCTCAAGCTCATGGCGCCTATGCTGGCCAGTCGCGTCGCGCAGGGGGGCGCCGTGGTACTGTCAGGCATACTGGCCCGCCAGGCAGATGAGCTGATCGCCAGCTATGCGCCTTACATTGCCCTCTCGGTTGCAGCTGAACGTGAGGGCTGGGTCGCGCTGGCGGGTCGCAAGGAATAAAAAAGATGGAGCAACTAGCGACCCAATGCCCTCACTGCGGCACGCAGTTTCGCGTGACGCTGGCGCAGCTTGAGCTGCGCGATGGAAAAGTAAGATGCGGCGCCTGTCGCGAGGTATTCAACGGTATTGATACCGTGTTCGAGCACACCGGTGAGGCTGGTGTAGCGTCAGCTGCGTCGCGTCCGTCCGCTGATGCGCATGATTTATCGAATCGGATGACGCTTTTTGATGTGGACGCATCCACGCATAGCGCCAATGCTGGCGCATCGAACATGCAGGAAGAGCTTGATGCGCTGTCGCGTGCGATCGCTGATCTGCAAAGCAAACCATGGGCTGCGCCCGAAGGCACGCACCAGACCGAGTTCACTGAAGATGCCGCTGGCGCATCCTTAACACATCAACTATCAGCCAAAACGGCTGCTGACTCTCAGCAAGATACCGACACGTTCGCAGCAGCGCCGCCGGTCTTTGTACAACGCGCACAGCAGGATCAGCGTGAACGTGGCCGCTGGCGCGTATTGCTCTGGATCGGAATCCCGCTGCTCGTCATCGCACTGATCGCGCAACTTGGCTGGCTATTTCGCAACGAAATTGCGGCGCGCTCACCGCAAGCAGGTCAATGGCTACGTGCTGCTTGTGTGCGCCTGCATTGCGAGATCAAGCTGCCGCTCAATCTGGAGCAGCTATCTGTTAGCGCCAGCCGTCTTGAGCAAGCGCCACCACCGGAAGCTGCCAACCAGCCTGCAGCTAATGGCGCCGAACCAGCGCTGCGCATGAACCTGGTCGCGCTGCTCCAAAACACCTCGGACACGGTACAAACCTGGCCTGCGCTCGAGCTTGCTCTGCGTGATACCGATGGAACGCTACTGGTGCGCAAAGTATTCATGGCAGATAGCTATGTATCGGCGAATGAGCAGCGTGAAGGTATGCCGCCGCGCTCCGAGCGCGAGATTCGATTACCTCTCACACTGAGTGGTGAGCCGCCTGCCGGCTTTGCTGTCAGTATTTTCTACCCTTGAGTTTTTCATTATGACTTCTTTGATCTGCGGCTCGCTCGCGTTTGACACCATCATGTCGTTCCACGGCCGTTTTTCTGAGGCGCTGCTCGCGGATCAACTACACAAAATAAATGTCGCGTTCCTGGTTCCCGGCATTCGCCGTGAGTACGGTGGCTGTGCCGGCAATATCGCTTATAACTTGAAGTTGCTAAATGGCGATCCGCTGATCATGGCCACCCTCGGGCAAGATGGCGCGCCTTACCTCGATCGCCTCAACAAGCTCGGTATCAGCACGCGCTGCATTCGCTCTTACCAAGACGCATACACTGCGCAAGCTTTTATCACTACCGACGAAGCGAATAATCAGATTACCGCGTTTCATCCCGGTGCGATGTCGAACTCGCACCATAACAAGGTCAACGATGCTGGCGGCGTGGCACTGGCGATCATTGCGCCTGATGGGCGCGACGGCATGATCGAACACGCGCGCGATTGCGCATCACACGGCATTCCCTTCATCTTCGACCCTGGCCAAGGTCTGCCGATGTTCAGCGGCGAAGAATTGAAGCAGTTTATCGAGATGGCGACCTATGTCGCCGTTAATGATTACGAGGCCGAATTACTGACAGAGCGCACCGCACTCACCTTGCCCGAAATCGCCGAGCGGGTATCTGCGCTGGTGGTGACGCGCGGTGAGCAGGGCGCAGAAATTTTCACTGCAGAGGCGCGCTACGATATTCCGGTAGTAAAAACCGATCAGGTAATCGACCCCACCGGCTGTGGTGATGCGTTCCGCGCTGGCATGCTGTACGGGCTGACGCATGGCATGGACTGGATGACGATTGGCCGTCTGGCTTCCTTGATGGGCGCGATCAAAATCGAAAGTCAAGGCGGACAAAATCATGCGCCGAGCGCTGACCAGATCGGAGCACGCTTCGAGCGCGAGTTTGGTTACCGCTACTGATCAGCCCCAATTACCGAACCGAGGCCTGCGATACCGCAGGTGGCGGGCACCAAGGGCAAGGGCTTTGGTTTACGGCCTTTAATAGATGGCGTAGACCAGGTTCTCTACAACGAACACCAGTATGCGTAGCGCGAGGAAAGCGAGAATCGGCGACAGATCAATCCCCGATATCGCGGGCAAGAGGCGACGAAACGGTTGCAACAATGGATCGGTGAGCGCGCGTACGGTGGGCGCAATTGGCGCGTAGGGATTGACCCAACTCAAGATCACCTCAAGAATAATCAGCCCGATAAATCCATAAGCAATCGCATGCACGAGCGATAGCAGCGACAGCAGCAGCCAAGGCTCAAGCGCAAACGCAGAGCGCACCCCCAGTTGTATGCCTATCGCTGCAAGAGTCACCAGGCACGCACCAATCAGGCTGGCCCAATCTTGACCGCCCACACCTGGCAATGCGCGCCGCAAGGGCAGCACCAGCCAATCGGTCAGGCGAAAAACAAATTGTCCCAGCGAAAACGGTGGCCGAACCCGCACCACTTGCATCCAGAACCGGAACAGCATCAGACCCGCGACAATAGCGGCGACGGTATCGATGATCAGGTTGAAGATCGAAGACAGCACGTTGATCCTTTATCGCTGGTAAAACGCACAACGCACAGCACTGATGAGTACACCGGCCTGCCGGGTCGCTCGATAAACACGATTGTGCCCAAATCCGCGCATGGCTTGAACCGAAAAAAAACCGCTGCAGCCTGATAGCCAGCAGCGGTGTTTTCGCTCGCGCCCGCTGTGGGCCCCGAGCCGCAGTCGCTTAAGGGCGCAGGCCGGTTGGAAACGGCCAGGCAGCTGCCGGGCTCAGTACCGTGGTTGCAGGTGCTGCCGGTGCCGTTGCTGCTGGTGCCGCTGCTGGCGCAGGTGCCGGAGCGGATGCTGGCGCTGCGGGTCTGGCGACTACCGCCGGCTTCTTCGGCGCTGCTTTCTTCGGTGCTGCTGCTTTTGGTGCTGCTGCTTTTGGTGCCGCCTTTGGAGCCGCTTTCGGCGCAGCTTTTTTCGTTGCTGCCTTCGGTGCCGCTTTCTTGGCAACCGGCTTCTTCGCCGTTTGCTTGACCACCTTCTTGGCTACCACTTTCTTCTTCGCGACTGCTTTTTTCGCAGCTGCTTTTTTCGCGACCGGCTTCTTCGCTACTTTTTTGGTGACTTTCTTGGCGACTTTCTTGACCGCCTTTTTCACTGCTTTTTTAGCGACTGGCTTCTTTGCCGCTTTTTTCGCAACTTTTTTCGCAACTTTCTTGACTGCTTTTTTAGCCGTGGACTTCTTGGCTGCTTTTTTCGCTACCTTCTTGACTGCGGCTTTCTTGGTGACTTTTTTGACTGCTTTCTTCACTACGGGTTTTTTCTTAGCGGCGGCTTTTTTAGCGACGACCTTTTTCTTGGCCGCCGGCTTCTTTTTGGCTGCTGCTTTTTTCTTCGCTGTTGCCATGACTTTCTCCTTCACGTGATCGCTATCACTCAGGTACAAGGTTAAAACCCGACCGAGCAACATGCGGGGTCGGATTATTCATCGGCACAAGCAGTACGCGCCGCTTGCGCTAATGAATACGGCAGCAGCTGAGCTGCAGCATCACTTCAGGGATGCAGCAGTTCAGCTCCTTCGGCTAAGCGGGCCGGCAGGCCCACATCAACCAAAAAACGCCGGTTACAACGCGATCAATCCCAGCTCAGCGCACCGCCCGTCTGGTACTCGATCACGCGGGTCTCAAAGAAATTACGCTCCTTCTTCAGATCGATCATCTCGCTCATCCAAGGGAACGGATTTTCTTCCTGCTCAAACAAAGGCTCCAGACCAATCTGCATCGCACGCCGGTTGGCGATGAAACGCAGATAGCTCTTGAACATAGGTGCGTTCAACCCCAACACACCCCGCGGCATTGTATCCTCGGCATAGCGATATTCCAACTCCACCGCCTTGAGAAATAATGCGCGGATCTCCTCTTTAAAGCTGGGTGTCCAGAGGTGCGGGTTCTCGAGCTTGATGGTGTTGATCAGGTCGATACCGAAATTGCAGTGCATCGACTCGTCGCGCAGGATGTACTGGTACTGCTCGGC
>VFQT010002173.1_pt1 | contig 20911 bp, 14 predicted proteins | sample 3512381 | NCBI WGS metagenome assembly VFQT01 (sample SAMN10412376, study PRJNA504923) | tailings metagenome | isolation source: Relicate 2 Philex TSF3 active mining site | place: Philippines: Tuba, Benguet | collected 2017-08-29
CGACGCGGCCTTGCCATGGACGATGGCGGGCTTGGCGAGGTCCGCCTCCAGCTTGCGGAGGGCCATGCCGACGGCGCCGGCGAGCGAGGGGTCGGTCGCGGTGCCGTCGGCCTCGGCAAGGCGCCGGTTGACGAACTCGGCGAGCGAGAGGAAGGGCCCCCGGAGGCGCACCTGGGCGACGATCTCCACGGCGAGCCGGTCGAGCTGCTCGTCCGTGAGCGAGGCGAAGCCGGTGACGGCGCGGGAGGGGTCGGCGGCGGCCGCCGCGCCCTCCCCGGCGACCTGCATGCGGGGCAGCGGGGCGGTGGCGCCGGCAGGCGCGGACGCGACGCTCACGGAGGCGGCGCCGGGCGCGAGCACGGGCACCTCGCGGGCGCGCAGGCTGCCGAGCAGGGCGCGCCAGGCCGGGACGGAGAGGCTGTTGACGTTGAATTGGTCGGTCACGCGCAGGTGCGAGGCGACGCGGAGGAAGGCGACGGGGATGGCCGGCGTGGCCGAGCCGCCGGAAGGATCCCCCAGGGTGTCCACGGCGAAGGCGGCGGCCGTGCGCTGGGGGACGTAGGCGACATTGGGCAGCGGGGTGGCGCCGGAGGCGAACTCGGACCAGGCGGCCTTGAGGCTCGTCATGACCGCCGGATTCCATCGGTGCTCGTTGCCGGCCGCGGGTCGCAGGGCGGCGCGGTCGGCGGGACGGGGCGCGAGGGACGACACGAACCAGTCGTCGAGCAGGACATGGTTCAGGCAATAGCTGTCGTCATATTGCATGTGCGCCGCCGGGATCATGTCGCGCGGCTGGCGGACGCCGTCCTGCGTGATCCAGGGACCGACCACGTCGTCGGGCGGGAGGACGGGGGAGGCGTCCGAGTTGCCGACCAGGTTGGTCATGTAGGGCGGCACCGGGTTCGTGAAGCGGAGGTCGCAGGACTGGAGCTCGAGGAGCGAGACGAGCGGCCGCACGGGGAGCTCGGCGATGACCGCGCGGGAGAGGCCGGTGGCGGCGTCGAGGCCGGTCACGACATAGCCCTGGCCGGCATCGGTCTGCGGCACGCCCGCGTCGGTCGGCCCGGTGAGGACGCGGAAGTCGAGGTCGAAGGGCGCATTGAGCAGGTTGAGCGCGCCGGCATAGGTGAACGCCGGGTTGGACGCGCTGAAATGCGCCATGTTGACGAGGTTGTAGCCACCGCTCGAGTAGCGGATCTTGTCACCGACCGGCAGGTTGGCGTCCGACGCCACATTGGAGGACGCCCAGGGGAAGGCGGTCATCTCGTACGCGCTCTTGCGCCCGAGCTCGGTGTAGTTGGTGAAGGGGTTGGCCTGGAGGAAGCCCTTGGAGACCGTCCGCACGCCCGTGCGCGAGGAGTACTGGGCGACGCCGTCGTCGGAGAGGCGCGCGCCGAAGGAGAAGGCGCCGAAGAAGCGCGGCGCGGCCTGGATGGCGGCGAGGGATTGCGACCAGGGCGCGGGTTGGTTGGCGCCGTAGAGCTCCTCGTAGAGCGCGTCATTCAGGCCCTCGAAGCTGTAGCGCACCGGCGCCTCCTCGGCGTTGGCCGGGACGAAGTCGAAATAGATGCCGTTGCGGTAGGAGTCGCCCGCGCCGGCGGAGAGGGCCTTGCGCAGGCGGAAGGCGAGGGTCGAGCCGGCGGGCGCGGCGACACCCGTGTCGAGCAGGATGCCCGCGTTGGCCGCGGCGACGTAGCCGGGGGCGAGGACCTGGGGCGGGACGGCCGCGCCGGTCCGGTAGGAGGCGAGGGGGCCGCCCGTCGGCGCGATCGAGAACACGCGGGTCTGGCCCGGCTCGAAGGTCATCGGCCCGGTGCCGACGGTGCCCGCGAGATGGCCGGGGATCCATTGGCTGAAATTGCGGGAGAGGGTCGTCGCGCCGCCCGCGGGGTCGGTCACCGTGACATCGAAGGCGAGCGGCAGGTAGATGGGATAGGCCTTCGTCAGGAAGGCGGGGACGGTGAGGCGGACGTTGTAGGGATTCCAGAGCGTCACCACCGGCTGGACGAGGATGGCGGGGTTGTCGCCCACGGCGGCGCCGGCGAACACGAACTGGTAGCGGGCCACGAGGGGGTGGCGATGCACCCGCTCGTAGAGGCCGTGGAAGCGGCCGGCATTCGTGGCGTTGTCACCCCCGGCCTGGGGCGTGGGCGGCATCATCTCGATCGGCCCGGAGAGCCCCTCGGAATCCCCGGAGACGACATAGCGTCGGTAATGGAGGGCGAAGTCGGTCAGGTAGGCCCAGCTGCGGATCGGCGGGAAGGAGGAGAGCTGCCAATAGCCGCCGAAGGGCGTGCCGCCGTCGCCCGCCATCGCGCCGAAGAGCGGGTCCTTGGACTCGCGCCCGCCCGCCGAGCCGTAGTCCGACCACCAGTAGAGGAGCGTGTGCCGGCGGCGGTTGCCGGCGAACAGGTGCGTCTCCCGCGAGCGGAGGAGGGCGTCGGGGAGGGGGCGCAGGAACGCGAGGTCATGCGTCGGGGCGGCGGTGGCGGTGCGGCGGCCCGTGGCGGGGCGCACCCGGAAAAGGGGCAGCGCGACCGACCGCGAGGCGTCGAGGTCGTTCATCTGGTCCCACGTCTCGGTGAGCAGGGACAGGTCCTTGCGGAAGCCGCCGGTGGCGGCGTTGGTGAGGAGGCCGTCGGCGACGAAGGTGACATCGTGGAAGCCGGCCTGGGCGAGGGGGGCGGGCGACGCCTCGGTGAGCGCGCGCGACAGCCGCGTCGCATCGGCGGGCAGCAGGGCGAGGGACCGGCGGGAGGCGAGCGCGGCGAGCGGCTCGGCCGGCTCGCCGAAACCGAGCGCGACCAGGTCCGGCCGCCCGAAGGTCGACAGCCGCTCGCTGAGCTCGCGCCTGTTCGTCGTGGACGCGACGGCGGGGAAGGCGACGCGCGCCTTCTGGTTCTCGCCACCGGCCCACCAGGCGAAGGCGCCCTGCGTGCCATCGGCGGTCAGGGGCGCGGTGCCCGAGACGGAGACCGGACGCCCGTCGGCGAGCGAGAGGGGCACGAGATGGACCTGCTGGGTCGCGAGCGGCGCCGTGCCGGCGCCGACCAGGGGGACGGTGCCGGTGGCGGCGATCACCGAGGCGGGCTTCGGCGGCCGGGCCGCCTCGTTCGGGGCCGGCGCGATGTCGCCGTAGCCCCAGCCGGACGAGACGAGCCAGCCGAGGAAACGTCCCTGCGCGGGATTGGCGGGATCGAATCGGCGGAGCTTCGAGGCGTAATCCGGACGCTGCGGTCGGCCGGCATACCGGCTGGAGGGACGGGTGTCATGGTCCAGGCCCTCCCAGCTGCGCCACGCACCGAGGATCGGGTACTCGTAGGCGTCGGCTCCGGGCGTCGTGGCGGAGAGGACCGCCGGATCGTCATGGAGCGAGGCGGGGGCGGAGATGCGGGTGTCGGGTCCGAGCGACTGCTGCACGGCGGCCTGCGCGAGGCGGACGGCGGCGAGCGCGTTGAGCCGGGCCGCCGCCGCGGACTGCCGGGCGACGGCGCCCATCGACTCCACGCGCAGGAAGGCGGCGAGGGATAGGACGACCAGCACCAGCAACGCCATGACGGCGAGCGAGAGGACAAGGGCGAACCCCTTGCGTCGGCTCGGAGGCGCGGGACGCACTGTTCAATTCTTATAACCAGCCGACCCTCGTCCTGCCAAGCCGCAACGGTCGGCAACCAGGCCTCAGCGTCCGGCGAAAGGCACCCGGGAACCGTCCGCCCGACGGCGGGGCATCAGGGCGCCCCGCGCCTCCAGCTCACGCGCGAGCACCTTGGCGAGCTCCCGGACCTTCGCGGGATGGCGGGAGGCCAGATCCTCCTTTTCCCCGATGTCGCGAGCGAGGTCGTGGAGCTGGAGCGCCCCGGTGGCATGATGATGGATCAGCTTCCAGTCGCCGAGCCGGAGGGCGCTGAAGGGTCCCTGTCCGCCGTAGTTGTTGGGGAAGTGGAAGACAAGCGGACGGTCCTGGGGGAGGCGCGCGCCACCGGTGAGGTGAGGCACCCAGCTCCGACCGTCGACCACCTGGGGCACCTTGCCGGCGAAGGGCACGCCGGCCGCCTCGAGCAGGGTCGGGAAGACATCCTCGATGAGGACCGGGGTGGCGTCGACGAGGCCGGGCCGGATCCTGCCCGGCCAGCGCGCGAGGGCCGGCACCCGGGTTCCGCCCTCGAAGGGCGAGAGCTTGTGGCCGCGCAGGGGGAGATTGCGCGGGACCTCGGCCGGGGCGCCGTTGTCGGAGATGAGGAGGACGAGCGTGTCCTGCGCGATGCCGAGGCGGTCGAGCAGGCGGAGGATGTCGCCGACCGACTTGTCGACGCCCTCGACCATGGTGGCGAGGGCGAGTTCCCTGCCCTTGAGCCCCGCCGCCTCATAGGGGGCGGCGAAGCGCGGGTCGGTCTCCCAGGGCGCGTGCACGGCATAGTGCGCGAGATGCAGGAAGAAGGGCTTCCCGTCGGCGACGGCGGCCTCGACCGCGCGGGCGGCCTCGAGCGTGAGCGCCTCGGTGAGATAGGTGCCGGCGGCGCGGTGCGCCTCCAGCCCCGGGACATCCCAGACCTCGCTGTCGCCGCGCCAGCGGGCGCTGTAGCCCTTCTCGGCCCGGAAGCTTCCCGGGCCGCCCGCGGCATGGCCGGCGACATTGAGGTCGAAGCCCAGCCGGCGCGGATCCTCGCCCGGGGCGCCCTTGGCGCCGAAATGGGCCTTGCCGACATGGAGCGTGCGGTAGCCGGCCTCGCGCAGCAGGTCGGGGAGGCAGCGGGCGACGACCGTGCGGGGCGTGCCGGGGGCGGGCGCCAGACCGTTCACGGGCCAGTCGGGCATCTCCAGGGTCGGGTGCGGCTGGTCGGGGGCGCGGTCGCGATGCAGCGTCCAGTTCGTGACCCCATGGCGCGCGGCGCTCATCCCGGTGAGGAGACTGACCCTCGAGGGGCTGCAGACGGCGGACGCATGGGCGTCGGTGAGCTTGGCGCCCTCCGCGGCGAGGCGCGCCATCGCGGGCGTGCGGTAGCGTCGGTTGAGCGCGGTGACCTCGGAATGGAACGGCACCGAGGTGTCCTGCCAGCCCATGTCGTCGACGACGATGAGGACGAGGTTGGGCCGGGGCCCGGCGGCGAGCGCCGTGAACCCGAGAAGGAAGGCGAGCGCGGCGGCCCGCATCACAGGGACCTCAGGTAGGCGGCCAGGTCGGCGACGGCCTGCTCGTCCAGCCCCATCTGGGCCGGGGTCATCATCAGCGAGCGACCGAGGGGGCGGAGCTCGCGGACGCGGGCGCGCGGCACGGTCTGGACGGCCCCTCCCATCGACTTGATGATGACCGGATCGGCGTTCGAGAGCAGGATGCCGTTGATCTCGACGCCGTCCCGCGTGACCAGGCGCCAGCCCTCGTAGCCGTGGGTGACCTCCGCGCTGGGCTGGGAGATGCCGAGGATGATCGTGGCGAGCGACTGGTTGCGGCCGTAGCTGGTGAGGTCGGGGCCGTACTCCACGCCGGCGCCGGCGACCTTGTGGCAGGCGAGGCAGACCGCGGCGCGCGCCTTGCCGCGGGCGACGTCGCCGGACAGGCGGGCGATCGCCTCGACCGGGGCGAGGGGCCTGGCGCCTGCGGGCTCCGGCGGGAGCGGCGCGGGCGAGAGGACCACCTTGTCGGGGTCGTACAGGCCTCGCGCCTTGAGGAGGCCGTCGACGTCGAACCGGCGCCAGAGGTTGCCCTTGCGGTTCATGAGCCACCAGCGGGCGAGGTCGCGCTGGGCGAAATCCGCCCGCGTCGCGAGCTCGACCAGGGCATGGACGGCCGACTCCGCGTCCGTGAAGCCGAGGCCGGCGAGGGCGAATCGGGCCTGGACGTCGCCGAGCCTGCCGGAGAGGAGCCGCTCGCGCACCGCGGGCACGGCCTGCTGGGGATGCAGGCGCCAGGCGATGCCGGCGAAGGCGGGCGACCAGGCGGGCGGCGCCGCGCCCATCTCCCGGGCGATGGCGGCGAACGCCGCGTCCTCGCGGCCCTCGCAGGCGATCCCGAGGGCCTCGAGATAGGTGCGGTCGGCGCCATCGAAGCCACGGGCGAGCGCGACGATGACCGGGAGGGCCTCGGGCGAGCGGATGTCGCGAAGGAACACGGCGACCTCGCGGCGGAGCGCGGCGGAGGGGTCGGCGGCGAGGCGGCGGGCGAGGTCGAGGTCGGCCAGACCGGCCGCGCGCAGGGCGCGGAAGGCGACGCGGCGGCGGTCGTCATCGGACGAGGCGAGCTCGGCGCGGACGCGGGCGGCGCCCGTCTCGCCCAGCTGGGCGAGCAGCCAGAGGGCGCGGGCGGCGACATACGGGTTGGGATCCGAGAGGAGCGGGGTGACGAGCGGGACGGCCGCGGCGCCGCGGGCCCTGAGACGGGCGAAGCCGGCGCCGCGGACGTTGACGGCGGGGCTGCGCAGCGCGAGCAGCTGGCCCTCGGCGGTCGCGAGGTCGATCCGGGGGACGACCGACCTGAAGCCCTTGGGGGCGATGCGGTAGATGGTGCCCGCCTTGCGGTCGTCGCGCGTGCCGTGGCCGCCGACGCCGGGATCGAACCAATCCGCGACATAGAGGGCGCCATCGGGGCCGACCGCGATGTCGGAGGGGCGGAACAGCGTGGGCGTCTCGCCGGTCGGGCGGCCGCCCAGGAAGTCCGAGCCGGCCCAGCGCCGTTCCTTGTTGGACGTCAGGAAGTCGAAGCGCTCGAGGCGGAAGCCGGCGCCATCGGCCTTGGGGAAATAACCGAAGACGACGTTCTTGCCCGCCTCGCAGGCGAGCAGCATCCCGCGCCAGCGGTCGCCGAGCGCGCCGTTCTCATAGAAGACGACGCCCGTCGGCGAGCCGCCGCCGTAGACATCGCCGGCCGGGAGGACACCCGGGTCCTCCTGGCGCCAGGTGGCCTGGTCGACGGTCATCCCAGGGCGACGGTCGGCCTCCCAGGTCCGCAGGCCATCGGCCGAGGCGAAGCCGAGGTTCGCGCCCTCGAGGAGATACGTCACGCGGCACGCGGGGAAGTCGTCGTTGTCGCTCTGGAAGACGTCGCCGAGCGACGTCATCGCCTGCTCGTAGCTGTTGCGGAAGTTGTGGCCGACAACCCGGACATCGGTGCCGTCGGGATTCATGCGGATGGCGGCGCCGCCGATCCAAACGCGGCCGTCCGCGCTCGGCTTGCCGGCGGCCGACTGGGTCATGTAGGGGCTGCCGAATCGGAAGGCCTTGCCGTCGCGCGCGGTGAACTCGGCCCCGCAGTTGCCGAAGTTCAGCAGCCAGCGGCCGTCGGGGCCCGCCGTCACGCTGTGCAGGCTGTGGTCGTGGTTGCGGCCGGCGAAGCCGGAGAGCAGGACCTCGCGGCGCTCCTTGGCCGGATCGAAGCGCCCGTCGCGGTCGGCGTCATGGTACACGAGGAGCTCCGGCGGCTGCGAGACGACGACCTTGCCATCGATGGCGGCGACGCCCAGCGGCGAGAGGAGGAAGGGCTCCTGGACGAAGGTCGAGCTGCGGTCCGCCCGGCCGTCGCCGTCGGTGTCCTCGAGCACCACGATGCGGTCGCCCTCCGGTCGGCGCCCCTCCTTGCCGCGGTAGTTCACGCCCTCGGCGACGAACAGGCGGCCGCGCTCGTCGAAGTCGATGTTGGTGGGGTTGTAAAGGTCGGGCGTGGTGGCCCAGACGGTCACCTCGAGCCCCTCGGGGACGGCGAAGAGGTCGGTCGGGACGATGGGGTCGCCGAGCGGCAGCGAGGCCATGTCGGGCGGGGTGGTGGTGACGAAGAACCGGACGCTGGCCGGCGTCGGCTTGCCCTCGCGGACCGCGCCGCCGTCGTCCAAGGCGACCTTGGCTCGGAAGGCGACCACGCCGGGAGGGAGGTCGTAGGCGATGACGGAAGGCGCGTGGGCGCCGAGGCCGCGGACGACCTTGCCCGCGACGCGGAGGGGCCCGCCCTCCGGGTTGGCATTGGGCGCGAGCCTGCCCCAGCCGGTGCGACCCGACTTCCAGGGCAGCGCGACCAGGTCGCGGGTGGATCCATCCGCCAGGACGAGGACGGGGTCCACCCACGCGACCCAATCGTGGCTATCCCCGTCGATATCATGGGCGACGAGATGGATTTCCCTCGCGCCGCGCAGGTCGGCCTCGATCGCGACCAGGCGCTCCCGGTCCGCCGAGCGGAGCACCCCGGTCGCGGCCGCGGGCTTGGCCCAGGGGAGGGCGGGGAGAAGAAGGGCGACCAGGGGTGTGAGCGCGCGCATGAGAACCCCAGTCAAGGGAGCCGAGGCGGGCGGGCGAGCGCATTTGACCACCGCCGCCCCCAACTGACCGGTTGAACTCCGGGCGGAAATCCCCAAGCACGAATCATGCGCCGGCTCCTGCTCCTCCTGACCTGCCTGACCGCCCAGGCGGCCCCGGGCGACGTCGAGCTCGCCAGGCTGCCCGACATGCCGGACCCCGTCGGCAGGGCCGCCACCGTCGCCGGCGTCTCGGAGGGGGCGCTGCTCGTGGCGGGCGGCACGAACTTCCCCGCGGGCATGCCCTGGGACGGAGGGAAGAAGGCGTGGCATGGCGACATCTTCCTGCTGGAGCGTCCTGATAGTGCGTGGCGCAAGGTGGGCGACCTGCCGCGCCCCCTCGGCCACGCGGTCAGCCTGCAGACCGGCCGTGGCATCATCGTGGTCGGCGGCGCCGACGCCGACCGCCACCATGCGGAGACCTTCCTGCTGCGCCAACGGGGCGGCAACGTCGTCATCGAGCGCCTGCCCGACCTTCCCTACCCCCTCGCCTACGCCTCCGGCGCCATCGTGGGCGACCTCGCGCTCGTCGTCGGGGGCACGCGCTCGCCCGACGCGACCGCGGCGGAGAGGCTGCTCCTCGGCTTCGACCTGCGCGATCCGGCGGCGGGATGGAAGGCGATCTCCGAGCTTCCGGGACCCGGACGCATCATGCCCGCGGTGGGCGCGCTCGGCGGGAGGCTGCATGTCTTCTCGGGTGCCTCGCTGGCCGCCGACGCCGAGGGCAAGCCGGTCCGCACCTATCTGAAGGACGCCTGGAGCTTCGAGCCGGGCGCCGGCTGGCGACGCCTCGGCGACATGCCCCGTCCGGCGGTCGCCGCGGTGACGCCCGCCATTCCCGTCGACGAGAACCGACTCCTGGTCGTCGCCGGGGACGACGGCTCCAAGGTGGGCTTCCAACCTCGCTCGGCCCATCCGGGCTTCGGCACGCGCTGCCTCCGCTATGACGCCACGGGGGATGGATGGAGCGAGTCCGATGAGCTCGGCTCGGCCAAGCCGGTCGCGGTGGCGCCGTCGGCGCCCTGGAAGGGAGCCTGGGTGATTCCCGGAGGCGAGATCCGTCCGGGCGTGCGCACCACGCAGGTGATTTCCCTCAGGCCTTGGTCGCCTCCCGAGACGCCCGAGGGGCGCGCGCGGCTGGCGCTCTGGCTGACCCTCGTGGCGACCGTCGGGCTGGGCGGCTGGATGGCGGCCAGGCGATGGCGGCAGCGGGCCAGGCGCTGAGCCGGAACACGTCCCGGGTGCGGGTGTCCTATCGGGGTCATGAACCCCCTGCCCCGCCGCGATTTCCTCGCCACCACCGCGCTCGCCACCGCCGCGTTGGCCGCCGCGCCTGCCCTCGGCCAATCCGCGCCCGCCGGCAAGGCGAGGCTGACGGTGGGGCTCATCGGCTGCGGGGGCCGTGGCAACGGGGCGCTGGCCGACTTCATCGCCGCCGCCAGGATCCTCGGCCGCGAGGTGACCGTGACCGCGGTGGGCGACGCGTTCGGCCCCGCCGCCCAGGGCGCCGCCAAGCGCTTCGGCGTCGATGCCGCCAAGGCGTTCGCCGGCTATGACGCCTACCGCAAGGTCATCGCCAGCGGCTGCGACTTCATCGTGATGGCGGCGCCTCCCGCCTTCCGCCCCCTGCACTTCACCGCGGCGGTGGAGGCCGGGAAGCATTGCTTCATCGAGAAGCCGGTGGCGGTGGACGCCGTCGGCGCCCGCGTCATGCGGGCGGCGGGCGAGCGCGCCAAGGCCAGGGGCCTGGGCGTGGTCGCCGGGACGCAGCGCCGCCACCAGGCGGCCTACCTCCTGAACAAGGCGCGCATCGACGCCGGCGCCATCGGCGAGATCCGCGGCGGCACGCTGCACTGGAACAGCACGGTGCCATGGATCAAGCGTCGCAACCCCGGCGAGGCGGCCGCCGATTACCTTGCCCGCAACTGGCTCAACTTCACCGAGATGTCGGGCGACCACATCGTCGAGCAGCACGTGCACAACCTCGACGTGGCCATCTGGTTCCTCGGGCGCCCGCCGGTGTCGGCGGTCGGCTACGGCGGCCGGGCCCGCCGCGAGACCGGCAACATGTTCGACTTCTTCAGCGTCGACTACGACTTCGGAGGCGGCGTCCACATCCACAGCCAGTGCCGCCAGATCTCGGGCACCTGGAGCCGCGTCGGCGAGCTCTTCACCGGCGCGGGCGGCGAGGCCTTCGGCGGCGGCAAGGTGACCGGCCGCAAGGTCGACGTCCCCGAGCCGCGCCTGGAGTCCGACAACCCCTACGTGCAGGAGCACGTGGCCCTCATCCGGGGCGTCCTCGCCGGCTCCCCGCCCAACGAGACCGAGGCCGTGACGGACTCGACCTTGGCCGCGGTCATGGGCCGCCTCTCCGCCTACACGGGCGAGCTGGTGCGCTGGTCGGATCTCGTGGCCAACGAGAAGTCGCCCTGGTACGCCCAGGCCTGCTCCCCGGCGGCGGCCGACTTCGAGAAGGGCGCGGTAGCCCTGCCCGAGGAGAAGCCCCCGGTGCCCGGCAAGGCCTGAGGCCTCAGGAAACCGACCGCGACCGCGCCTCGGCCACGAGGGCCGGATTCAGCTTGGGGTCATTGTACATCTTGAACTGCCGGTAGACCTTGAAGTGGGCGCGGCCGGACCGGGCATCGGCAATCAGGGCATCGAGGCAGGCCGCGAGGTCGGCCCTCTGCTCCCTCAGCCTGGCGAGCTTCTCCGCGCTCGACCTAAGGTGCTCGGCATCCGTGTCCGTGCGGCGCGCCTGGGCCTCCATGGCATGGATCTTGAGGGACATGATGGACATCCGGTCGATCATGCTGCCGGCGGTCTCGCTGTTGAGGCGGGACCCTGGCGCGGCCATCGAGACAGGAGCATGGCTCGCCGCTGACGCGGGGTCGACGAGGCCGAGCGCCATCAGGAGGAACTCATCCGTGCGCTCGGTGGCATCATTGCGGGCTTGGTTGTGGCGGTCGATGGCGCGCTTGTTGGCCACGATGTCGGCGTCGGAGGCGAGGGTGCGGCGGGCGAGGTCCTCCTCGCGCCAGAGCAAGGTGTTGAAACGGTGGTTCGCCTCGACGGACGCCATCAGCCGATCGGTGGCGGCCGTGGGCACGGCGGGATCCCAGGAGGCATCGCCGAGCAGTCGGTCGTGGAGCGCGACGACCTGGGCGGAAAGGGAGGCGGGGAGCTCGGTCATGACGGTCATACAAACGGTCAAGGGCGGTTTGGCGAGCGCGCACGCCGGAGAACCTCCTCGAGGCTCGGCCATCCCGGCCAGGCCCGTAGGATCTCGACCTGAGGCCCCTCGGGTCCCCACACGGCAGGATCGCTGGGACCGAATAGGGAGATCAGCCTCGCCCCGGCGGCGCCGGCGAGATGGCCAGGCCCGGTGTCGCAGGCCACGACGGCGAGCGCGCGTCTCATGAGGGCACCGTAGGCGGACATGCCGACACCGGGAAGCACGAGGGCCGAGGGGTAACGCTCGCGGGAGGCGGCGGTCTCGGCGGGGCTGCCGGGACAGAGCACGACGCGCAGACCCTCCGCCGAGAGACGCTCCGCCAAGCGGGGGAATTCCGGCCATACCCTCGCGTCGTCCGGGCCGTTGCTGGCGAAGGGGACGAGCACCACGAACCCGGAGCCGAGGCCATGCCCAGCCACCAAATCCTGGGCCTCGGTCTCGGCCGCCGCCGAGAAACGCCATTCCGAGAAAGCCGGCAGCGGCTCGTCGAGCCCGAGAAAGGCCTGGCCAAGTCGCCAATACTCGGCGCCGGTGCGCAGGCCCGCCGGCCGGTCAACGGCACGACGGAGCAGCCAACCACGGCATTGGCCGGCAAAGCCCGTGGCGGGAAGCCCGGCCAGGCGGAACTCAAGGGCCGAGGAGAAGGCATAGGGAAAGACGAGGGCGCGGGCCTCGGGACCGAGCCGACGGCGCAGGTCCCGGAGCTGGGCGATCCGCTCCCAGCGCCCGGAGGCGACACGCTCTACCCGCCAACCATACCCGCCGAGCAAGTCGGCGGCCCAACCCTTGCCGACCAGGTGCAACTCATGACCGGCGGCCTCGAGCCGCCGCAACGTGGGGACGGAGAGCACGACATCACCGACCCAGTTCCGGAGACGCACGACGAGCGGCGTGGGCGACGAGGGGTTGGGCGACGGGGAGGGCATCAGGACAGGCGGTATAGGGAAACCTCCGGGGATGACAACCCGGGGATGGAACCCTCAGCCTTTCGGAAAGGCTGAGGGTTCCTACCGACGCACGATAAGGGTTTCAACCTAGTCCGGCGGTCTCTACGGATGCGGGGCGATGCGCGCCGCGCGGACCCTCCTGCTCCTCCTGGTCGTCAACCTGCTCCTCGCCGGCTTGATCTGGTGGGTCTGGCGCGACCTGAGGACCGCGCGACCCTCCGAAGGGGCCGCGGATCCGGCGCCCGCGGCGGCGCCGCCCCAGCCGCCCGACGTCATCCCCACCCGTCCCGCCGTCGTGCCGGTTCCCGCGCCCGCCGCGCCGGTCGCGCCCGCGCCCGCCAATCCAACGAAGCCGTCCGAGCCCGTTCCCGCGCCGCCGCCCGCGCCGCCTGTCCCCCCGGTGCGGCCGACCCAACCCGAGCCGCCGGAACCCGCCCGAGGCGGTCACGCGTACGCCGGCCTGCCGCGCGCGGCGGGCTACCCGAACCCGCTCTCAGTCCTGGTGAACCGGGCCTACACGGTGGGCTACGACGAGACCCGCCGCAATCCGGCGTGGTCCTCCTATCGCCTGCCGGCGGAGGCGCTGCCGCAGCGCTTCCCGCGACCCTCGCGTTTCCGAGCGGACGGCCGGACGCGCGCCCAGGTGCGGCATGAGGATTATTCGGGCAGCGGCTACGACCGCGGCCACCTGACGCCCAACCATGCCATCGCGACGCGCTTCGGCGCGACCGCCCAGGAGGAGACCTTCCTGATGACGAACATCATCCCGCAGGCGCCCGACCTCAACCAGGGGCCGTGGCGCGAGCTGGAGGCGACGCTCGCCGAGCGCACCGCGGTCGCCGCGCGCGAGATCTGGGTGACCGTGGGACCCGCCTACCGCGGCGCGACGCGGCGCCTCGCCTCGGGCTCGGCCGTGCCCTCGGACTGCTGGATGGTGGTGGCGGACGAGACCCCGCGGGGACCGAGGCTCCAGGCCTTCCTCATGTCGCAGTCGACGCCGCGCTCGGCCGACTACCGCCGTTTCGTCACCAGCGTCGACGCGGTGGAGCGGGCGGCGCAGCTCGACCTCTTCCACGAGCTGCCGGACGCGACCGAGAACCGGCTCGAGTCGGAGACGCCCGCCTGCTGGGTCGACGGGGGCTGAGGATCAGGGCGCCTTGGCGGCGAGGACGCCGTACCTTTGGACACCCATCTCATAGGCGGCCCAGATGCGGAGGAGCGTCAGGGCGAAGACCCGGTTGGGGTTCCGCGAGCCGAGGATGAAGGCCCGGTAATGCGGCTTGGTGAGCAGCCCCTTCGCGGTGCGCAGGGCGCACAGGGGCCAGGTGCGCTTCACCTTGGGCGCGAGGTCGTCGAAGGTCACCTCGCCGAAGCCCGCGCCGCGGATGGCGGCGAGGAACTCGCTCGCCGGGCGGACGCCGGCGATCTGCGCCTCGCGGGTGATGGCGTCGACGAGGAACCGCCGGGCGAGCCAGCCGGGATTCTCGCACGACATCCAGGCCGCGCCCACGAGCCGGCCTCCGGGGCGCAGCACGCGGCGGCACTCGCGGAAGAAGCCGGGCAGGTCCGGCATGTGCTCGAGGCTCTCGAGGGTCAGCACGACGTCCGCTGACGCGTCCGGCAGGCCGTTCGCATACCAGTCGCGAAGGAGGAACTCGGTCCGGCCGGGCACCGCGTTGCGCGCGCGGGCGTAGGCCAGCTGGGTGGAGGAGATGGTGAGGCCGGTCACGGAGGCGCCGATGCGCTCCGCGAGGATGCGGGAGGTCGCGCCGTAGCCGCAGCCGATGTCGACCACGCGGTCGCCGGCGCGGATGCCGCCCATCCGCGCCATGAGGCGCACGAGGTTCTCGGCGGCCTCGAGGTCGGTCTCGTCGCCGCTCTCCCAGAGGCCGTGGTGGACGTGCTCGCCCCAGATCTCGCGATAGAAGGCATCGAGGTCGTCGTAGTGCGACGCCGCGCCCTCGACGGTGGGGACATAGGCACGGGCCATGGGATCAGGCGACGCGCAGCGCCGAGGGCGGGACGGCGTCGAGCGTGTTGTGGGGGATGGTGAGCATCGCGTAGAAGGAACCCATGCGGCGACCGACCGGACCGGAGCAGAGCACGCGGCGCAGGATGAGGTCGCGGAGCCACGACGCGGGGCGGCCCCGCCAGGTCCCGAGGGTCATTCCCCAGCCCGCGCGGAAGATGGCCGCGGAGGCGGCGCGGCGGCGATGGCGCGTGTAGGAGGGCAGGAGCGCGGGCGGGTCGGCGGAGGCGAGGACCTCGGCGAGGAACTCGGCGTCGGCGAAGCCGGTGTTCATGCCCTGCCCGCCCGCCGGGGTCATGCCATGGGCGGCGTCGCCGCAGAGCGCGACCCGCCCCTCATGGTAGCGGGAGCAATGGAAGCGGCGCGGGGTGAAGGTGGAGGCTCCCGGCAGTCGGTCGGCGGGATCCGGCCCGACGCCGGCGCGCTCGCGGGCGAGGCGGCAGACCAGGCCCTCGGGCACGTCGCCGAGGCGGTCATCCGTCTGCACCACCCAGCGGCGGCGTCCGCCCGGAAGCGGGAAGGACTCGACGGAGCCCTGCGGCGTGAAGAACAGGTGAGCCTCGTCGCCGAGCCCGGAGCGGTCGACATAATCGGCCATCGCGAAATGGCAGGAATACGCGCGGCCGGGCGCGGGGATGCCGAGGAGCTCGCGCACCTTGCCGCGCCCGCCGTCGCACCCCACGGCGAACCGCGCCGAGACGGTCGCGCCGGCCGCCGAGCGGAGACGGACGCCGTCCGGCAGCTGCTCGAGCGAGGCCAGTTCCCAGCCGTCGATGACCACGCCCTCGCCGAGCCGGGCCCGAAGCCGGGCGGCGACCTCGGCCTGCGGCAGGGAGAGGATGAAACGGCGGGGATCGGGGATGTCGCGGAAGCTGACCGTGCCGAGCCGACCCTTGGCGCCATGGAGATGGCAATCGCGGACCTTCACCCCCGCGGCCTCGAGCTCATCGGCGATGCCGAGCCTCCCCAGGATCCGCAGGGACGGGGGCGTGATGCCGATGGCGGCGGATCGGGCGGATGGCGACGTCCGGCGCTCCAGCACGCGGACCGTGAGGCCGCGGAGTCGCAGCATGCAGGCGAGCAGCAGGCCGACCGGGCCGGCGCCGACGATGGCGACGTCGACCTCGGGGGTCATGGCGCGACGGCGGCGGGCGCCGGCACCTCGGCGCCGACCCGCTCGAGGAAGGCGGACTCCACCGTCAATCCCGGCCCGAAGGCGAGCGCGCAGGTGGCCGCGCGCCCCGGGCCGCCTTGCCCGAGGAGACGGCGCAGGACGTAGAGCACGGTGGGGCTGCTCATGTTGCCATGGTCGCGGAGGACGCCGCGGGCGGCGTCGAGGGCGCCCGCTGGCAGCTCGAGCTGGCGGCCGACCTCGTCGAGGATGGCCCGGCCTCCCGGATGGACCGCCCACTCGTCGACCGCGGGGATCCCGATGCCCCGCGGGGCGAGGAGGCCGTCGACGATGGCGCGGATGTTGGCGCCGATGAGCTCCGGCACGTAGGCCGAGAGCATCATGCGGAAGCCATGGTCGCCGATCTCCCACGCCATGTGGGCCTCGCCCGAAGGAAGTAGGGCGGAGCGGAAGTCGCCCAGGATGTAGTGGGCGCGGCCGGGCGCGGGCGCGCGGGCGCTGACGACCGCGGCGGCGGCGCCATCGGCGAAGAGCGCGTTGGCGACGATGGACTCCGGCGTGGCCTCGGGCTGCATGTGGAGCGTGCAGAGCTCGAGGCAGACGACCAGGGCGACCGCGGTCGGGTCGGCCAGGCAGGCCTGCCGCGCGAGCCTCAGCGCGGGCAGGGCGGCATAGCAGCCCATGAAGCCGACGGTCGTCCGCTCGGCGGCCTCGGGCAGGCCGAGGTCGCGCACGAGATGGTAGTCGGGGCCGGGATTCGAGAAGCCGGTGCAGGTGGCGAAGACGACATGCGTCACCTGGTCCGGACGGAATCCCGAGGCCGCCAGCGCGCGCCGGCCGGCCTCGGCGGCCAGGGGGCGGGCGGCGGCGGCATAGGCCCGGTTGCGCGCGGCGGTGCCGGGCGCGGCGACACGGCCGTCGGGGCCGGTGCGGAAGAACTCGCCCCCGCCGGGCCCGAAGTCGGGCAAGGCGCTGTGTCGGCGCTGGATGCCGCTGCGCGCGTGCACCCGGTCGAGCAACGCCCGGAGGGCGGGCTCGGGGACCCACTCCCTCAGGCGGGCGGCGAGCTCCGTCTCCGCATAGGCGAAGGGCGGGCTGGCGGTCTCGATGGCGTGGATGGCGACGGGCATGGCGGCTCAGGCCCGGGTGAGCTCGACGCGGACGCGGACGCGCACCTCGTCGCCGACCCGGATGAACATCAGGAAGGAGGGGCGCTCGATGCCCCATGCGTCCAGGGAGACGGGGAAGTCGAGGTCGACGGACACGCGGTCGGCGGCGACGGCCCAGTTCGTCGCGCGCGCCTCGACCACGCGGGCTTGGCCGAGCACGACGAGCTCGAGCCGCACCGCGGCGGGGAGCTTGCCACCCTCGGGACGGATCTCGGCGCGCCCGAGGATCTCGCGGTGCTCGGCGGCGCGCATCACCTTGCGCAGGTTCTCGTCGCGGTCGGCGTTGGCGGTGTCCATCCCGGCGACGGGCAGCCGGACGACCGCGCGCAGGCGCGTCGGTCCCTCGGGGGACTCGTCGACCTCTGCCGGGAAGGGCAGCGCCGGCGCGGAGCCTTCCCAGTCATGGAGCGTGGAGGTGCCCGCGAAGCGGACGGTGGCCGCGCCCTTCCATTCGGCGGCGCCAAGCCCGGCGGACGCGAGGGCGAGGAGGAGGATGCGGAGTCTCATGCCATGATTCTGCCAGGCGCGCGCAGGGCTCGCAAATAAAATGTAAAACAGTCGTTTGAAATTGGGTGAGTCATACCTGCTATCATCACCCAAGATTCGACCCGAGCGGGCAGGTCCCTCGGTTATCCCTCGACTCCCTCGGTCCGGGGGCTACCCAAGACCCATCCCCATGCGCGTGTCCGACCCCGCCGTGCTCGAGCGCCTGCGCGCCATCGCCGGCGCCGCCAATGTCCTGACCTCCCCCGAGGACACCTTGCCCTACGGGTTCGATGGCACCGCCGCGCTGAAGGGACCGCAGCCGGTGGTCGTGCTTCCCGGCTCGACCGAGGAGGTGGCGGCCGTGGTGCGGCTGGCCGCCGCCGAGGGCATCCCCGTCGTGACCCGCGGCTCGGGCACGGGCCTGAGCGGCGGGAGCGTCCCCTCCGAGGGCTGCCTCGTCCTCTGCCTCGTGCGGATGGACAAGGTCCTCGCGGTCGACCCGGCCAACCTGACGCTCCGGGCCCAGGCGGGGGCGATCACGGCCGCCATCGACGCGGCCGCCCAGGCGCATGGGCTCTTCTACCCGCCCGACCCGGGCTCGATGAAGATCAGCACCATCGGCGGCAACGTGGCGGAGAACAGCGGCGGCCTGCGCGGCCTCAAGTACGGGGTCACCCGCGACTACGTGATGGGGCTGGAGGTCGTCCTGCCCGACGGGTCGGTCGCTCGCCTCGGGAACGCCTGCGTCAAGGACGTCGCCGGCTACTCGCTCAAGGACCTCTTCATCGGCTCGGAGGGCACCCTCGGCGTCGTCACCGAGGTGCTGCTCAAGCTGCTCCCCAAGCCCGCTGCCCGGCGGACGATGCTGGCGACCTACGGCAGCATGGAGGCGGCGGCCGACACGGTCTCCGACATCATCGCCGCCCGCATCATCCCCTGCACCCTTGAGTTCCTCGACCGCGTCACCCTGGGCTGCGTCGAGGACTATGCCAAGATCGGCCTGCCGCGCGATTGCGAGGCGCTGCTCCTGATGGAGACGGATGGGCACCCGGCGGCGGTGGAGGACGAGGCCCGCCGCATGACCGAGATCGCCCGCGCCCGCGGCGCCCGCGAGGTGCGGGTGGCGGCCGACGAGGCCGAGGCGGCCCGCTTGGCCACCGCGCGGCGCAGCGCCTTCTCGGCCCTCGCGCGCGTGCGGCCCACGACCATCCTGGAGGACGTCACCGTGCCGCGCGACAAGCTCGCGGCCATGGTCGGCCACATCGCCCGGGCCGCCGCGAGCCGAGGCCTGAAGGTGGGCACCTTCGGGCACATGGGCGACGGCAACCTCCACCCCACCTTCCTGACCGACGAGCGCGACGCCGACGAGATGGCGCGCGTGCACGACGCCCTCGAGGAGATCGTGGCGCACACCTTGGCGCTCGGGGGCACCATCACCGGCGAGCACGGCGTGGGCCTGGCCAAGAAGGCCTGGCTCCGCCGCCAGATGGGCGATGCGAGCCACGACCTCATGCGCTCGGTGAAGCGCGCCCTCGACCCCCGCGGCCTCCTCAACCCCGGGAAGATCTTCGACTGAGCCGATGCGCCCCTCGCTCAAGCTCCTCGACTACTCCATCCTCCAGCAGTGCATGCACTGCGGGATGTGCCTCCCGTCGTGCCCGACCTACGACGCCACCAAGCGCGAGCGGCACAGCCCGCGCGGGCGCATCGCCCTGATGCGCGCGGTGGCCGACGGCGACCTCGCGCCGACCAAGGGCTTCGCCGACGAGATGAGCTACTGCCTCGGCTGCCTCGCCTGCCAGACGGCCTGCCCCGCCGGGGTCGACTACGCCGGCCTCATCGAGACGGCCCGCGCCGAGGTCGAGTCGGCCGGACCTCCGCGCGGGACCTCGGCACGCTTCTGGCGCGCGCTGACCCTCCGCGGCCTGTTCCTGCGTCCGCGCCTACTGCGCCTCGCCGGACGGACGCTCGGCTGGATCCAGCGCCTCGGTCTGCAATCGGGCGCCCGGCGCCTGAGGCTGGTGCGCCTCCTGCCCGAGGACCTGCGCCGCCTCGAGCCGCAGTGCCCCATCATCGCGCCGCGGTTCTCCCCCGCGCTCATCCGCCCCGTGGAGCGCCCGGCAGCCGTCCGCCACCGCGTGGCCCTGCTCACCGGCTGCGTGCAGGACCTCGTGTTCTCGTCGGTCAACCGCGACACGGCCGACGTGCTGCTCGCCAACGGCTGCGAAGTCGTCACCCCGCCCGTCCAACCCTGCTGCGGCTCGCTCCACGCCCACAATGGCGAGCCGGAACCCGCGCAGCTGCTGGCGCGCCGGATGATCGACCTCTTCCCGCCGGAGACCTTCGACGCCATCATCAGCAACGCCGGGGGCTGCGGCAACCACCTGCGACGCTACGCCAAGCTCCTCGCCGACGACCCCGTCTACGCGGAGCGTGCGCGGGCGTGGGACGCCAAGGTGCGCGACATCCATGAGTGGCTGGCCGAGATCGGCTGCCGCGCGCCGCAGGCCGGGCTCGGCGACCTGACCGTCACCTACCACGACTCCTGCCACCTCGCCCACGGGCAGAAGGTCGTCCGCCAGCCGCGCGACCTCCTCCGCCTCATCCCGGGTCTCAGGCTGGTCGAGTTGCCGGAGGCCAATTGGTGCTGCGGCAGCGCGGGCATCTACTCCATCACCCAGCCGGAGCAGTCCGAGGCCCTTCTGCGCCGCAAGGTCGGCCACATCCGGTCGACCGGGGCCACGGTCCTCGCGACCTCGAATCCCGGCTGCCACCTGCAGATCGAGCGCGGCCTCCGCGAGGCCGGCGCCCCGGTCGCCCTGCTCCAGCCGGTCACGCTGCTCGCGCGGGCCTACCGGGCGGAGCGGCACTGAGGGCGGCGACGACGGGAGCAGAATCCGGGATTCCCTGGCGCGGCTGACGGGGTCAGGATGGTGCCATGCTCGAATACACCGTGAGGGCGCGGCGGATCGACGCCCATGGGAGCGAGATCTTGGTGAAGGACGCGCGGCTCCTGGCCGACACCGACCCGGCGGGAAGACGCGACGCCCCCAACCCGGCGGAGCTCCTGCTCGGGGCGCTCGCCGCGTGCATCCTGAAGGGGGCCGAGCGCGTGCTGCCCGTCCTCCGGTTCGAGCTGCGCGGCATGGAAGTCACCCTGCGGGCCACCCGGCAGGACAGCCCGCCCCGGCTCCTTGGCATCGACTACGAGATCACGGTGGACACGGATGAGCTGGACCGGCGCCTCGAGCTCCTGCACGCCAACATCCGCAAGTACGGGACCATCTCCAATACCCTCGCGCTCGCCATCCCGGTGAACGGGACAATCCGGAGGGGTTAGCGTCGGATTCGGACGGCGAGCAGGACCAGGCCGAGGCCGCCAAGCTGCGCGAGGACGAAGCCGGCGACATCCTCGGGGCGGATGCCGGCGAAGGTGGCGGTGACCGCCCGGGCGAGCGTGACGGCGGGATTGGCGAAGCAGGTGGACGAGGTCGCCCAATAGCCGGCCAGGATGACGAGCGGCACGAGCGCCTCGGGGCGGGCGGCGGCGTTCCCGCGGCAGCCGCGGATCGTGGCGAGCAGCGCCACGGTGGCGACGACCTCGCCCAGCCAGAGGCCGGCGGCGGCGCGGGGCTGGATG
>VFQT010002174.1_pt1 | contig 20910 bp, 21 predicted proteins | sample 3512381 | NCBI WGS metagenome assembly VFQT01 (sample SAMN10412376, study PRJNA504923) | tailings metagenome | isolation source: Relicate 2 Philex TSF3 active mining site | place: Philippines: Tuba, Benguet | collected 2017-08-29
CAGGTGGGGATGACCTTCCACAAGGCCTCCGGTCGTTTATGTTTGGCAGTACGTCGAGGTCTGTTGATCGAATGTGCGGAGCCGATTTGTGGGAAGAGAGTCATGCGCATGCGTTCCGGATTGGGACGCGGGTGGAGATCGAAATCCCCGCGTTCATAGGACCGCAGTGCGTAGTCGAGCACCACACATGCCACCTCTCCTGAGGGAACCAGCAGGTCGTCGGCTATTGCCTTGACCTTCAATGCAAGTTTGGGATCGATACCGCGATAGACCACCTTGCGGCTCTGTTGTCCTTTTTCCCACTGCCGGTTGCGCTTGCGCGGCGCTGCCACGCGCAGGGAGTCGTAGAGACTGGGAACTGCCGGGACGGTTGGAGCAGGCTCGGCAGTCTCAAAGGGATCGCGTCGTTGATTCATCTCCGCCTCCTAGAACTTCATGACATGTTGGGCCAGTGCCTGGTACTCCTTGGCAGCCCGGCACAACGGATCGAACTCAAAAATGGTTTTCCCTTCGGCGGCACATTCCCGCAGCAGGGTCGAACGATGGATGGGCTGCAACATGCTGGCGTCGAACTTTTCCTGCAGATTCTCCATCGTGGCTTTGCTCTCGCGGGTTTGTTCATCGAAGAAGGTCGGCAGGATTCCCAGCAGATTTCCGCGCCAGTTCTTCCTTTCCTGCAGGATGCTCATCATGCGCAGCACCTTGCCGAGCCCGTCTGCGGAGAGGAATTCGGTGGCAGTCGGCACGATCACCAGATCGGAAGCCCAGACCGCCCGTTCCTGGATGCCGCCCACGCTGGGCGCTGTATCGAAGATGATGTAGTGCAGTCCCTCCCTGAAAAAACGACTGACCGATTGCCGGATGGCGGAGATGGGCTGGTCCTGTGCGTTGAGCACGGTCTGGGCTGCCATTGTCTGCTGGTCCCCCGGAAACAAATACAAACCTTCGCGTCCGGACAACCGCACCCAGGATTTCAGGAAGGCGGTCTCCTGCAGCGTATGTCCCATCGTGAGCAGGTAGAACACGCCTGGCTCGGGACTGCGCCCCAGAGCGGTGGCACATTGTCCCTGCGGATCCAGGTCGATCAGCAGAACCTGTTTTCCTTTTTGGGTCAAACCATGCGCCAGCGAAACGGCAGTGGTGGTCTTGCCGACCCCGCCCTTCTGGTTCGCGATACAAATGATCCTGGTGCTCATGAGGACTCCTCCTGGTCCTTGTGCCGGATATGGCGTTTCAAACAATCCCGCAGGAGGAAATAAATGATCCCGCCCCCCAGCATGGAAAGGAAAACAAGCAGAACCCCTGATAACACGGCGCTGATGGCGTCAAACATGATCGTCCCCCTTGTGCGTTCCGGGCTGGAGTCGAATCCCATTGCACTCTGTTGTCATGACCGGAGAGGCAGTCCATGCCCCTCCAACAACAGGTTAACTGTGCTTGATGGTTGCGGAAGAGGTTGAACATCTCATGGTTGCACCTCCGCCGGTTGTCCTTCCGGTCGCTCTGTCTCCTGTATTTTTTCCTGTTCAGGCAGCATGCCCAGCCGGGTCAATTCCCGGCGAATGATCAGGGCTGCCTGGGCGCGCGGCACGCGCATTTCACGCTGCGCAAGTTGCTGCAGCGCCTCGCGTTCCTGTTCGCCCAGATACACGATTATCTTTGCCATAGTATTCCCTTCAGATGCTGAAAAAAATGAGCCGCTTTGTCGGCGGCTCATTAGTAGCATCTGGGAGTACGGGAATTGTACGGTTTGGATTACGGGATATCTACGGAAATTATTTTCCTCTTGATCTGGCTCCGACGGGCTGGTTACGAGGGTGTTTCTGTCAGGGTTTTCCTTTGTTTTTCCTCTATTTCCTTTAATACGTTGCGCCGCCAGTCATAAAACGTGGAGGTGGGTACCAGCAGCACACCATCCGGTCCACAGCCAAATTCCTCTTCGAGAAACTCCTCCAGGGTTCTGGCGGAGAAGGATGGATCGCGCCGTTCCCAGCGCAGTACCACCCTGCGGATTCTGTCTTCCGGGTAGCGGGTTTGTTTTCCACGGCGCTTGCGGTTTCCGGATGAGATCAGATCCTGTAGATCGTCATGGTCGTCCCGGGTATCTTGTTGGATGGTTTCATTTTGGGGTGCCACGGGGTTTGATTGGGAAGAACCGGATTGATAGAATTCGATCCCGAACATTTCAAAGACAACCTGTTTTCCATCCCCCTGCGTTCTTCTTTCTGATTCGTCCCGGACAAAACGATGAAGTGTATAGGCGTAATTGCCGCCCCGGATTCCAAGGATGATGATCCCAATGGAAATGAGAACCAGGGCCACGAGGGCACCCTCGGGGCCGTAGTATCGATGAATTAGCCTGTAGATCCAGGAGATGGGGAAAATCAGGATGGTAATCACGATCACCAGCGCCAGATAATGACCCCACATCCTTCTGAAGTGGTTCATTATGGTTGACCTCAAAACTAAACGTCAAAAGCGGGATATTTTAGTACCGGTTCTGCGAATCTCAAATGACATTTGTTACCCTATTTATACGATTTAGTCATTTATTTGGGCATGACTCCCCTTAAAAATGCAAATTGAAAGGTCTTTGCAAATTGGAATCATTTGGCGGAATTTCGATGGACAGGTTGTGTGCTTGTTCCTTCCTTCTGATCGCACAACCTGTGTATGTTCTCGATTGCATGATTATGCCGGCGCTGGACTCTGTGGAGCATCGGCTGCGTGCTCGGATTTTCCCTGGTCACCATCAACATTTCCTGATGGCAGTTGTGGATTGGCAGCTGCATTCTTTTGGACCAATCGTTTTCGTGCAATGTCCATCAGGTAGCTGTAGACCCGACCCAGTGCCTTTCTCTGTTCCGGGGTCAGGTCTGGCTTTGTTTCCTCAGAGGGAGTTGCCACGGTCATGCAGATTCTCCTGCCTGGATGAACTGCAATTTTCTTTGACGTTGTAACGGCATCGCCCTGTAATGGGCATGGAATATTTTCTTGTGCATGGTTTCCTTTCACTGCAATGAAAAATAAGAGTTGCCTTGCGGCAACCCTTAAGTAGCATTCCCCAGTACGGAAACTCTACGGTTTGGAATACGAAACTCCCTACGGGATTATCCAGGAGTTCATGGTGTGGGTGAATGACCCTGAATCAGGTTGTAAAAAAACCGGAACCTTCTTTCCGTTATGCTCTCCTCTTATTCGTTCATATTGTGAAGTCATACAATTCTCGGACTTTATTCCGTAGAGTAACCGTAGTCCTGGATGCTATACCCCGCTTCAGAACATTTACATCCGGGACACCAGTTCCAAATTCCCCGTTCACAACGTTATAATATCGTTTGGAGACGCGAACATCTATGGAAGATTGGCTGACAACATATGAGGCCGTGCAGATCAGTGGATATGAATTGGATTACATCCGCAAATTGGTGCGCGCCAAAAAGATCACAGGTCGCAAGTGGGGGCAATCCTGGCAGGTCAGCCGCAAATCCCTGCAGGAATTCCTGAAGAGCAGGGATCAGCACGGAGAGAAGCGCGGTCGTAAACCCAAACGAAATAAGGCATAACAACATAGCCATAACGTGATTGATGACGGGGACTTGTCAACCGTAAAACCTGTGCTATAATTTCATTGCTGGCAATGAAATTCACAGCCAGAATAACGGGTCGTACTGGTGTTCGTAGCACCAATACGACCCTCACCCAACCCACCGGCTAGAGCGGAGGGAGGGCTGGTTTTATTATACAGCCCCTTTGATTCGCCCTGGTGGGATTCCATCAGGGCGATTTGTATTCCAGCCGGGGAATACAGGTCGCCCAACCCCAAAAGGAGAATCACATGTTTCAACCCCCTTCCACACAACGATTTCAACTGGTAGGCACGCTCACGCGCATCCGTCAGGAATGGCAGGATGCTGCCGGAAGTTCCAGTCTGATCGAGGTTGAAGGCAACATGGGAATGTTGCTTGCCGACCTGATCAATGGCGTAGGTCTTGGAATTGATGAGCAGATCCAGGTGCTGGGTCCCGAACTGTTTCACGAGATGAAGGATTTCCTCAAATCCCCTGTCCAGAATTGATTGACTGCTGCCAGCCGGACCGGCCCGGCTGGCATTTTGACAAATACCAACAAGGAAACCATTCATGAATAAGCGTTCGGTTATTTACGCCAGAGTCAGTACGGATGAACAGACCAAGGGCTACAGTTTAAACACCCAGGTCGATGCCTGCAAGCAATATGCCGCCGATTGCGGTTATGTCCTTTTAATGACATTCTCCGAGGATTACAGCGGTGCAACCATTGATCGCCCTCAACTTAATGCCTTGCGGGATTTTGCTGCCCAGGAACCCATTGATGTCATTATCGTGTACGACATTGATCGCCTTGCCCGAAAAAGCGTTTATCAGGCGCTGATCGAGGAGGAGTTCCTGCGATTGGGAGTCACGGTTGAATATGTGATTGGTCAATATGACAATAGCGATGAAGGCCGGCTCCAAAAACAGATTCGTGCCAGTATTGCTGAATATGAAAAGGCAAAGATTCTGGAACGAAGCAAGCGGGGAAAACGTGGCAAGGCGCAAAGTGGGTTTGTGATTGTCGGGTCACGTCCACCTTATGGATATAAAACAATTACTGAACCGCACAAGTCTTGGCTTGAAGTGGACGAAGAGGAAGCGCAGATTGTTGTCAATGTTTTCAATTGGTATTTGAGAGGAGATGGCGATAGTGGTCCGATGTCCATGAATGCCATTGCCAAAAAATTGACCGAAATGAGGGTGATCACCCGGGGCGATAAACATGGACACATCTACAAGAAATATGAGCCTGGATCATGGGCGCCTGAAATGATAAGGCACATCTTGAAAAACGAGACATATACCGGCACCTGGCATTATGGCAAAACGAAGGTAATCGATGATGGAAAGGTAAGACCCGCCAGACCAAAATGTGGATTTGGCAAACAGGTGCCTCGTTCCCGGGATGAATGGGTGGGCGTGCCTGTACCCGTGATCATTGATAAGGAGACTTTCAATTTGGCGCAGGCGCGAATGAAATTCAATCTTGCACAGGCAGATCGACACTTAAAGCATGAATATCTTTTAGCGAGAAGATTACGGTGTGCCAAATGCGGCTTTACTTATCAAGGTCGCGCAAGAAAGAAGAATACCTACTACTATTGCAAGGCAACAGAAAGACGACCTATCAAAAGATGCGACATGCCCATGTTTCGCGGAAGGGATGTTGATGATGCGGTATGGGCATGGCTTGTCAACATCATTCAGCATCCGGAATACATTGTTGCCGGTTTACAGGATCGACAGGAGGAACAAGGCAGGAGCAATCAGGCTTTGACAGCCCGGTTGGAGTTGATAGAAGGTCATATAGCTGAGAACGAAAAGCAATTAAACAAGTTGCTGGACTTGTACCTGTCAGGAGATTTTGAACGTGATATGCTTTCAGAAAGACGTGCGAGACTTGAAGAAAATATAGGTAATCTCCGAAAGGAACAGGCAGAAATTGCCTCGTTTCTTGAACAACTAGTTTTGTCTGACGCCCAAGTGGAAGACATAAGATTGTTTTGTGAAACGATCAAAGATGTGTTGGACACTGCAACGTTCGAACAAAAACGGCAGGTGCTGGAGATGCTAGATGTTCGTGGTACACTAGCGATTGAAGATAATGAAAGGGTCATTTACGTCAAATGTCTAGTAACCCCACAGCAACGGCTGTCGCTTTTGCCAACATCGCCTTCATCAAATATTGGGGAAACCGCGATAATGCCTTGCGTCTCCCTGTTAACGGCTCCATATCCATGAATCTGGATGGGTTGTTCACGCGGACAACGGTCAGTTTTCAGCCGTCGCTGCCGTTCGATGAACTCATCATCAATGGGCATGAGGTCGTTGGCAAAGGGTTGGACCGTGTTTCTTACATCCTGGATCTCGTGCGTGAAAAAGCGGGAATCAAGATGAATGCCGAGGTGATGAGCGAGAACAACTTCCCTGCCGGGGCGGGGATCGCTTCTTCGGCGGCGGCGTTTGCGGCGTTGGCTTTGGCGGCTTCAAAGGCGGCGGGATTGGATTTGAGCGAGCCTGAACTTTCGGTATTAGCACGGCGCGGATCAGGGTCCGCTTCACGTTCCATTCCTGGTGGATTTGTGGAATGGCAGATGGGCAAGGACGAAGCTGATTCGTATGCTTACTCCATCGCGCCAGTGAACCACTGGAATTTAGCGGACTGTGTTGCGATCGTCAGTGCGGCGCATAAGAAGACGGGTTCTACGGAAGGTCACGCCATTGCAGGGACGAGTCCTTTGCAGGAGGCGCGAGTGGCAGATGCACCACGTCGTTTGGAAATATGTCGCAATGCGATCTTGAACAAGGATTTTGAAGCGTTTGCGAACATCATTGAACATGACTCGGATATGATGCATTCGGTGATGATGACTTCGAACCCACCGCTGATGTATTGGCAATCGGCTACGGTGGAGATATTCCATCAGGTGCGCGAATGGCGTGCAAGCGGGTTGCCCGTGGGCTATACCGTAGATGCTGGGGCGAACGTCCATGTGTTGTGTTTGGGTGAGTACAAGGCTGAGGTGGAGAAACGCCTGCGCGAGATTCCTGGTGTGAGCAATGTGCTCGTAGCAGGAGTCGGTGGGGCGGCGAAGATCGAATAAACAAGAGGATGGGCAGAATCCACAGAAAAAATCGGATTCTGCCCATTTTGCAAAATCTTTGGGTGTAAGAAAAAGCACCAGATACCAGAATCAAGCCCGAGCGGGGAATGAAGCGGGCGGGTTTTTCCGTCTTAGAAAAGATTAACGCATGCAAGATATAATCAATCCATCGCGTCTTATCGCGTGAAAGGATCTGGAAAATGGAATTTGGAATTTTGACGCTGGTCATCTTTTTTCTCGCTTTGGGCGGGATGATCTTCGTCCATGAACTTGGGCATTTTATTGCTGCACGTTGGGCGGGCATTGAAGTGGAAGAATTTGGCTTCGGCTTGCCTTCCTATAAACTTGCCACGCTTTTTACCTGGAAGGGAACAGAATTTACGATCCATGCGCTGCCATTGGGCGGGTTCGTGCGACCCAAAGGTGAAAATGACCCGAACGTACCCGGCGGTTTTGGTTCTGCCAGCCCCTGGAAACGTTTGGTGGTGTTGGTGGCAGGACCGGTGATGAACCTGCTGACCGCCATTGTGGTGTTCTCGGCGTTGATCGCTTATGAAGGTGTTGCCGAGCCGGGTCGGGTAAAGATCGACACGGTGGCGGAGAGTTCTCCTGCACAACAAGCGGATATTCAAGCAGGCGATATTATCGTTTCGATCAATGGGCAGGAAGTAAGCGATATTCAACCTGCGATCGAGATCATCCGCGCCAATTTGGATAAGCCGGTTGAAATGGTTCTGGACCGCAATGGCGAAACTGTGACCATCACCGCCACGCCGCTTTCCAGCCGAACCGCGCAACAAGGTGCGCTCGGTGTTGGGCTCACATACCCCACACGCCCTGCAACCTTTATTGAAAGCATCAAAGGCGGTGCCACACTGACCGGCTTGCAAGCTGCAACCATTGTGTATTTACCGATCGCGCTCATTCAAGGGATCATCGCGCCGGATGAAGCACGCCTCGTTGGTTTCAAGGGCATTTACGACCTGTTCAATTATTCAGTGCAAGAAGATGTAACCAGCCGACAAGAAGCTGCTGAAGTGCAGGCATCTGGCGGCGGTGCGGCACCCAAGCCAACCAACTTCACTCTTAACCTCATTGGTGTGCTCAGTGTTTCGTTGGGTGTCTTCAATCTTTTCCCCATTCCCGCGCTGGATGGTGGACGCATTGTCTTCACCTTGCCTGAAATTCTTTTCAAGAAACGTATTCCCACAGAATGGGAGAACATGGTGAACGGTATTGCCATGCTCCTGCTGATCGGCTTGATGTTGTTCGTAAACATCATGGACTTTGTTAACCCTGCAAATATCGTTCCGTAAACCATGGCTGAACTCAACTTTCAAAATGTACTCGATCACCTGCTCGATTCCAAAAAGGATATCCCAGCAGGACACCTTGCCTACTACTCTGACCTTGACCCGAAATCTCTGCGCCTCTTTTTGGATGTTTGGAGCAGTGTTCCGCAAAAGCGAAAATTGCTTCTGCTTGATACATTGACCTCACATTTAGATGAAGAGACCATTGTTTCCTACGAGGATATTGGCAGAGCGCTTTTAGATGACCCAGATGCAGAGGTCCGCGCCCGGGCCTTGGGATTACTCGCCGAATCAGACGACCCCAAGCTTGTAGAAAAACTTCTGAAAATTCTCCAGTCTGATAGTGACCTCGCTCCGCGCATTAAAGCAACGATTTTGCTTGGCGAGTTCGTTCTGATGGGTGAGCTCGAAGAACTCGACGAGTCACGCCTGCGCAAGATCGAAGATGCGCTTATTGCGATCATCCGCAGTGATGAGAACCCGTCTCTGCGCCGTGCGGCAGTGGAAGCGTTTGGCTATTCCGGTCGTGACGAAGCGGTGGCGATCCTCGAGTCAGCGTATGAGCGCGAAGATCCGCTGTGGGTGGCATCTGCCCTGCGTGCAATGGGACGTTCTCACGACAACCGCTGGGATGACAGCGTGGTTAGCAAGCTTTTGGATGCCGACCCACGTGTCCGTTTTGCCGCGGCGGAAGCAGCAGGCGAATTGACCATTGAAGAAGCGGGTCCGGTGATGTTGAAGATGCTTGAAGATGAAGAAGAGGATGATAACGTCACCATGGCAGCGATCTGGGCGCTTAGTCAGATCGGCGGCGATGATGCCCGCGCCTACATCCTCAACATGTTGGATAATACCGAAGATGAAGATGCCGCTGAATTTCTAGAAGATGCACTCGAGAATTTGGATTTCAACGAGGAGTTGAACAAGTTTGACCTGCTCTCACTCGATGAAGACGACGACCTCAGCGAATTCGACGAAGATGACCTCGATGACGAGGATGATAAGTAAGATAAACAAAACTCACCCGTTTCGAGGGTGAGTTTGTTTTTAAAGGCAATAGGACGCGGGGAAACGCTGAATTCATAAATCCTTCTCCGCTTCCTGGATTAAGTTCGGGGTTAATGACGTTTGTATCAGTCTATTATTCACCATACACGAACAAGTCGCCAATGGACTGACGATTGAAGTTATGGCGTATGGAATCGGCGAAGACCTTTGCCACCGAAAGCACCGTCAACTTGGGGTGACGTTTATCTTCGGGGATATCTACTGTATCGGTTGTGACGATCTCATGGATCTGCGGGATCGCCGCCAGCTTTTCCAAACCGCCGCGGGTGAAGACGCCATGCGTGCACATCACCATGATCTCTTCCACACCTTCATCCACCAGCACACGAGCTAATTCAGCAATGGAGCCGCCCGTGGCGATTTCATCGTCATAGATCAAGGCGCGTTTGTGTCCCTTTACCTGATTGCCTACCAACCCACTGATGCGAACTTCGGTATCTGAAACGCGTTCTTTGTTCCCGGCAGCGACTGGAAGGTCGAGACTTTTTGCAAATCGTGCGGCAGACTTGGCCTGACCCATATCTGGCGAGACAATGATCATGCCGCTCATATCGCGATTCTCAAGATGTTTTTGGAACACAGGGCGGCTGCTCAATGGGTCAGTGGGCACACGGAAGAAACCATGCACCTGCGGCGAGTGGAACATCATGCTCATTACATGTGTCGCACCGGAAGTCTTGAGCAGGTCTGCGACGAGGCGGGCTGTGATGGAGATGCGCGGCGCGTCCTTTTTGTCGGAGCGCCCAAAGGAATAATACGGAATAATCGCGTGGATCTCAGAAGCGGCGGCATCCCGGGCAATATCCATCATCATCAGCAATTCCATCAAATTATCGTTAACCGGCGGCGTAAGCGACTGGACGATGTATACCCGGCGATAGCGGACACTGGCTCCCAACTGCAGATAAAGATTGTCATTGCTGAACTTTTTGACATGGGTCTCTTCCAGGGGAATGCCCAATTCAGCGGCAATGTTCTTTGCGAGCGGTTTATTGGAACTTCCACTAAAGATGCGAACTTCATCTACAGGTATGGGACGATGCGGCATTATCTTCTCCAAAAGAGGGTTGTCTGTTGATTATTACACAAACTTTATTTTCCGTACTGAACGATCACTCCGGCAACCAACATGGTCTGCGCAAGGTGATACAGTGCAATGTTATAGATGCGTCCATGTTTGAACGGATTGACGAATTTATGCCATGCCAGAACAATATCTGAAAGATAGAACAGGAACGCACCGATCGCCACAAGGATCGAAGCCCCTGCCTGCCAGGTAAGGTCATTGAGTTTGACCATTGCCGAAAGCAGCATGACCGAGATCACTACGCTGTACACGATAATGGGCAGGCGCATCTGCCCCTGTCCTTTTTCGATGGCAGATGCCAAAATGCGGCGAATGACCTTTGCCCCGCCCCAACCGATCAACACTGCGAGGATGACACTCCATGCAGAGATGGCAGGCAGAGGGGTGTTAAACCCAACGGTGTAGAAAATATGGGCAAAGAGGAATGCTTCAAGTCCATATAGAAAGAGCCGGTCGAGCCAGAGGAGGAACACATCTCCTAGTAACGAAAAAAGAATTCCCAAGCCGAACCAGAGCAAAGCGCCATCCAACCCCACAGATAAGTAGAACCAAAAGAAAAGGCATAGCATCACGGCGGGCTTTGCCAATATTTCCAGCTTGAGCCAGCCTTTATGTAGTGCCAGTGCTTCCAACCCCGCAAAGATGAACGCAGCGATCAAAAAAATAGACATGGATGCCCTCCTTCATTATCGTACCACGAGAAGGATTGATAAAAAAACACGACCATCCACAGGGACGGTCGTGTTGCGTATTCGATTGTTATTGCCCCCGATTTATAACTTCTTATGGGGTGGGGTCTTGGGTCAAACCACGTTCGGGGCGGCTGAAGGTATGGCACCAGGAGCAGTCATTGCCGCGGTTATCCACATGGCGTTCGTGGAAGCCGGCATAATCACCGTTGTAGCGTTTCTCACGATGACACTGTGTACAAACCTGGGTGGTGGTTCCCTTCAAGGAATAACCGAGGGTTTGCAGGTTCATCTGGGTGTTGGTGTCGTGACAGGTGGTGCATTGCAAGGCGTTCTCTTTCGGTTCAACACCATGAGTGATGAGTTGTTCGGCTTGGGTTTCGACCCAGCTATAGCCGCCGGTCAGACCCATGAAAGAGAGACCACGCGCTGCTGCTTCTTCGTATTTACCGGTCATGAACTGCCAGAGCACATCATACTGGATCATGCGGCTGGTGGAGTTGCTGATGGGTTGTACAGAAGTATGCACTTTGATGGGGTACAGCTTGCCATCTTGAATGCTGCCCAAGGCGGCTGCCATGTTGTAGACGCCATTCTCAGGAGCGATGGTTTCGCCGTAGTTATAAACATCCGTTTGACCATTCCAGAAGGTGTAGGTCGGGACGACATCATATCCCTTGACCTCTTCACCGATCCAGGCACCCTGACCGTTACAACCGGCGGGGTTCCAGTGCGGAGTTGTCCAATCGCGGGACATTTCGGTGCCGACAGCGGCTTTGGCATAATGCGGAATGTGACAGGTTTGGCAGGCAACGCGAGCCGTATGCTGGTTCAATTCGACATTTGTTGTGTGAGGTGCCGTGGTGTGACACTGGTCGCAGGCAACCACTCCACCTTCACTCACACGCAGGTCAATGCCTTTGCCGGGGATGAGGTGATTCTGCGGTACATGGCAATCCTGACAGACCATGTTTGCGCCGTCTGAATCCATGTGAACGTCAAGTGTGGCATCGGTGCTGGCGGCGTTTTCCATGGCGAGGTCGCCGCGTTTTACGCCATCACCACCGCCTGCCTTGGCATGACAAACCAAACAGGTGGTGCGGGTGGGCAGATGAACATTCTGTGCCAACGAGACCATAGTGGTGCCGGCAGGCATCAGGTCGTAGCGAGGCTGGAATTGATAATCGCCATTGACCTTCACCGGGAAGTTATAGGTCTTGACGGCGCCTGTCCAATCGTTCACGTTGACCACATTGCTCTGCGGACCCAAGGCACGACGATAGGTATCGTTGTGGCAGATCAAGCAGTCGGTGTCGTTGATCGTCAGGTTCTGCACCTTGCCGGTGCTGACATGACACGAACGGCAGGCAAAATCTGCGGGTTCGGGCGCGGTGCAGTAGGTGTTCACTTCCTTCCATTTGCCAGCCCATTGCATGTGCTCGGAATGCAGAATACTGTTTGCCTCACTTTCATGGCAGGCAACACAAGTGGATGGACCATTATAGGAAGTGATGCTGGAATGTGGGTTTAATGGGTTGGGGGTGGGAGTGGGTGGTTGGGGTGTTGCAGTAGGTCCAACCGGTGTGGCGGTGGGCACGATCGCCGTGGGCGTAGGCGTTTTCGTGAAGGCAGGTGTTGGGGTTTTTGTAGGCTGTTTCCCTCCAGCTTCTGCTGGTGAGACCATAACCGCAATCACCAAACACAGCCCCAGAGCAATAAATAAGACTGGTAAGATCCGTTTCATAGTAAAGCATTCTCCTTATGACCTTACAAATTTGTGATTTTCATCACTATATAAGAATAGGCGAATACATGAAAGTGAGTATTGTCACATATAATTTACATAATGTAATCTTATAGTTTTAAGCCTGATACACTGCCCTCAGCTTATACCTGACCGTTTTGCCCAGTTGAAAATGGGTTGCTGTATCTGCCATGCTATACTTTGGGCATGGCATCGAAAACTGTACATCTCACCTGGGATCCCCAATCCAAATTTGTACTCAAAGATAGAGATAACTATCAACTGAAGGTCAACGGCGCTGGCAACATTGGCGCATCAGACCTGCTGACCATGTCGCTGATCGGCTGTTCGGCATACGACGTGGTTGAAATTCTGGAGAAACAGCGTCAGCAACTGCACCAGCTCAAGGTCACGGCAGAGGCGCTGCAAGATGAAACCCCGCCCTGGAAGTTCAGGAAGATCCACATCCGCTATGAAGTTATCGGCACAGGTATCGACCCTGAAAAGGCAAAAAAAGCTGTTCAACTGAGCGAAGAAAAATATTGCGCGGTCTATGCAACGCTCAGGGATGTGGTGGAGATCACGCATGAGATCGAAGTGCTCGAACATTAAGCAACTTCAATGCGGGTGGTTCGTATACTGTGCATACCCAAAGGAAATCTCATGCATAGACACAAACGTTATCGTTACGGTCCGCCTCTTTTTCGGGGACCCTTCCGCGGCTGGATCTGGATGCTCCTGGTCGCTTTCATGATGTTCGGCAACAAAGGCGATTGGTGGCCCGGCATTTTGATCGTGATCGGTGCCATCTTTGTTTTCGGTTCTCTCTTTCGAGACCAACGACCGCCCGAACCGCCGCCCCCTGCACCACATCAACCTCCATTTGACATGCCTCCGCCTCCTCCCGCGCGGCGAGCGGACCCAGCCCCGAGTGAGCCGGCGCGCCGCCCCGACTTGTTACCCGCCAGCTGCCCCAACTGCGGCGGTCCCGTCCATTCGAGTGCGTTGCGGTGGACCAGTTCTCACTCTGTGGCTTGCTCTTATTGCGGGTCACACATTGAAGCAAAAAAATAGACAAAACACTCCGGGTTGTATAACCCGGAGTGTTGATTTAACGGAGTATGGATCAAGTTTATTTGGGGGTCAAAAAAAAGAGAACTTCTTCATCCAGATATGGAAATGGGGGATTATCCATTCAACATTGCTGTATTCCCATTACATGTTGTAGACCTTGTTCGCAACATCTGGCAGAGCTTCGAAGGCAGGTTTGGCAAAGAAATATCCCTGATATAAACGGACACCTGCCTCCTGCAGCCAATGATATTCACCCGCTGTTTCTACACCTTCAGCAACTACGTCTATGGATAACCGCTTGCAGATTTGCCAGATGCCGTTAAACACAGTTTGCTTGACGTAATTATGGTTGATGTCTTTGATCAATTTCCGGTCTAATTTTATATAGTTCGGCTGGTATTGAACCAACAGACTCAACCCGGAATGACCCGCGCCGAAATCATCGACAGCGGTTTTGAACCCGAAATCTTGAATGATCTTCAGGTGATTGATCAATGCCTGACTGTCGATCAGACGCTCAGATTCGATCACCTCAAAGATGATATTTTCCACGGGGATGCCGCTTTGAATGGATGCTTTAAATGTAGCTGTTATGCTCATATCCACTTCATAGATGCTTGATGCGGTCATGTTCAGATTTAATTGGTTGGGAATCTTCAAATGGCTGGCAAGGTGGATGGCTTTCTTGCGGCAGATCTCGTCGAATTTTGAGAAGTGGTCTTTGGGCACCTGTGCAAACACGGATGCAGATGGTTCCCCATGCGGACCACGGACCAATGCTTCATACGATATGATCTCGCGGTTGCGAATATCTACAATGGGTTGAAAGGCAAAGCTGAATTCAAAGCCAATATTGGCGCTCTGTCTTAAGGGCAGGGGTTGTTTATTATGGTCAAACCATTTTTTCATAAACATTCCATAGATATTGAATTTCAACGATGCCAGGTTTTAACGAACACCTAACAAACATTCAGCCAGAATGATGTAATTACCTAATAACAATTAAGTAAAATGATATATCTTACGTATAGATCACAATACCCCATTTCATGGGTGTTTTCATACCCTATTTTTGACCATCTCTGTCATGTGCGCTTTTATGCAGCATCCTGTTGGACAGGTTCCTGAGAACCTCAACATTTCCAAAGTCTTGAAACGGTAACACACAGTCCTATTACCCCTTACAACACACGGGCTATTATTCAACCCATCCTGGGTCAGTTCGAGTATGATTAAACAGTTTGTGAAATTACCTTCGCCAAAGGAAATAAAAAATGAAGATCGAGTCGTTTACAACCGATGATGGTGTTAAGTTGGGGTACATGGATAAGGGCAGCGGCATACCAGTGATCTTGATGGCCGGATACAGCGCTCCTGCAACGTCCTGGTATATGGACGAGAAAGTTTTGTTGAAGCATGGGTACCGTGTCATCGCTTTCGATCGACGGTCGCATGGAAGTTCTGAGAACCCATCACATGGACAGGACATGGCAACACAGGGCAGGGACCTGGATGCTTTGATCCGCCATTTGCAGATCAAGAAAGCATTTTTGATCGGTCAATCGCAGGGGGCTTCGTGCATGTGGTCTTATATTTCGCAGTTCGGCACCAAGCATCTGTACGGGGTGATCAGCGTGGACCAGACGCCCAAAATGATCAATGACGAAAGCTGGCCCTACGGCATGAACGGCTTGAACGCGGAAACTCGCCCGACCTTTTTCGATGCGCCGCTTCCAACGCCGAATAAGAAATCTTTGAATATATTCCTGATGGGGGTGATGCTGCGCGGTATGAAATACTTGAAGTTTGACCGCATAGGGACAAAACCTTTGTTGTTGGACCATGCGGACGCCGATTGGCGGGAGACGCTCAAGAAAACGGATGTGCCAGCTTTGTTCGTTGCTGGAGAGGAAAGTCCCTTCTGGCCGAGGGAACATGCAGCGGCAAGTGCCGTGCTTTGCCCGCGTGGCGAAGCAGCGGTGATACAAGGTGCCGGTCACGCGGTTAACTGGGAATGTCCGAAAGAATTTAGCGCCGTGATGCTGGCATTTTTATCCAAGGTGAGCAAGTAGTGAAAAGGCTGCATCCATGAGCACAGACTTACATCAGGAACTATCCCAACTATTGGGAGATCGTTTTACCACTTCCGAGCATGAGCGCAAACAGCATGGCAAGGACGAATCTTCGTTGAGCCCCATACCGCCCGATGCGGTGTGTTTCGTTCTCAGCACAGAGGAAGTCTCTGCCATTGTTAAGCTCTGCAAAAAATATCGCATACCGGTCATTCCCTTTGGAGCAGGCAGTTCACTGGAGGGACATATCTTTGCACCGCAGGGTGGCATATCAGTAGACCTTTCGCGCATGAACAAGGTGCTGCGAGTCAGCGCAGAGGATCTGGATTGCACTGTGCAAGCCGGGGTGACTCGAACACAGCTCGATAAACACCTGCGTCCCATGGGATTGTTCTTTCCGGTGGACCCAGGTGCAGATGCAACCTTTGGCGGCATGGCAAGCACCCGCGCCAGCGGAACGAACGCCGTCCATTATGGGACGATGAGCGAGAACATTTTGATGCTGACGGTTGTGTTGCCAGACGGGGAAGTGATCACGACCGGCACGCGCGCACGCAAGTCTTCTGCGGGATATGACCTGACCCATCTGTTCGTCGGCGCGGAAGGGACGCTGGGCATCATCACCGAGGTCACGCTGCGTATTCAAGGAGTGCCCGAAGCCATCTCGGCGGCGGTGGTCGGTTTTGGTTCGTTCGAATCCGCTGTGCAGGCAGTGACCCAAGTCCGGCAGATCGGCGTGCCGATTGCGCGGATCGAATTTCTGGACGAGGTGATGGTCAAAGCGGTGAACCAGTTTTCAGGTCTGACCTTGACCGAGCAGCCCACACTATTCCTGGAGTTTCACGGCTCCAATGCGTCGGTCAAAGATAATGTGGAGCAGGTTGGGGAGATCATGCGTGAATTCGGCGGCAGTGATTTTAAGTGGGCTGTCAATCAGTCGGAGCGCACCACCTTGTGGACCGCGCGTCATAATGCCTATTATGCTGCATTGGCGTATCGCCCGGGCTGCAGAGCGTTAACCACGGATGTCTGCGTGCCGATCTCGCGGCTGGCGGAGTGCATAGCAGACACCAAACGCGATCTGGCTGAATCGTTCCTGACCGCGCCGATGGTGGGTCATGTGGGCGACGGAAATTTCCATATGCTGCTGCTGGTGGACCCGAATAGTCCGCAGGATCATGCGGAGGCGCATCGCCTGAACGAGCGGCTGGTGCAGCGCGCTTTATCGATGGATGGGACGATCACGGGCGAGCATGGTGTTGGGATGGGGAAGCAGAAATATATGAAGGCGCAGCATGGGGCTGGGGCACTTGCCCTGATGCACGCCATCAAGCAGGCGATGGACCCCGAGAATTTGATGAACCCGGGGAAGATGCTGCCGCCGTTGTGAAACCTGCCCACTCATTACATGGTGAAGCGACTCCGTCCATGGGCGCAGGGGAAGACGCTATGAAAAAGAATCGGGGTAAAACATCGATATGAGATTTGAGTGGGATCCAAACAAAGCTGAAAGCAACCTTCAAAAAGCATTATGAAAAAAACGCAGCAAACAAAACCCGTAAAGTTCAAGACATGGCTCCTGAATATCGCTTTGACTATAAAAAAGCGAAACCCAATCGTTTTGCCGAGCGGATGAAGAACGAACCGCTTGTTGTGCTGATCGAGCCAGACATCGCAAAGGTTTTTTACTTCAGCAGAACAGGTAAACAAAGCATTACGCGCTTTGATTTCAGCCATACCTGAAAAAAATGGCAACTGGCAAGTAACCTAAAGAGCGACACGTAAAGGGTCGCTCTTTTCATTTCTTGATTAGTTCCCTGATCTTCCCCACTACCACCTGATTGGATCGCAGTGTGGTTTAATATTTGAACGCAATACATTCCGCCTGCCAAAGGACCATTGAATGAAGCCAAATATCTTTATGAGTTATTCACGACGCGAAACTGGTTTTGTAGATGACCTGACCTATAGGTTGGAAAAGGCAGGGTTTAATGTTTGGCTGGATTTCCGCCGCTTAATTCCAGGCACACCGTGGGCAGGGCAGATCGACAAGGGGTTAAGGGAATCAGATGTGGTCTTATTGGTGGTTTCCAAAGATTCCATCGCGTCGCAGTTCGTGGAATTGGAATGGCGCCATGTATTGGAATATGAGCACAAGCGCATCATTCTCGCCATTTTCGAAGCGGTAAAACTTCCGCCTGAATTAAAAAAATACGAATGGGTGGATTTTCGCGGCAGTTACGAGGCAGGGCTTAAGGAACTGATCAGCCAGTTGAATTCCCCGATCCAGGAATCGCAACCCGCACCTGAAACCGGTTTCAAAGCGCCCTTGATTGTTTGGGTGACGGCGATCTTTGCTTTTTTTCTCGCCCTTTCGTCACTGTATTCGTTTTGGACGATCTTGATCCCGCTGATCTTGATCCCGCTTCCCTGGCAGGTGCTCAAACGCAACTACAACTTCTCACGGATCCAAAGCATTTTGTTGTTTCAGCCTGTTTCGCTATTTTTGGTCGTCCTGCTTATGTTCGAAACGGGTGTATTCCAAAATGAGACAATATTGGGGTTAAGCAATTTTTATTATTCCTTATCCCCATTTTTCAGGTTCTTGTACGATGCGATGCAATGGATGTTTTTCCTGTCCATATTCCTGCCGTTCTTCCTGTTACGCACTGCAGGGATGCAACGCTGGGGCAAACCCGAAGCCAACATGCCAAAGTTTGCCAACCCGTATAAACCAAACAACCCCAAGCCCAAGCCAGTTACTTTCTTTATCGATCATGTTGAGCAGGATTCTGTTATGGCGAAGGATATTTCAAAGGGATTGACCCGATATGGGCACGTCCCCGCCGCGGATCTTAAATCCGCTGAAGCAGTCTTCGCGTTGGTCTCTCGCTTCAAAACGGACACGGAAGCTGATCCAGAAAAACAGACCGTTTTCCCCGTGATGATTCAGACCGCCCAACCTTCAGAGAAACTCTCTCACGTGCAGTGGATCGATTTCCGTAAGGGGCTTCGCAATATGGATGCAGTTGCTCAATTGCTGCCCGACCCCGCAAAGATGTTGACCGCATTAGGCGTGCGTCCCACCAGCGGTACACAGACCGTCATGCCGGGCATCATTAGCGCCTTCGTAAATTTTTTACTGGGTATGGCTTTTCTCGACATTGGCTCATTTGTCGCGTACATCATCGAGCTCTGGGCATTTGATGGCGGTGCCATCATGGTGCCGGGTATTCTATATTTTGGAATGTATATCATCGCCATGGTTCTCATCTTTGGGGTGATATACCTGGTGAACACCTCGTTGACCGCGCGCCGCGGCTGGCTGGCTTCCATAAGCGGTTCGATTTTTTCACAAGCGTTGTTATTTGTATTGTTCTACTGGCAGGCAGCACAGGTTGATAATATAGACGCACTTTATGCTCAAAGCGGCGTGACGGATCCGGGCGGGTACTTCATTATGGTCCCCTTCCTCGTGTATATTGCAGGCGGTTTCCTTCTAAGTGCAGCAGCCCTGTTCGGCTTCAGCGACATTCGACGCTGGTTCCCAGCCAAGGCAAAGTGAGTCAGCTGCATACTGTTAACTGGGAAGTGCTATAAAGCAAATTTAACTTGCGTTCTGATTCTCCCCACCACCGCGGATTACGAAGCATCCCCGTGGGACAAGTCCCTCCCAATCTCATCATTCTGAAACCTGACGATCTTCAGCCCCATCTCGCTCAACACCTTGAAAATAACTTGATGTAAAATTCACCCACTTATTTAGTAGGTGTCTTATTTAAGATAAAGTGCCTAATACAAAGCATTTAAGGAGATTCAAGTGGAACCTAACTATGTTATTGGTGGCATTGTGTTTGTGTGTTTGATTGGTATGTCAGTGCTGTTCATTATGGTGATTCCTACTCGAGAAAGCATATTGAATTGGCTATTATGGAAAAATATCGAACACAGAGAAAGTGAAGAACAGAAATACTTAATCGAACTTGCTGAAAGAGGTGAAATAGCCCCGGCAACTATTTTGTCCGTTAATGCTACAGGTCAGCATCGAAAGCAAGGGAATAATGCTAGATCCCGGGTTGTTTATGAAGTGGAAGTGATGCCTGAGGGGCAACCGGGTTTCAGGCAAACATTTGAACTTTGGATACCAGTTTCTTACTCATCGCGTGCGCGTGGAGGGGGGCACTACGGGGTTTTTGATGCAATCGAAGCAGAAAAAGCCGACCCCAAAATTTGGGTAACGTACGACCCAAACGATCCTTCGCAAATGACGTTGCACCACAGAGATAAAGATCATGATGTTGCGATGCGTATGAGGGAATTTAACAAAATTACCAAAGGGAACGAAGCGCTTAAACAAACGGGCGAATCAGCAGAAGCACTCATTACCAGAGTAGAAGACCTGGATTTGTACTACTCAACTAAAAAGTCAAAAGCGATGCGGATCGAGTTTATGGTCACGCCGAATTCGGGACCAAGCTTTGAGGCAGGGGGGCATCACCTCATCGGCGAAAAGGCAACCCAAAAATATTCGGTTGGCAAAAAAGTTTTTGTGCGCTTCGACCCATCAAACCCTGCAAAAGCTGTTCTGGATAGTGAGCGAAATAAATCTCTCAAATAAGACGGTTTCGTTCTAACAGTATCTTCTCCCGCCAGAAGAGCAAGGATGAATTACCCAGCATACGTAGTTCTGGGCAAGTGTGAAGGGTGAATGATGAATTCCCTGATCTTCCCCACCACCGCGGACAAGTTCCTCGCGAACACCCTCATTCCCAGCGCGGACAACACCTTCTCCCGCCGTTCATCTTCCTCTTTCTGCAAGTCGTGGACATCGCCATCGACCTCCACAACCAGCCCCGCCTGGTGACAGTAAAAGTCGACGATGAAGCCCTGAATGACCTGCTGCCTCCGAAAGTGGACTCCCAACTTGTTGGCGCGGACTTCCTGCCACAGCAGTTTTTCCGCAGGTGTCATCTCGCGGCGGAGTTCTTTTGCGCGTTCGAGCTTTGCTTTGGTGACTATTTGATTTGTAATGATGTTTTTCGCAGGCATGGCGGGATTGTACTTTAAAACAAAGAGCAAACCTCTCCCCAGCCCTCTCCTAAAGGAGAGGGAGCAAAACCTTCTCCGCCCAAAGCATTCACCACCCCACGCGGACTCATCCCGACCAGCAGGCACCCCTTCCCT
>VFQT010002175.1_pt1 | contig 20897 bp, 20 predicted proteins | sample 3512381 | NCBI WGS metagenome assembly VFQT01 (sample SAMN10412376, study PRJNA504923) | tailings metagenome | isolation source: Relicate 2 Philex TSF3 active mining site | place: Philippines: Tuba, Benguet | collected 2017-08-29
TCGTCTGCCAAGGTAAAAGGACCCATTGGCATGCCAAATTTTAGAAAAATTTCATCTATCAACTTTGTATCACCCGTTGTTTCAAGGCATTTAAGTGCCTCGTTCATGTAAAGCATTAATATACGATTTACAACAAAACCCGCACAATCACCCACAACAACAGGTATCTTGCCCGCCTGCCTTGCAATTTGCACCACTGTTTGCACCACTGCTGGGCTTGTGTCCTTGGTTTTAATCACCTCAATTAGCGGCATTTTGTTAACCGGATTAAAAAAATGCATGCCAATAAATCTGTCCTTGTGCTGCAAATTTTTTGCTATATCGCTCACTAGTAAAGACGATGTATTTGTTGCAATGATTGCATCTTTTTTAATAACGCTCTCGGTATTTGCAAGCACTTTTTGTTTAATACTTAGGTCTTCCACTATCGCCTCAATTACAAGGTCGCAGTTTTTAAGGTCAGCATCCTCCATGGTAAAGGTTACAAGATTATACTTTTGATTTACCTGCTCTGGCTTAAGCTTGCGTTTTTTGATTAACGACTTGTAGTTATTAGCTATCTGCCCAAAGCCAAGCCCTATTGCCTTAAGATTTACATCCTTCATCTTTACCCCCTTGTTTAGCATTGTCATAAGCCAAGCTATGCCGCCACCCATTACGCCCGCCCCCAAAACCGCTGTTTCATCTACATTTAAAGATGTGGTGCCCTCCGCCACCTCAAAGCTATCTTTTTTTAAAGCCTCAAGTTTAAAGAAGACATCAATGAGGTTTTTGGAAATATCGCCCGTACAAAGCTCGCAAAAAGCCTCAAGCTCAATTTGCAGCTCTTTTTTGATGTTCTTTGTAGTAAAAAATGTGCGGTGCAAAACATCCACAGCCTTAAGCGGAGCTGGATAGTGCCCCTTTGTAAGCTTTAAAACATTTGTTTTTGCCTGCATTAAAATAAGATACTTAAATAACACTTGGCTTAAAAACTTGCTTCTTTTCACCTTAAATTGTGCACTTAATATGCTTTGCAGCAACTTGTTGCAATGTTCTTCAAAAAAAGCTAAGGGGGCAATGTAGTCAATTAGACCCTGCTTTTGCGCTTTTTTTGCATCAACTGGGGCACCGCTTAGTATCATTTGGGATGCGTTAATTAAACCAATAAGCCTAGGCAGCCTTACACAGCCACCAAAACCCGGTATAATGCCAAGATTAACCTCCGGCAAGGCAAGTTTTGTTTTTGCATTATCGCTTGCAAGCCTATAGGTGCAGGCAAGAGCCAGCTCCAAGCCTCCGCCCATACACGCCCCGTTAATTAAGGCAATTGTTTGGCAAGGCAGAGTGCTAATTTTATGCAAAATTGCCTGCCCTCTGGCAACCTTAGCTTTGGCTTCTTGCTTGGTTTTTATTTCTTTTATTTCGTTAATATCCGCCCCTGCAATAAAAATATCCTGCTTTGCCGAGGCAAAGGCAACAAGCTTAATCTGTGTGCCGCCTTTAATTTTAGCCTCAATTGCCTCAAGCAAGGCTTCAAGCTCGCCCAGCACGGGTGCACTGAGGGTGTTAACCTTGTTATTTTGCTGATTAAAAACAAGTTTTATAACAAGATCATTGCCAAAGCTTGCATCGTACACATCTATATTACTAGGCTTAAACCCATCTTTGTGCAAAAGATTGGATGCTTTAAAAACAATAGCAGACTGCTGAAATTGCATGGCTTGCAAAAAAAATAGCTAACAAAATAATTACCCTGTATAATACTTGATTTTACAAAACTTTGCAAGAGCTTTACAAGATTTTTTGCTATAAGCTATAAGCTATAAGCTAGAAACCACAAAACACAATTCTTGTCTTTGGCTTATATCCATTTTAATATGGCAAGTTTTGAAGTAGAAACTTGCAAATTTTTTTGAAAACATTCATATATCTTTTACATTAATAATACCTGTAAAACGCGTATAAATAGATAGGCAAAAATGGAGCCAAGCATTGGCTTTACCATCTCTTGAGCCACCTCCAAAGCCCCCTTCCCCAAAGCAGACAATATAATCCATGCTGTTTTGCACAATCTATAAAAGAAGTTTTTTTCATAAAACTGCCAAACAAAATGCCAAATATAAGGATATTCTGTTTTAATAAAGTCACCAAGAATTCTTGTATCTATATCATCAAGACTTGTTATTTTGTCAACATTGTTAAAAGCTAATCTTTCTTTCGCAAATTTATTAATACTATCTACACTACAGTCTCCGTATAAATAGATAATGTAGAGACTTATTATTAAATCTTGCGACTGGGTTTTGGTTTTGCCGTAAAAGTAATTAAAAAAGACCTGTATTATATCTTTGTTAAGCAATGTGGCTTTAGAATACAAAAAGCCTATTTCGTCAAGCTTTTTCCAGAATTCAAATATTTTTTGGTTAAGATGCTCCTCGTCAAAAGAGCTGATTAAGCCTTGAATTTGCAATATAAGATCCTCCATATCTTGCTTAATCTTTATAGACTTTTCAACAATTAAGTCCCTTCTGTTTATCTTATCTTTTTTAGACAAAAAACTAATTGACACAAAAGACACCGCTAGCGTAAGCAGCGGTATTAAAGAATCTAGCTCCATACTTAACTCTTAACACTATCTTGTGTTTGTATTTTTGTAGAATTTGATGGATTTGTGGTGCTATTTGCATACTTTGTATATATGGTTTTACGCAACTCTTCCACCCTGATGTCTAATAGCGTTTTATGCGGACCAATTTTTGGATAGCTATTAAAGAAAAAATCGCAAACACCACTCCAAATATCTTTAATGCTTTTTATACATTTTTTTATCATAAATTAATATACTAATTTTACTTATTTTGTTTATCTTTGTTTGCATGCTTGTTTCTTTGACTATCAATATCCATTATTTTGCTTGTGTTTTTATTATCGTTTTTTACTTCATTTACCTTAGGGGTAGTTATTTTTTGATGTGCCTCCGCCATAGCCAATCCTGCACTTTTAGTCTCCAAAACTCTTGTTTTAGTGTTTTTATTCATTTTACAAAGCAACAATTTACATAATGTCTAATTGTATAAATTGTATTATTTTTATCGCTTTTGTCAAGATTTTGTTGGCTTAGGTTTGTTGATGTTTGATGCCATTTTCAATTTAAAAATAGACTACAAACAATATTCATTTTTTTTGTTAGCTCTAATTAATATTTTAACAACCCCACCCAGCCTCCCCTTAAAGGGGAGGAGCTATCTCTTGGCATCCCTTAAAGGGGAAGAGCTATCTCTTGACCTCCCTAAAAAGGGAGAGGGTGGCCTACCTCTAGCAAACCTCCCCTTAAAGGGGAGGAGCTATCTCTTGGCATCCCTTAAAGGGGAGGAGCTATCTCTTGGCATCCTTAAAAAGGGAGGAGCTATCTCTTGACCTCCTAAAAGGGGAGAAATCAAATGTGCAAATTAAAATCAAATGTATAAATTAAACCTTCTTACCCCCTATAGCAGCTCCGCCTGCTAGCTTTGCTAGCATGGGGGGAGGCGGGCTCACGCTTATATTGCAGAGAGGGGGAAAGGTATTATCTTTTCACAAAAAATAACTTAATGAAAGAAAAGATATAGCCTATTTTTAAAGTGGAAATGGTATTTAATTGCTACAACCCCCTTATTTCGCCTGTTTTGTTGGCAAGGCTGCGTTTTTTAATTTCGTCTGCGTAAAACTCGTAAAACCAGTTGACAAACATAGACACCGAGTCGCAAATGTCATCGTGCTTAACGCTGGGGAACTGCGTTAGTTGGTGCACGACATTTTTGTATTCATGCATGGCGGCGTTGATGTTTATACGCCCCTTTTCAAAAAAATAAGATGCAAAGGTTAGCCTTAGCTGCTTAGAACTTGTAGGCACCCTGCCAAACACCGGCACCCTTACCGCGTGCTGCAGGTGCTGTATTAGCTGAGCACCCGAGGCTGCATCCTCAATTATCACCGCAAGAGGCCCATATTTTGCAATAAGCTCACACACAAGACACACAATTTGCGGATAGCTTAGCTTTTGGTTAATCACCTCCTCCAAGAACAAATCTTGATTTGTTGGATTAAGATTAAACTGCGGCACCTTAAGCTCACTTAAAATACCCCCAAGCCCAAGCCTTGTAACAGCCTCCGCCCCAGCCTTGCTCCATTTGCCTATTTTCTCCGCCTCGTCCTCGTAAAAAATATTATTTTTAATTGCCTCCTGCCGCTTGAGGGCAAGATGTTTTTTTAATACCTCTGGGTCGGGGTCTTTAAACCTATACCAGATGGATATAGCCGTGTAGTCGTTACTTGCCCCAGCCTTAACCGCTGCATCAATGGAGATAAAATACTCCTTCTCGCTCTTTGGCACTTGCACCTCTGGCTCTTCGTAAGGCTTTATCCAAGATTTTTTAATAACCGTACCATCCTGCGACTGCGGATTTTGCTGATACTGTGCCATAAAAATATCCTCACCTACATCGTATTTTAGAGCCTCAATCTCTTCAATGCCATCTCTTGCCTCGTGCAGAATATGCCCCGCCGGCCTTTTGTAGTGATAGTAATTTTTATTTTTAATGATAATTTCCCTTTCCTCTGGCGTCACAAGCTCTAGGTTTAACACAAACCATTCCTTGCGTTTGTCGTGCTCTATTATGTGGCCCACGAGGTCGTCGCAGTGCAATCTTTGCATCACCACAACCACCGCCCCGTTTTTTTTGCTATTAAGCCTAGACATAAAACTACCCCTAAACCACTCCTGCACCCTTTCACGCGACCTCTTGCTTACAATGTCAACAGGCTTTTGCGGGTCGTCGGCTATCAAAATATCTGCCCCCTCCCCTGTTAGCGTACCATTAATTGAGGTTGCAAATCTAAAGCCTTTTTGCTCGGTACATATCTTGTTTTTAAGCCCCGTGTTTTTTGTAATCTTAGTATCCGGAAAGAGCCTTTTATACCAATCGCTCTGCATCACCCGCTTTACCTGATTTAAAAAGTTATTGCTAAGCTGCTGATTGTAACTTGCCGATATAATTTTTTTGTGTGGATACCTACCCAAAAGCCACAAACTAAATGCAACATTTACACAGTGGGACTTTAAATATCTTGGCGGCATGCAAATCACCACCCTTTTAAGCTCCCCCTTTGCAACAAGCTCCAGCGTTTTAGCTATCGCCTCTATGTGCCAGTTTGGCAAGAAGTCAATACCGGGGTTAAGCTCCAAAAAAGATTCTTCTATAATGTATTCTAAATTACAAAACTCGCTCGCCCTGCTTTCAAACTTTCGCACCGCATCGCAAAATACCTCTTTGATGTGGGGGTCTAGATTCTTTGCATCTTGATTATTTTGAAAAAAAGGCATAATCGGCTTAAAATAATACTAAAATGTTTAAAACCCGCACCCCAAAGGGAGCGTAAGGAATAATTGTTTGTTTAAATACCCCACCCAACCTCCCCTTAAAGGGGAGGAGCTATCTCTTGACATCCCTTAAAGGGGAGGAGTTATCTCTTAGCATCCCTAAAAGGGGAGAGGGTGGACTACCTCTAGCAAACCTCCCCTAACATAGGAGGAGGCTAGGCTTTAGCCTGGTAGGCGGGGTTATTGTTATACAAATACCCCACCCAGCCTCCCCTTAAAGGGGAGGAGCTATCTCTTAGCACCTCTAAAAGGGGAGGAGGCTAGGCTTTAGCCTAGTAGGCGGGGTTGTTAGTATCGTCTGGGCTTAGTAAAAGCTCTAGGACTCAACCTCTACAAGAACAAGCTCGCCGCTTTGCTCAAAACCAGTGTCAAGATACTTAAGACAAAGGCTTGGCGTATCAAAACGCACGCAGGCGTCAAAAGTAAAGCTTGCACTAAGATTTTTAACATCTTGCTTTGTGGCAAAGGTTATCGTGCCGGTGTTTGCATCCAAGGTGTAATCGGTTAAAATGCTATTTAATTTTACATTCTTAAGCACAAGGCTTTGCTCCACAGGCTTTGTAATAAGCCTTGTAAAGCTAAATGCCTGCCCCTGCTCGTTGTTTAAAAAATAAGACTTAGCAAGCCTAAAGCTAAAACCATCCTGCCCTAGTGGCACCAAAAGCTCATCGCTTGCCGTGCAATCGGTTACATCCCTAAATCTAAAGCTTTTTAAGCTGCCGCCCACAAGGTAAAAAAAGCTAAAAAGCTCGCTTACCTCCTCTTGTTTTAACTTGTTTAAAAATATTTTATACCTCCTTTTAGGCGGCAAAGAGCTAAAGCTACGCACCTCCGCCCCCCCGCGGGAGGCAAAGATATTCACGCCAGCATCCATGGCAAACTCGGTGCCAAAGGGCACTTTTTGCAAAAATCTAATGTTTAAAAAATTATTATTGCTTGCTTGCATATTACTTGTATAAAAAATAAAGAGTAAAATAAATCCCCCACCCCAACCCTCCCCCTAAAGGGAGAGGGAGTGGAAAGAAATGAGGACTTTGTTACAACAATGTTAAAAACATTGCATTTGGCATAGTACAAGAGTCTTATCCTCCCCAGCTGGCATTGTTTTTGCAAAAAGGCCGGTGAGTGTATGTTTATTTGACAAATAAACCCTACGCAAAATCCTAGCTCTCTGCAAAAATAGCCAGCCCGCCTCCCCCCCATGCAAGCAAAGCTTGCAGGCGGAGCTGGCTAAGGGGGGCTACGGAGGTAAAGCATAGGCTCTTTGCAATGTTAAATCCTATTTAAAAGTAAGTCTATAACAAGCCCCCACCCCAACCCTCCCCCTAAAGGGAGAGGGAGAAAAAGTGGGTACCCAGCCCCCTAAAGGGAGAGGGAGAAAAAGTTGGGTGGGTAAATGCAGATTAAGCAACCTGCAAGATTTTAATAGCATCACCGTTAATAACATCCCCGCCGAGCTTTTTAAGGGCATAAAACTTAACAAAAGGCTTTTCTGTAAGTTCGTCCCTTGCAAGGAGGATATTTGTTTTGTCAACAACTTGATAACCATATGTAAAGTTTGCAAAGATTATCGGGGTTTTGCCAGATGATGCATCAGGCATATCCTGCGTTGTGTAGATAGGATAACCAAGCAAGCTTGCATTAGCCGCCCCGTTAGCCGCCTGATAGATAAACTGCCCCCTTGCATCTTTCAGATTTTTTATAATCTGCTCGGTGCGGCGGTTCATAAGCAGGCACGCTCCTTCAAGATAGATGTCCGGCAAGGAGCCAACAAGGGCTTCAATTGCATCTACATCAAAAGATTTGTGAATTCTTTCAATATTCTGCTCGTCGTAAGTCAGGATACCTCTTGGCATATCCTCGCCCTGCCCTGTTAAAAAAGATTTGTTTTCGGCACGAGAAAATGCATCCGCAATTTTAACATACATAAAACTCTCCGCACTGCTACCTGCATCTTCCAAAAACTTTTGAGTTGCCTTTGGCTGTACCATAAGCTCGTGAGTTCTGATAAGCTTTTTTTTGACAGGAGAATTGTTTAAAATTGTCCCCCAAGCTGCAGCATTATTAATATCCTCGTAGACAACCTCAAAGGAGTCGTTAGAAATTGTAATATTGCTTGCAAGCTTTCTTACCACACTGGTTCTTTGAACTAAGGAGTTAACCTGCGCCTCGGATTGCTGGCTCATTAAAACCTGCTGCCCCCCGCTAAAAGAGGACTTAACTTCAAGACCATCCGTCTTACCGCTTACAATAAAGTTGTTCATGCTGGCGTCTGTAGCTGAGGATTTAACTTCAAAAAGCCCATCCTTAGTGTTTGCGGTTTTTGATGTTTCAAGTTCGCTAAATTTTTTGTCAAGATTGTTTTGAAAGCTAACAAATTCGTTTTTAGATACAAATCCATCTTGGTTTAAGTTTAGGTCAGTCATAATAACTAAATAAAAGTTGAAATAAACAATTGCAAACTTTGCAAAAAAATTCCTCTGCAAAATAAGCATAAAAAACCCCTAATGCCTAATTGTTTAAAAGATTGTAAGATTAGGAGCTCCTCACAAATATTGTTTTTACTTTTGTAAAATAGCTTAAGCAATATTTTATTTTTTCTGTAAGTTTATATCAAAGATTTTTTTACAAAAAGAAATAGTATAACTTAATAATACATGTTTTATATTAAAAAAAAATTTCCTTGCTTAATAAATATTTTATTTTTACAGTTTTGCTAAATGACTAAAATTTATCTAATTTATTTCATTTGTTAATTAAATATTATTTATTAATTTCAGATATGGAAAGCATAGCAGATGATCTCAACACACTACTTAACCCCTTTGATTCTCAAAAAGAAGGCTATGAAAAATTACTCAAAGAATACGATGAAAAATACAGTATAGAATACAAAAATTGCATAAAAAACGAAATAATAAAAAGAATAAATGAATGCAGCAATGAAGAACTTGACCTTTCGGGAATTACATTTAGTGATGTTCCTGATTTTTATACACAAATTTTTTTACGCGAGGTATTTACAGACCCTGCTTTTGAAGAGAAACTTGCAAAGGTGAAAATACTTAATCTATCATACAACAAACTATACGCAATGCCTGATATTTCGGCGTTTCAAAGTTTAAATACAATAAAATTAATCGGTAATAATATAGAAGAATTGCCGGTTGTTAATGGAAAACAGATAGAGAATATAGATATTTTTGAATTTGAAGAAGAGCCTAAACAAGACAAAAATATTGAGGCTAAAATAAAATCTATAGCACTCAAGTATTTAAATCTAAAAGAAGCAGCGACAATACAATACAAAAAAGATTGCATAAAAGAAATAAAAAAAAGAATAAATGAATGCAGCGACGGAGAGCTTGACCTTTCGGGCTTTGGAGCCGATGAGTTTGACAAGGATGAAGTAGGAGTTATTTTAAACGAAGTATTTACAGACCAAGCTTTTGCAGCTAAACTTGCAAAAGTAAGATCACTTATGCTATGCCGTAACGACCCAGAGACATTGCCTAATCTTTCGGCTTTTACACAATTAAAAACTCTGGATTTAAGTTATAATGAATTTAAAAATATTCCTGTCTTTGATGGATGTAATGAAATTGAAGAGCTAGATATGTCTAGCAATGATATTGGAGAATTTAACGAACAAAATGCGTCAGCTTACAAAAATCTAAAGATACTAAAATTAAACGATAATGAGAATATAAATATTATTGCACAATTACCAGAAGCTTTAGAAGAGTTGCAAATTAGAGGACTTGACGCTTATCCTTTTCCTAATAACTTCAAATGCAATCCTACATTAGAAATATTAGATATTTGCGATAATGCGAATAATATCGATACTACTAAGTTTTTTACAATACTTTATACAAATGGTTTTTCAGTAGTAAAAATACTTAATCTTTCATCGGTGTGTTTACACGAGATTGATGAAGAGATTGAACACTTTACAAATTTAGAATATCTTGATATATCTGGTAACGATTATATTAAATCTATTCACTCCAATATTTTAAAATTACCAAATTTAAAAACCCTTATCATTAACCAAGATTGTGTAGACTCCTTAGATGAAGACAGCAAAAAAACACTAGAGCAATTAAAAGAGAAGGGCGTTAACATCATTGATGAAGATGGCAATGACATTGAACTTTATAAAGAACATGAATACGGAGAGGAAGAGGTGGAAGAAGAAGAGGAACATGAATACGGAGAGGAAGAGAATAAAGGACAAAGAAGTAGCAGTGAGCCCATCAACACTAGCAATAGCGAAAAAAGTAGCAACAATTCCATCAACACTAGCAATCCAGTTCTTGGAAAAAGACCAGCGGAAAATCAGCAACTAGATGGCAATAACGATGCAAAGAGACAAAAAACTGACGATGACAATCCAAGCAGGCTAGGCACAATGGCAAACCAAACAATGGCAAACCAAGAGGAGGAACAGAAAGATAAACTGAAAGAGGAGCTGAAACAAAGTGAAATTGATGCACTTAAAAAGAAGAAAGATGAAGGCAATAATAACAAAAGGGGGCGTCGGCGATAAGTTTTTAGTAATAAACTAAGTTAAGGCTGCCTCTTAAGTTAATTATATGTGCCAGTTTTTAAAGATCTGCAACAAACCCTCTGTGCAGCCTTAACAACCTTTGCCAAATGTAATTTAATGACAAAAACATGATTTAAAAGTTCATTGTTGCAAAGCGATCAATCAAATATTATTATTAACGACTCTTACCTACTTAAGAGCCTAACTAAATGATTGACTTTTTAAAATTTTTATTGACAATTTAAATAAAAAAATAGATAATAGATAGTATATTTTTTATAACTTTTTTTAATAAATGCCATGACAGGTACCCTAGACCTCTTTAACAGAATTAGAACCATAGAAACATTCTCTGGTAGTTTGCCAGGACAAATACAATCCATCAATCCATTTGAAGGGACTTTTACTGTTATGAAAAATTCAACCACTGCTACCAATGGCTTAAGTGCAATGTCAGGAGACGCAAGAGCAACCCCTGGTGCCTATCAAGTGGATATAGCAAATGGTAATGGTATTTTTTGGCAAACCAATCTCGCAGCAGGAAGCTCTTGGACTGATTTTGAAAAGGCTTCCTTTTTAATCAACAAAGATGCATTGAGTTTTTACTGCGGTATAGAAGTTGATGAAACAGGTAAAATAATATCAATTAGTCGTGAAGCTGGTGCTTTTTTGGCAAACAATCCATCTTTTGCACTATCTACATGGGACAAAAAAACCAATCCTTTAATTGGTCAGTATATACAAGATAATCAGGATGGAATAAAAAGAATGTATCTTGCTGGCACCAATCCTAGCCAAAGTTACACACAAATGAGTAATGACACAAGGATATTACCTCAGTCAATGATTGACATGTCGGAAAAATTACAAAAAGACATGTCAATAGCCTACACTTTGCAAAATTACTACAATACTATAGCAAAAGATCCAAAATTACAAGCTATCTTTGAAAATGTTAACAATCAGGCACCAACATTAAACATAAAATTTACAAATGCCACTTGGGGATTTAAAGCCGGGGAGGCTTACAAAGTACCACTTAACCCTGAATTTTTGGCTGGCGGCGGTTATGTAAGAGGTTATTATACTAATTTTATTAACAGCCTTGCGGATGCAAAGGCTAAGCCTAATGAGATAGTTACAACCAGCAACCCTGCCGTTAACGCAACTATAAAATACAATGCCACAACAAATTCATATGATATAATGGATAACAGCGTTAATGTTAACGCAGCTTATCCAACATTTTATCATTATGGAACTTTTACATCTGGTGCTCGTTTTAAAGCTTTACATGGCAACAACATGCAAGACAGCATCAATGCAGATCCAAACTTATCACAGTATATAAAAGATCACTGGAACAAAATCACCCCCCTTGGCTACCCAGAAAAGAGTCCTTTGCAAACGATTGAAAACAATGAAATTCAACAATCTACAACCCCAATTAACAAGCCAGAATATATTGATTTTAAATCCTTGAGTGAAACTGGATATAACTTTTCCGATTTTTCACCCAATAAAACATTGTGTTTTTACAACATTACACAAGACGACTTACAAAGCAAAATGTATGTATCTTACTGGGGTGCCGATGGAAAGATTTTCTTGCAAATGTTTGCAAAAGACGGCACTGTTAATCCAGAGGCGTTAAACGCAATGTTAAAACGCAATGTTGACCTAGCGTTAGACAACGACACATCTGTCGATGGATATTTCTATGCAGTTAGAAACATTCCATTAGGAACAATTAAATCTAAAGACGATTTACTAAAGATAGTCAAATCCTCTGCTAAACCAGAGATAACACCACCGCAAAACAATGCACAGCCACTAAGCATAAACAAAGTAACGGTTGATAAATCAATTATCACTGGTAAATTAGGTAGTGACGAATACGCTGTTACAGCAAATGCACCAAGCTCAGTTGCAATTATGCAGTTTAACCCAAGCGAAAATGATAAAATTACTATAAATGGAACGCTTGCAAAGATTGAAGTACAAAGTTTTTACGACAAATCAGATTTATCTCCTGATCCTACTTTTAAAACATACTACCAGCCTCATTCTTATACCGCAAAGATTACTTACAAAGTTGGAGCTGAAGATAAATCCATTTTTATTAGCACCAAATCTACAGCAGAAATTAAGAACTACCAAGAAGTAATAAAATCCAAAATTACTTTTACCGACAAGATAACCGAAAATCCGACAAGTCAAACTCCAACTGCCCAAGTTCCGGCTTCAGTTGTTCCGGCTCCTACTGCTCCAGCTCAGGCTCCAGTTGTTCCGGCTCCTACTGCTCCGGCGGTAAGTCAAACTCCAACTACCAAAGTTCCGGCTCCAGTTGTTCCGGCTCCGGCTCCAGTTGTTCCGGCTCCTGCGGCTACTTTAAGCTCATTCGACACAGCTGCAATTCTACTTGGTTCTTGTCTCATTTTTGTTTTATTAGCAGCCGGTGGTTATTTTTTATACCGTCGTTTTTCTAAAAAAAATCAAGTTGACAGCAATAATGAGGCAGGACGAAAAGAAGTTTATCAAGATAAAGGACCAGCAGATAATCTCAACGATTCAAATCCTCAAAACAGTGGCAATGGCAATGACATTTCACAAGAACAAAACAATAGAGGTAAGATCGGAATCATTGCAGATGATAAAGAAATCCAATCAAAAATATCAGAACCTAACCATGGAGACAGCAAAGAATTAGGCCCATCAAATTCTAAAAAGCGAACAACAACAACAATAACACAAGACAAAAGCAGTAATGGCTTAGACTATCAGTTGCAACCCAACCATTAAGTTAATTATATGTGCCAGTTTTTAAAGATCTGCAACAAACCCTCTGTGCAGCCTTAACAACCTTTGCCAAATGTAATTTAATGACAAAAACATGATTTAAAAGTTCATTGTTGCAGCAGTAAAGAGCCTTAAATTGCCTTTATCTTAATTTGCTTTTTTGCCTTATGATAATTGCAACAACTATCAAATTGCCAGCAATGGTTGCGGCTTGAAAAATGATATTTGTTAAAATTTTCTCATCAAGAGCGATGATAGAAAATACATTCCTCAGGGATGTTAATGTAAACATTGAAACGCTGTCGCTATAAGGGTCTTTAATTACTTTTTTGATTGTTGGAACATAGCCAGTAACATCTATGGCGGTTAAAAGTAAAACCGCCCATAGAGGGTCTTTTGTAGCAACCCATACTGGAATTGCAAGCATGCCAGACAAAAAACATACCCAATCGGATTTTGAAATATTTTTGTCACACCTTTTTACAAAGGATAGCATTGCTATAAATCCACTAATACAACCCGATAAACCTATTGCCCAACACCCAATTCCTGCCCCGCTAGATAGCTCTGCAAAAAATACAGTTAAAGTTGCCGAAGACCAAATAACCCATGTAAAGATATGAGGTCTTGTCTTGCCCGTTAAAATGCTTGATATATAGGGGGTAAAGGCTATCAGAGTTATTATAATTGCAAAAAATCCGGAGTACTGCTTAAATAAAGTGTAATACATTTTTAAATTATAAATTTTGTAGCATTTTGGCAATTGTATCTTCATTTTTACCAATAATCGCCCTATCGCCACAGATAATTATTGGTCTTTGTAAAAGTTTTGGATTTTGTATTATTGTGTCAAGCATTTCTTCATCCGATAGATTTTTATGCGCTAGGCGCAAATGTCTGTATGTAAGTCCGTTTTTTTTAATAAGGGAGCTTGGTTTTTCAAGGCTAAGGAGCCTCATTAAATAACAAACTTCCTCCTTTGCAAGCCCAGTATCACAGTAAAGAATTATCTTTGGCTCTATGTTTTTGCTGCGTAAAAATGCAAGTGCAGCATTGCTAGTGGAGCACTTTGGATAGTGATAGATTGTAAAATTACCTGACATAAAAAAGTAAATTAACAAAATTGAATATTGTAAAGTTTTTATATCTCGTAAAATTTAACATTCTTAAGCACATCAGATGATGCAATAAAAATACCCTGACTTGTAAGATCGTTACTTAAAATATTAATTTTATATGTGCCAGAAAGCAAAGTTTTGGATATTAATTTCATTTTAAGCGTTTTGATCTCACCATCGGCATCACGGTTTAAACTTGCAGAATATTTACTAATTAAGTTGACAAAATTTAAATCGCACTCGCTTAGATTGATGTTGTAGACTTTGTTTAACTTGAGTTGTTGCAGCCTTTGTGAATTTTGCATTATTAAAAAAATTACCAAAAAAGATATGTAAATCCAAGGCTTGAAACAACAGGGTTTGACTTGGCAAGAGGATGTTTTTTGGTCAATACATCAACAGTTGCGGTAGCTGCAAACTTATTTAAAAAAATAAATCTAAGCCCAGCGGTAACCTTAGGACTTGTTGATTTTAGCTTAACGCCAGTTTGCGTATCCTTGTAGCTAAGGGTTGTTGTGCCGCCGCCTATTACTGTTTCAAGCCCGTTGCCAAGCAAACGGATAATTGGTAGGTTTAAATGAAGGGCTATTCCGTAGTTTTCAACATCATATGTAGACTTACTTATACCATCCGTTTTAAACTGGCTTAAACCCGGGCTTAGGGTGGACTGATATTTTGAAACCCTAAAATTTGAATAATCCGCCTCAATACTTGCAAGACCCACTGCCCTTATGCCAAAGGCAAGCTTTGTGTTTGAAGGATATTTGTTTAACTCTCGTGAATTACCATCCGAGTAATCTGCAAGGGACACAGTTGCATATGGCTTAACAAATAAACCTATAGCTCCGGTAACTAAGGCAAAAGAACTCTGCCAGCAAGCAAAAAAGGTGATAAATACAATTAGAAGTAATTTAGGATGTCTTAAAAAACTAGATTTTTTGTAAGCTTTACGATATTTTTTTTTAATTAACATACTCTTTTATACGAAACAAAAATAACTAAGATACAATAAGTTTAGTTGCAAAAAATCCATCGGCCGCCCCTTTATTGTTGGCAAGCAAATCTTGCTGAGTGCTAGCAACAGGACTATCATCACTACGATACTCATTGGTTGTAGGTTTTGTTACATGAAACATAGGTTTTGCATTCTCTGTATCAGCAAGAATAGCCTTAGATACCCAGTTTACAACGGTTGAAACCGATTTTTCAAAACACTCTTGCTCCTCGCTTGCAATGTGTATTTTGGCAATTTTTGCTATATTTTGAATTGTCATACCCTGTAATCATTACTTAAGTTTTGCTGCTAATAATGCAAAATGGGCAACCTACTGGTGGAGCTTTAGTTGCTGCGTTTCCGCCCTGGCTGGTTAAACGCCAACAGCACCTGCCCACCTTAATCTTAACATTTATCTTGCTATTTGCAAGTATTTTAATAAAAATATTACAAAGTTTATCAAAACAAAGCTACCTAAGTCTAACTGCGGTAATCGCCGTTAATTGATATATACTCGTGAGTTAAATCGCAGGTGTAGACATTGGCATCAATGTCGCCAGCGTTAAGAACAACTTTAATTGTAATAAAATCGTTTTTTTTGATATAATCCGTCGCCTCATCCTCGCTATAGTTTTGAGGGCTCCAGTTTTTTGCAAGTAGTATGTCGCCAAAGTAGATTTCAACATCCTCTCGCTTTACATCCTCAAGAGTTTTGCCAATTGCCATTGCAATACGCCCCCAGTTTGCATCCCCCCCAGCAATTGCGGTTTTTACAAGCGGGGAGTTAGCTATTGCCTTACCAATAATTTTTGCCTGAGCATAACTTTTTGCCTTTTTAACCTCTATAGTTATAAACTTACTTGCCCCCTCGCCGTCCATAACAACAAGCTTTGCCAGCTTTAGCATAACAGCCTTAAATGCAGCCTTAAAGTCCGCAATCAATGGGTCGTTTATATCTAAAGGCACCAGATGCTCCTTTGCCCCGCTTGCAAATGCCAAAATTGTGTCGCTTGTTGAACTATCGCTATCTACGGTTATTGAGTTAAATGTGTCATCCTTAAACTCGCTTAACATCTGCTGCAAGATGACCGGCGGAATTGTCGCATCGGTAAAGATATATCCAAGCATTGTTGCCATATTAGGCTCCACCATGCCGCTACCCTTGATAACGCCGGTAATGGTTACCTCTGCCTGCCCCTCTTGCTTAGCAATTGTGGCTTTTTGACAAAAGATTTTTTCAAAGGTATCAGTTGTTTGTATCGCCTTTGTTAATGTCAAAAAATCATCCTTTGTTTTAGGGGTAAATTTTAGCTCATTAAATTTTGCAATCGCAGAGGGTATAAGAGCCTCGTTAAAAGGCTTACCTATCACCCCAGTGGAACTAACAAAAACCTCGTGCAAGGCACAGCTAAAAAAGTTTGCAGCCGCACTGCAAGCCGCATTTATTATACGCATGCCAGCCTCACCCGTATATGTGTTGGAGCGGCCAGAATTAACAATCAACACCCTTGCAAGCCCCCTGCCCTTTACAAGAGCCTCCCTGCACCACAAAACTGGGTCGCTTGCCATTTTAGAGAGCGTAAAAACCCCAGCAACGCTAGCCGGCTTTGCAAAGTGCAAAACCATCAAATCATCCTTGTGTTTGTAAAGCCCTATATTTGTGGTTATTGCCTCAAAGCCAAGCTCGCAAAAAAGCTCAGGATGTTGCTTAATCAAATTATCAAGCTCGCTAGCTGCAAGCTTTGCAAAAGGCGACACCTTGGTAACAAGAGCCATAAAAATACAGAAAAATAAAATAAATATTATAATTTTGGTATCTCTTCAATTCTTCCATCTTTTACAATTTCATTAATGTCTTTTGTAAAAGAATGTATATGATTATACAAGTGAATTAAATGCTCCCTATAGTCAGCTACATCGCAATAATCAATGGTAAAGCCGTTATCATCTTTTTTTAAAAAAGCAATTGTTACATCCCCGCCAACACCACCCGAGCTTGAATCAATTGTATGCTGTATGGTCCAGTGTGCTATGATTAAAGCCTCATCTACAGAAGGCATTGATTTAACATTAAGCAGTTTATTAATTAAACTAATGCAAGGATTGCCAACGAACCAACCGCTCCCTATTATCTTGTACCAAGTGCAGCCCTCTCTAACGATGCTAAACTGCAAGTTTCTTTCGGTTTGATATAGATAAAAATTATTACCAATATAAAAACCCAACAACAGAGCAAGGCTACCATTTTCAATTTGCGTATCAAACTCTTTTAGTATTTTAGCTTTTAATTCCTCTGGATAGCTGTCGTGTATTTTGTGATAATATTTAATAAAACTAGAACATACTTCACCAACAAGAATATTGGGATCTTTGGGCAGTAGCCATTTTTCACTTAGATATCGCTCTAAAGAAGTAACAAAGTGCTTCATTATTGCATCGTCACCAGCAAAGGCACATATAAACTTGTTATCAACAATATGAACTTTTAAATTATCAAGACCCATAAAATTATAACTTCTCCCTTCGGAATCTTGAAAATTTAAAGATGCCATGCCATCCGATGCCAAAACAACGCCGTTTTTACAAAGGATGCCAAGAGATATTGTCATTGTGGTTTTTTGATTAATACGCTTCTTTTTGCCATCTCGGGGAACTCTTTGTATATGGAATAGCAGAGGTCAAAAAAACTTTTAGATTTAATAAAGGGCACCAAGTCATTTAGAATAAAATTTTTCTTTTTCTCGTCTAAAAAGCCAGCAATATCAAGTTGTTGGTTGATTGAGTAATGTTTTATGCCGTCTATAATGGATGATGTAATGCGTTCTTGCCTTTCAAGCTTTGCAAGTAAGGTTGCAAGCTCTTCGTCATATGGGCCATAGTGATAGGGGGTAAAGTTGAAGTATTTTGCCTCCTTGCCTATTCGTTTTTCAAGTAAAAAAAACAATTTTTGAACCTGAATTGGCGAAAATGAAAACGAGTGCAACAAGCTCAAAACTCTCAATACAAATTCCTCTTTACTTGATAAAGACATAACCACATATACAAATTAACAATCTAATTTTAAACATAAAAAAACACAAGTTGCAAGAAAAATCTAGGTAAAACAAAAAAAGCAAAAAATATGTTTGATTTATAAAAGCAAATTGTTAAGCTTGGTAAGATATAATATACTTTGCTTAATTATTATTTATTTTGTCGTAAAATGAGTTCTTCAGTAAAAATTACAGTTGTTTTGCCAGATGCAACAAGTGTTGTGCTGGACGCACCAATTGGCATATCCATATTGGAACTAATGCACCGCAACAAGCTGCCGCTTGAGGGTGCTTGTGAAGGGTCGCTTGCATGCTCTACTTGTCATGTAATTTTTGAATCCGAGCATTTTAACAACCTACCACAGGCAAGTGAGGACGAGGAGGACATGCTTGACCTTGCATTTGGACTAACCCCCACATCAAGGCTTGGTTGCCAGATAATTGTTGATGGTGCTTTGGACGGGGCGGTAATTAAAATACCTGCCGTCAACCGCAATTTTAACAGCGGCACAAATTAAAAAATAAATCAAAGATTATTTGTGTAAAACTAACAATGGCTAATCAATTTAACGACTACAAGGTTTGCGACATAGCCTTGGCCTCTTTTGGCAAAAGCGAGGTGCGTATTGCAGAGCACGAGATGCCGGGGCTTATGGCTCTGCGTGAAAGATACTCTGCAACAAAGCCACTTAAAGGTGCTAAAATTGCCGGCAGCCTGCATATGACGCTTGAAACCGCAGTTTTAATCGAAACTCTAGCGGTTTTAGGTGCCGAGATAAGGTGGTCTTCCTGCAATATATATTCAACTCAGGACCATGCGGCTGCTTATATAGCCTCAATTGGCATACCTGTTTTTGCTTGGAAGAATGAAACCGAAGCCGAATATAACTGGTGCCTTAAGCAAACTTACAAGCCAGATAATGGCTCGTGGAGACCAAATATGATACTAGACGACGGCGGCGACCTTACCAAAATGATACTTGAGGATGTGGAGATTGATAAAAAAACAATCTACGGCGTAAGCGAGGAGACAACCACAGGTGTTAAAAGGCTTGAGGCTTTGTTTAAGGCTGGACTTTTGGCGTTTCCTGCTTTTAATGTTAACGATTCCGTCACTAAGTCCAAGTTTGACAATATCTTTGGATGCAAGGAGTCCGTGCTGGACGGCATAAAACGCGCAACAAGCATAATGCTTGCTGGCAAGGTTGTTGTTATTGCCGGTTTTGGCGATGTGGGTAAAGGGTGCGCCGAAGCCTTTAGGGGGCAAGGCTCAAGGGTTGTAATAACAGAGATTGACCCAATCTGTGCCCTGCAAGCTGCAAGCCTTGGCTTTGAGGTGATGAAGATGGATAAAGCCTGCGAAATTGGCGATATTTTTGTAACCGCAACAGGCAATACATCGGTAATTAACTACGGGCATATGTGCAAGATGAAAGACATGGCAATAGTAAGCAACATTGGGCACTTTGATAGCGAGATTGATGTTGCATCCTTGCACCATCTTACCTGGCAGGAGGTTAAGCCTCAGGTGGATATGGTTAGCTTTTCAAACGGTAAAAGGCTGATTGTTCTTGCAAAAGGCAGGCTTATGAACCTTGCCTGTGCCAAAGGGCACCCAAGCTTTGTTATGTCCATGAGCTTTACAAATCAGGTGCTTGCACAAATTGAGCTTTATGCTAATAGAGGTAATTACAAAAATCAAGTCTATACTCTGCCAAAAAAATTAGATGAAGAGGTTGCAAGACTACATCTTGCAAAGCTTGGCGTGCAAATTGACACCCTAACTCAAAAACAAGCGGACTACATTGCTGTAAGTATAGATGGTCCATTTAAACCCGAAGCCTATAGATATTAACAAAACCATGGGGCAATTTAATATCTTATTTATTGGCTACGGCAAGATGGGTGCCTGCCTTGGCGGCTTAATTACCAATGGATACTCTTCCTTAGGCTTAAAAGTTAAAACATACAAATTTACCTCCAGCATCAACGAGCTTGCGGATGTTGACTTAAAGACAGTAAAATTTAATCTTGTTTGCATTTTTACAAAACCGCAAAATACCCTAGCCGCTTTTGCAAGTCTAGCAAAAGCTACAAAGAGCAATATTGCCTCCTGCTTTAACAAGGATACGGTTTTTATATCTATCCTTGCCGGCAAAGATTACGATTTTATCAAACAATCCCTCTTGGCAATCAATTACAACTCCCAAGATAGCTTTAAATACGCAAGACTTATGCCAAACCTTGGTCTTTTGGGCGGCAGGGGCTTTGTTAGTGCCTTTTTTAAAGACATATCCCAGCAGGCAAAAGACAATTTACTAACTTGCTTTAAAAATCACGGCAGGGTTTTTGAAGTTGATGCAGAGGAAAAAATAGACCCCCTAACCGCCGTTTTTGGCTGCGGCAGCGGCTTTGCAGCCTTTGTGGCAAATGCTTTTAATACGGCAGCTGAGCACTTTTTACAAAGCCAAGATATAAAGGGTTTAGACAAATCAGATTTTACAAACATCTTTACCTCTGTGTTTAGCCTAGCTTTGCAAGATAAGTCTTTTAACCTTGAAACTTTTGCAAACAATGTTGCAAGCAAGGGCGGAGCTACTGAGGCAGGCTACAATGCAATGCTTAACTGCGGCGGATGCGATGATATTGAGGATGTTTTTGCAAAAACCTTCGGCGCCGCTCTTAATAGGGCAAAAGAACTAAAAGTAAATTAAATGTTTGACTGTATGTCCAATAATCAGTCTTGGCAAGGCTTTATGCAAAATGCCATAGATGCAAGGGCTAAAAACGGGCTTTTAAAGCAGGAAATTTTGTTTGACAGGTCACACTTCCCCCTGCTTAAATGTGAGGGGCGGGAGCTTGTGTCCTTCTCATGCAATGATTACCTTGGGCTTGGAGCCAGTAAGGAGCTTGCTAATGCGATGCAAAATGCGGCTAAAAGTTACGGCGGGGGGGCGGGGGGCTCAAAGTTTATCACCGGCTCCTGCGAGGTTTTAAAAGA
>VFQT010002176.1_pt1 | contig 20879 bp, 9 predicted proteins | sample 3512381 | NCBI WGS metagenome assembly VFQT01 (sample SAMN10412376, study PRJNA504923) | tailings metagenome | isolation source: Relicate 2 Philex TSF3 active mining site | place: Philippines: Tuba, Benguet | collected 2017-08-29
TCAACGGTCGTGTCATCCAGCGAGGTTCCCTGAAACGTGTGGGCTCGAAGTCCGACACCCATTCCATTGAACACATCGGTGCCGCTGATGTCGCGGAACTTGAAGAGGACATTGTACATGGAGTTCGTCGCGCCGACAGCCAGCGCATCGGCCATCTCGGCGGGAGTCACATTGCGAGCTGCAGCGAAGGTCGCAAGGTAGTCCAGCCACTTCTGGCTTCCTGCCTGACCGGCAACAGCGGTGGCGATCAGCAGCTTGCGTTTGTCATCCAGCTTGCCAGCAGACAGCACAAACTTTCGGAAGTTCATGAAGAAGTCGTGCAGGAATGCAGGCACATACGCAAAGTACTGGAAGATCTCGGGAATCTCCGTGACCTGCAGAACCTCGCGGATTCGCTCATAAGCCTGAGCCGCTTTGTCGGTCGCCTGGTCAGCAGGAACTGGGGAAACAAACGCCATGGAAGAAACTCCGAGACAAACTTCTGACACCCTGGAAGAACTGGGAGCACGACGAAACCAGATCCACCAGATCTTTAGGGACCCCGTCGAAAATGCAAGTCGGCAAAACTACTTTTCCGCAAACGTGACTCGTTGTCCTGTCCATGATGCATCGTTGACAATCGAACTCAGAAACTCCGCCTCTGTCCGACTGCTGCCAGTGATAATGGAGGTCCTCTGCGCGGCCAGAATGGGAATTAGTTCCAGAGGAATTGTGCGGCTAAGGTTGAGGATGGTGGGATGATCACGGTCCATCACGATGCCTGGCAAAGTCAGCTCCTGAACGGGTTCTTCGAAAAGGCTTGCCAGCATGACAACACCTTCCGCCCCGGACTGGGCTCTGATCTTCAGTGATTCAAGCTGCGGACATTCCTGTCGAATCGTCTGAATCGTGCGTCGAATGTCCCAGACTCGCATGCCGTCGATCGTCATCCCCAATAGCTGAAAACGCCGGGCAATCTGGATTTGCTTTTTCTCATCACCAATCCATGGACCAAACGCTCCGGGGCGAGTTGCCACGACAGCGACTGCGTCAGTGCCATCCAGAGTTTGAACATCGGACCCCGGACCGGTTGTTTCCACCAGCAGTTCCAGCGTTCTGATTTCCTTCAGGCTTTTTGAGTCCGGATGGCGGATGTCAATTCGCAGCATCACATGAGGCTGACTCTCGAACGTGATTCGAGTCACATTCGCTGTCTCTTTGGCGGCTTCGACTCGCGTGTCAAACGAAAGTTCTTCCCTGGCCGGCCACGCTCGGAAACATCGCTCCAGAAGAGATTCAGCCGTGCGCCCTGACAGAGCATCCTGCTGAGAGAGCACCTGATCTTTGGATAGTCCCGCGGCGGCCGGGACGAACGACTCATCAATCCGAGTATTCACTTCATCGGCAGGATTCAGCGCGAAGACTCGCAGTTGTTCCGGCTGAAAGAACTTCTCCGCAGTCTTCGTAATCATCGATTTGTCATTGCGAAAGAAGCGGTTGAACCATCGGAATGCGTGGATGTGCAGTTCCTGAGTATCCTCGTGCGGGCCTTCGGTAATCTGCAGGCCAAGTTTGTCGTCGGCTTTGTAGAGTCGATAGATGTGACGAACCTGTCGATGAATGTCGACGACACCTTCCAGAGGAAAGATGGTGTCTTTGTCCGTGTTGGAAATCAGCAGCGGACGAGGAGCCACGAGAGCAGCGACTTTCGCATAGTCCCATCGGTACGTGTTGACCATGAACATGCAGTCGCAGTGTCCTTCCACGCAACCATTGACCACATGGTCTCGCAGTGACGTAATGCCGGCAACCGGCACCGAACACTGAATCCGATCATCCAGCGCGGAGATCCACCAGCTGTAAGCGCCGCCGCCGGAGCGTCCGGTCACACCAATGCGAGTCGCATCGACTTCGGGCCGCGTTTCCAGATAATCCAGCGCGCGGATGCAGTTCCACGCTTCCACTCCGGCCGGCGTGTAGCCTCGTGAATTCCACCACCAGCGATTTTCGCGATACGTTCCGTGATGGATGCCCTCGATCTCGCCAAGCTGCAGAGTATCAATCGTCAGGCATGTGTAGCCGTTTCGAGCGAACCAGCTGCCGTGATAGTGGTAGTGAGTCTTGTTGCCGAAGCTGACGCCATCCTTTTTCACCTGGCCATGGCCGCAAACATACAGGATCGTCGGCAGTTTCTCCTGAACAACTTTCGGGCGATAGAAGTTGCCGGTCACGTAGAGTCCAGGCATTGACTGGAACTGAACCTTTTCAACGATGAACTCGGGATGTTCGATCGTTCCCGTGACGACTGTATTCAGTTCAGTCTTTGCCGGAACAGGATTCAGTCCCAGCATGTCGAAGAGTTCCGCTCGGTACTGGCCACGCACTTTCTCCCAGTCTTCGAGCGTTTCAAACTGCGTGAGTTCGTTCTGTTGTTCGAGCTTCGTCACTTCCGCTTCGAAGAAGTCTGCCAGTTCCGGGTTCTCGCGAAGCGTTCGATCCTGTGCAAAAGCAACCGACTGGAAAAGCAGCATTGCCACGACAACGAGGGCAGGCAATCCTGAGCAAAGGCGGCTCATTGGAAGACTCCGGGCGAGAGGTTCAGACGGCGGGAGGTTTGGGGATTGACGAAGCATCTCGTTCGCATCCCACTTTGACAATCATCCACTACGTCGAATTCAAACCCAGTTCGGTGGTGAGTCTGCGTATGAGTTTCATCAGTGATTTCGAATAGTCGGCAAGTTCTGAGTCCAGACGCTGGCGGGGAACGATGATGATGTCGAGCCCGGAGGGAAGATCATGCTGGAGCCGTCGGAACGCTTCCTTCAGTCGACGTCGTTTGAGATTCCGAACGACCGCTGACCCGTGCTTTCGGGAGACACTCACGCCAAGCCGCGTGATTGCTGTTCCGTTCGGCAGCGCGAACACCAGCAAATGAGCATCTCCGGCGCGAATGCCACGTTCGTAAACCTGCTCAAAGTCCAATGACTTTCGCAGTCGCTGCTCGCGGGAAAATCTGTAACGCGGTCGCTCCATGGATGAAGCTTAGCAGGAATTCGGCGGCAAAACATGGCCCGGCACTAGCGACCTGGACGTCGAGTCCAGTCTTTGGTGAACATGCCGAAAACAGCACTGACAACGAGAAGCCCGATTCCGATTTCTGCGTCGCCGAATGCAAACTGAAACACCGCGGAAATCGCAAAAATGATGCTGAATCCAGTGAGGATCCATCCGAGAGTCTGCTTAAGTTTCGTGAGAGAATCCGTCGTGCTGACAACGGCTCCTTCCGATTCCGCCATGAATCGCACGGCGAGGCTCACAGGCTCTGGCCGGATGGGCACCTTGTAACCGCCGGCTTTTGTTTGAGCGTCAACGGAACGAAGCTGCTGTCGATAGTTGATCAGGCTCAGGATGGGAATGAACAATGCTCCCCAGGTCAGAATTCCCCAGCTGAGGTTAAACCAGAGCAAGCGGTTCAGAAGAATCTTTGCGTCGACTGCCGGAAGGGCGACGCGATGGTCTGTCTGGGTGAACCAGGCGATCAGACCGTGGTACGTGTGAAACGAAATGATGACATCGCCTGGCTGCGGTTCGAGGTGCACCCGCAGACCACCTGAAGCGTGCATCAACGCATTCTTCGCCGCCGCTTCATACCAGCGATACAGGTACAGTGCTCCAATCCCCAGGGCAACGAAGACGCAGGCGACAAAGGCCATCGCAAGTTTTGGGTCTTGTTGAGCCAGCAGTGGCATGGCAATCTCTGACAACGCGAAGCTGGTGGCGTCCCCGTCTGAATCAACCTGTAGTGGATCTCGCCAGAGATCCCATGACCGTCATTGATGAATGGGAATCTGGTGAGTTCCGCTACAGCTTATTGGACGAAAGGAACTCTGGCGAGTTCCACTACAAGCATCAACCTATTTGCGTCCACAATCGGCGGTGAACCGATGGGGCATGCCGCGGCGTTCCAGTTCGGCATTCAGAACGCTGTGGTAGTGAGCGAGTCGGATGTTGGCATCGTCGAGTGTGCCGCCGAAGGAACGCTTTTCGTCGGTGTAAATTCGAGGCACAGCGAATTCACGAATCCGCCAGTTCAGGTTGGCGGCCTGCACCCAGAGCTGCAGCGGCATGGCGTAACCTGTTACGGTGATGTCGAGATCACTGAGGGCTGAAACGCGATATGCCTTGAAGCCACAGAATGCATCCGTGATGTTCAGTCCAAGCTTCTCATTGATGCAGGCAGTGATGCGAGAGTTGATCTGACGACGATCGGCCGGGGCCGAGCTGTCTCCGGAGAACTCCTTCAGGTAACGCGAACCGGACACCATGTCAGCGGGAGCATATTCATCATCGATCAGTTCGGCGATATCCCGCACGAACCGAGGCTGGTGCTGCCCGTCACAGTCCATCGTCACAAGGATGTCGTAGCCAAACCGCTGAGCGTAATCGAAGGCCGTTCTGAGCGCAGCGCCGTAGCCCTGATTGGGAACATGACGTTCAACATGGACCTGAGGGAACTGGTGCAGGATGTCTGCCGTGCCGTCCGTTGAGCCGTCGTCTACAACAAGAACTTCATCCACGTGCTGCAACAGTTCTGTAAGGACTGACGCAACGTGGGACACTTCGTTGTACACCGGCAAAGCGGTCAAAAGTCTAGCATTCATAAGAGCCATCCTAGGCAGCAACGGCAGAAAGTCAATTCGCCGTCAGTTCACCGAAACGCCTGCACAGCCATGCGAACGAATACCGTAAAGACACGATCTGCTGCTATTTTCTGACGGTGACCGCGACGGCAATCGCCCTCTCTTTGAACCTGCGAAGCCGATGATGCCCCGCTCATTCGCCGCGAACAACAACACAATACACGATCGGCCGGTCCATTTTTGAGGGTTTCGACCAAATCTGAAAAAGTGGCCAAAATTGTGCTTCCGGACTCAGTTGAGCACACAGGGGTGCACCGTAGAATGACGATCAGTTGGACCCATGGTTCGCGTAACAGACTTTGCGAGTTCCTCCAGAGTCACGAAATCATCACAGGAGTTTTCGATGCCCTACACACTGCCCAAGCTTCCCTACGCCTACGACGCTCTTCAGCCACACATTGATGCTCGCACAATGGAAATCCACCACACGAAGCATCACCAGGCGTATATCAACAACGTCAACACAGCGCTCGAAGGTTCACCTCTGGCAGACAAGTCCATTGAAGATCTTGTGAAGGACTTGAATGCTGTTCCGGAAGCAATTCGAACTGTCGTTCGCAATAACGGCGGTGGCCATTACAACCACTCACTGTTCTGGACGATCCTCGCACCAAACGCCGGTGGTGCTCCAACGGGCGAAATTGCGGCCGCCATCAACGCAGCCTTCGGAACATTCGATCACTTCAAAGAGCAGTTCAACAAGGCTGCGACGACTCGTTTCGGAAGCGGCTGGGCGTGGCTCAGCGTTCGTGCCGACGGAACTCTGGTCGTTGAAAGCACAGCGAACCAGGACACTCCTCTGTCAGAAGGCCGCACGCCAATTCTGGGTCTTGATGTTTGGGAACACGCATACTACCTGAACTACCAGAACCGCCGTCCAGACTACATCGGTGCGTTCTGGAACCTGGTGAACTGGGAAGAAGTGACTCGCCGGTTCAAGGCAGCAAAAGGCTAATCCGGCCGCACTGCAGTCAGCATACTGGTCCTGCCTGCAGGATGAATGAGATCGAATCATTCTGGCGATGACCGCGTTGTTGGTCATCGCCTTTTTTTTCGTCTTGTCGTTCGCAGATGCGTGCTGAGATACCTCCAGGGAATGTTCCCCGTGAGAGTGTTTGCTCATGCGGCAAACTCTCCCCGCCCTGGGAGGAGATTCACTATCCTGCTCGTATGATTTTTCCAACCAGAACCTACGTTGATCCTGGTTTGTTCCTATGTCCTCGAAAAGAGTACGCGTCCACTTGTCAACTGGTGTGAATACAGCAGAATTCGGTTAGCTCACACAAGTCCCCCGCATCTCAGCCCTCCTTCTGTGAGCGTAGTGTTTGCGTTTGCCATTGTGACGTCAGGTATTTTCAAAGGGTTGAGGCATTTTTCATGGCACGAACTTACACATTTCCTCGCACCAGCCGTGGCTCCAGGATTTTCCGCGTTGAATGGAAAAAGGATAACCCCTGGATTGCTGAGTACACCGTTCAGACGGCCGCAACATCTTCCGTTGTTGTGCATGACGCGTCTGGCAAAGAGCAGATTCTGATGGGCAAAGAAACGCTCCGTCAGTTTGCTTCAACTCCTGAAGAAGCAGTTTGCCGCGAATTTCAGCGCATTGCGAACAAGGTGTCGCGCCATGGCGCGGATGCGAAGGCGGCTGTGCTGCAGGCGGCAAAGCTGGGTCCGCTGTTGAAGTAGTCACGGGATCACGAAAATGAATCCCGTCACAGCGGCTGCTTCAACCGCGATCGCCTTGATCGTTGGGCGAGGCAGGTAGGCATCCGGCCCAAACGAACAACCAGCGGGACAGTCCTTGAGACCTCGTACTGTTTCGTGCGGATTGTCGGACGCCATCATATAGGGTAGCAACGGAATGCGCCCGGCGAAGTGAGCGATGCTGACAGCTTCTGTCAGGCAACCATACGAATCGCCGCATCGCTCAAGATTTGGATCCTCGAAGTACAATGGCTGATGCCGAAATGCAAACGTGTTTCGAGGAGGATGTGAACGGTGCCATGGGAGTGGCACGAACTGTTCTTCCACACGATGTTTTTCCGTCGTGATATCTGAGCGGGGAGTCTCCAGAGGCTTTCCGTCTTCCGTCTCCGGCGACGTGGCGTCGAATAGATTGACCGCCTGAAGTGACCGAATCGTGACCTGAGATGACCGAGGCTTTGCTGTCTCAGAAGCAGACTGCGGAACAGCAGGTGACTCAGTGATCAGCGAACTGATGGGTGCGTCATTTCCGGGTTGCGCCTGAGCAGGCTCAATGACCGTCGACTGCCCTGTGGCAGTTTCCGGCTGAGGCTTTGGTTCCTGGGCCCCGGGGACCGTCATCACAACAAGCAGCGTTTCTCCTTCGAACGCTTCATCCGCCGTCATCCGGGAGTAGTTCAGATGAATGAACTCAGGTGGTTCGGAGGGCGAAAACGACGGCAGGGCGTTCACATTGGAGCTACCAGCAACGCCAGCGACGAGGGCGACGATGAGGGCCCGGATGGAGCCAAAGCGAACATCCATGTTGCAATCCTGTTCAGCAATTTCCGGAAGTCGTCGCCAACCGAATCCTTCGATTGTTCGTTGCTCTGACCTGTGGCCCTCTGTCAGCCAGGGATGTTGCCATCGACAGACATCCAGACGGAAGCGCCCTGATCAATTGTCCGATATCGTCGGCACACGATTAGTGAGATGAAAGTCTGTATTTCAGGCTGCGCAATCGTTACTTTTGGCAGTCTTGGATCGTCTGTCATAATCCGGACAGATTGTTGGGATGAATCTGTTCAGCAAAGAAGAAGACATACTCTCAGGACGAAGGTCGACGGAACTGAGGGAAAATACCGAATTTCCAGTAGCGGAACGCTGGTTGCTGACGCAATCCCGCCATGGAAGTACGGGAAGGCAACCGGTCGCGTCCACTGAACGAAGGTGCGGCAGAACTCATGACGATACGCGCATTCATCCACCGCCTCCGTCGTTCGTTTGTTTCCTGGCTGGAGCAGCAGCAGCGACGGGACCGTCGATTTCAGCCGGTGCGTCTTGAGGACCGTCGGCTTCCGGACGCCAGCTTTGCTTTGACCGGTGCGGCTCTGACGGTTGATGGCTTTGACGCAGGAGACTCGCTGCAGATCTCTTACGATCCCGGCGTTGGACCGGGGACAGAAACATACAACCTTCAGCTGACAACGGGAATCTGGGACGTGGCTGATGTCGGCGGCGGGCCGTTTTCACTGTCGCCGGACCTGCACACTCTGACCGTCGGCGCTGCTTCACTGACCGATCTGACTGTCGACGCGTCATCGAATGCACTCGCGACGGTGACTCAGGGAACAGCCTTCGCGGCCGGAAACCTGACCATACTGAGCGGTGGTCAGGTGCAGCTGAACAATGCCTCCAATGACTTCGATCAGATTGCGATCACATCGGACTCCGTGGATCTTGACGACGTCGACGACCTGACTGTGTCCCACCTGCAGACGACGGGCGATGCGACACTGCAGACAACAGGAGCACTCGACAACGCTCCCGGCGCGACCATTGACGTCGGTGGTCATGCCAGTTTCCACAGCAGTCAGATTGTTCTTGGCAATCATGCGGGCGATTCGGTCCATTCCGCAACGCTGTCGTTCCAGTCCGCTGGCTCTGTGGAAATTCACTCCGACGCCGCAGTGATGCTGTCTCAGTCAAGTTCGGCGGATTCACTGGATCTGTCGTCGACTGGGGACATCAACGACGACGCCGGAGCATCCCTGCAGGTGACGCAGCAGGCATCGTTTTCAGCCACGTCACTGCGACTGGGATTTGAAGCGGGTGATGACATCCGACTGGGGCGAGTTTCCTCGACAACGACTGGTGCCACAGAACTCTGGGAAGACGACAGCACCCTGATCGGAACTCAGATTCACGCCGATTCCGCCCATCTGATCAGTTCCGGCACTTTGACAAATTCTGCCGGCAGCAGCATTCACATCGGCAACAACGCTTCACTGGAAGCCACTTCGCTGACTCTCGGCTTTGAAGCGGGAGATGATGTCCAGTTTGGATCGCTGTCCATCGTCTCCACCGGAGCCGCTGAAGTTTCTGAAGACGACAGTACTTTGTTCGCAGGTACGGTGCAGGCTGATTCACTGAAGTCGATCAGTGCGGGCAGCATCAGCAATGCCGCGGTAGCCAGTCTGCAGATCACCAGTCATGCGGCCTTTGAGGCGACGTCGGTGACTTTGGGATCGGCTCTCGGTGATTCGATCAACTTCGGAACGGTCGCGGCGACCACAACGCTGGCGACGGAGATTTCCGAAGACAGCGCCTTGGTCATTGATGGAACCGTGCAGGCTGATTCACTCAAACTGACGAGTACTGGATCGATCACGAATCTGGCAAACGCTGAGCTAAAGATCACGAACAATGCGTCATTCAACGGCACGAGCGTGAAGGTGGGCTTTGAAGCCGGGGACTCCGTGCATCTCGGGTCGTTGTCAGCCGTCACCACCGGTGCAACGGAGGTCTCTGAAGACAGCAGCATGCTTCTGACAGGCACCGTCCAGGCAGCTTCACTTCGACTGGTGAGCACAAGTTCCATCACCAATGCAGACAACTCCACGGTTGATGTTTCAGGAAATGCGTCGCTCAGCGGCAGCAGCGTGAACCTCGGCTTTGCAACTGGGGACAACGTTCAGCTCGGCTCATTTTCCGCGAACACAACGGGCGCGACTGACCTTTCGGAAGACAGCAGCACGGTCCTTGCGAACACAGTGCAGGCAGCGTCTCTGAAGATCGTCAGTACAGGTTCGATCACGAATGCGGCTGGTGCTACGATCAATGTGTCCGGCAACGGATCATTCAGCGGCAGCAGTCTGAACCTTGGATTTGCGGCAGGTGACAGCGTCCAGCTCGGCTCCCTTTCTGCGAACACAACGGGGGCAAGCAACCTTTCTGAAGACAGCAGCACGCTTCTGGAAAACACCGTGCAGGCATTGTCGCTGAAGATCGTCAGCTCCGGTTCAATCACGAATGCAGCTGGTGCCACGATCAACGTGTCCGGCAATGCATCGTTCAGCGGCAGCAGTCTGAACCTTGGTTTTGCGGCAGGTGATAACGTTCAGCTTGATTCATTCTCTGCCAGCACAACGGGAGCCGCGGAGCTGTCGGAAGACGACAGCACGCTTCTGGTAAACACCGTTCAGGCGAACTCACTGCGCATTGTCAGCACCGGTGGAATTACCAATTCGGCGAACACCTCTGTCAACGTGACGGGGAACGCCGAATTCGAAGGCAGCGATGTGAACCTCGGCTTTGTGCTTGGTGACAGCGTCCGCCTTGGGTCGTTCTCCTCGAACACAACCGGCGCGGCCGAGCTTTCTGAAGACGATGACACTGTGCTGGCGAATACCGTGCAGGCGGCGTCCCTGCTGATCCTGAGCACGGGGGCGATCACGAATGCAGCAACCTCGACGGTGAACATCGCAGGCAATGCGTCGTTCAATGGAACAAGCCTCAATCTGGGCTTTGCAAACAATGACAACGTTCAGCTGGGTTCGCTGTCCGCGAATACGACCGGAGCATCAGAGCTTTCGGAAGACAGCAGCACACTGGTCGAAAACTCCGTTCAGGCAGACTCTCTTCGTATTGTCAGCTCCGCGGCGATTTCGAATGCCGCCAATTCCACGGTGAACATTGCCGGAAATGCATCGTTCACCGGAACCAGTCTTAACCTGGGGTTTGCCAGCGGCGACTTGGTCCTGCTGGGGTCATTCTCCGCGAACACAACCGGCGCTGCTGAGCTGTCAGAAGACAGCAGCACTTTGCTCCAGAACACTGTCCAGGCGGGTTCGTTGAGGATTGTCAGTTCGGCGACGATCACCAATGCTGCCAGCTCAAACATAAGCGTCACGGGTAATGCGTCGTTCGATGGCACAAATGTGAACCTGGGCTTTGCGAACAGCGACAGCGTGCAGCTTGGATCGTTCTCGTCAAACACAACCGGCGCTACGGAACTGTCTGAAGATGACGGTACACTCTTTGAAAACACCGTACAGGCCGACTCACTTCGCGTTGTGAGTTCCGGTGGAATTTCGAATGCGGCCAGTTCGGTTGTCAGCATCACCGGCAATGCATCATTTGACGGAGCATCGCTGAACCTGGGCTTCGCGAACAACGACAGTGTCCAGCTTGGATCATTTACGTCCAGCACGACCGGTGCGGCGGAACTTTCCGAGGATAATGACAGTCTGATCCAGAACACAGTGCAGGCCGGTTCACTTCGAATGGTCAGCACAGGCACAATCACGAACGCGGCGAATTCCACCGTCAGCGTTACGAACAATGCCGCATTCACAGGTTCCAGTCTGAACCTGGGTTTTGCAAATGGCGACAGCGTCCAGTTAGGATCTTTTTCCTCGAACACGACCGGTGCCACAGAGCTGTCTGAAGACGGCAGCACGCTGATTGCAAACACCGTTCAGGCGGATACTCTGAACATTGTAAGTAACGGAGCGATCACGAACGCCGCGACGTCCACCATCAGCGTCACAAACAGTGCGTCATTCACGGGTTCCAGCCTGAACCTTGGGTTTGCAAACAACGACAGCGTTCAGCTCGGTTCCTTCTCTTCCAGCACCACCGGCGATTCAGAACTTTCAGAAGACAGCAGCACACTGTTAACAAATACGGTGCAGGCAGATTCGCTCAGGATTGTCAGCACAGGGGCCGTCACGAACGCGACGAATTCCACTGTCAGCATCACAAACAATGCCTCGTTCACAGGTGCGAGCCTGAATCTGGGATTCGCGAATGGCGACAATGTTCAGCTCGGTTCGCTTTCCGCGAACACGACAGGAGCGGCGGAACTGTCGGAGGACAGCAGCACGCTGATGGCCAACACCGTTCAGGCAAATTCGCTGCGGGTCGTCAGCTCCGCTTCAATCACCAACGCGGCGAATTCCACCATCAGCGTTACGAACAACGCCTCATTCACAGGGAGCAGCCTGAATCTGGGTTTTGCGAGCGGTGACACTGTTCAGCTGGGATCCTTTTCTTCGAACACGACCGGTGCCACAGAACTTTCGGAAGACAGCAGCACACTGATTGCAAACACCGTCCAGGCCAGCGATCTGCGAATTGTCAGCAGCGTGGCCATCACGAACGCAGCCAACTCCACCGTGAATATTACGAATGGCGCGTCGTTCACGGGCTCAAGCCTGAATCTGGGATTCGCGAATGGAGATAACGTCCAGCTGGGATCATTCTCCGCAAATACGACCGGGGCGGCCGAACTGTCGGAAGACAACAGCACGCTGCTGGCCAATTCGGTTCAGACGGGCTCACTGAGAATTGTCAGTACAGGAACGATCACCAATGCCGCCGGCTCGGCGATCAATGTCACGAACAATGCCTCATTCACCGGCACAAGCCTGAATCTTGGTTTCGCCAACGGTGACAACGTTCAGCTCGGTTCGTTTTCTGCCAGCACGACCGGCGCAGCGGAACTTTCAGAAGACAGCAGCACGTTGCTTGAGAATACGGTACAGACAGACTCGCTCAGGATCGTCAGCACCGGGGCTATGACGAATGCTGCGAACTCAACAGTCAGCGTGACGGGAAATGCGTCGTTCACCGGGGCGAGCCTGAACGTTGGTTTTGCGAATGGTGATAACGTTCAGCTGGGATCGTTTTCCGTGAACACAACCGGCGCGGCCGAGCTCTCGGAAGACAGCAACACACTCATTGAGAACACGGCCCAGGCGAATTCTCTCAGAATTGTCAGTACGGGAACGATTACCAACGCCGCGGGTTCGAACATCAGCGTCACGAACAACGGTTCATTCACGGGCACGAGCCTGAATCTTGGCTTCGCAAACGGTGACAACGTTCAGCTGGGTTCCTTCTCTTCCAGCACGACCGGCGCGACCGAACTTTCTGAAGACGGCAGTACGCTGATCGAGAACGCTGTGCAGGCGAACTCACTGCGAATGATCAGCTCAGGTTCCATCACGAATGCAGCGAACTCCACGGTCAGCGTCACGAACAATGCATCGTTCATAGGTTCCAGCCTGAATCTTGGCTTCGCAACTGGCGACAGCGTTCAGCTGGGATCCTTCTCTGCAAACACCACCGGCGCGGCTGAACTTTCGGAAGACAACAGCACGCTGATCGCCAATACCGTGCAGTCGAACTCGCTGCGAATCGTCAGCACAGGTTCTATCACGAATGCGGCGAATTCCACTGTCAGTGTCACGAACAACGCTTCATTCACAGGCACCAGTCTTAACCTGGGATTCGCCAGCGGCGACAATGTGCAGCTCGGCTCATTCTCCGCCAGCACCACCGGCGCAGCGGAACTTTCTGAAGACGGCAGCACGCTGATTGAGAACACGGTCCAGGCCAGCACACTGCGAATCGTCAGCACCGGCGCGATCACGAATGCGGCGAATTCCACTGTCAGTGTCACGAACAACGCTTCATTCACAGGCACCAGTCTTAACCTGGGATTCGCCAGCGGCGACAATGTGCAGCTCGGCTCATTCTCCGCCAGCACGACCGGCGCGGCGGAGCTTTCTGAAGACAGCAGCACGCTGATGGCCAACACGCTTCAGGCCAATTCACTGCGAATCGTCAGCACTGGCGCGATGACGAATGCGGCGAATTCCACCGTCAATGTGACCAACAACGCCTCGTTCACCGGAGCCAGTCTGAATCTTGGTTTCGCCAATGGTGACAATGTTCAGCTGGGATCTTTCTCATCAAACACCACCGGTGCGACGGAACTCTTCGAAGACGGCGATACGCTGCTGGCGAATCAGCTTCAGGCGGGAAGTGCACTCATTCGCTCAACGGGAAACCTGACCAATTCCGCCGGGCTGGCGGTCAACGTCACGAATCTGCTCGACCTGAACGCGGCATCGATCGTCCTCGGAAACAATCCAACGGATTCCATTTCGACGGGGACTCTGCATTTTCAATCGCCAGGCTCGGTGGATTTCACTGGTAACAACATCGTGCTTGAATCCGGCAATCAGGCATCGTCCATTCAGCTTCAATCACGAGATGCCATCACGGCGGTCTCAGATGCAGCAACAACTCTCACGGCCAGTACGATTGATCTGACAGCGACAAATGGCATCGGATCGTCGGCCGTTCGAGTCGTCATGGACACAGACCAGCTTCAGACTCAAAGCGGCAATTCACAGTTCCTCAAACTTACCGGCACAACGACACTGAATCTGCTGAAGTCAGATTCCGGTTCGATCGACATTCTGGGAACCGATCTGGTCGACGGGAATGGCGCGAGTGTCAACCTTGATGCGGCCAGCGGGGCCATCCAGCTGCAGCTTTCCGGGAACGCGGGACAGGTACCGGCCGATTTCTTCAAGCCCGGTTCGCTGGACGTGATTGAGACTCGAAGCCAGCAACTGAGCTTCCAGACACTCGGCGATGTTGCCATCCGCGCGATGCAGAATGTGAGCCTGGCAACGATCATCGGGCGTTCAGTCTGGCTGACGGGAGATTCCAATATCAACATGTCGTCGGCCAATATCACCGCGACGACACTGGGAATTCTTGGCACCAGCGGTGCTGTGACTCTTCCTGCCACGCTGCAGTCGGCTCAGCAAATGCGGATCGATGCTCAAGACCTTCTGCCGACAAACGGTGCGTCGACGCTTGTGGCGGATCAACTGCTGCTGAAAGTTCAGCATTCCGCAACGGTCCAGATCAATGTTCGTCAGCTTGACGCTTCGTCCGATCAGAATCTGACACTTGTGAATCGTCGCACTTCGCTGGAACTACAGGACCTGGACTGTGACCTTGTCGCTCTGTCGACACCCGGCGGATTCACGGAACTTCGAAGTGTTGCAGCGACACCATCACTGATCACTCAGGTGCTGCCGATTACCGCGCAGCAGAATTCCCGCATCGTGGCAAACGGTCTGCTGCTGACCGGTCAGGCCGATCATCGTCTGTCCAACCCGACAAACGACATGAATACTCTGGCGTCACAACATACGGGTCGCCTGACTCTTGTGGATGTGGATGACCTGACAATCGGGACTGTTCGTACGACATCCGGACTCACATCCGACGATCACGATGTGCTGCTTCAAACGGGCGGCGCGCTGACTTTACAGCAGGGGATTGATGCGGCGGATTCTGATATCCGTCTGCTGACAAACGGCACGATTCAGCAGACCGGCGGCACCATCATTGGAAATCACCTGGGCATTCATCAACAGAGCACTGCTACGAGCCATGTGGTGCTGAATTCGGCAAATGACGTCAACATCCTCGCTGCTCAGAATGACTCTGCAGGCGACATTCAATTCCGGGACCGTGACGATCTGATCATCGACAGCGTCTCACGCCAGTCTCACGGAACAGTGCTGTTTGGCGGCGTCACCGGGCTGACTTCGGCCGGCGGCGACATCATCGTGGAAGCGACCGGCGACCTGACTGTTTTGAAGTCCGTGATCTCCGGAGACGGAGTGGAAGATTCGACGGCTACCACCGGCGAGACAATTCGTCTGTCGTCGGTGGATGGGAACCTGATCGTGGACGCCACAGCCGGGGCCATCCTGATTTCGACGGATGAAAACCTGCTGCGTTCGAATGCTCAGACCGGAGATCGAGTCGAGCTGATCGCTGACTCGAACAGCTCCTATAACGGGGATCTGGATGGCGACACCATCCCGGATGAACTCGATCCCGATATGGACGGCGACACAATTCCAAACAGTCTCGATGGCACAGCAGACGGTGCGACGGAAGGACGAATCACTCTGACGGGCGACGTGACTCTTCGCAGTGATGGTGGCGTCGCTCATCGATTTGGCCCGCGCCCATTCGTCGGACAGCTGAACACAGCCTTCTTCGAGTTCATCACGGATCCTCTGCCACTGGCACTCGATAACAGCAATGCGGCGTGGAACAATGCCAATGCCTACATCGACGCGTTCTATGCCGTGATTGGCGCAGCGGGTGAGGAAAATCTGCTGGTGTCGCTCGACTGGCAGGATCCCGTCAGTGAACATCGAGTGATCACCGATGCGCTGACTCAGCAGATCGCTCAGAACCTCGGAGTCACCAGCCCGGTTTCTTCTGACCGCATTCAGCAGTACCTGGTGGAGCAGGGCGGGCTGAGGAACATGATTGGGCACCTCTACACGTCGCTCGACATGACATTGTTCCAGACACAGCTTCGACAAACAACGATCAATGTTGAGATGAGTGTTTCGCAGCATCCGTCGCTGGCGCTGACTGGTTCGTGGATTGAACAGACCGGCACGACTCAGTCCGTTCCAGGAAGAGATGTTGCCTCGTCGGACAATGTTCTGACGGGACCAAATACCTTTGAGAACGGACGTGCGCAGTTCCGTATTCCGACCGTCACGCCTGCTCCGCCTGCCTTGTTTACCGGGGCGGTCGCGGCTCAGACAGAACGGCTGGTTGTCCCGGCGCCTCCCGAAGTTCAGATCGCACTGGACCCGCCGGTTCAGGCAGAACTGGGCGACGGAGCGGTTTCGGGATCGGCCTTTTCCACAGACGTCTTCTTCCAGATTCGAAGACAGTTTGAAGCGGACCAGCCGGCCGAGGTCGTGATTGAACGTCTGACAAACAGCCGCCTGATTTCGTCGCGTGAGGCTCTGGAGAAATTCATCGCACAGAACCCTGAGTTGCAGGACGGTGCGGGGTACGAGATCTGGCTGATCTCAGAAACTGGCGGACGAAAAGTGGAGCGTCCGATTGTCGAATTTGAAATCACCGGCGGTCACCCCGGACCTGCGCGGGATCAGTCGTCAGATTCGGAGGGGCAAATGCAGCTGCTTGATCTTCCCTTTGAACTGCCTGATGAAAACACAATGCCGGAACCAGACAAAGATGCCAATGCTCCTGCTGAAACGCCGCAGGCATCTTTTCAACCTGAACATCTGATGGAATCGCTGATGACCGGCATCGAACATCTGCAACTGCTGGCCAGTACTGTTGGCGAGGAGTCCGTACGATGACCAACACGAACCCTCGATCTCCTGACCAGAATTCTTCACCCGATCCGGATCAGACGTTTGTCGGTCCGATGAATGGTAACGCGTCAGGAGATCAATCCGCCGCAAGTGACTCTGCAAAATCAGCGGCTGACCAGACCTTTGTGCCTGATCAGCATGGTTGCCAAGCGGATCAGGACGCTGGCCATTCAGCGGACGCCACCTTCGTCCCGGCACAGGATCATGTTGACGATCAGCTCGGATCAACCTTCGTCGCGTCAGGCGATGCACCTCATTCTGACATTGAATCGACCATCATTCCGCCAACGCCGGTCTCCGGGGAAGATCAGAATGAGCTTGAAGCTGATTCGACATTCGTGATGCCCAGGCCAGCCCTGCCGTCCGGGTCTCCGGATGACTCCGATGATCCGGAAGTGACTCGCGTGCGACCGCGCAGCCCCGATGCCTTGCCACCAAAGAGTTCACCGGAAGAGCTGAATGCCGATGCGACCGCCGTGTTCTCACGCTCCATCGGCAATCATCCACCGGAAGATGATCCCCACGAACAGGAGACTCTGGAGCGAGGAACTCAGGCACCAAAGACGCGGGCGAATCTTGAAGGCCGGACCATCGGACCGAAGGGGCCCGGTCGCAGCTCTCAGATCTGGAACGTCGCGGGCAAAGGCGGACTCGACAGCGTCATTTCCCTGAGAAAACGACCAGTTTCCGGCAGCGGGGCAGGGCCCTTCACAACATCTGAGGATGCGGATTTTGAAGTTGTTCAGAAGCTGGCTGAAGGCGGCATGGGGGTCGTGTACGTCGCACGGCAGAAGTCGCTGAATCGTGAGCTGGCCATCAAGACGCTCAAAGTCCAGGGACGTTCGGGCCAGGGAACTCGCGCGCAGAGCGGACCGACACAGCTGACCAAAGCAGAACGTCAGAAGCGGGAGATGTTCCTCTCGGAAGCTCTTGTCACCGCGAATCTTGTGCATCCGAACATCATTCCGATTCATGAACTTGCTGAAACAAATGATGGCGTACCGTATTATGTGATGAAGCGAGTTCACGGGATTCCGTGGAACAAGCGTCTTCGCGAAATGTCGCTTGCGCAGAACCTGGAGGTTCTGCACAAGGTGTGTGACGCGATGGCTTATGCTCATCATCATGGTGTCATCAATCGGGACCTGAAGCCTGAAAACATCATGCTCGGGGAATTCGGTGAAGTCCTGGTCCTCGACTGGGGTCTTGCCGTCCCTGCGCCTCATGCGGTCGATAAGAACTTTCGCTCGCCAGCCGCATCGTTCGGTGCGGGAACACCGGCGTATATGGCACCGGAACTATGGACCGGCCCGGAAACAGCGATCGGCGAAACATCGGACATCTATCTGCTGGGCGCGATCCTGTTCGAGATTATTACTCACCTTCCGCCGCATGAGTTTCCATCGATGCCGGCTCGCGGCACCAGTATGGATATGATGAAGGTGATTGATGGTGTTCTTCGCGACAACAAGATTCGGCCAACATCAGAATCCGGAGAACTGATGGACATCGCGATGAAAGCGATGAAGACAGATCCGGACAGGCGATTCGGCAGTGTGCTGGAGTTCCAGTTTGCGGTACGAAATTTCCAGCGGCATGAAGAAAGCCGAAGGCTCAGTAATCGTGCGGGCGAACTGCTGGAGATCAAGGACGGTTCGCGGGAATATCACACGTATCAGACGGCCGCTGCTCTGTTTGAAGAGTCCCTGCGAACGTGGAAGAACAACGGACCGGCCAGGAATGGTCTTCGAACGACGCGGCTTCGCTATGCAAAACTTGCGAGCGATAAAGGCGACTTTGACCTGGGCCTTCAGATCGCATCACAGGAAAACGATGCGGAGTTTCTTGCACTGCAGCGGCGACTGGTCACGGCCAGACGCCTGCGAGCCAGCGTCAAGTGGGCCGCCGTTGCCGCGATGGTGTGCGTGATCCTGCTGGGTGTTAAGGCGATCTATGACAACGGGATCATCACGAACCTGAACGCCGAAGTCGAGACTCGCCAGAAGGAAGCCGCTTCACTGATCGCCAAAGCGGAAGAAGCTCGCGAAGCGGCCTCTGTTGCAGAAAAAGAAGCCAGCACCGCAACGCTCGCCGCGCAGACAGCAAAGGAACAGGCTCAACTGGCCATCAGTGAAGCCGAATCGGCGAAGAAGACAGCCGACGCAGCCAAACTGGAAGCGGCGGCGTCCGCGATGCTGGCAGCGACAGAAAAGCAGAATGCGGAGAAAGCTCAGGCAATGGCAGCACAGGCGACCGCTCAGGCGATGACCGCCCAGAAGGAAGCGGCAACAGCCAAGTCAGAAGCGGAAGCCGCAAACAAGCAGGTGCAGCTGGCCAAAACTCAACTTGCCGAGGCCGAGCAGAAAACTCAGGAAGCGCTGACTCAGCAGGAAAAAGCCGAAACGGCCGCTCGAGTAGCTCAGGTGGAAATCCAGTCGCAGCTGATTCGAGGTCATACGCTCAGTCAGAAATATCCGGATGCACTTCGCGAAGTTGATCTGCTGCTGAAGGGAGATTTGCTGCATCAGCTTCCGGCAGAGGAGCAGCGACAGCGGCGCGCAGAACTGGAAGCTCAGCGAGAACAGTTGCTTCGGCGAACACGTCAGTCTGACACTCCAATCCAGTCGCAGGTCATCAGCCCTGACGGTTCAATGCTGGTCACCGGCGATCGTAATGGTCTTGTCGAAATTTTTGAAAACCCGGCACGAACACTGGAATGGGGTTCGAAGCCAATGCGCCAGCACCAGTTTGCGAGCGAAATTTATCGTATGCGATTCGGGGGGCAGAACAGCCTCTTTGTTGCGGTCGGTCAGGATCTCTTTGTGTGGGATCTGAAGACGGACGCTCCGCAGAAGGTTGTGTCGCATCAGACTCCGATTCGAGGCCTCGACGTAAATACGCGCTATTTGATTTCCGGCGATACTTCCGGGGTCATTCTGATTCACGATGCACAGACAATGAAGCCGGTGACTCGCCTGGCAGCACTGACACAGTTGCAGGACGTGGCGATTGTTCCCGGCACATCTGACTTTCTTTACGCGGGTTCTCGAGGCGGACAGTCAGCCGACATTCTTGCCTACCGAATTCCCGGCGACGAAGCGGAAGCCTCCGACCAGGCAGCAGCTCCCAACGCAGCGGCCGATCTTCGCCCAAAGCGACTTGGGCAGCTGCGAATGACTCGAGGACAGAATGAGCCTCCGGCCGCGCTGTCGGTGTCACCTGACGGGGCATTCCTTGCGATCAGCAACCAGACGAACGGAGATTTGCTGATCCTGCCACGAACACAGAAAGATGGTGCCGACAGTTTTCCATTTCTTCATCCCGTGGATCTTGAACAGGCGGGAAGGACTCAATGGAAGCTGTCAAAGCATGCGAGACCGATTAACGACCTTCGATGGTCGTCCGACAGTCAGCATCTTCTTACAGCCTCCGACGATCGATCCATTGGTGTCTGGGATCGAAGCTCCGACGGGGCCGGCCTGAAGTTTCGCAAGGACGTGCGAGGCCATGGGGCTCGAGTTCTGCAGTGTCTGTTTCTGAATCCGGAAGCCACGCGTTTTGCTTCCAGCAGTGCGGATCTGCAAAGTCGACTGTGGGATCTGACAACGCTCGATTCCGATACTAAACAGCTTCGCCAGGCATTCCGTCTGTCGATGCTTGAACCGGCGGAGCACCGTCCGACGAAACGTCGCGTGTATGCAGGCTACCTTCCAGTGGCACTGTCATTGAACCGTGAAGATGCACAGGCAGAGCCGGCGCAGGACAAGGACCGAGTTGACGCCGCGACTTCGGCTCGGATTCCAGCCTCTGTGACGGCCGATGAATCACGATCCCTGGAGACCATCTCGACCGCGGGCCCGGTCCGTGCCGTTCGATTTGATGCCGGCGGAGATCGGTTGCTGGGCGGGACATCGGATGGCACTCTGGTCCTGTGGAATACCGTGACCGGTGAACGACTCGTAGCAGCCTCTGGCCAGGAAACTCTGCGCGAAGGCCACGAATTCCATATCGCTCAGATGGCCGTTGCGGGAGCTGATCGCAGCATTCTGATCACGGCCGGATATGACGGAACCCTGCGACTCTGGGACCTGGGAACATCAGGAAGGACGGGCATCCAGAAGCAGGTGCTCAGTGGCATCGGCCTCGTCAACGCATTCGCAGCGTCGTCCGATGGTCAGTGGCTGGCGACAACATCGGCGTC
>VFQT010002177.1_pt1 | contig 20868 bp, 28 predicted proteins | sample 3512381 | NCBI WGS metagenome assembly VFQT01 (sample SAMN10412376, study PRJNA504923) | tailings metagenome | isolation source: Relicate 2 Philex TSF3 active mining site | place: Philippines: Tuba, Benguet | collected 2017-08-29
TTGACGGCGAGCAGCATCAGCGGTCGCTTGATGCGGACGCTGGCGCCGATCTTGTAGAACTCCTTGACGTGACCACGGTAGACCGAGTCTGCGATGACGCAGTTGTTTTCGACGTTGTAGAGAACGGTCTTCGCGATCACGTCGTCAGTGATTAGGGTCTGAGCCATTATTCAATGCTCCGTACAGCCCCCATTGCTGGGGGCGTTGCAGAAGGGCCCACGCCTCACGGCGTTGGCTTGATGGGGTGCCTACTTCAGTTCGTTGGCCAGGTGCGCAAAGAAACCGTCGGCGTCGTCGTCGGCGGCAAGGTCGCTCAGTGAGCGTCGGGGGCTTGCGCCCGGTCGCACAGGGCTGATGACTGGAGTGACTTCTCTCTTCGGGGGCGTGGCGCCCTGTTGCTGACGGGTATCGTGAGAACCGTTGTTGCCACCCATGGTGGCCGTCATGCGTGCCTCCGCTTTCGCGATGGCCACGAGTAGGGGATAGCCTTCCAGGTCGTTGAGCTCGTCGGCGACCTCGGGGTGCTTCCCGTAGAAGTACAGCAGGTCGGGGGCCAAGTCGGATGACATGGTGGCCTCGAGCGCCGCTGCACTGAGTTCAATGGGGCCGGCGACCGCGTCGAAGTCCTCGAACTTCGCCACGCCGGCCTCGAATAGATCCTTGACCGCGGCGTCGAACGGGCTGGGCTCGCGCCCGCCCTGGTCGGCCGCCTGCTTGTCGTCGGCCTTCGCCGGCGTGATCGATGCGGTCTGCGCGTCGCGCCATTCGTCGCGCGCGTCGGCCCACTGCTCGACGCTGTCGAAGTCTTCGAGCACGGGCTTCGCCGCGCCCTTCACCGCCCAGGGCTTGCCGGTGTCGGCGTCCTGCTGCGCGCCGCCCTTGCGGAGCGCTTCGAGTTCGGCCTGATACTTGCGCTCGACTTCCTCGATGCGCCGGCGCGCGGCTGCGCGCTCTTCTTCGCGGGTGCGCCCGACCCGCTTGTTCGCCATGCGCTGCGCCACTTCGGGGTCGAAGATGACGCTGCCGTCCTCGGCGATGGTGAAACCCTTGCCGGGCTTCACGCGGAAGCCGCCTTCCTCGGTCCACGTCACCCAGGCCGGCTTCGGCTCGGTGGGTGCGTCCTCGGTCTTGACTTCGGTCTTGGGCTCGGCCGGCGTCTCTTCGCGCGGGCCGTCGGTGGTCGTGACGTCGTAGCCGGCAATCGCGGCTTCGAATGAATCTGCGGTCGGCGCCGATACGGGCGCAGACACCTCTACCGTGGTGTCGGTATCCATGTGAGTCTCCATCAACGGGAACTGGCGTCATCACGACGCGTTGCGCCTGCGGGGCAGGCGAGTCAGAGAGGTGCCGGAGGGCGGCACCTCGGGAGCGAGATCAGCGGGGCTTAGGCTTGCCCTTGCCCTTGCACTTCGCCATGGGGGGTCTCCTGGTTGACGCGGCTCACGCAGCCGCTGCGCGTGTTTCCTCGTCCTCGTCGTCGTCCGCCTGGGCCAGCCGCTGCTCCAGGTTGAACAGTTGGCGTTCGAGTTCCAGCATGCGGCGGTCGTAGTCGACCTTGGCCTTGTCCTGCGCGAGCCGCGCGGCGTCGCGCTCGGCCTGCACGCGGCGCTCGAGGTCGGCCTTGGCGGCGGTCAGTTCCTCGATCTCGGCCTGCGTCTCCTCGACGACCTGCTGCGCCTGCTGCGCCATCTGCTGGGCCTGCTCGATGGCGGCCTTGGCCTGCGGCGGCAGCGGGCTTTCTTCCTCGTCGTCGCCCGCTGCGCGCACCTCGGGCGGCAGCATCGCCTCGGCCTTGCGCGCCATGCGCTCGGCGTTCGGGATGTCCATGGTGCGGAGCACGTCGCTGGCGATGGCCGGCGCCGCGGTCGGGAAGGCCTGCGCGAACTCGGTGAGGCCCGCGTTCTGCTCCTGGCGCTGCGTGGTGAACTCGGGCGCGGTGTCCACCTTCACGGCGTACCGGCCGACGCTCAGGTCGTTCACCACCACGGTCTTGCCGGTCTGCTCGTCCTGAATCTCCTCGCGGCCGATGTTCACCATGTCCGTGGTGCCATCCTCGTTCAGGATGTGTGCGGTCATTCCGTTGCTGTACACCTCCGGGATCCACTCGTTCACGATGGTCCCGGACTGCGTCAGCGCATAGCGGTAGTTTTCCTCGAACGCCTCGGTGATCTGGTCACCCTGCTCCTGGCGCGCCAGCAGCGCGCGGCCGCTGGTCTCGTTCGAACGCTGCCCCAGGCTCGCCTCGTAGCGGCCGATGCCGGACATCAGGCCGCGCTCGGACAGTTCGATGAGGTCGCGGATCCCGGACAGGTCGCTGGCCCCCATCTCGCGCCGCGGCGGGTTCGGGTTCTCGGTGTCGTCGTAGGTCAGGAAGGCGAGGCTCTTGGTGTTCGCGAGCTTCCACAGCGCCTCGTGGCCGTTGATCTGGCTGGCGCCGATCACGAACGGCGTCAGCGGGGCCAAGGCGACCTTCTCGATGGCCCGGGTGCGCGAGTAGTTGTAGGCGCGCTGCTCGTCCATCGAATTGTCGATGAGGCTGCGCACGACCATCTTGCCGTCGACCCACAGCCGGCGGCCGTAGACGGTGACAACCGGGATCGACTCGCCCGGGATGGTGATCGGGCCTTCCAGGACGTCGGCGCCGGACATCTTTCGCCACTGGATCTCCCAGCCGCGGTCGGGGCGCTCGGCCAGGACGGTGACGCCCATCTGCGCGAGCTCGTCGCGGATGGCGTCGGTGTCCGGCGTACGGCGAATGATGCGGCCATCAGACAACTGCAGCAGCGTGTAGTCCTTCGGCAACCGGTCGAAGCGCTCGGCCACCACCACGCCGCCGGTCTTCACCCACTCCGACATGTAGGCGACGTTGCTGGCCGGCGCGAAGCTGGTCGTCGCCAGCCCCTCGCCGTAGTCCTGCTCGAACTGGGCCTTCGGCATCTCGCTGAAGATCCAGCAGCGCCGGGCGTCGCGGTTGACCACGTCCTTGGACAGCAGGTCCCAGACCACCGAGTACGGGTCCCACTGCGGCTCGATGAGGACGACCTTGTCGAACGAGTACGGCTTGTAGTCGATGCGAAGCCGCCAGTGCCCCATGCCCCAGCTGATCGCGCCCTCGTAGGCGTTCAGGTAGGCGATCTGCGCCTGGTTCACGGCGTCGATCTGCCGCATCAGTCCACCGCGGGCCTGCGCCATCGCGATGCGCTTGCCGCCGGCCAACTGGGCCTTCATGTCGCGCGCCTGCGCGTCGTCGGCCCGCACCGTGATCGCCGGACGCTGCTGGATCATCGACCCATACACGCCGTCCACGAACTGGTTGAGCTTCGGGAAGATGAGCGTCGGCCGCTTGTCGCGCTTGCGCTCGGCCTTCGCCAGCGGGTCCCACTGGTCCCCATTGAGGAACCGGATGCGCTCTTTCATCGCCTCGTGCGAGGCCGAAATGTGGTCGTTGTCCTCGTGCGCCTCTTCGCGGGCCTGCTCGAGGAACTCCTGGACGGCGCGCGACGCCGCCTCGTCGCGGTTCTTCTCTTCGCGCAGGTCCATCAGATGGACTCCCAGGACGCCACGGCGGGCGCGGAATCGACTACGTCGACGCGCTTCTTCGGCCAGCGCTCGGTCATGTCTTTGATGCGGGACAACATGTCGATGAAGTCGTCTCTCGTACCCACCGGGAACGGCAGGTATTCCTCTTCGATGAACCGCTCGATGACGTCGACCGTCTCGCCGCTGGCGAGCGTGCGGTGCATCGACTTCGGGAGATACCAACGGCCATCCTCGAAGTCGGGGATGAGCCTGCGAATGCGGTCTTCCTTTCTGAGCGACCCGCCCAGTTCCACAATGGGGAACCGGTAGTGGCGCGCGTCCTGCTGCGACTTGATGTACTCGATGTCCGAGTCCTTGCCGTAGCGCTCGTAGCCCACGGCGTAGGGCTGGTGCTTCTCGTGCAACTCGAACAGCAGGTTCGTGCGCTCGGTCAGGTTCAGCCGGTCGCGGTAGCCTTCGACCAGGTAGTAGTTCCGGTCGATGCCCAGACCGATGACGCCGATGGCCGTGTTGTCGCGCGGCCCCTTCTGGCCGGGCTTACGCTCGCCCGCGGGGTCGACGATGATCACCTTGTTGCTGGTGGTCGGGTCGCCGCGGTAGCGCTGTATCCATTCGCGCTTGAACTCGCCGCCACCGGCGGGGCGTGGCTCTTGCTGGTACAAGGCGCTCCAGGCGCGCGCATCGCGCCGTGCTTGGGCTCGCATCTCGTCGGTGAACCACTCGGCCCACAGCGGCTCGCCGGGCGCGCGACCCAGCGGGTCGTCCTCGCCGGCTTCCATAGCGAGCTTCACGACGTGCCACTTCTCGCCGCCCCTGGCCATGTCCTTCAGCAGGCGGCCAGCCAGGTCGTCCTCGTGCCAGCGCTGCATGATGAGAACGACGGCCGCACCCGGCTTCAGGCGTGTCCAGAAGTCGTTCAGGTACCACTGGTAGGCCTTCTCGCGCTCGATCTCCGAGTCGGCCTGCTCGCGGCCCGCGATGGGGTCGTCCAGGATGCCGAGGTCGGCGCGGAAGCCCACGATGGCGGCGCCGACGCCGGCGGCCAGGTACTCGCCGCCTTCTGTCGTGCCCCACCTCGAGGCCGACTGCGAGTCGTGCGCGAGTCGGGTGGCGAACACCTCGCCGAACTCCTCAGAGCCGACGATGTTCCGCACGCGACGGCCGAACCGCTCGGCCAGCGTCGTCGTGTGGGACGCGGCGATAACGTTGACCTTCGGCTGGCGGCCGACCACCCAGGCCGGGAAGCCGATGGTCGCGTAGCTCGATTTCGCAGAGCCCGGTGGCATGAACACCATCAGGCGCTTGATCTCGCCGCGCTCGACCGCCTCGAGGTGCTTGATCAGGTGAACGTGATGCAGCGCCGGCTTCTGCCGGAGCGCGACGAACTCAGTGAAAGCCGCCAGGTTTCGCTGGCAGTTCCTGATCTTCTCCTCGTTCACCAGGGACAGCAGGCGCCGCAAGTCCCGCTGCCGCGAGTTCGTCGGCAATGGCTGCGCGAAGTTGCTCATCGGTCATCGCTTCATGCGGCCGCTTCTGAGCGTTGTCGCGCTCATAGAGGCCGAGGTGCTTGGCCAGCTGGTCTCGCGCGACGGCGCGCGGGCTCAGCTTGACCTTGGTGACACGGGTGACCGTGCCGGTGTCGTCGTCGATCCGGGTCTCGAACTGCACGCTGTCGAGGGCGAGCCGCAGGTCGTCCGGCCACTTCTGCAGGGGCAGCGTGTTCCCGTCCTTGTCCAGGGCCTGCGCGAGGTCGGCCAACATCGCCCGCTTGGCGGACAACAGGACGTCGGTCGACTTCACCTCGACCACCTGGTCGGCGGCCTCCCGGGCGCTGGCGGTCGCGACCTTGACCCTTTGGGCGACCTTCGGGTTGGCGAGCAGCTTGCAGGCCTCTTCATGCACCTGCTTGGGCTTCATGCTCGCGGCGTTGTAGGCCGCGCGATACGCTGCGGCCGCGCTGCGGCCGTTCGTCAGGTATTCCTCGACGAACCTTTCTTGCTTGGGTGTCAGGGGGCGTTCAGCCTTCGGCTTGGTCACGGCCCGACGATCTTCTTGCCGTAGTCCACGCCGCTCTTGATGCGACCAGCCCAGTCGGCGAACTTCATCACGCCGGCTGGGACCTTCGCTGCGTTCGTGATGGCGCTGATGTAGGGCGCGCCAATCCACGACGTCAGAAGCCCGCTCGCGATCATCCCGGGCAGGCTGTCCATGATCCCCTTGGGCGGCAACTGGTTGATGCGCTGACGCTCACGGGCGAGCGCGTCCCATGCGTAGGCCTTCTCTTCCCGGGTCGTGGCGGCCGGCATGTCCTCGAAGAACTTCCTGGCCTTCCAATTCGAGCCGCCCGGCTGGTTGCGCTCCAGCGGGATGACGTTCCGCATCCAGCGCTTGGCAATCTGCGGGTCGCGCTCGCGGTTCTCGTTCAGCAGCGGGTTGTTCCGGGGGTCGTGCGCGTAGTCGCGGAGCTTTCGGCGCGCGCCCTGGAAGTCCGTGCTCATCACGGTGTCGTAGTAGTTGGCGGCCGTCTGCTCGGGATCGTCCCAGTACGGGTTGTCCGACTTCCCGGCGTCCGCCAGCGCGCTGCCCGGGGTCTTCCAGTCGAACCGCCGGTAGTTCCGGCTGTCCGCCGGCCGGAAGTGCGAGACGTCGAGTGTCATGGCAGTGCCCAGGCCTTCCAGGTGTCGATGCGCTCGCTGCAGGCGCGGAGCGCGGTGATGACCCGCTCGGCGTCCTGGCGAGAGATCAGGTAGTCGTCGCCCGGCGCGTCGCGCAGCACGGGCGGTTCCATGTGAAACGGGGCCAGCAGCGCCGGGTCGGGCGTGCGCACCTCGGCCGCCGGGCACTCGACCGGCAGCGGCTCGGCCAGCACGGTCGGCGCGTCGGGCAGCGGGTCGTGCGCGCAGCCAGCGAGCAGCAGCACGAGACCCGCCGCCGCGACGCGCATGTCAGGCCGCGCGCCCCACCGCAGACCGGTGGAGGTCCGTCCGCAGCCGGTAGCCCTCGAGCGCCCAGATTTTGTTTCGGGCGTTGTCTCGGGCGATCTTGCGGCCCAGTTCGGCGTTGAAGTTCTCCGGGCTCGCGCACGCCGACTCGCCCACCACCTGATAGCCGTTCTGCAGCGTGAGGCAGCAGACGGTCAGCGTGGTGCCGTGAAAGACGTGGTACTGCTCGGTCAGGATGGCAGCGTCGATGTCCGCCGGCGTGATGCGCGCGGCATTCAGCCCCTTCTCCTGGATCTCTTTCTCGACTTCGGTCTCGCTCATTTCAGTCTCCGGGTTTCAGTCTGGGTTGCCTGGATGACGGCCCAGGCGGGCCGATTCACTACGCCGCCGGCTCGGAGTCGCGCGCGCACTCAATCATCACATCGGTCAGCACGGCTTGCGCCAGCGCCAACAGTCCGACGGTGCGCAGCATGTCGCCGTGCGAGCCGAAGGATGAGATTTTCAGCGGGCGCTCGGCGAAGTCGACCACCACGGCGCAAGCACGGATGGCGTCGCCCCGCTGCTCCAACTCGTCGGCCAGCGCGCGGAGCCGGCGCGGAACGTCGGTCAGGTTGAGGCTCGACAGGTCGTGGACCAGCGTCGGCTTGCTCATCACATCGCCCCCACCACGCCCCTGAGCACGGCGTTCAGTTCAGCGGCACTGGGCTTGTCCAGCCGGGCCCGGCGCGCGCTGTCGTCGCGGCGCGCGGCCTCCTGGTCAGCGGCGAGGCGCGTGCGCGCGGCGCGGGCGTCGGCCTCGAGCTTCGCCGCCACGGCCCTCGCGGCCTGGATGTCGGCGTTCTGTCTGACGATGGCGTCCCGCATGGCTTGGTTCACCACCGCGGCCTGCTTCACCTCGGCGTCGGCGCGGATGACGCGCTGGCCGAGTTCGGTGACCTTCGCGCGCAGCGCGTCGCGCTCGTCGACCACGGCGTCGTAGCGCAGCGCCAGGACCGCCACCAGCAGGCAGCAACCGATGGCAATCGCGCCCCGGACGCCGATGGCGGCCAGGACGGGCGGGATCACGGCTTCTCCCCGCAGTCCCGGACGATGGTGGTCTGGTTGGGGTCGAACACCTTGACGTCGCCGGGCGCGAGCTCGGTGGTGTCGGCCCCGCGGAACGCCGTCGGCAGGTCACCGATGTCGTCGGCCAGGTCCGGCGCCATCTTCTCGAGCCGGTTCAGCAGCGCCGGCAACAGCAGCGGCAGGACGAACATCAGCAGAACCGCGTGGTTGATGGCCTTGTCCAGCGGCCACTCGGCGAACCGGTTGCCGACAAACAGCGCGGCCAGCCCCGCGATCAGCGTGGTCATCGCCCACAGGTCCCAGTCGGACATCGGCCGCTCGGCCTTGCGGCGGGTGCGGCGCACGCGCTTCGCGTAGGTCAAGGCGGTCAGCGGCACCACGATCCAGATAATCATCAGCGCGATGGCGTTCGCGACGATGGGGTCGTCCGCGAAGGCGACGATCTCGCGCGCCTTGCGCAGGCAGTCCAGCAGCCAGTCCATCACTGCAAGCGGCCGGTTACGATCAGCACGATGATCAGAGCCATGGCGACGGCGGCGAGCACCATGCCGAACGCGCTGCCCGCCCGGTTGGTCTTGGGGGCCGCACTCAGGGCGGCCAGCAGCGCCTGGGTCAGTTCCTTGCGGTCGGCCTCGCGCAGGTCCTCGATCTTGTTCAGGCCCGCGAGCGTGTTCTCACTGATGCCGGCCAGCCGGGAAATCTGCGACTGCAACTGCTGGTTCCGGCTGTCATAGGAGCGCAGGCGCTCGTCGAACGTCGTGAGCTTGTCGTCGTGTGCGCTGACACGGGCTTCCAGTTCGCCGACCAACCGGAAATGGTCCGCCGCGGCGCGCGCTGAGCGCTCTGTGACCTGTGGATCGTTCACGCCACGGTGTCCCAGGCCTGTCGGTAGCAGCCCAACCACTTCTCCGGGTGCGGCTTTCCGGGCCTCCAACACGAGAGGTACTGGTGCCAGCCTTCCTCCGGCTCCTGCGGACCTGGAAGCGGGCCGGGGAACGTGAGCAGCAGTGCGCGGGTCATGGCTGCCGCGAGCACGTCATTGTGCGTCATGGCGCCGTGAAGCTCGCGAGGCGTAAGGTCTGAGTAGTCCAGGGCGTCCACGACGCGCGCGCACAGGGGGCCGGCGACGGAGTGCTTCAGCAGGAGGGATAGGCCGCCCACGGCTCGACCGGCGCCGTCCAAGCCCAGCTCGAACTGGGGATACCCGCGGGCTGGACCGTTTTCCAGTTGCTTGCGGAACTTGAGGCTCGACTCCTGCAACGGAATCGCCACCATCATTGCCCGCGCGTTCGCAGTGTCCATTTGAAGAGGAAACAAGGACAGCGCCGGGACTACCGCCGACCTCAGATAGAACTCAGGCGACATGGTTGTTCCACGTATCTGGAGTGTTCTTGAGGTGCCAGGCGACCATGTACGAGACGCCAGCCTGCGCGGCCGCATCCTTGATGGAAACGCCCTCGGCCATGAGTGCCCGCGCCGCCCTGACTTGTTCAGGTGTGGCCTTCGACCTTCGGGTGTTCTGGCTGTTCTCTCTGTGGGTGACGAAACGACAGTTTTCCGGGCAGTAATTCCCGTTCGTGTCTATGCGGTCGAGTTCCAGCCCCTGCCGCCAACCGTTCTCACGTGCCCACGAGAAAAACGACTGCGGGTCCTTCGACCACTGTTCGCACACCCGGATACCCCGCCCACCGTAGAACCGGTAGGCCTGCACGGACGGATACGTGCAGCGCGCTTTCATGCCGGAATACACGCGGTACAGCGGGTCCGTGCTGCCGCCTGACGTCAGCCCGTGGGTTCTTTTCGCCTTCATGGCGCAGGGGTGACAGCGCTTCCCTAGCTTTCGGCGATCAACCACTGCCTTGCTGCCGCAATCCGGGCATGTCTTTTCGAAAAGAGGCGTGCCGTTCGGGCTGCGGCTGTGAACCGCGGGAACGTCAGGCATTTCCAGGGCTCCAGAAATGACGAAGCCCGCGCGGGGCGGGCTTCAGAGGCAACGATGGCAGGATGCGCTTATTTACGGCAAAACGGCTGCCGTCGTCAAGCCCTGAGAAACGCCCGCAGCGCATCTTCGCCGCGCTCTCGGCAATCCCGGATGGTGCGCTCGGACCGGCCGCCGAATTCCTGGCGGGTGAGTTCCATGTCCTCGCCGCTCAGGTACCAGGTGCGCGTGATGTTGACGTAGTAGCCGACGCGCTCGTCGGGGAGCAGTCGGACCATGGCATGGCAGATCCGCTCCAGACTGTGCGGCGGCATGACGCCCGGTGGAATGCTGGCGGACATCGGCGCAGAGATGTGGCCGGTGGCCGCCTTCGACAGCACGGTCTCCGCAGCGAAGCCCCAGCCGATGTTCTCGGACTCGGTGCGGTGCCCGGTGTACCACTTCGCCCATTCGCGTAGCAGCTCGCGCAGCCAGTTGACGGAAGTCTCTCGACGGATTGCTGACATTCATCCTCCCAAAAGGAACGCCCCTCACACGGAGCGGCGTTAAAGGATCGTTCGGGCGTGTTTCTTCTTGTTCATGCAATCGCTGTTACCCAGGCAAATCGGCTGGTGTCAGAACGGGCTTTTCAAGGCACTCCTTCATCTTGTCGAGCACCCACTTCAAACCGTCCACTCCTTCGCTGCTACTGACGGACGCTGGGAACTCCGAATAGGAGACCACGACATCATTGCCGTCGTAGTAGACCTCATGGATTTCCATCCACGTCTCACCGTTGTGCTCGTGGCGGATAACGCGATAGTTCCAGTGGCTCACGGGTACATCGACTCGGCGCGTGCTTCCGCGGCATGAATCGTCACCTCACCCGTCACCACCACCGCCCCTATCGCCTCCCCGCGCTCCCAGGTCCTGGCGACGGCACCATCGATGCGAATCGCAGCCTCGTCCGAATCGGGGTCGTTGTCCCACAGCACCTCGAGGTAGCTGCGGCAGCGGAAGCAGACCGGGATGGGCATCGTGTAACGGGGGTCGTAGAGCAGCGACACGTTGTAGCGCAGGCACGCGCCCTTGATGGCGATGGCGCACACCTGAGCGAGCGCGGTCGCGGCCTTGGCGTCGGCGGGCGCGGCGACAGTCTTCGCTTCGCGGATGAGGCGGCGGTGTTGCTTGGGGGTCATGCGACGCGTGCAGACAGCAGCTCGATGTCAGGCACATCCGGGCAGATGGGGAACGCCATCCACCCCATTTCCCCGGCCTTGCGCCGTTTCTCCATCGCTCGATGCTCGACGCGGTAGAACGCCGCGATCACCGGCACTAAGCGCTTCACCCCGTGGGCCGGTTTCTTCGACAGCGCCGTCAACTTGTCCGCCACATCCTGGCCGATGCGCTCGGCCACCCAGTCGTTGAACGCGACCGGGCGTTGCTCGAAGAAGCTGTGACAGCCGTAGCAGTGCGCGAACGCATTCAGCGGATGCAGGCGGGTCGCCCATGCCCCACGACCATGCCAGTGCGAGCAGTGCAGCCCCATGCGCTTGTCGGGGGGCGTGAGTCTGCCGCAGCGCTCGCACCGCCAATCCGCGCGCTCGCGAATGCACAGAGAAAACCAGCGGTCGGCTGGCGTGATCTTGATGGCACCCATCAGGCCGCCCTCCTTGCCTTGCCCTCATCCGGGGGCGGAATGTACAAACCCAGGTCGCCGGCCGCCCACCTGAGAACGCTGTCGATGAAGGCCGACATCGCGGCCATTTCGCCTCGTCCGCTGGTGGTGAAGTCGACCACGTCGTGCGTCTTGCCCATCACCTCCACGCGCGCCTTTTCGCCGAACTCGCGCTTCAGCCACTCGTGCATTTGCTCGGTGGTGTAGCGACCGTAACCACAGTCCTCAACGTGATTGCAGAGCATTGGCAGGATGGTCGACCGGTAGTAGCCGCGCTGGCGGTCGCTAGGGGACTGGTAGAACGGCCGGATAACCAGTTCCCAGGGGCGCTTGCCGTCCAATTTGAGCGCGGCGATCACGCGATACACGGTGTCGCGCACCTCGGCGTCCCAGAGCACGATTTTCTGGGCCTTGCTCATCGCTTCTCCCCGGGCTTCTTCTCGTGCCCCCGCTCGCGCACCGACGGCGGCGCCGGCGTGTCGGGCGGCGAACGCAGCCATTCCAGGTACTCGCGGCTGTGGGTGGTGCCTTCGAACAAATCAAGTTGCTGGTTCATGCGGCAGTCTCCGCGCGCATGACGGGCGGCTTCGCATGAAGGTGCTTCCGCTGCTTTCCCCGCCGAATGTTGCTGACCAGCGTCTGAGAGACGCCGTACTGCCGGGCAATATCCGCCCCCGATCTCGGGTCAGCCAAAATGGCCGCGCACTGAGCATTGGTCAGTTTTCGATTGATGCGGTCGCGCCTGACTGCGTCGTGCGAGTTGTCGAGCTTCGACCCAAGTTCAAGGTGGGCCGGGTTCACGCAACAACGCAGATCGCACTTGTGACGGACGATCTTCCCCTCAGGGATATGTGACACGTATGCCTCAAATGCGACTCGGTGCGCCGGATGCATGCGTCCGCTCCACGAGATTGCGCCGTACCCGGTCGGGTTAAGAGCCCGAAGCCATATCCAGCAGCCAGTCTCGGTCACCGACTCCGAGTGTTCCTGAATCAGGCTCCGAAACCGTGAGCGGTCTATTTCATTCATGCGAACTTCCTCACCGGCCGCTGCTTTTCCAGTTCCTCGGCGCGCTTCAACTGGATCAGGGTTCGCCCAATCTCGTCGGCCACCACGTTCCCGCAGGTCTCCCGGATGCGCTTCAACACGGCCCTCGCTTCGTCCTCGCTTCGGATCTTGGCGATCTGCTTCAACACCAGCGCCCGCCGCCGCGCGTCCGGCTGGGCGAGAACCATCTCGCGCTGGTGGTCGGGGTTGCTGAGGTCGTAGGCGGGCATCACAGCGGCCTCACCTGGATCCCTTCGACGTCGCACTCGTAGGCGATGGCCGCGTATGTCGACAGGTCGACGTAGTTGTCCCGGTGCAGGTCGCCGCTCGCGATGCGCGCGATTTTCGCGAATACGTGCTGCATGGCCGCATCGTGCGCCGGCGTGTGGCGGTTGCCAGCGGCAGCCTTGTACGCCTCCCACAGGGCCATCTGCAGCGTGAGATTCGGGGCCGGCGGGCCATAGGTGCGATTGCGGTCGCCAGTCGTCAGGGCGACACCATCCAGCAAGACCTTCTCGCGGTAGGTCACAGCGGATACTCCGGTCCACGCACCCACCCGGCATGGCCATTGCCCTCCAGCCGTTTGGCATCCACTTCGCGGTGCATCGTGGTGGTGATGGAATGCGCCTTGATGCCCGGCAAGGCCGCCATCAGGTCTTTCATCCGCAGTCTTTCACCCGACGCGAACAACGGCAGCACGCGCGTGCGCAACGGCACCTTCGGGCGACGGTTGTATTCCTTGGGCTGTGGGCGCTGGGCCGCCGGCTCGATGGGGGTGAGCGCGTAGTGCGCCTGCACCATGCACATCCGGGCGAAGGCCGGGGCACGGCGGAACTCGTCAGTGGTAATCATGCCCACCTCCCCTGTCTCGGCCAGGGCTGGTGCTTCGGCATGCGGAGGCGGCGCGGCGCTGCATCGTGGGGCGCGACGTCGACAGTGACCACTCCGTCGCGCTCGGACGACGCCGTCACGACGAACAGTTCCAGCGCCGCGTTCTTCCGGCCGCCGCGCGTAACGCCCGCGATGGCGAGCAAGTCACCGACGCGCAGGTCGTTGGTGAACACCTGGATGGCGCCGGGGTCGATGACGCGCAGCGGTTCGATAAGCACGCGCGGCTCGGGGACGGCCAGTTTCCGCACGGGCATGAGCACGCCGCTGCCCACCACGGCCGGCGCAACGCCCGCGCCGAGGATGCCCGCCAGGAAGCCGCGACGGTTCATGCGGCGGTACTCCGGTTGTCCTGCGTCTTTCGCCATTCGGCGATCTGAGACTTCACCCAGCGAACCGTCGCGGGGCTGGGCAGCAACGCCTCTTCCCGCTCCCACGCGCGCGGCGGCCAGTCGTTGTAGAGCTTCTTGTAGTTCACACCCGCCCAGCCGGACTTGTAGCCGCGCTCCTGCGCGTAGCCGCGCAGTTCCAGGTAGAACTTGAGGCTGCCGGCGGGCTTCGGCTTGACCTCGTAGCCCGTACCAATCTCGACCAACTTGCCGTCAAGGGTCTCGATGGCCTGACCGATGGTTTTCAGGCGATACCCGCACTCAGGACACACCGGCGTCTTGCTGAACACCGCGTGGCACTCGGGGCACTCGATGGGCTTCACTTCACGCGTGTTGCGCTCGCTGTCGCCGCTCTGCTTGTCGTCGTAGCTGTAGGCGCCATCCAGGGACCACTCGCGGTCTTGCTCGGCGAACCCATGCAGGTGGACGCAGCCGGCGTGATCGAGCACCAGGCAATCATCCTTCCCGGGCGCCGGCCGCAGACCGCGACCCAGCATCTGCAGGTAGAGCATCAGGCTCTTGGTCGGCCGGGCCAGGACAACGCACGACAACTCGGGAAGGTCGAAGCCGTAGCTCGCGAGGAAGCAATTTCCGGTGACGATCTCGTCGGTCAAAGTGAAATTGTGAGTATCAGGTACCGTGGCGCAAAAGACCTCTTCGACCCGGTCTGTCGCCTCTACTTTTTCTACCTTCCACTCCCCGCAGCCCCCGGTCGCCACGCCCGCGCTCATTCGCGCTTCATATGCTCGGTAACGCTCAAGATGAAGAGGGTTCAAGAAGAACGATTCGTCTACAGTTTCTTGCCTCAGACCGATGAGCCACATCGGCTCCGGCTGCTCGATGTATTCCGTCTTCCTGATCTGCTTTCGGATGGTCCATGTGCCGATGCCGAGAACCGACGCCACATCCCTGGCACGCTGAATGCTTTGCTCATCGGCCGATGACAAAATCATTCGACCGCCATCCGACACGCATCCGTCGGTCGCGAAGTACCCCATTAGCCACCCGAGAAGATAGCCGGCGGTCTCTGTCATTGACGGCAGAGCCTTAAAGAAATTCGGCCCGCCCCGCACGACTACATCGCCGCTTGCCCATTCCGGGCGATCAATGACGTAGCCAGAAAAATGCGCAACGAGTTCTGCCTTCGCGGGACCGCAGAGCCTCATGCTATTTACGTTCCTGTCGGCAGGAGCCGAAGACCCATCGCCGTACCAGATTCCATGTTGAATTCCGACTGGCGAAGGATTGATCCCCGTATTCAAGTACGAATGCGCACGCGCGGTTTGCGGTCGCATGCCCTTCACTAGATCGACGGTCTCGATTCTCTCAACGCTTGCCCCGGTCTCTATCAGCCACCCGTGACCGGGCGTGGCATAAACTTCCTTCCTCGCCTTCCCGCGCTGGAAAGTGATCCGCATCAACGGCTGAACGCCAAAGCTGCGAAACTCTGCCGACACCCATGCCGCAGAAATCCCGACCTTGTTTCTTCTGGTCAAAATCGTGTGACTGCCGCCCGCCAGTTCTCTGATCGGTCGCACGCCTTGCTGCGTGAGCACCTCCGTCTCGCCCGCAAGACAGTTCGTGAGTAATTGGGTATCGCCGCTAGTGAAGCGCTTGAAGATCGCCTCGCGCTCGTCGTTCGGTGTGTTCGCATCGACGTGCTCTGCGGCGACGCCTTGGCGCAGGAATGCCTCGCACACCGCGACCGAGTGCTTGATGCTCGTGCAGAACACGACCGTCCGACGGTCGCCCGCGTGCTCCATCCAGTGTTGAACGATGTCGCCGACCAGTTCGGACTTGTTGACCGCTTCCTCGAGGTCGGCCGCGTTGTAGTCGCCGGCCGTGATACGCACGCGCGCAAGGTCGGGCTGCGACAGCGAGAAGTACCTGGGCTTGACCAGGTAGCCGGCGTCGATGAGTTCTCGCACCGAGGTCGGCTGCACGAGTTCGTCGAACATCAGGCCCAGCGCTCGACCGTCCTTGCGAACCGGGGTGGCGGTCAGGCCGATCACCATCGCGTTCGGCCAGTGGGCCAGGAGGTCGTTGCGACGCTGCGTGATCGCGAGGTGGCAGTTGTGGACTAGGAAGCCATTTGCAAAGTAAACGGCCGACCCAGCCACTTCGAGATTGAAGACTTCGCCGCCAGGACACAGCCGCTCAAATTCCGATCCACGTCCTTGTTCGAAAACCTCAACACTAACCACCCTATCGAGGTCAAGAATTCCGATTTCTTGGCATCCTGCTCCCGTCTCTCGATGGAATTGTGGCTGTTGCCATCCACTTCGATGCCAATCTTCAAGGCCCGACAAGCCATGTCCAGCTTGTAGCACGTCGGATATCCCGAATCCCTTGGCATCTTCGTCGCAACGACCACATGCAACTCCATGCCCAGTGCTTCCGCCAGCGCCTTTTCTTGTCGCGTTGGGCCGTGGCCATTCCCTTTGCGCTCTGTCGGCCCCCACGACATTGCTCGCAGACAAGTCGAAACCTTCTGGCGCACCTCGGGCCTCTTCATGGGGTTGTTCTCGATCTTCGCCCGCCTCCCCGCGCCACGATTGTGCGATGAGATCCCCTTGCCCCGGCGCTGCTTGAGGCAAACTTCCGAGCATGTGTTCTGCCATAGTTTCTCCGGCGGCGGCGAGAACATCGCCTTGCACTGCCGGCAGGGTTTCTTCCCTTCCGCGTTCGTTCCGTACATTCGAGGCATGCAGATTCTCCGATCTAGCGATTAACGCGTCGCCCAAGCCAAGCTCGATGGCGTATCTCCAGCCATTCGCTGTCATGAAGGGATGCGAGGGCGTGCAGGTAACCGTCGCGCCGCTTTCGGTTCGGACGCGGACGATCACGCTTGCGGGTTTGCGCGACACGGCAATTACTTCACCTGTCGAAAGGCGATGGCCGGGACGGATGTTCTCGATGGGCGTGCCTTCGACCAGCGTTCCCGCTGGGAAGCATTCGTCCACCAGGATGAGCGTGAACGCGGGCAGTTCGATTTTCGACCGCTGGCGGAAGAGCCGCGCGATCAGCGTGTCGATGCTGCCCACCTGCACCGGGGCATCGAAGTTCTCCAGGTGCTCGGCCTGCGCCATCAACACGCCATGCGCGATGCCGGCGCTACGAAGGCGCGCGCTGGCCTGGTAGACCAGCTCGCGACGAGGCGCCAGGAACAGCGCCTTGCCGCCCTTGGCGACCGCAGAACGGATGATGTCCGCGGCCCAGGTGGTCTTGCCGCTGTTGTGGGTGACGGTGAAGTCGCCCATCACGTACAGGTGGTCGTCGCTGCACTCGAACCCGTAGTAAGTCCCCACGCCGATGGGTTCAACGTGGAAGCCGGTCACCAATGGGTTCTTGATCTGCTTGCGTGGCGCGGCCTTCTTTCGCTCGACGCGACACGGGATTCTGGACACGTCGCCGGAAATACAGACGCGCCAATATTGGCCGACGCCGCCTTGCCATTTCTTCGTGCACTCGGACATGTAGGCCGCCAGGCCGACGCTGCGCGCCAAGAACACGACGTCATCCGCCAATCGACGCGAGGCGCTGACGAAATCGTAGATGCCGTTGGCCAGGCTGCCGTCCGTGTCCATGAGGCCCGACAGCAGTTCCAGGCGCTGCTCGGCAGCACAGATTTTGTAGTCCCACGGAACAAACTTGCCGTAGGAGTCGCAGCCCATCAGCCCCATGCTCTTCAGGTGGCGGATTAGATGGTTCGGCTTGCCGATGGCCGTCACAAGAGAGAAGGTCGGGCATCGATCGCCACGGTCGAACTCGTGCATTTTCAGCCCGGCCGCCTTCGCAAGCGGCGCCATCGCTACGCGTATCTCCTCGTCAGGGTTGGCGACAATGGCGCCAGCGCGGATGCATCCATCGCCGAGAATCACGCCCAGCATGTAGGGGTGCACCGGGAGAGAGCGATACGGGAACTCCACGCCCACGCGGAACAGCTTTCGGGTGTGCTTGTAGGTCGCGTTGCTCGACAGCCACTCGCGAACCGTAACGGTGTCCACCTTGCCGGCGCGCTTCGATCCGTCGTTAGTCACTCGAAGCGCGAGAACGTGATCGCCATTTACGACGAACGGCTCGCCCTTGACAGGCACCACGCGGTACATGTCGTCGATGCCGCGATGCAACGCGGTCACGGTGCGCCGCTTGCTGTCCGGTCCCATGACGGCATCGCCCACGCAGATGTGCTCCACAGCACAGAGCCTGCCATCCGCCATGAGGATCTTCGTGCCGGCCGCGTGGCACCCGGTCGGCGCAACCAACAGCGGCCGCCTGCTGCCCTTGCGGATGGCAGTGCGCAACAACTCGATGCCGTGCTGCTGGTACGAACGCAGTTCGATGGGCTTCGATGCGTGGCCGAACAGGTCGCTCATTGTCTCCTCTCCACATGACGCCACGCTGTTCCGTTCAAAACTCTCCTGATGAGTGTTCTCGTTACCCCGAATCGGGCGGAGAGATGCGCCTTTGTAGCGCCATCGCTGAACATTGAGCAGATGCGAAGAATGTCGACTTCGCTGAGTTTCGCGTTCTTATGCTTTTCTCCTGTTACATGCGTGCCATGTGATAGGCGATCTCTCGTGTTCGCTGCGCGAGTGTCCCAGCGAAGGTTGCGGACGTTGTTGTTCGAAAAGTCGCGGTCTGGAAAGTGACAAGCCTCATGCCCATCAGGGCACGGCCCCACAAATGCTTCGAGCACAAGCCTATGCACCTTCGCCTTTTTAGGCGAAGCGAGGCCGTAGAGAGAGACCAGCCTATAACCATCGCGATCAGCCGTTGTTCTCAGAATCCGTCCATTGAAACGACGGCCAGCTCGGTTCACTCCACCCAAACTACGAACCCGACCGTGGTCGCTCACTTCGTAGTAGCCTTCAAAGCCAACAACGGGGAGCCATCGCTCGTTCATCGCGGAGATCCCATTGCGCAATCGTTCCAGTCGCCGTAGCGATCGGCAGGCGCGCGAAGCTCCACCGTGCAACGTCCCTCGAGTTCGTCCCTCAACTCCCACGCGGCCTTCATGCCGGCCAGGTCGTTGTCCGCGAACACGACGACGTGACGCACGCCCGGCGGCGGCACGAACTTCGCGAGCAGGCTGGTGTTCAGGCACGACCACACGGGCATGTCGTGGATGCGCATCGCGGACAACGCGGTCTCGATGCCTTCGGCCACGCCCAGAACCTCGGCGATGGGCGCCAGGCGCACCGCGCATCCACGACGGCCGGTCAGGGGCGAGAGGATCTTCCGGGCCGGCAAGGCTTCGCCCTCGCCCATCACGCGGGCGAACTTCCGGCCGTTCTCGGTGTAGGTCACGTGGGCGGTGACAAGCTCGCCCTCGACGTCCACAACCGGCGCCACCAGGCACGCGAAGCGGCCCAGGTTCTCGAACGCCTTGCCCTGCAGCGGGCGGATGTAGTCGTACCCGACGTGGGCCTTGAGCGAGCAGCGAGCGGGTAACGGCCAGACGCGGCGGCCGCGGAGGTAGTCCACCACGCCCGCGACCATTTCCGGCGCCGTGCAGGTCCGCAGCAGGTCCAGCACGCGGCGGGTGACGGTGGCGGGCTCGGTGCGCACTTGCGCCATCGGCGCGCGCGGCGCAGCAGGCCGCGGTGCCGACGACTCGATGCCGAGGAAACTGGCAACAGCCAGGAGCGCGTCACGGAATCCCCAGCCGTGGACAGCCTGCAGCAGCTTGAACCCGTCCCCGGCCCCGCACTTCGAGCAAATCCACGTACCGCGGCCGCCCTTGTCGTCCCAGCGGAAACGGTCCTTGCCGCCACACACCGGGCAGGGCTGGTGGCGGTTGCGGAGGCAGGACTCGTCCACTCCCAGGCCAGCCAGGATGTGCTGCCACTGGCCGGTGGCCACCCGGTGCACGTCGGCCACCTGCAGGCTAGCCATGCCCCACCCCCTCACGTGCGCGCTCGCTCGCGCTCGCATGCGTGCGCACGTCCGCACGTACGTGCGCGGGGGAGGGATCTACTCCCACCCCAAGGGTATCCCCCTCTTGGTTGTTATTCTTCTGGTATCCGGTATCAGGTATCAGTGGGATGACATCTGATTGATGTTGTGTCGACTTCGAGTTGTTATCGAGTTGATGTTGCGTCGACCTCGATGTGACGTCGGATTGACGTTGCATCGAGGTCGAATCGATGACGACTCGACGACGATTCGATATCGACTTCTGATTGCCTTTAGAACAATTACACGACTCACAGAGGACGCGTAGATTACTGTCCTCGGACGACCCGCCAACGCTTACGGCGACGATGTGATCGATGTGAAGTCGCTTCGTTGAACCACAGATGACGCACTTGCCTTTGTCGCGACGCATGATGCGCTCGCGCTGCTGCTTCGTTACCGGCGCGTGGTTGTATCGATTGGCGGCCCCCTCCTGGGGGGGTAGTTCGCTCGGGACTTCCATGTGGTGAGGTGTCTGGTGCTTGTGCCAGTTCACCACCTCGATGCAGCGCTTGCCCTGGGCTTCGTACCGCGAAATGAAGCCTTCCGCGGTCAGCTCATCGAGCATCTTGTCGATAGAGCAATCGTCGTATGGAAACAGTTCTGCCTTGATTTTTTTGGGCCTGTCTTCGACGCGGCCTTCGCGATCGCAGATAGTCCACAAGCCGATGAATAGCAGGCGCACAAGCGGGTCTAGCTCGCCGAGAGAATCGTTGGTGAAGAACCCTGGCTTGATGTTTCGGGCGCGGGCCATGCTCACTCGCCCTCGGCCAGCAGGCCTTGCATGGCAGCGATGACTGCGCGCGCCTTGTCCTTCTCGACGACCACGAAAGCGTCCTCGGGGTCGTACATGTCCCCTTCCTGACGAATCACGATGTCGCCGGCGCCATTGAGATACACGGCTATTCCTTGCCGCGAGTTGTAGACGACGCTTCCGTCGTTCCAGTTGAAGTCGTCCTCTCCCATCGATGCTTCTCCGTCAGCGTCCGGCGAAGAGGCACGCGCAGCAGGACGGGCCGGAGAGACCGTCTTTTCGGGGGCGACCCTATCTGCGCGGGTTTGGAAAACGAGGGGGAGGACGTCACTCATCGTCGTCCTCCACTTCCTCGAAGGCCGACACGACGTCAGATTCGTCTGACAGGTTTCGTGCGAACCGGTGGTCAGTCCCCCCGAGTACCCCGTCCAGGCCCTGGTGGGCGAGGCGCTTGCGGGCTTCACTGAACGCCACGGCACGGATGCGGGCGTACTCCCCGACCACCTCTCGCAGGATGACCGCAGGATTGACGCCTCGAGCCTTGGCCTCGGCCAGGACGAACACCCAATCATGAGGATCGAGCTTGAAACTGACCTTCACCTTCTCGAGCGACATCAGGCGTGCCCCTGGGAATGGCGCGCGCCCCGTCGCCGGCAGGTCCAGGGGGATGGCCTGCAGCCGGTCGTCAG
>VFQT010002178.1_pt1 | contig 20864 bp, 19 predicted proteins | sample 3512381 | NCBI WGS metagenome assembly VFQT01 (sample SAMN10412376, study PRJNA504923) | tailings metagenome | isolation source: Relicate 2 Philex TSF3 active mining site | place: Philippines: Tuba, Benguet | collected 2017-08-29
AGCACCTGATTGTGGTTCAGGTGGCCGCGGGTTCAAGTCCCGTCACTCACCCCAACGGTCGTCAGACCCGTCATCCCGGGCGTATTCTGGACGCATGCCATCGACAACGGTCTCGAACGAGGTGCGCGAGGTCATCGCAGCACACCGCGATGACCTGCAGGAGTCGTTGACTCGTCACGCAGCCAGCAACCCGCGACTGTTCGGTTCCGTGGCTCGTGGGGACGCCGGGCCAGACAGTGACATCGACATCATCGTCGATCTTCTTCCGGGCGGAGCCAACCCCCTCATGCGTCTCGCGGGGCTGAGCGAGGAGTTCCGCTTGATTCTCGGGCGTGACGTGGATGTGGTTGCTGTTGACCTGCTCAAGGCTCCGGTCGCCGAGACAGCACTCAATGACGCAGTAGTCATATGAGTCGTCTTCAGACGAGCGGTTTGGCGACATTCTTTCAGCGATCGAACGCTGTCGCGCCTACCGTGGCTTTCTGGGGAGCGACGAAGGTCAGCTGGCGGACATGGCATTCGATGCCATCTTGAGAAACCTGGCTGTCATCGGCGAGGCCGTTCGTGCTCTGCCCGCCGAGACTGTCGCCTCCATGCCTGAGCTTCCATGGACGTCGATTGCCGGATTGCGCAACATCGTCGTGCACGAGTACTTCCGAGTGAATCCCGAACTCATTTCGGACATCGTGGACAACTACCTCAACCAACTCTCCGCAGCGCTGGAGGGCTCGTCGTCCTGATTCGCCCCCCTGGGCCAAACCCCGGCATGTCGCAGAGTGCCGCACGGAGCAGCGCACATCTCGGGTTCGAGTCCCGTCACTCACCCCAACGAAGTCAGCCCGGCTGGGCACAGCAGGTGCTGCCCGGCACGTCGGCCGCGAGCAGGACCAGGGAAGCCGTCGCCGGCTGCGCATCGACGGGGTCATCGTCCTTGACGGTGTAGATCTCCCAGGGCGCTCCCGCGGGATCGTGCACCCAGACCTTGTCCTGAAGGGCGTAGCAGCAGGTGGTGTCCTTCTCGTCGAAGGTGGCCAGGCCCGCGACACGCAGGCGGTCGGCCTGGGCCTCGACCCGCTCGACGTCCTCGACCTCGACCCCGAGGTGGTTGAGGGCTCCGGCGGTTCCCGTGCCACGCTCGTCGGCAGGCACCTCGATGAGCACGAGCTTCAGCGGCGGCTCGTCGATGGCGAAGTTCGCGTATCCCGGGCGACGCTTGTGAGGCTCTACCCCGAACAGGGTCGAGTAGAACGTCACCGATGCCTCCAGGTCCGACACGTTCAGTGCCAGCTGCACACGCGACATGCTCACCTCCGCTGCCCTCGGGGAGACTCCCCCGGACATCACGATGTCACAGGAATCGCCGAGCATCGGGCACCGGGGATCCCCTTTGGCGCCGGCAACGCGCCGGGCACTACACGGGCAGGACGGTCGACTCCAGGGCCATCCACACGGCGAGGAGCAGAAGCAGGACGGCGAAGCCGCGCTCGAGCAAACGTGATGGCACGACGGAGTTCCAGCGCGAGGACACGAAGGACGCCGCAAGCGCACCGACGATGACGAGCGCGGGAACACGCCAGTCGACCGATGACCACGCATCGAACCGAAAGCCGAGTGCGGTGACGCTGTTCAACGCGACGACGAGGAGTGAGGTCCCCGCCGCCACTGCGAATGGCAGGCCGAAGACGAGGACGAGCGCGGGCACGATCAGGAAGCCTCCGCCCACGCCGAACAGGCCGGTGAGGAGGCCGATGCCGAGCGCGACGGTGACGAGCAGCCAGGTCGCACGTCTGGGGGCCTCGGAAGGCTCGGCGCTCGAGGACTTCCGCCACATGGCGACGGACGCGCCGACCATGACGAGGGCGAAGCCGACCACGAGCACGGACTCCGGAATCGTCGGAGCGAGGCGGCTTCCCACGAAGGTCCCCACGATGCCGAGGGCCCAGAAGATCACCCCCTGGGTCAGCCGCATCTCGTTGAGGCGGAAGCGAGGCAAGGCTCCCGCTGCCGCGGCGGCGGCCACGACGGCGAGCGATGCTGTCGTGGCCGCGAGGGGATCGAAACCGAACAGGTACAGGAAGGCCGGCACGGCGACGATGGCTCCGCCCGCGCCGATGAGTCCGAGAACGGCACCGATCGCCAGGCCCACGACGAGCGCTTCAACGACGATCAGGGCGCACTCACCTCCCTCTCCGAACCGGCCCGGTCATGCCCGCACAGAATGCTCTCGCCGACACCTTCGTGCCGTCCCGCGCTAGTCGGCGATCGGATCGCCGAGTCGATGGTCGTGGGCCGGGGTGACGATCTCCAGTCCGGCTGGCGCGGCGTTGGGGAAGTCGTCATCGACATGGACGACGTCCACGCCCGCCGCCTCGAGAACGGACGCGCCGATGGAGGCCCGGAAGCCGCTGCCGCAGTAGATCCACACCGGCGGCTCCTGGCTCCTGGCCCAGGACACCACCTCATCCAGGCGACCGCGAAGCTCGTGGAGCGGAACATGCCGGGCACCCTTGACGTAGCCGTTCTCGAACTCGCTGTTGCGGCGCAGGTCGAGCATCGGCAGGTGGGGTTGGGCGGCCACAGCGGCGGCCATGTCGACGTGGGTGCGCCTCGGGTAGGTCGACAGGGGAGCAGACTCACTGGCCCAGTCCTCGACTGCACCCGTCGCGTAGGCGACCGGGCGATCGATGCCGATGCGCACGAGTTCCCGCTGCATGGCCTGCACCTCGTCCAGGTCCGAGCCGAGAAGGGTGATCGGCGTGCCCCAGTCGATCATCCAGCCGAGATAGGTCACCGCGTTGCCGTGCACGTCGAAGGACAGCGTGCCGCGAACGTGGTCGGCAGCGAAGATCCGTCGGTGCCGCAGGTCCACGACCCACTCCCCCGCCTGGATGCGCCGGGCGATGTCAGAAGCCGTCGCACGCACGGGGAGGCTCAGATCCACCGGCCCAGCACCCGCCTGGTTCGCCGGTCCCATGTGGGCGTAGTAGGCGGGGTAGGCATCGAGTCCGGCGATGAGCTCGGTGACGAAGGTGTCCTGATCGACTCCGAACACCGGATTGCTCACCATCTGCTCGGCCACCGTCGAGGCGTTGCCGGTGGTGGCCGTGGCGCTGCAGAACGAGCCGAATCCGTGCGTCGGGAACACCTGAGCCCCGCCGTTGACCTCGTCGGCGATACGACGCATCGACTCCCACTGGGCTCGCGCAAGGGGCTCGGTCATCTCCGGGCCGAGCAGATCAGGGCGCCCCACGCTTCCGAACAGGAGCGAGCCTCCGGTGAACAGCGCTTCGTCGCGGCCCGCGTGGTTGATGGCGAAGCTCACGTGGTTCGGCGTGTGTCCCGGGGTGTGGAGGACTCGGACGATCCCTGCTCCCGATTCGAGTTCATCCCGGTCCGCGACCTGTCGCGCCGGGTAGGCGATCGACATGCCGCCGGGGACGACGTACTCGGCATCGGTGACTTTGGCCAGCTCGAGGCCTCCGCTGACGTAGTCGTTGTGGAAGTGGGTCTCCAGGACGTGGGTAGCCGTCCACCCCTTCTCGTCGAGCACCTCCTGGACACGATCGATGTCGCGCTGGGGGTCGATCACGATGGCGGTGTCGCCACGACCCACGACGTAGCTGCGATCACCGAGATTGGGTGTGTCGATGGACACGACATCGAGGGCTTGCATGCGAGCACCTTCCATCACTAGATGACCACTCCTGGACCACCGGAACCGTTGATGACGACGCCACCGGCCTGCTCCCAGGCCTGCATCCCGCCGACGAGATTGCAGGCGTCGAGGCCGGCCTCTCGGAGGGCGCCAGCAGCCAGATCAGAGCGTCGGCCGGAGCGGCAGATCACGACGATCGTCCGATCCCGTGCGACCAGCCCGATCTGCGATGCGAGGTCACCCAGCGGGACGTGCACGGCGTCGGGCGCGTGCCCGGCCGTCCATTCGTTCGCCTCACGCACGTCGAGGAGCTGGGCACCGCCCGCGAGCAGCGCGAACGCCTCTCCCGGGGTGACCTGCGGGGTGTCCTCGAGACCGGAAGCCTCCATGCGAGCACTCCCTTCCGGGTGATCGTGGGTCGACCGCGGTGATCGCCGTTCAGGCCAATATACCCCTGGGGGTATATGAAGACAAGTCGACACCCCACTCGCGGCCGCGCCAGCATGGCCCATGCCCCGTTAGCGTGTCGCCGTGCACCGGATCTTCACCACGAGTGTCGCCTCGGTCTACCCCCACTACCTGACGAAGGTCGAGCGCAAGGGCCGCACCAGGGCCGAGCTCGATGAGGTGATCGAGTGGCTGACGGGCTTCGACGAAGCCCAGCTCGCACGTCACCTTGCAGCAGAGACCACGTTCGCGGACTTCTTCGCCGATGCGAGGCTCAACCCCAACGCCGCGCTGATCACCGGCACCGTCTGCGGGGTGCGCGTGGAGTCGATCGAGGACCCGCTCATGCAGCAGATCCGCTGGCTCGACAAGCTCGTCGACGAGTTGGCCAAGGGTCGGTCGATGGAGAGGATCCTGCGCGGCTGACGCGCTGGGGCCGGGTCAGCCCCAGCCCAGTTCGAGGTACTCGTCCGGATCCGGCCCCGTCCGCCGACCGCTCTCCAGGGTTGCGATGGCCGCCATGTCGGCAGCGTCGAGCTCGAAGTCGAACACGTCGATGTTCTCGGCGATGCGCGAGGGCGTCACCGACTTCGGCAGCACGATCAGGCCGAGCTGCAGGTGCCAGCGGATCATGACCTGCGCGGTCGTCTTGCCGTGCCTGGCAGCCACGGCCTCGAGCACCGGATCCCCGATCAGCTGGCCCGACGCGAGCGGGCTCCACGACTCCGTCGCGATGCCGAGCTCCGCATGGACGGCACGGAGCTCGGTCTGCGGGAGCCAGGGATGGAGCTCGATCTGGTTGAGCACGGGCACGACGCCTGTGGCGTCGATGATCTGCCGCAGGGCGGGCTCCTTGAAGTTGGAGACGCCGATCGACCGCACCCGACCAGAGTCGCGCAGCTCGATCATCGCCCGCCAGGTGTCGAGGTACTTGCCGAACTGGGCGCACTGCCAGTGGATGAGGTAGAGATCGAGCTGCTCGATGCCGAGCTTGGACATGCTGCGATCGAAGGCGCGCATGGCCTCGTCGTAGCCCTGGTCCGGATTCCAGAGCTTCGTCGTCACGTAGAGATCGTCACGCGGCAGGCCGCAGCCGGCGATGGCCAGGCCGACCTCGGCCTCGTTGGCGTACACCGCCGCCGTGTCGACATGCCGGTAGCCGACCGCGAACGCCTGCCTCGTCGAGGGCTCGGCGTCCTCCGGCGCCACCTGCCACGTGCCGAACCCGATCTGCGGGATCGAGGTGCCGTCGTTCAGGGCGATGGCGGGGACGGTGCTCGGATCGATGGTCATGGCGCTCCCAGGGTGAGGATTCGGACCAAACTAGCAAGGGGCACGGGGGTGGCGCTCCATGTCAAAGCGCCAGGTGAACTCCGACGTCAACGGCAGGCGAACGCTCTTGAAGCTCCCAAGCCACGGCGGTCCCTTCATCGAGCATGGACCCGCATGAAGCCGTCATCCCGGTCGACCCTCGTCGATGAGAGCGCGAACCGGCATCTCATCCGACCCGTGGCGCACCCGGTCGCTCAGGGCGTGAATGGCCGCGACGGCCGCCGCGCGAGCCGCCCGGTCCGGTGTCGTGATGGGCGAGAGGCGGGCGATCGGGCGCCCGCGCCGGGTGACCGTCACCTCCCGGCCCGCCAGCACCTCCTCGAGGACCGTAGACAGCTGGTTCTTGAGGTCGCAGATGCCGATGGAGCCATCTGCCCTCAACGTGCCCACGGATTCAAGCTACTTGCTGGCCAGACTTCGGTCCCGCGAAGCGCCCGTCCACTTCAGCGGGTACGCGCCCGGACGTAGTCGCTGATCACGTAGTCCCCCAGCCGATCGGTCGACGGGGCCAGCACCCTGCCGCCGTTGCGCCGGGCCATCTGGTCGAGGAACCGGGCCAGCCGGGGCTCGTCGCCGAGGCGGAACCAGCTGATGGGCACGCGCCGCCTGGTCATGGCATCGACCTGCGCGACCGTCTCGGTGATCGTCTCGCGCGTGGGCGGCCAGTCGAACCACCAGCCGCCGTCCGGGCTCAGATGGGCCGTGGGCTCCCCGTCGGTGACGACCATGACGATGCGCTGCGCTCCCGGATGACGGTCGACGAACCTGCCGGCGAGCATCAGCGCGTGCTGCAGGTTCGTGCCCTGGATCTCGCTGGCCTGGAGGTCCGGGATGTCCATCGGATCGATGACCCGCGCCATGTTGGCGAAGCCGATCACCTGCAGGGCGTCGAGCGGAAAGCTCGTCGCGGTGAGCGAGTGCAGGGCGAGAGCCATCGTCTTGGCCGCGCTCCAGGTGTCGTTCATGACCATGGAGAAGGACTGATCGACCAGCAGTGCGACGGCTGCACGGGTCACGGTCTCGGTCTCGGCGATCTCGAAGTCCTCAGGGTCGAGGCGAACGTCGCTGCCCGTTGCAACGCGACGGCGTGTGGCGTTCTGCACGGTGCGCACGACGTCGATGGCCTCCTCGTCGCCGAACCGCCAGGCACGGTGGGTGCCGGTCGGCTCCCCCGATGCTCCCGTGCGCTGCATGCCGTGATCGCCGCGGTCGTGCGCCTCGATCTGGTCGAACACCGCGCGCAGGGCGGTACGGCCGATGCGTCGGACGGCCTTGGGGCTGAGCTTCAGGGTGTCTCCGTCACCTGTCAGGAATCCCTGCGTCTGAAGTTCGCGCTGCATCTGCTGCATGGCCTCGAGGTCGTCGCGTGCGCTGCGCCCCAGGGCGCGCTCGAGTGCCTCGGGGTCGATCTGGTCGAGGTCCGCCATGGCATCCGCGTCCGACAGCTGCGACGACAGCCCCTCCAGATCGGCCATCTCGGCCAGCGCCCGCGTGGCGTCAGGGAGGCCGAGGGACGCATCCCCGGACAGCGCCGGCCCGCGGCCGCGCGAGAACTGCGGACGCAGGGCCTGCAGGTTGTCCTGCAGCCGCGCCATCTGCTCCTGCAGCCCCATGTCCGACAGCGCCTGCTCCATCGCCTCCGCGAGTTCAGCGCGCTGCTCGGGCGTCATCGACTCGAGCATGCGCTGCATCGCGGCCGACTGCCGCGCCATCTCGTCGATGAACTCCTCGAGGGTCTCCGGGGCATCCGGGAAGAACTGCCGGTGCTTGTCGAGGAACTCCTGGTAGTCGTCGTCGGTCGCCGTGCCCTCGCGGTGGGCGTCGAGGAGGTCGTTGAGATCGCGCATCATCTCGGCCATGGCTGCCTGGGCCGCAGGATCCGACATGTCCTGCACGGCGCGACTCAGGCCGGCGAACTGCTGGTCGATGACGTCGCGGCGCAGGCGATCCTGCATGCGCTGGAAGGTGTCGCGCGCCTCGTCGGAGCGCCAGGGGTAGTCGGCGAGCTCCTGCATCGCACGCGGCACGTCATCCGGCAGCGCGTCGAGCATCATCTCGGCGAACCGGGCGTCGTCCGATGGATCGGGGAACAGCTCCCGCCGCTCAGCGTCGAGGGCGTCGGAGAGCATCTCGCGCAGATCGCTCAGCAGGCCGTCCATCCGGCCGGACTTGCGGAGCTCCTGGTGCCGCTGGCGGAGCTGGCGCGCCATGTCGGACAGCCCACGGCGACCCTGGCTTCCCGCGCGCAGCACGTCGCGCAGGGCATCGCGCACCGACTGGCCCGCGAGGATGCGCGACCCGATCTCGTCGACCGCGGCAGCGGCGTCCGCCCGTGGGGCCAGCGGATCCGGCCCTCCGTGGAAGCGGCCGTAGCGCCTTCGGCGATACGGCGGTCGTGCGCTCACTCGTCGCCTTCGTCCTCGTCGTCGACCACCCGGTTGCTCGCGTACGTCACGGTGCCGCCGTCGTCGTCCTTGTCGATGCGCCGGGTCAGCCAGAGCCCCTCGGCCGCGAACTCGATGATCGACGCCGCCAGACCCGGCGACTCCGCCATGCCGTCCTCGGCCGCGGAGACCACTGCACCGAGCCCCTCCATGGGACCGATCGCGCGCAGGATGCTGGCCGAGCTCATGACGTCCGACGTCTCGAGGGTGTTGCCCTCGTCGAACCACTCGACGAGGTGGGTGAGGAACGGCCGCGACCGCTGGCCGCCGAGGTGAGTGCGCCACGAGTCGGCGATCGCGTGACGGGCGAGCAGGACGAGGGTCTCGTCCTCGTATCCCTCCTCTGTGACGTCGAACTCGACCTTGCCGCGCAGGGAAGGAACGATGTCGACAAGGTCGCCGACACGAGCCACGGGCTCGTCGTCGCCCGTGATCGCCGCGCGACGAAGGGCCGCCCCCGACAGTTCCTCCACGCAGGCGATGGAGAAGCGTGCGGACACCCCGCTGCGCTGGTCGATCGCCGGCGACTCGCGCACTCCACGCGTGAAGCGGGCCACCACGTCGAGCAGGTGCCGAGGGATGACTGCCTGGATCTCCGCCTCCTGCTCGATCAGCTGCACCTCCATCTCGAGCTCGAGGGGATAGTGAGTGCGGATCTCCGCACCGAAGCGGTCCTTCAGTGGCGTGATGATGCGACCGCGATTGGTGTAGTCCTCGGGGTTCGCGCTCGCGACGATCATCATGTCCAGGGGAAGCCGCAGGCTGTATCCGCGGACCTGGATGTCGCGCTCCTCCAGGACGTTGAGCAGCGCGACCTGGATCCGCTCGACGAGATCGGGCAGCTCGTTCAGCGCGAAGATGCCTCGGTTCGTGCGCGGCACGAGTCCGTAGTGGATCGTCTCCGGGTCGCCCAGGCTGCGCCCCTCGGCCACCTTCACCGGATCGATGTCGCCGACGAGGTCTCCGACGGAGGTGTCGGGTGTCGCAAGCTTCTCGCCGTAGCGCTCGCTGCGATGCCTCCAGGAGACCGGCAGCTCGTCGCCGAGCTCGGCGGCAAGGCGACGGCACCGTGCACACACCGGCGAGATCGGCTCGTCGTTGATCTCGCATCCGGTGACGACGGGCATCCACTCGTCCAGGAGGCCGATCAGCGACCTGATCAGTCGCGTCTTGCCCTGGCCACGCTCGCCCAGGAGGACGAAGTCGTGCCCGGCGAGGATGGCGCGCTCGACCTGGGGGCCGACGGTCTGCTCGAAGCCGACGATCCCGGGGAGGGTCGGCACCCCGTCCCGAAGGCGCGACAGCAGGTTCTGCTGCAGCTCCGCCTTGACGGTGCGGGGCTGGTAGCCGGTCGCGAGCAGGCTTCCCAGGGTCTTCGGCAGGTCGGTGGGCGGGGTCGGGGCGAGGGAGGTCACCCGCTGAAGGTACGTCGCCGCGAGCCTTCGCGCGAGCGGTGCGGCACCCTCGCTACTGGCCGCTCAGGCGCGTCGCGTAGATGTCGCTGTTGCCGTTGCCCGTCTCCTGCCACGCGAGCAGCCCGGAATCGCTGAGTGAGGGGTACGCCTGCTGGCCGCGGAAGTCGATCATGCGGTACTTCTGCCTCTTGCTGAAGGAGTAGCCCTTCAGCTCCGTGTCGGGGAAGGAGTGGAACTCGACGTCCGCGTCCTCTCCGAAGATCGGCGACACCTGAGGACCGAGGTTCTCGACCCAGACGACGTAGGAGCCGTTGATGGCAACGCCCAAGGGGTAGACGCCATCCGACATCGTGGTCTTGGTGTTCGCCGCGAGGTCGAACACCTGCAGGGTGCCGGGCAGGAGGGTGCTGCCGACCACCGCGATGCGGTCCCCGCTCATCGCGAGGGCACCGACCGGCAGGAGGAGATCCTCCGGCAGGAACGAGGCCAGCGGCTCGGGGCTGTAGACGGCAAGATCACGCACCTTGTTGCCCGACACCGTCCAGACGCGCAGCCGGCCCTCGGCCGTCAGGAAGGCCACCTTGCCGGCGCCCGTGGCCACGTGCGCCACGGGTTCGCCGGCATCCAGGGTCCGGACGCTCCCACCGCCCACCGGCTGGTACCGGATCTCCCCTCCCGCACCGATCCAGGCGTAGCCCTCGGCGCTCGCAGCCGGGGCAATCAGCGGATTGATGTTCTCGGACACGACCTCGTACGTGCCGGTCCGGGAGTCGGAGCGACTGAGGAAGGGCAGCTCCTCCGATCCGTCGTCACCGAGATCGACCTGCGCCTGCAGGACGGTCGTATCGTGTCCGGAGATATGGGTCGTGACCCACGACGGTGGCCCGATGCGCTTCTGCAGGGAACTGCCCGGAGTGGACACAGCACCAGTGGCGAGGCCGTCCGACGAGGCGAACAGGTAGCCCACCTGCTGGTCGAGCGCCACCGGACGCGCCTTGACCGCCGTCGACACCGCGACAGGCACGATCGAGCGCGCGGCCGTCAGCTGACTCCTGCAGTCCTGGCAGATGCCGCTGGCGCGGAACCGATCCCGGATCAGGTTGAGGCTCTGCGGGCTCATGCCCGACTCGGTCGCCGAGCGCACCACCGACTCTGCAGCCGCAGCGAACCCGGTGCCGGGCGTCCAGCGCGTCGACGCCCGGATCACCGCCCGGTCGAAGTCACGCACCTGATCGGACGACGCCATGTCGCCACCGTCCAGGGACGCCACTGCCTTGCGCGCCTGCCACAGGGCATTGGACCAGACCATGGAGTTCGTGTGGCCGCTGTCGGCGTACAGGCTCGCCACCGTGTTGCTGAGGACGTCCTCGATCGTGAAGGCGTACTGGCCGAAGGTGGCGCCGGTGTTCATGCTGCGGATGCCCGTGCCGTCCTTCCACGTCCTGCACCAGGAGTGATAGCCCGGATAGTCCCGGCAGATGTCGGCACTGGACACCGGTGAGGAGTCATCGAAGGCCTCGTTGCGCAGGATCATGCCCAGGTAGTCGGCGAGACCCTCGTCGAGCGCACCCTGCTGGATGGTGCTCCGAGTGAATGCGTGGGAGTGGACTACACCGTGACCAATCTCGTGGGCGATGGTGTCGATGTCGGCGACCGTCGGGATGCTGTTGCCCTCCTCATCCGGGCATGGAATGCCCACGGCCATGTGCGACTGGCCGGGCGCCGTCATGAAGTAGGCGTTGTCCATGCACGAATCGCCGTCGGTGTAGTTGTAGACGATCGGCACGGGACTGTTGCGACCGTCGTAGGACAGCATCCCGAGGTCGTTCTTGAGGTAGTCGAGCGTCTGGCGGGCTCCCCACATGGCATACAGAGCGTCCTGCGGGATCGACTTCACATTCGGGTAGCGGATGATCCTCGCCGAGGACACCAGGTCACCGCCGGTCTCAGCCGCCGTGAGTCCGCGGCCGTCGAGGCCGACGATGACGCCCTTCTTGGTGGCCGTGCTGGCCCCCTGGCCTGTTGCGTCGACCAGGATGATCGACCCATCGGGCAGCTGCTGCGCATTCACCTCGATCGGTATGCGCCCGAGGTAGGTGTCCTCGATGACCACCGGGCGACCGCCCCGCGGGATCGTGAATCCGTAGTTGCCATAGTCGATCGTCGAGCCGGACACCGCCGCCGTGCGCACGGCGGCGGGCGCGTTCCTGCCCTGCGGACTCGTGGCGGACACCCGATGACCCAGGACGATCCCGTCCAGCGCGTCGACGAAGACCAGCGCGGGGTACTCGACCATTGCACCCAATACGGAGGTCTCCGAAGGCTCCGGCCCGGCCTCCACCGTCACGGCCCAGGCCAGCCGCGCTGTCCCCTGGTAGGTCGTCACCACCAGCACCGGCTTCGGGGCCGCTTCGACACCCAGGGCCTGCGACACCGTCTCGACAGCCTGATCGGACGTGACCGTCGGCTCCACCTGCGCCCCTGAGACGTCGACGAGGGTCCCGGTCAGGGCCTGCACCTCGGAGACGCTGCCCCGGGTGCGCACCGACGCGATCACCTGCGCTCCATCGACCGGCACGCCATCGACCGCCTGCTCGATCCAGACGGTCGCGAAGCCATCGTCGTCGTATCCGTTGAGACCGAACCGGAGGCCGTCGGCAGGCCCGAACAGCGAGCCGTAGCGCTCCATGAAGACATCGACCGCGTTGACGGCGTCGCCCTCGACGACCAGCCGCCCACCGGACACCTCACCGGCGAACCCGGTGACATCACTCTGCCGGGCCTGCCACCCCGACGTGGACTCCGCACGCAGCGTCTCCACCACCGACGACAGCTTCGCGACACGATCTGCCTGCGCCGCCTCACCGACCTCGAGCGCGTACACCGGCGACTCGATCACCGGTGCCGAGGCCTGGGCTCCGGAGACGGGCTCGTTCGCGGCAGGATCCTGCGCCGGCAGCGGCATCGTGCGGTCGTCCGAGGCCGAGAATGTCGAGCACGAGGCGACCAGCAGGGCCGCGACCGTCACGAGTCCCGCGAAGCCGGCGCGCGTGAGGCCGGCTCGTGCACGACGAGGATGGGAGGAGGCGGCCACGCGGATCACAGCAGAACTATGGGCACACTGTGGGCGGCAAGAAACGGTAACGTGATCAAATCGACACCTCCTGAGGCCCCGTTATCGTCCCAGTCTCCACCCTCGGGGGCGCAGGACCCTAGCCTGCGGAGTGTCGACCAGGCCCGGACGAGGAACCTCGGACGTGGCGGAGGGAGTATCCATGACCGACTCTGGTGCGGAGCACGGTCCGCTCGCGTGCAGCCGGTGCTCCACGCAGAACCCAGCGGCTGCCCGCTTCTGCTCCGCCTGCGGCGAGTCGCTGACGGGACGATCGGGTGGTCGTGGGTTCGCGGCGGCGCCGAACGAGTCGGTGGCGTCGTTCGCCCTGGTGTCGACAGTGATGCCGTATGCATCCGCCCGGAGCGCCCGCACGTACAAGCTGGCCTTCCTCATCGGGGTGGCCATCCCGATCCTGGCGGTGCTGTTCGGGCAGCCCTCCTTCGCACTGGTCACGGCCGCCTTCGTCGTGCCCGTCGTCTTCATCGTCTACCTGTACGACGTCAACCTCTGGGAGGACCAGCCGGTGGCCGTCGTGCTCGCCACGATCGTGCTCAGCGCGGTCCTCGCGGTGGCATCGACCCTGCTCCTGCGAGGCTGGCTGTCAGGTCAGCCCGGCAGCCTGATCGAGACGACCTCGGGGGCCTTCAACCTCTGGGCCTTCCTCATCCCCTGCGTGATCGGCCCGATCGTCGGCGTGGTCCTCATGCTCATCGGGCCCGTGGTGCTCGCATCGCGCCCGGCATTCGACGACCTCATGGACGGCCTGACCTTCGGCGTCGTGGCAGGCGTGACCTACGCCGCCGCCGAGACCCTCACGACCAACTGGTCCGTCATCTCCAGTCCGGTCGACGGGACGGATGCCCTCGCGACCTGGCTGCCGGTGATCATCAACGCGGCATTCCTCAAGCCGATCGTCTTCGGCTGCGCGATCGGCATCGCGGCAGCCGAGTTCTCCGGGCTGGGTGAGGGTTACGACGGCTTCAGCGGTCGCTTCGTCGGTCGGGTCGTCGAGGCGATGGCCCTGCTGGTGCTCTTCCAGGGTGGCCTGTACTTCACCGGACTCCTCGGTGGCACCACCGGACTCGTCCTCGGACTGGCCTGGGCCCTCATCCTCGCGGGCGTCGCGATCCTGCGCCTGCGCACGGTGCTCCAGCGAGCCCTGCTGGAGGGGGCGCTGGAGGCGGCCGCGCGCGCGGACTCCTCGAAGTGGAGTTCGGGTGAGGACGACTTCTGCGCCGAGTGCGAGATGCCGCTCCTCGTCGACGCCCTGTTCTGCGTCTCATGCGGCGCCTCGGTGCGCGCCCGCTCCAAGGACCTCCGCCGAGGCCATGCCGTGCCGTCGGGTCCCATCACGACGGACGGAGGCGCCGCATGACCACCGCCGATGGGCCAGCGCTGCCCCAGACCCCTCCACCCTCGGGTGGACGCATGTCACCGGTCGTCCTCATCGTGATCGTCGCCGTGGGCGTCCTCGTGCTCGGCGGCGTGGTGTTCTTCATCGGCCGCGCGACCGCGGGCGGCGGAGCGGACACGACGCTGGCGGAGCAGCAGGTGGCCGAGGAGTCCACCGAGGTGATCACGCCGATCCCGGACGGCGACGAGCCACTCGTCGAGCCGATCCCCGACGTGCCGACACTCGAGCCCATCCCCGAGGCACCGGTCGAGGAGCCGATGCCCGACGAGACGCTGCCCGCCGAGGCGCTGCCCGCCGAGGCGGTGGAGGAGGCGATCACGGAGGAGCAGGCCGGCGACGCGTCCACCGTGTCACTCGCCAACGGGATCAGTGCCGTCGTCCCGGCGGGCTGGGAGGCGCAGACCCTCGACGAGGCGACCGTGGTCATCGGAACGGACGGCGGTGGCGCCATGCTCGGCATCTACACCGCTCCGCCGGGGGCCACCGGCTCCGAGCTGATCTCCTTCTACGTGCAGGAGACCCTCTCGACCGAGATGACCGACCTGGAGGTGACGCAGCCGGAGCCGCTCGCACTCGACGTTCCGTCTGTGACCTCAGCGGCCACGAACGGCTACCAGGGCACCTACGTCAGCCAGCAGGGATCGTTCCCGCTGGAAGGCATGCTCTGGGCCTTCATCCGCGCTGATGGCACGGCACTCGTGATCGACGGGTACTGGGCACCGGGTGTCGACATCACCGATCAGCTGGCCGACATCGCGGTGTCAGCCCTCAACACCCTGTGACCTGACACCCGGACCCTGCTCGACGGGCCGCCCCCGGTGCCGCAGCCAGGGGGACGCAGCCGCCGTGGCCACACTGATGATCAGCGCAGTGCCGAGGGTGAGCAGGGCCTGCGCGCTCGCAGCCGACAGGGTCGAGGACGTGCCGACGTCCTTGCCGATGACCGCCCACGCGACCACGGTGATCGCGAAGAGGAAGCTCCCCAGCAGGGTGAGCACACGCCGATCACGCGGGAAGCCCGCAGCGTCCTGGTGAGTATCTCCACCGTCTGTCAGGAAGCCCCAGACGAGGCCGACGACGAGCAGCGCGACCGCGGATGCGCCGATGAGGAAGCCCAGCGGCAGGGCGAAGAAGTCCGCCTGCCTGATCAGCGCCGAAAGCAGGACGAGCACCAGGAGGAACGACCTGCGATCACCATCCCACGACCGTCGAGCCGTCCAGACGACTGCCATGACCGTTGCGGCGACCATGCCCACGTTCCCGATCGAGGTTGGTGTCCACATCCAGTCAGCCATGAGCAGCGGGATCCAGAAGACCGTCGCCAGCACGACAGCGTCCACCGCCGCAGTGGCACCGAGCAGAGCAGAGCCGCGCTTGACGAGCACAGCCGCTCCGACGACGAGACCGACGACGACGGCCAGCCGTGTGATGGTGATGAAGGCATCGGTGCCGACGACGTCGAGCAGAACGATCGCCGGTTCCATGACCTGCGCTGGCAGCAGCGTGCCGAGCGAGGCGACCAGCGCTCCGAGGAACGCAGCAATGAACGCCGACGCCGTGATCCCGTAGGCGACGGGCAGTGCGACGGCCACACAGGCCGTGGACACGCCGACCGGCGACGAATCCACCGTCGATGAGGCACGTCGTCCGACACCGCGGTGCGCGAGGCGCCACCCCGCACCGCACAGGAGCAGGAGGACGACAGCTCCGAGACCCTGACGCAGCAGCACCCCGAGTGCCTCGGGGTCGCTGAAGCACTCGCGTATGACGGACTGCCATGACCATCCCAGAAGCACGATGACGACGACGGCCACGACCCATCCCGCCGCGCGCCGCCCGATGTCGGCGCCGCTCCAGGACACGAGCGACACCCCGAAGGCCGTTGCGTTGACACCGGACAGGAAGGCCAGGGGAAGGGCGAGTGAGGCGACCTGCGTGAGGATGAAGGCAACGGTGATGAGCTCACCCGACTCCGTGCCGATGAGGTTCTGCAGTACGAGGGATCGATAGGACGCGAGCAGGAGCCCCGACGACAGCAGGACGAGGATCAGCGCATCCCAGGTCGGGTTCGTTCGCCCCGTCCAGATCACCACGGAGTACAGCAGGATCAGGGCGGCCAGCACGGCGCTCACGATGCCCAGTGGCCGACTGGATCCCAGGCCGATGGCGATGCCCGCAACGGAGATGAGGGCACCCCACACGATGATGAGGTACAGGATCCGCCGCCACCACGGCGAACGCTGGGACCCGGCCAGCAGCAGCCCGAAGGCCACTCCCAGCAGGCACAGCACCCCGGGGACCAGGAGCCCGGGAACGGCGACAACGCCGGTCTGGCTGACGGACGTCTTGAGCGACGACACCGATCGCAGCGGATTGGCGAACAGGATCGACGTCACCGTGAGCCCGTAGAGGACCGCTACGCCCACCGCAATGCCGGCGACACCGCGCGAGTGGGCCGAGAGGTCCAGCGTGCCGAATCGGACAGGTCGGTACAGCACGATGCGCCACAGGCCGGACAGGAATCCACGAACTTCGCCGACCTGGGGGGTCAGCTCACTCATCCGGCACCCCCAGGTAGGTGATCGCGCCGACCTGGCTGACAGCCACCCACTCGGCACCGAGGCGGGTGAGGAACACCTGAGTCGGTGCCGAGCCGTCAGGCTCGACCAGGTCGGCCACGGTCGAGGCCTGCCCTTGCGGAGTGACGCGCAGGACGCGATCGGCGGCTGCGACGAGCCCGATCTGGTTCACCCGGGCCCGCGGGAGCTCGGCGCGCGTCCACAGCACGGTTCCGTCCTCCACCGAGACTCCCCGGAGTCCGCCTTCGGTGGGCAGCGCGATCACGTCGTCCCAGAGCGCCCCCGGTGACACGATGCCGCTGTCAGGGAAGGACACGGTCCAGTGCTCGAGCCCGTCCGGTCCGAGCAGGGTGATGTCGCCATTGGTCTGACCCACGAGCACGGAGCCGTCGGGCAGAGCTGACAGGGCGTCCACTGATTCCGATGAGTGCGACCACTGCTCGGTACCCGTGTCGTCGACCGCGACGACCGCACCCGACGTATCAGCCGCAACGACCACGTCACCTGCCCGCACCGGGCTCGCGGTGACGACATCGGACAGGCGGACCGTCCACGCCGGTTCGCCCGTCACCGCAGAGAAGCCGCGAAGGGAACCATCGACGAGGGCGACTGCCACCACAGAACCGACGGGGACGGGAGCGCCCGCAGCGATGTCAGGGAGGGTCGTGGTCCAGCGCATGCGCCCCGCGTGATCGAAGGACTGCAGGTGGCGAAGCGACGTCGCGACGAAGATGCGTTCATCGCTGGTTGCTGCACCGAGAACGGTGCCTCCAGGATGCTGCAGCCAGGTGAGCGTGCTGCTGTCGACGGCGGCGTCCTCGGGGGTCGGCCCCACCGTGATCGCCGCAAGGTCCTGGAAGGAACCGTTGACGACCACCATGCCACCCGGCACAGTCATCGGTGGCCGGGCGACGGACATCACGGGGATCGGGGAGGACAGGCGCGCGCCTGCGTCGCGCCTCTGCGGAGGCCGAGGAGCAGCGAGCGGCGGCCACGAGACCTCGTCGACGTCGGCAAGCCGTGTGACCACTCCTTCGTCGAGGTCGCGCGACCAGACAGCACCGAGTCCCGGGCACCATGTCGTGCTGCGATCAGTGGTGTATCCGGCCGCCCCCGGAATCTGCTGCTCGAGGAGTGTGCGCAGCTCCAGGCAGCCCCCGAGCCCACCGGTGCTCGCAGCATCCGGCTCCGTCGCGGGGCCCACCACCGTGCCGGTGAACGCATAGGGGGCAACATCGAGGGTGAGCCCTTGGCTCGTCCACGTCCGCCCGACGGACAGGTCGGACGGAAGCTGCAGCAGCACCGGGTCGTACCACAGCGTGTTGCCGTCGGGTGACACTCCGAGGATGTCCGAATAGCCATCAGCGGCGATGACCCCCACCGAGATGTAGGGAGTGAGGGATCCATCAGCGGCGACAGACGTCTGAGTGCTGCGCACAACCCGAGCACCCATCGGGTCGAGGCCGAGCGTCTCGAGCGCATCGAGGACCTTCGCACCGGCGACAGGTCCCGGGAGTGACAGTGCCAGTGACGCGCCCGGTCCGGTGACCGTCGTGATCGTGAAGGGCGGTTGCGACGTTGAGGTGGGCTCGTTGACGAAGGTGACGGGAGAATCAGAGCCGACCACGAGCTCCTCCACCGCAGTGACTGCCGACGTCGTGCGGGAGGCAAGCGCGAATGCGACACCCAGCACGGCCACCAGGCCGAGGAAGACCACGAGCATGGCCCACAGCTGCCTGCTGCGCGGGCCAGACGGCAGGTCGCCAGACCGCTCGACTTCGGCCACACCCACTCCCGTCCTCAACCCTGACGAGAATGATCCTCACGGGGTCAAGTCCGCGCACCCGGCAGGTCGTGGCAGGCGGCTCCACCGCGTAGGCTCAGCGCCATGAGAACCCGCGCTCTGATCGTCGCCCTCGCCACCGCCGGCCTGATGGCCGCGACCGCCTCTCCTGCCCTAGCCGCAAACTCAGCCGAGAAGCGAATGATGACGGAGCAGGACGTTCCCGCCTCGTTCGGGACACCCCGGAGCTTCGACTTCGATGCCAAGTCCGTCGACAGGCGGATCGGCATCTGCGACAACGCCTCGGGATCGACCCTGGCAAGCGTCCCTGCCCCGCCGAGGCAGTACCTCGTCGACATCGAGACCACGTACAAGCGCACCTACACCGACGTGATGGAGCGCGTCTACCAGTTCGAGTCGGAGCAGAAGGCCCAGGACGCCTTCGCGAAGCTGTCCGCGCAGACGAGCAACTGCAACGGCACCACCACCATGAAGCAGGGTGGTCCCAACCTGAAGCAGACCGTCACCACGGGCTCCTACCCGGGGGGTCAGTACCAGGACTTCTGGGTGAACGTCTCGAGCATCTGGACGGGAGGCGGCCTGAAGAAGCCCAGCCCCGATGTGGTGCGCGCCATCTACGTGCAGGCCGGTGACGCGATCGTCGAGACCGTCGCCTACATCAACGGCCGTGCTGCGCTGAACAGCACCCAGGGGACCGATCTCGCCGATCTCGCGGAGACTCTCGCCGGACGCTGGGCGACGTCCTGACCACGCACCGTCCTTCGTGCAGCACCACCCTGGCATCGGCGTGACCTCGTGAGCCTGGCTTTCCACGACGCCACCGGGATCGAGGCTGTCAGCGGACCTCCGGGTTCCTACTCGTGGGTCGTGCCCGACGGATGGCAGCAGGGCCGGGGGGCGTGGGGTGGCCTGCCGATCGGGGCCATGGTGCAGGCGGTCATGCGGACGCAGGCTGACCCGTCGCGGTCACTCCGCAGCGTCAGCGCGACGCTGTCCGCACCTGCGCTGCCCGGCGAGCACACCATCCGGGTCGAGCCCATCCGCATCGGATCGGGAGTGTCGACCTGGTCGGCGCGCATCACCGATGCGGCCGGCGGCTACGTGGGTGGAGGGTCCTTCGTCACGGGAGCCCCGCGGGCCGGCGCCGCGGCGCGGGATGAATCCTCGTGGAGCGCGATCACCTCACCCGGCGCACCTGCGTGGCAGACGGTACCCGTGGTCGAGACTCCCCCGCCCTTCCCGCGTTTCACGCAGCACCTGGACTTCCGGGTCGCGTCGGGGATTCCCCTGACAGCAGGGTCGCCTGAGACCACCGGCTGGATCTCCTACCGCACGCCGACGCCCTGGACGGATGCCTCGGTCATCGCCGTCTCCGATGCCTGGTACACCGTCACCATCGTCGCCATGACCGAGCTGCTGCCGGTCTCCACCATCAGCTTCACGGCATCGCTGCTCATCGATCCCGCCACGCTGGATCCTGCGGAGCCGCTGCTGCACCATGGACTCGTCAGCTCCTCCTACCAGGGCTTCGCCAGCGAGCAGCGCCGGCTCTGGACCTCCGACGGAAGACTCGTTGTGGACAGCCTGCAGACCCTCGTCGTCGGCTAGCTGGCCCCCAGTCCCGAAGCAGGGGCGGCGCCTGCAACCCCGTCGCATCGCCATGGACCAGCCTTCCGCCGCAGGGTGGTCCGCGACGCCGCGCCTCCTGTGCGACGTGCGGGTGACGGACGGGTGAACTCTTCGACACCGGATTGAATCAGCGATTTGCCTCAACGACTATTGAGTCAACCGGCATCGACTCGAGGGGCAACCATGACCAGCACGTTCCACCGCGATGACATCCCCGAACTGGACCAGATGACCCTGCGGTCGTCGTCCATGCTCCTGCAACGTGACTTCAGCGGAGTCTTCGCGGCCGAGACCATCGAACGATTCCTGCTGACCTCCTATGAGGAGTTCGCCCCGCGCCTGGCCAACCAGACGTATCTGGCACTGTTCGCCGAGCGTTTCGCCCGGGAGCGGCTGCGGGCGCTCGCTCGCGTCGAGGGACGAAGCGCGGACGAGCGCCCCGTCGTGCTGTTCCTGTGCACCCACAATGCCGGACGCTCCCAGATCGCCCTCGGCTACTTCCGCGCCATGGCTGGTGACGCGGCCATCGGGTGGTCGGGCGGATCCGAGCCCGGCAGCCAGGTCAACACGGCCGCTGTCGCAGCCATGGCCGAGATCGGGATCGACATCTCCGGCGAGTTCCCGAAGCCCTGGACGGACGAGATCGTGCGTGCGGCGGACGTGGTCGTGACCATGGGCTGTGGCGACGCGTGTCCCGTGTTCCCCGGCAAGCGCTACGTGGACTGGGTCCTGGACGACCCCGCAGGCATGTCGGTCGACGATGTGCGGCCCATCCGCGACGAGATCCGCGAGCGGGTGCGCGGCCTGCTCGTCGACCTCGCCGTGCCGATCTCCTAGTACGCGCGTGCTCTGGGACGCGAGGCAGTCTCAGCGATCACGCAGGTCGAGCAGCCGCCGCGCAGCCGCCGTCGGCGTGATGTCACCGCTGCGCAGCAATGCCTCGAGCCGCTCGGCCTCGCCCTGAACATCAGGCTGGGCCCGGAAGTCGTCGACGAGGCGCTCCTCGACGGTCGACCACATCCAGTCGACC
>VFQT010002179.1_pt1 | contig 20852 bp, 17 predicted proteins | sample 3512381 | NCBI WGS metagenome assembly VFQT01 (sample SAMN10412376, study PRJNA504923) | tailings metagenome | isolation source: Relicate 2 Philex TSF3 active mining site | place: Philippines: Tuba, Benguet | collected 2017-08-29
GAGCTGCATGTTGCGGAGCGTGCGGGCCGAGCATTGCACCTCGTAGCCGACGCCATTGACATCGATGATGGCGTGGCTTTCGCCTATCGCATCGACTTTGCCTCTGAGTTTGCCGATCATCGCGGGGGCTCCTTCGACGCGAATTCTAGCGGCCCGACGCGATGGCTGCCGTGATGGCAGCACTCCGCCGATGGCTGGCATGGCAGATTGCGATCGCGAGGGCATCCGCCTCGTCCGCGCTCTCGAAACGTGCCTTGGGCAACAGAAAACCGATCATCGTCTGGATCTGCTTCTTGTCTGCGTGTCCCGCGCCCACCACGGTCTTCTTGATCAGGTTCGGCGCGTATTCCGCCACACGAAGCCCGCGCATGGCGGGGGCGAGCAGTGCCATGCCTCGGGCTTGGCCGAGTTTGAGCGTCGCCTTGGCGTTTTCGTTGACGAACGTTTCCTCCACGGCCGCTTCCGCGGGCTTGTGGCTGGCGATGACGCCCGTCACGCCCTCGAACAGCGCGCGCAACCGGTAGGCGAGATCATCGTCCCCGTCAGAGGTGATGAGGCCGCTCGCCACGTAGCTGAGGCGCACGCCGTCTGAATCGATCACGCCCCAGCCGGTGCGGCGCAGACCCGGGTCGATGCCGATGATGCGAATCGTTTTGCCGATCATGCCGCACGATTAGCATGCGCCGGCACGCCGACGTGTCTTGCAGCGGCCACAGGCGCGGGGCAACCTCGACGACGCGTTCCTCAGGGCATCCAATCTACGAAAGGCGATCGGTCCATGTCGTTTCTGTCGCATCCCATCCTGCTCGCCAGCGGTGTTCTGCTGCTGGTCGTGGGAGGCCTGCTGTTGCGCTGGGCTGGGCGTCACGACCTCAAGGGCATGGCCGTGGACGCCGCCTGGCAGGTTGCACGTAATCGCAGTTTCAACGTGACGACCGACCTCGGCGCGCGCATCGGCGAATTGAGGGCCGACGCCTCGCATGCAGGTCGCGCCAAGCGCGCAGCGGGGATGGCCGTGCGGCACGTCGCGGCACAAGCGGCCAGCATCGCGGGCGTCGCCGCAATGCTCATCGGGGTTGCCCTGATCGCGGTAGCGTTGTTCTGGAAATAGCGTTCAAGCTGCAGTGAGCTTGGCCATCGTCGCCTCGTCCACCTCGAAATTGGCGAACACGGCCTGGACGTCGTCGTCGTCCTCCAGCGCCGCGATCATCTTGAGGATGGCAGCAGCACGCTCCTCGTCGACCTGGGTGGTCATGTTCGGCTTCCAGATCGACTTCACTTGATCGGCTTGCCCGAACTTGGCTTCGAGCGCGTGCGAAACCGATCCCATGTCCTCAAAACCGCACGTCACGAGGTGCCCGCTCTCGTCGCTCGCAGCATCCTCCGCGCCGGCTTCGATGGCGGCCTCCAGCATGGCATCGGCAGTCGCCACATCGGCCTTGTAGGTGATCTCGCCGACGCGCTGGAACAGATGCGAGACGGAACCGGTAGCCCCGAGGTTCCCGGCGTACTTGGTGAAGATCGCGCGAATGGCGCCGCCGGTTCGGTTGCGGTTGTCGGTCAGCGCCTCGACGATGACGGCGATGCCGCCGGGTGCATAGCCCTCGTAGCGGATCGATTCGTAGGTGTCGGCATCGCCGCCCTGCGCCTTCTTGATCGCGCGCTCGATATTGTCCTTGGGCATGTTCTCCGCGCGCGCATTCTGCACGGCGAGACGTAGACGCGGGTTCATGTCGGGATCGGCGACGCCGGTCTTGGCGGCGACGGTGATCTCTCGTGCGAGCTTCGCGAACAGCTTCGACCGGGCCGCGTCCTGCTTGCCCTTGCGGTGCATGATGTTCTTGAATTGCGAATGGCCGGCCATCGGGGGGTCCTCGCCTCGATCTGATGCGCGTGTAGCGGGTGGGGTGCGGGAGCCCGGGCGGGCGCGCACCGTTTCGGCGGCGTTATAGTGGCGTTGCCGCTCGAAATCCACTCTCCGCGCGCGCCGGCGCCCTCAGAGGCGATAGCGGACGAAGCGGCGCTCGCGCGCCTGCGTCGGAGGATTGCCACTCCCCGCCGGTGCTGGGCGTGTCGAGGCGGCGCGCTGGCCATGCCAAACGACGTCGGGCGCTCCGATCATGGTTTCTGAGCGCACCGGGACACCGGTCCCCGTCGTGACGTGCCTGCGAATGAGAACGGCGCCGGCCGCGATGGCGGCGATGATGAGCGGCAGCTCTTCGCAGGGTGGAGCGGGCATGTCCTCGTAGGTTTCGTCCGCGACGGCGAGGTCGAGCCGTTGGCGCTCTGTGTGCAAGATCATCTCGAAGGCGCAGGTTTGCGCCGCATGCGGGGTCACGGCGAGCCGCCAGAAGGTCGGGGTTAGCTCCTCCTCGATCGTGGCCACGTCACGGTTCGCGGCGATCCAATCCGCAATGCGCGCGCGCGCGGCTTCGAAGCGCTGGCGGAAGACGTCTGTTGCGATCACGGACGCCGGCTCTCCTCTGGTGGACCCGTGTCGGACTGTCGCCTGCCGAATGTCGCGCATCCGCCGTTTGGTTCCCGGTTACGGCAGGGCGCGCCACGAAACGTCAGCCGAAGAACCGGGACACTAGTATCCCTTGGTGCGGTCGACGACATTCTTGAGCGTTTTCCCTGCCTCGAAGGCGAGAATTTGGGTTGCGACGTCATCCGCGATGGCACTGGGGCTGGAGTCGGCGGCGTTGTGAGGGGTCACCGTGACGAGGGGATGCGCCCATAACGGGCTCTCGGTCGGCAGCGGCTCCGTCTCGAAGACATCCAGCGTAGCGCCGCCGAGCGTGCCGTCGTCGAGAGCCGAGAGAATGTCGGCTTCGACCTGCAATCCGCCGCGTCCCGCGTTGATGATGAATGGCTTGCCCAGCACGCCGTCGCGGGCGAGGCTCTTGAAGAGCGACATGCGCAGGATGCCGCGCGTTTCTGGTGTCAGCGGGACGAGCGCCACGAGAATGTCGGTCCGGGCGAGAAATGGCGCCAGACCATCCGCGCCGTGGAAGCAGGTCACGCCCGGCATGGACTTCGGCGACCGGCTCCAACCCGCCACCTGGAAACCGATGCGCTGCAAGACTTCGGCGCTGTCGCGCCCCAGCTCGCCGAGCCCCAGGATGCCGACGCGCACGTCACCCGCGGCCGGCTGTTCCGGCGCGTCCCAGATGCGTTTTGCCTGCTGCGCGACGAAGCGCCGATGTTGGCGGTGATAGAGCAGCACGTGCATCACCACGTATTCGGTCATGCGCTTGGTGAGGTCGGCGTTGACGACGCGAACGAGGGGGACGTTCGGCAGCGTCTCGTCCTTCAGCAGGGCATCTACGCCCGCGCCCAGATTGAAAATCACCTCCAGGTTGGGAAGCGAAGCGAGCAAACCAGGGCGTGGCTTCCAGACGGCGGCGTAGCGCACCTGAGCGGGTGTCGCCAAGGCTTCGTCGGGCAGAAGAATGGGATGACGCGGCAAGCGGCTGGCGAACCGATCGCGCCAGGGCGCAATACCCCAATTATCGCCCGAGCCGTTGATTTCCAGAAGTAGTGACATGACGCGCCGTGCTCCCGCTTGGTCAATTGGCCGTCAGCACGCGATCGTGGACCTCGAGATCGAGGGCCGCCGCCAGCAGTGCCTTCGTGTAGTCCTCGCGCGGGTGTTCGAAGATCCGGGCTGTCGGCCCTTCCTCGACCACCCGTCCCGCGCGCATCACCATGACGTAGCTGCTGAGCGCACGCACCACGCGCAGATCGTGGCTGATGAAGAGGAAGGCGAGGTCGCGCTTCTTCTGCAGGTCGCGCAGCAGATCGACGATCTGGGCTTGCACGCTCATATCGAGCGCGCTCGTGGGCTCGTCCAGCATGACGAGCTTGGGTTCGAGCACCATCGCACGCGCAATGGCGATGCGCTGCCGCTGGCCGCCCGAGAACTCGTGCGGGTAGCGATCCTGCGAGGCGGGATCGAGGCCCACCTCCGCCAGCGCCCGGCTGACGCGGCCGCGGCGTTCCTCGAAGCCCATGTCCGGGCTCTGGATGAGCAGTCCTTCCTCGATGATCTGACTGACGGAAAGGCGTGGCGAAAGCGAGCCGTAGGGATCCTGGAAGACGATCTGCATCTCGCGGCGCAAAGGGCGCATGTCCTTCGACATCAGGCGCTCGATGTTGCGGCCCATGTAGATGATCGGGCCCTGCGAGGAAATCAGGCGGAGAATGGCGAGGCCCAGCGTCGTTTTGCCCGAGCCGGACTCACCCACGATGCCCAGCGTCTCTCCCGCGCGGACCGAGAGCGACACGCCGTCGACAGCGCGCACGTGGTCGACGGTCCGCTGCAGGAGACCGCGCTTGATCGGAAACCAGACCTTGAGATCGCGCGTCTCCACGACGACGGGGGCCGCGGGTTGGGGGGGCGGCGGCTCGCCCTTCGGCTCGGCGGCGAGGAGATGCTGCGTGTAGGGATGGCGCGGTGCATCGAAGATCTGGGCGACGGGGCCTTCCTCGACGATTTCGCCATGCTGCATCACATAGACCCGGTCCGCCATCTTGCGGACGATGCCGAGGTCGTGGGTGATCAACAGCATCGCCATGCCCAGATCCCGTTGGACATCCTTGAGAAGGGCGAGAATCTGCGCCTGGATCGTCACGTCGAGGGCGGTGGTGGGCTCGTCGGCTATCAGCAGATCCGGTGTGTTGGCGAGCGCCATGGCGATCATGACGCGTTGGCGTTGTCCCCCCGAAAGCTGATGCGGATAGGCATCGAGGCGCGTGACCGCGTCTCGGATGCCGACGCTTTCGAGCAGCGACAGCACCTGTGCGCGTCGCGCGGCTTCGGCGGCGTAGAGGCGGTCGTGCAGCGCGCGGGCCTTCGGGGCGACGGCCCGCTGCAGCGCGCGAAACCCGGCAGCCGACGTACCGGCCAGCCTCTGCACGAGCGATCCGCGTCCCGCATGCGCGGCCGTCGCACTGTGACGCACAACGCCGTTCGTCGGGCCGCCGGCAAGCCAGTCGAGCAACTTGGCCCCCATCGGGGTCCGCATGCGCGCGCCGCTGTGTTCCTTGATGATCTCGCCGATCTGCTTTTCGATGGTGTGCAGCGGATTGAGCGAGGTCATCGGCTCCTGAAAGATCATGGAGATCCGCGCGCCGCGGACTTCGCGCATCTTGGGCTCGGGCAGATGCAGAAGGTCGCGGCCCTCGAAGAAGACCTCGCCGGAGGGGTGGCTGGCAGCCGGGTAGGGCAACAGCCGCATGATCGAAAGTGCAGACACGGATTTTCCGGAGCCGGATTCGCCCACGAGGGCCACCGTCTCGCCCCGGCCTATCGAGAACGATACGCCTTTCACGGCCCGCGTCGCGGTATCGCCGGCCCGGAATTCCACCGCGAGGTCACGGACCTTGATCAGTGTCTCCCTGTCGCCGGTCGTCATTTGAACGTCTTCCTCGGGTCGAACGCGTCGCGTACCGCCTCGCCGATGAAGATCAGCAGAGACAGAATGATGGCCAGCGAGAAGAAGGCCGTGAGCCCGAGCCATGGCGCCTGCAGGTTCGATTTACCCTGCAACAACAACTCGCCGAGCGAGGGGGAGCCCGGTGGCAGGCCGAGGCCGAGGAAGTCGAGGGTCGTCAACGCGGAGATGGCGCCCGACAACTTGAACGGCAGGAAGGTCAACGTCGCCACCATCGCGTTCGGCAGCAGATGCTTGAACATGATCTTGGCGTTCGACAGTCCCAGCGCGCGCGCCGCGCGCACATACTCGAAATTGCGGGCGCGCAGGAATTCGGCGCGCACGAGCCCGACGAGCGCCACCCAGTTGAACAGCAGCAGGATACCGAGCAGCGTCCAGAAACCCGGGACCAGCATAGCTGAGATGATGAGCAGCACGTACAGGGACGGGATCGACGACCAGATTTCCAGCACGCGCTGGAAGATGAGATCGACGCGGCCGCCGAAGTAGCCTTGCACGGCGCCGGCAGTGATGCCGATGATCGACGAAAGGAGCGTCAGGATGAGCCCGAACAGGATGGAGATGCGATACCCGTAGATGACGCGAGCCAGCACGTCGCGTCCCTGGTCGTCGGTGCCGAGCCAGTTACGGTTGCCGAGCGTTTGGAAACGGGCGAGTTGATCGGGCGGCGCGTCGCACAGCGCGGCATCGGTGGCCCATTGTGGAGGTGCGGGAAACCCCAGGCAACGCCCCTCCGGCCCTTTGATGCGGGGATAGTCCTTGTTGATCGAAGCGTAGGAGTGGCGGATCGGCGGCCAGAGAGCCCAGCCGTTCTTCTCGAGCTCCTCCAGAATGAAGGGGTCCTTGTAGTCCGTCACGGCGAGGAAGCCGCCGAATTTCGATTCCGGGTAGTCGACGAGTACGGGAACGAGCAGTTCGCCTTTGTAACTCGCGATGATCGGACGGTCGTTGGCGACGACTTCGGCCACGAGCGAGAGGCCGAACAGGCCAAGGAAGATCCACAGGCTCCAGAAGCCGCGGCGGTTCGCTTTGAAACTCTGCCAGCGGCGCTTGTTGATCGGCGAATGGATGGTGTGGCGCAGCCGGGCAAGGGCGCGGGCCGACCTGTCAACGGCCGGCGGGAAGGTTTTCGCGTCCATCCCTCACACCTCCCGCGTCTCGAAGTCGATCCTGGGATCGACGAGCGTGTAGATGATGTCGGAGACGAGCTGCAGGACCATGCCCATCAGCGCGTAAATGTAGACGGTGGCGAAGACGACGGGATAGTCGCGGTTGATCAGCGATTCGAAGCCGAGCAGGCCCAGGCCGTCGAGGGAGAAGATCGTCTCGATGAGGAGGCTGCCCGTGAAGAAGGCGTGCACGAAAGCGCTGGGCATCCCGGAGATGACGATCAGCATGGCGTTGCGGAAGACGTGGCCGTAGAGCACGCGGTTCTCGCTCAGGCCTTTCGCGCGTGCCGTGGTCACGTATTGCTTGCGGATCTCGTCGAGGAACGAGTTCTTGGTCAGGAACGTCAACGTCGTGAATGCGCCGACGGCCATGGCGATCAGCGGCAAGGCGAGGTGCCAGAAGTAGTCCACGACGCAGGCCGGGCGGATCCCGCACGCCAACGCGCCCGTGAACATCCCGTATGGCTTCAGGAACAGCGCCCACTCGTCGGAGTGGAGCCCTCGGCGCGGGAACCATTGGAAGAACGAAGCGCCCGCGAAGAGCACGATCAGAAGCACAGCGAAAAGGAACCCGGGAACCGCATAGCCCAGAACGAGGGCGCCGGAACTCCAGGTATCGAACGGCTCGCCATCGCGCACGGCCTTGCGGATGCCGAGCGGGATGGCGATGGCATAGCTCGCCAGCAGCATCCACAGTCCCAGCGAGATCGAGACGGGCAGCTTCTCCTTGATGAGCTGGATCACGGTCACGTCGCGGAAATAGCTCTTGCCGAAATCGAAGCGTGCGAAGTCCGTCAACAACTTCCAGTAGCGTTCGTACCAGGGCTTGTCGAAGCCGAACTGCTTCTCGAGTTGCTCGATGAAGCGTTGATCGAGGCCTTGAGCGCCCCGATACTTCGAGCCGACGCTGTCGGCGCCCTGACCGGGCTGCGTGCTGCGCTGGGCGCCGCCGAGACCGTCACCCTGGCCCCCGCCGATGCGCGAGGTCGCGGAGACGTCCGTTCCGGTGAGCTGGGCGATGATGCGTTCGACCGGACCGCCCGGCGCGAACTGCGCCAGCGCAAATGTGATCGTGAGCACGCCGATCAATGTCGGAATGATCAGCAGAATGCGCTTGATCAGGTAGGCAATCATCGGCTGCTGTGCGCCTTCGACGGACGGGTTGCTCTGCGGCCGGCATGGTCGCGCCGGCCCGGCTCGGGCTCGCGAATCCTCGCTCCCCTACTTTGCCTGTAGTTTGGCAGCTTTTGCAGCGTCGTACCACCACGTGTCGATGACGCCACGATCGTACTTGGGCTTGACGGCCGGACGGTCGAGGCGATCCCAGTACGCGATGTTGTGGGCAGCCTTGAACCAATGCGGCACCCAGTAGTGGCTGGCGCGCAGGATGCGGTCCATCGCCCGTGTCGCCACGACGAGCTCCTCGCGGGACTTGGCGGCCACGATCTTCTCGATGAGGGCGTCGATGACCGGGCTCGAGATGCCCGCGAGATTGCGGCTTCCCTCGCTCTTGGCGGCCTCGCTCGACCAATAGCTGCGAAGCTCCGTACCGGGCGTCAGGCTCATGACGAAGCGGGAGGTGACGATGTCGAAATCGTAGGACTTCACCCGGCGCTCGTACTGTGCCGAATCCACCCGGCGGATCGAGGCGTTGATCCCGATGGCCTTCAGGTTCTGGATGTAGGGCGTCAGGATCCGCTCGAATGTGGGCTCGTTGATCAGGAATTCCAGATCGAGTGTCTCGCCCTTGGCGTTGCGCACGAGCGTCTCGCCACCGCGCGCCGCGATTGTCCAGCCGGCATCGAAAAGCAACTTTTGTGCTTCGCGCAGCCGCCGCCGGTCGCTGCCCGACCCGTCCGTCACTGGTGGCCGGTAGACTTCGCCGAAGACGTCCGGCGGGAGTTGGGCTCGGTAGGGCTCCAGTACGGCGAGTTCCTCCGGCGACGGCTTGCCTGTCGCCTTCATGTCGGAGTTCTCGAAATAGCTCTCCGTGCGCGTATAGAGGTCGTAGAACAGGTTGCGGTTCATCCACTGGTAGTCGAAGGCATAGTCGAGCGCCTTGCGCACGCGCACGTCGGAGAACTTCTCCTTGCGCGTGTTGATGAAGAAGCCTTGTGCGCCGGACGGGCTGTTGTCGGGCAGGGTCAGCCGCTTGAGGCGTCCGTCCTTGACGGCGGGTATGTCGTAGGCCGTCACCCAGTCTTTCGCTGTGAACTCTTCGCGCAGATCCATGTTGCCGGCCTTGATGTCCTCGAGTTCTGCGGCGCGATCGCGGAAGGAGAGGAAACGGATCTCGTCGAAATTCCACCGGCCGCGGTTCACGGGCAGGTCCTTCGCCCAGTAGTCGTCGCGGCGCTTGTAGGTCACGAAATTGCCCTGCTTGAAGTCGGTGATGCGATAAGGCCCCGAGCCGAGCGGCGGCTTCAGCGTCGTCTCGTCGAACGGTTGCGTCGCATAATAGGCTTTCGACAGAACGGGCAGTCCGGCGACCGTCAGCGGCAGGTCGCGCACCTGTGTACCCTGGAACGAGAATTTCACGACGTGCGGGCCCAGCGCTTCCGCCTTCGTGACGTCGCGCATCAGGATGCGATAGCTGGGGTGTCCCTTCTCCTTCAGCGCGGTGAACGTGAAGACGACATCGTCCGCCGTGACCGGCGACCCGTCCGCGAACTTCGCCTCCGGCCGCAGCTTGAAGACGACGCTCAGCTTGTCGGCCGCGACATCGGCACTCTCGGCGACGAGGCCATACATGGAGGAGGGTTCGTCGCCTGCCGATGCCATCAGCGTATCGACGAGCAGGCTGAGGCCCGTCGCGGCATCACCCTTCAGGATGTAGCCGTTGAAGCTGTCGAACGTGCGTGGTCCCACTGTCGTCAGACGTCCGCCCTTTGGCGCATCGGGATTGACGTAAGCGAAATGCTTGAAGTCCGCGGGATACTTGAGGTCGCCGAAGATCGACAGGCCGTGGCGGGGGTCGGCGGCGGCGGACGACGCGAGAGCGCCGGCGAATACCAGGCTCGCGGCGAAGGCATTGCGGAAACGTGTCATCGTGCCTCGTTCCATATTCGGTTTCGTCTTCTGTCGTACCACGCTCATCGCCGCTCGGCCGGCAAGCCATCGGCCGCTTGCGGATCATACCACCACGTTCGTACGGCGGCACTCTGGACGGATGCGTGACCGGGCGCTTTGGCCGGCCGCGCGAACTTGTTCCAGTAGGCGCACCGCTCGGCGGGCGCATAGAACTGTGGCACGAGATAATGGCCCCAAAGCAGCGCCCGATCGAGCGCACGGGCGGCGGCGACCAGTTCCACACGGTCCGGCGCGTAGACGATCTTTTCGATCAGAGCGTCGATGGCGGGGTTCTTGATGCCCATGATGTTGCGCGCTCCTTCCCGCTCGGCGGCTGTCGACCCCCAGTACTCCCGCTGTTCGTTGCCCGGCGAGAGCGACTGACGAAAGCCCGCCACCACGATGTCGAAGTCGAAGCGGTCGAGCCGGCGGCGATATTGGGCGCTGTCGACGGTGCGGATCGTGATCCGCATGCCCAGCCGCTCGAGCTCGGTCTTGTAGGCAAGAACCAGGCGCTCGAAATCCGGTTGCACGAGCAGGAACTCGGCTTCGAGTTTGTCGCCGTCCGCACTGGTGAGCACGCCGTCGCGCATCGTCCAGCCCGCTTCGACCAGCAGCCTCGCGGCCTGGCGCATATGATTGCGGAAATCCCCGGCGTGCACATTGACGGGATTGCGCCATTCGCGGTCGAACAGCGCCGGGGGCAGGTCGGCGCGCAGCGCGTCCAGCATCTCAAGCTCACGCCCTTGCGGCAAGCCCGTCGCCTTCATCTGCGAATTCTCGAAATAGCTCCCGACCCGGGTGTACTGGTCGTAGAACATGTTCTTGTTGAACCACTCGAAATTGAAGGCGAGATTGAAGGCTTGGCGGACGCGCGGATCGGCGAACTGGCGACGGCGCAGATTGAAGACGAAACCTTGCATCGTCGCGATGTCCTTCGACGGGATCAACTCGCGTTTGATGTGGCCGGCACGGACCGGGTCGATGTCGTACCCGGTGGCCCAGCCCTTGGCGCTGTTCTCCGGCCAGAAGTCGATCTCGCCGGACTTGAAGCCTTCGAAGGCCGGTGTGCGATCGCGATAATAGACGTATGCGATCGTGTCGAAATTCCATTGCCCCCGGCTGACGGGCAGATCCTTGGCCCACCAGTCCGCGACACGGCGGTAGGTTATGCTGCGGCCGGGATCGACGTCGGCGATGCGGTAGGGGCCCGAACCCAGCGGGACATCCATCGTCGCCAGTGCCGGATCTCGAGGGATTCCGTCTGGTCCTTTGGCTTGCCAGTAGTGGCGGGGCAGCACAGGCAGGCTGCCGATGATGTGCGGCAGCTCGCGGTTGCCCTTGGCCGCGAACCGGAAGGTGACCTCGTTCGCACCGGTTTTCTCGGCCGTAACGACGTCCTGGAAATAGAGCGCATAGCGGGGGCTCGCGGCCTTCACGGCTTGGAGCGAGAACACCACGTCCTCGGGCGTGACGGGCTTGCCATCGTGGAATCGTGCGGCTGGTCGCAGCCCGAATGTGGCGCTCGAATAGTCTTGCGGATGCGACACCCATTCCGCGACGAGCCCGTACTCGGCGGAGGGCTCGGCGAGCGATGAGGCCATCAGCGTATCGTAGACGAGCAGCAGGCCGGATGCGGGGCTGCCCTTGATCGTGAAGGGATTGAGCGTGTCGAACGAGCCTGTCGCCCGCAGGCGCATGCGTCCGCCTTTGGGGGCGTTGGGGTTCACCCAGTCGAAATGCCGGAAGTCGGGACCATGTGCCGGCGGATCCACGAGCGAGAGGGCGTGGTGGCGTTGGCCGGCACCTCCCGCGTGCGCAACCCGTGTGAACGCAGAAAGCGCGGCGATGCAGGCAAGCGCGGCTGCAATCCGGTGCGGCCAGCCCTGTCTCATTTTGTGTCCCCTCTGTTGGGCCTGGGGCGCGCCGAGGGTTGGCCGGCCTGCCACCATGTCGTGACGATGCCAGGGTCTTGCGATGGATGTTTGGCGGGGCGCCCCAGGTGATCCCAGTGGGCGATCCAGGACGTCGGATTGTACCATTGGGGTACGATGTAATGTTCCCATAGGATGACCCGGTCGATGGCGCGGGCGGCGGCGACGAGTTCCGTCCTGTCGCGGGCATAAATGGCAGCCTCGATGAGGGCATCGACGGCGGGGCTTTTGATCCCGATCCGGTTGCGGCTCGCCTCTTTGCCGGCGGCGTCGGATCCCCACATTTCCCGCAATTCGTTCCCGGGTGCATGACCGAGTTGGTACACATCCGTGATCATATCGAAATCGAAGATCTTCAGGCGGGCCTCGTACTGAGAGGGATCGACGATGCGCATGTCGAGGCGGATCCCGATCCGCGCGAGGCTTTGCTTGTACGGCAGCACGATGCGATCGAACCCCGTGTCGTAGTTGAGGTATTCGACGACCAGTGTTTCACCGGTGGCCTCGTGCTTGCGGATCCCGCCCTGAAGCTTCCAGCCGGCGGCATCGAGCAGGCGGGATGCCTCGCGCAGATTGGCCCGGATCTGGTCGGCGCCTTCGTTGACGGGACTGCGATAGGGCGTCGTGAACACTTCGGGCGGCAATGTCGCGCGGTGCTGCTCGAGCAGCGCGAGTTCGCGACCTTGCGGAACGCCGCGATGGGCGAGTTCGGAGTTCTCGAAGAGGCTGTTGATGCGCCTGTAGAGCCCATAGAAGAGGCTCTTGTTGGCACTCTCGAAGTCATATGCCAGCGCGAAGGCGCGCCGGACCCGGGGATCGGCGAAGCGCTTGCGGCGCGTATTGAGGACGAAGCCCTGCAGGGGCGCCACGACCCCTTTGCTCAGGACGATTCTGCGCAGATGGCCATCCCGCACGACGGGAATGTCATATCCCGTCGCCCAGCGCTTCGAGCTGAACTCTTCGGTCACGTCGATCTCGCCGGACTTCAGCGCTTCGAATTCCGGAACGTCGTCACGAAAGAGCGTGTAGTGTATCGTGTCGAAATTGTACTGCCCGGCGTTGACCGGAAGATCCTTCCCCCACCAGTCGGGCACGCGCTCGTAAGTGATGCTGCGCCCGGGGTCGAGGGTCTTGATGCGATAGGGGCCCGCGCTCAGGGGCGGGGTGAGGGTGGTCGACGCGAGATCGCGCCCCTCGGCCTGCCAGTAATGCCGGGGAAGCACCGACAGGAGCGACACGCTGTAGGGCAGGTCGCGGTTGCCAGCCTTCTCGAACGTGAACGTCACTTGGCGCGGGCCGCTCTTCTCGGCGCGAGCGACGTTGCGATAGTAGATCGCGATGGAGGGGCTGGCACGCATCTGTTCGGTGAACGAGAAGATCACGTCCTCCGGTGTGATGGGAGTGCCGTCGTTGAAGCGGGAGCCCGCGCGCAGGCCGAACGTCACGCCGCTGAAATCCGGTGCCACCTCGGCCCATTCGGCAACGTAGGCGTAGGACGTTGCGGGCTCGTCGAGGCTCGGCGCGAACAGCGTGGCATCGAGTAACGTCAGGCCCGGTGCGGATACGCCTTTGATCGTGAACGCATTGAGGTTGTCGTAACTGCCGGTGGCCGAGAGATGCAACGTGCCGCCTTTCGGGGCATCGGCGTTCACCCAATCGAAACTCTTGAAGTCCGGTCCGAACCTGGGATTTCCGAGCTTCGCCAGCGCGTGTTGCCGCAGGCCGGTCTGAGCGTGTGTCCCCCGCGGCACCTGGACGAGAGCGAACAGAACGATGGCCGCGAGCGATAGGAGGCGTTGAAGCATCGTCTGCCCTGGACTTCGACCTGACGGCCCGCCTAGGAGCCGGAACCCCTCGGACAATGGAAAGGCCGAGACGTCATGCCAAGTTAATTCTTGTTCAGGCTTCAGATGCGACAAAGCCCGCCAAGAGGCGGGCTCTGCATAAAAAAACGTCGAACGATTGTCCGTTACTGGGGCAACGGCGCAGGGGCATCGCCCAGGGTGCGCAGATAAGCCAGCATGTCCGCGAGGTCAGTGTTGTCCTTAATGCCGTTGTAGGACATGCGGTTGCCAGGCATGAAGCCTTTCGGATCATGGAGCCAAGCCGCCAAGCTTTCATAGTCCCACTTGCCGCCCTTGCCGGCCAGCGCCGGCGAGTAGTTGTTGAAGCCGGCGGCCTTGCCGATATCGCGGCCTACGATGCCGTAAAGGTTGGGGCCGAGCTTGTTGGGTCCGCCCTTCTCGACCGTGTGGCACTGGGTGCAGGCCTTGAAGCCGTCCTTGCCGGCGTCGGCGTTGGCCTTCGCCACCATCGCGACCACGGCCTTGGGATCGAACTTCGCCTCGGCGGGCGTAGCAGCTCCGGGGGTCGCTCCGCCCTTCGGCGCCGGCAGCGTATAGCCAGCCTTCGTATGACCGTCGTGGGCGCCGCCGAAGGCCGTTCCCAACTCCTTCATGCCGAATATGGCGAGGAAGGCCGAAAGCACCCAACCTGCGATCTTGTTGAACTCGAAGGCGTCCATTGCTGCCGCTATCCCCGTATGCTCGGCGCCGCGACGTTCCGCTTGGCGCAAAACAATGCGCCCGCTGGAATCGGCGGCTTTCGTTGTTCGAAGCGGCGTCACTATAGGTCTTCCCAGCGCTCTTGCAACAGGACTTGCAACCGTTCTACCACTGCCAGCCGAGACGAATTGTCACTCTGTCGCGCGTCGCCGCAGGCTCGGGCCGGGCACCGCCGAGCGTGTATGTGTCACCCCAGAACGTGCCGCCATCCGAGAGGTTTTTGCCGATGCCAACGCGCGTGAGGCCACCCGACCTGACCAACGCCCTGATCGTCATCCCAGCCCGCATGCAAGCCTCGCGGCTGCCCAACAAGCCGATGGCGGATATCGCCGGTGAGCCGATGATCGTGCACGTCTGGCGCAAGGCTATGGCGGCCGAGGTTGGACGGGTCGTCGTGGCGACGGATTCGGAAGATATCGTCCGGGCCGTGCGCAAGGCCGGCGGCGAGGCGATCATGACACGTGCCGATCACGCCTCCGGCTCCGACCGCGTCTTCGAGGCTGTCAGCAAGGTCGATCCCGAGGGCGACCGCGATTTCGTCATCAACCTGCAGGGCGATCTGCCGACGCTGGAGCCGCGGCTGGTCCGGGCCTGTCTGGAGCCGCTCGCAGACCGGCAGGTGCACATCGCGACGATCGCCTGCGAGATCGAGGAGGACGCCGACAAGACCAATCCGAACGTGGTCAAAGTCGTGGGTTCGCCCCTAGCGCCCGGCCGGTTGCGCGCGCTCTACTTCACGCGGGCGACCGCGCCGCACGGCGACGGCCCGCTGTACCATCACATCGGCATCTACGCGTACCGGCGCAATGCGCTCGAGCGGTTCGTGTCGCTGAAGCCCTCACCGCTGGAGAAGCGCGAACGGCTGGAGCAGTTGCGCGCCCTCGAGGACGGCATGCGGATCGATGTCGGTATCGTTGACACGGTTCCGCTCGGTGTCGATACTCCCGCCGATCTCGAGCGGGCCCGGCGCGAAATCGCAGGCCGCTGACCTCCACATCCAGATACGTGCGATCCATGCAACGCAAATCGAAGAGCGGTGCCGCCGCTGCACCCGCCAAGCGCTCCCGTTCGACCGGTGCCGGCCGCATCGCTTATCAGGGGGAGCCCGGCGCCAATTCGCACATCGCCTGCAGCGAGGTGTATCCCGGGCTCGAGCCCATGCCCTGCGCCACGTTCGAGGATGCGCTGGGAGCGGTGAAATCGGGCGAGGCGCAACTCGCCATGATCCCGATCGAGAACTCGCTGGCCGGCCGCGTGGCGGACATCCATCACATGCTGCCGCAGTCGGGGCTGTACATCGTGGGCGAGCACTTCCTGCCCATCCGCTTCCAACTCATGTCGCTACCGGGCGTCAAGATCGGCCAGATCACCGATGTCTACAGCCACGTCCATGCCCTCGGCCAATGCCGCAAGATCATCCGCAAGCACAAGCTGCGGGCGCACGTTGCCGGCGATACGGCGGGGGCTGCGCGACAGGTGGCGGAGTGGAACGATCCCACGAAGGCCGCGCTCGCACCCCGCATGGCAGCCAAGATCTACGGCCTCGACATCCTCGCCGAAGACGTGGAGGACGACGCGCACAACACCACGCGCTTCGTGATCCTGTCTAAGGAGCCCGACGACGCCGAGCCCGGCAGCGGCCCCGTCATCACGACCTTCATCTTCAATGTCCGCAACGTTCCGGCAGCGCTCTACAAGGCCATGGGGGGCTTCGCGACCAACGGCGTCAACATGACCAAGCTGGAGAGCTATCAGGTCAACGGCGAGTTCGTCGCGACGATGTTCTATGCCGACATCGAGGGCCATCCGACGGACACGCCGGTACGGCTGGCGCTTGAGGAATTGTCGTTCTTCTCGACGGAGTTGCGCATTCTCGGCACGTACCCGGCGAGCCCTTTCCGCGCGGAAATTCTGCGCAAGGCCCGCGAGCGTCTGGCAGCCGCCTCGATCCGGCGGCGTTGATCGCGAACGGCAGGGGCACGAGGGGCTGACCATGAAGATCCTGAGTACGCTCGGCGTCAAAGGTGTCCTCGACGCCCTCGTGCCGGATTTCCAGCGCCGGACCGGCACGATCCTCGATATCATCTGCAACCCGACCGCGGTGCAGATGCAGGCGATCGAGGCGGGCGCTCGGGCCGACGTCGCACTGCTGACCCAAGCGGGGATCGACACACTCGTTCGGCAGGGTATCCTGAGGGCGGGCTCGGCGGTGCCGCTCGCCCGGTCCAAGGTAGGCTTGGCTGTCCCCGGTGGCGCGCCCCGCCCCACCATCACCACGACTGACGATGTGGTGCGCGCGTTGCGCGCGGCCGAGCGGGTCGTCTATTCGGGTTCGGGGGCGAGCGGGCTCTATTTCGCGCAGCTCTTGAAGCGTCTGGGCATCGACGAAGAGGTGAACGCGCGCGCCGTGATCATCCCCAAGGGATTCACGGCCGAGTTGCTGCGCGACGGGCGGGCGACGCTCGCCGTGCAGCAGGTCAGCGAGTTGATGTCCGTCGCCGGAGTCGACGTGTTGGGGCCATTGCCCGACGAGATCCAGGACGATCTCGTCTTCACCGGCGGCATTTTTGCCGAGGCTGCCGATCCGGAGGCTGCGATGGCCTTTCTGCGGCACATCTCGGGACCGCTGCGCGCGGCTCTCTATCGCGAGATGGGGCTGTTCGACATCTGAGCGCAGCGCCGGGGACGGATCAGCTGCTGCGGCCGTAGTCGCGCCGCGCGCCTTCCGGCGTCGCGTAGCCGTCGATGAGGTCTTCGGCGATGGCTGCCTGCTCGCGCTCGTGGGGAGGGCCGTAACCGCCCGAGCCCGGCGTGATCATGTCCACCACCGAGCCCGGTGGCGCGTCGAAGGCCCCCTTGCTCGGTAGATGCCGCGTTGCACCGTCAGGAGTAGTGAGCGTAACGACTGCCGCAGCGCCCGCCTTGCCGCCGAGAAGTCCGAACGGAGGGGAGGTCATCCGTTCCATGCACAGCGAGCCCGTCGCGTGTGCGCCATCCAGAAGGCGCCAGCGCCGCCGGGCGCCGCAACCGCCGCGATAACGGCCGGCACCACCCGAATCCGGATTGATCTCGTAGTGCTCGACGCGGAGCGGGAAGGCCATCTCCAGCACCTCGACCGGTGTGTTCATGGTATTGGAGATGCCGCTGGCAACCGTATTGATGCCGTCCTTGATCGGGCGCGCACCGAAGCCGCCCTTGATCGTCTCGTAGGAGACGTAGCGGCGGCCGGTGCGCGGATCGAGACCGCCGAACGTCACGACGGCCGAGGTGCCCTGGCTGCACGCCATGACCCGTTTCGGCCAGAATTCGGCGAGCGCGCCCATCACCATGTCTGCGACGCGGTGGCTCATTTCGTGGTTGGCGTAAACGACCGGCGCCGGGAACGCCACATTGACCACGGAGGCTTCCGGGGCTTCGACCGTGATCGCGCGCCAGCAGCCGGAGTTTGGCGGTATGAGGCTGTCGGGATCGACGGCCATCTTGAGGCCGCAATAGACGCCGGATGCCGTGACGGAAAGCGGCGCGTTCATGGGGCCTTTATTCTGAGGGTCGCTGCCGGCGAAATCCACGCGCAGGCGGTCACCGGTCTTCGTCACCTTCATGCGCACGCGGAAGCGCGCGTCGTTACCCTCGCGGTCGTCGGGAATGCCGTCGCCGTCGCAATAGTCCTCGAAGCTCCCCTCCCCGTCCGGCAGGTCGGCGAGCGCCGCGCGCATCAAGCGCTCCGAGTAATCCATCACCTCAGCCATCGCGGCGACCAGTTCGCGGCCACCGTACCGGCGCGCCAGATCCTGCAGGCGCTGGCAGCCGCGCAGGGTGGCGGCGAGCTGGGCACCCAGATCCCCCTTGCGCTCGTCAGGGGTGCGTACGTTGGCGAGGATGATCTTCTCGATGTCGGCGTTCATGACGCCCTTCGAGACGAGGCGCACGGGCGGCAGGCGCAGGCCTTCGCCATAGATCTCCGTCACGGCGCCATAGCTGCCGGGGGTGGCCGAGCCGACATCGGGCCAGTGCGCGCGCAGGCATGTGTAGCCCAGCAGCAATCCTTCGTGGAACGCGGGGCGGATGACATTCACGTCGGGAAGGTGGCTGCCCCCGAAATAGGGGTCGTTGTGGATGAAGACATCGCCGTCGTGCGCATCCTTGCCGAAGACGCTGACGATGGCGCGGACGGCGTCGGGCATCGAGCCAAGGTGGATCGGCAGATCCGGTCCTTGCGCGACCATGTCGCCGCGGGCGTCGAACACGCCGCACGAAAAATCGCCTGCCGACTTGAGGATGGGCGAATAGGCCGTCTTGCACAGGACGACCCGCATCTCCTCTGCGATCTTGAACAGACTGTTCTTGATGATTTCGAAGGCAGCCGGATCGGCTGTGCGTGGGGCGGCGACGTTCATGAGCGAACTCCCGGTGCAGTGCGGGTGAGACGAAGGAAACCGGCATCGTCCATGCGGGCCTGCCAGCCGGGCGGCACGAGGATGGTCGATTCCAGGCTTTCGATGACGGCAGGTCCCACCACGGTCGCGCCGTCCGGCATGCGGGCACGGTCGTGGATTTGCGCCGGGATTGCGCCCGCGGCACGGAACCAGACGTCGCGCGTGCCTTTGAGGGAATCGCTGCCGGACGAAGCCGGATGCTGGCGAAGCGACAACGTCGGGATGAGACCGAGAGCTGCGACCCGCGCGCTGACGAGGCGCACGGCCTCCGCGCGGTTGTCGTGACCGTAGGTCTGGGCGTGTCTCTCGTGGAACGTGGCGGCGATGCGCTGGAGCCCCTCGGGGTCGATGGCGCCGGGTGCGACGGGGACGTTCAGCTCGTAGGACTGGCGCTCGTAACGCGCATCGAGCGAGCGCTCGAAGCGCCGGCGGTCGGCCGGAACGCCAGCGCGGTCGAGCATGGCGGCTCCCTCGGCTTCCAGGGCGCGGAACGTCGCTTCGAGGGCAGCGGGATCCGCTGCGTCCGTGGTCGTGTAAGCGGTGCGCACGTAGTCGCGTCGCAGATCCGTGCCGACGAGGCCCAGTGCCGAGAAGGCACCGGGGATGGGAGGGCAGATGACCGTGCTCATGCCCAGTTCGGTGGCGAGCGCTGCGGCATGCAGGGGACCGGCCCCGCCGAACGCCACGAGTGCGAAGTCGCGGGGGTCGTGGCCGCGCTGCACCGACACGATTTTCAATGCTTCGGCCATGGCGTGATTGACGACGTCGATGACGCCAGCCGCCGCACTGAGCGGATCGACGCCGAGTGGCTTGGCAAGTTTCTCGGTGATCGCCGCGCGGGCCCCATCGAGATCGATCGACATGTCGCCCGCCAGGAGCGACTTCGCACCGAGATAGCCCAGCAGCAGGTTGCAGTCCGTGACGGTGGGTTCGGTGCCGCCGCGGCCGTAGCAGACCGGACCCGGCTCCGCGCCCGCACTCTTGGGGCCGACCCGGAGCGAGCCCGCACGATCGACCCAGGCGATGGAACCGCCGCCAGCCGACACCTCGGCGAGGTCGATCACGGGCACGCGGATGGGATGGCCGGCTCCGTTCATGAAGCGCGTGACGTTCGATCCGCCGCCGACCTCGTATTCGGGCGTCGTCTCATAGCGGGCGTCGCGGATCAGGCTGGCCTTGGCCGTCGTGCCGCCCATGTCGAAAGAGATGAGATCGCGATGTCCCGTCTGTCGCGCGACGATGGCCGCGCCCACGACGCCGGCGGCCGGACCGGATTCCACTGCCATGGCCGGCATCGCCACGCCCTCGCGTGCCTCGAAGACTCCACCGTTGGAACCCATGACGTAGAGCGACGGCAAGCCTTTGGCACGGGTCGCGCCCTCGAGACGCTCCAGGTAGGAGGCGAGGATCGGGCCGACGTAAGCACATACGGCCGTGGTGCTGGTACGCTCGAACTCACGGATTTCGGGCAGCACCTCACACGAGAGATAGACAGGGATGCCCGGCAGTTCGGCGCGAAGCCGTGCACCCAGTCTCTGCTCATGATCGGGATTGAGGAAGCTGAAGACCAGCGACACTGCCACGGCTTCGACATTTGCCGCCTTCAATGCGGCGACGAGCGACCCGATCTCGTTCTCGGCGAGCGGTGTGACGACCCCGCCATCAGCGCCGATACGCTCCGTCACCTCGAAACGCAGACGCCGCGGCACGAGCACCGAAGGCGGATCCTGGAATAGATCGTACAGATCGCCTCGCGAAGAGCGGCGCAACTCCAGGATGTCACGGAAACCGCGCGTCGTGACGAGGGCGGCGCGCGCTCCTTTTTCCTCGAGCAGGGCGTTGGTGACGACGGTGGTCGCGTGGCACAGGATGCCCACATCCGCCGGCGACACGGCATAACGCTGCATCGCCTGGTCCAGCGCGGAGATGACACCCTGCGCGAAGTCGCGCGGGGTGGTCAGTGTTTTGGCCACGCCGATGCGGCCCGTCGTCTCGTCGACGAGTGCCACGTCCGTGAATGTCCCACCGATATCAACGCCGATGCGCCACGCCATGCTTGCCCCCTCTGTCTGGGGGCAAGTCTAGGACGCGATGGCTGGATACGGCAACCCGGGTCTCGCGCGAGGCGATGGCCAGGATCGGTTCACGCGCCGATCGGTGCGTCGGGGAACGAAAGTTGTTCGCGGGCGCGCCACTCGTTAGTGACGTAATTGATGATCACGGA
>VFQT010002180.1_pt1 | contig 20849 bp, 15 predicted proteins | sample 3512381 | NCBI WGS metagenome assembly VFQT01 (sample SAMN10412376, study PRJNA504923) | tailings metagenome | isolation source: Relicate 2 Philex TSF3 active mining site | place: Philippines: Tuba, Benguet | collected 2017-08-29
AGATTGATCTCCTCATCTGTCGACGTCGTAAAGAACTGCTCTCCACAACGCTCGCACTGGTCGATTCCCAAGCTCGCTATTGAAAATGCGTGCAACTTCCCATCGTGACGCACCTCAGCGTTGTATGGGATGTGGCACCTGGAGACTGAAACCTCACCGCAGACGGCACACCGTCGGGGATAAGGCCTGGCTTTGGGCTTTACGGAAGAAGATTGCTTATTCATCGTGCATATTCACAACTGTGACTGTGGGGCCGGTGCTGGTGACATCCAGCACGGTTTCAATGTAGACCTTTCGGCCTGAGATCGGAAAACGAAAGTCGTAGTGGAATTCGTGTTGATCCTGCCAACGTTCACGCCGTTCGACAACTTGATCTATCTCGCCTCCGGCCTCAACATGTTCATGCATCATTCTGGAGACGCTTCGCATGTCCTCGCCTTCAATGTTCTTTCGGAGCCATTCGGTTGCAATTGGCTTCCACACCACGTACCCGTCGTACTTCCATTCGCTCAGAGCTTCGCGAAATGCATTGAGAATGTCTCGATTTGCCAGCGGAGCCATCAGCACGACTCCGAGCAAACAGGAAATCCTAGTCTCCTTGCCGCCTCAACGACAACGCTACGACGGCAATTGATATAAGTCAACTCCAGAGTCATCGGAACTTTCAGGGGCGATTGTTTAATTGACTTACGTCAGTTATTCCTTGTCCGCCAGATCATTCTCTCATTTTCTTCAACGCCACTGGAAGTGATCTTTTGATCACGATATGCCCATTCTGCGTGGAGGGAGAGGGGGCAAAGGATTCGGAATTTCCCATGATTTGTTTACGCGGTCCAGTCAGCATCGACTCACCTCCGGGTATTGACGTTAATCGCAGGAGACTTCCCGGCGGCGTCTTCGGCAACGAACTTTCGAAACCAATCGTTCAGGCTCTCTGGGCGAAGGAGTTTCCATTCGGTTGGGGGAATGTTGGGTTCGGAACCACGGGCCACATGGTTCATGCTGACTCCCCAGCGAGGACGTTTGCGAGTAGTGCCACCGGATTCTTTGACGAAGTTTCCGGCAACGATGACGCGGTCAAGCAGCTTGGGCCAAAAGTACAGATCGACTTTGTGTGGTGTTTTGAGGAACCTCTGAATCTTTGGTCGCATGTTGTCGGCCTGCTTCTCTTCACTGGCACGACGTTGAATCGGATCAACAACATCAGGAGCCTCGGAATGCAATTCAACATGAATTGGGCCAAAGCTTGAAGGTCGCCGAAATGCCGTTTCCAACAACTGCAGCGAGAAGTCTTGCTCGCTGCCAAAACCGTGTGCATTGATCACAGCAATCCATTCGGAGTGCAGACAAAGCTTCCGAAGCAACTTCACCTGCTCGGCGATCACCATACGCGGTGAAGCATCCGATTCGATACCTCGCCAGAAGCCAGCATCCATGACTTCGTCAATGGAACGGATCATATTGAAATCAGAGACCATCGCTCGCCTGGTGGCTCCGGTTGAAATAATACGTTCGATTGGCTCGTGTTGATGAGCCGCAACCGCCTCGCGGCTCCATTCAACATCGTCATCATTTGGCCAGTCTCGACAGTCAGGCCGCACAACCAGCATCCGTTCCATATTTGTCAGCAGACTCTGGCAGTACCGCTTCGCCACATGATCCTGCATCCGTTCGACATATCGCAGGACATGGGACGACCAGCTACCGGCGTACAGATTAGAAACGACGATCGGCCATACAGAAGTCCGCGGAAACATTGATGAGTTCAGTTCTCGCAACTGCTCTCGCCATGCATCCTTGTCTTCGTGGGCATCTTCATCGAAGATGGAAGGCGTAAAGGCAAATTCAGTGAGCATCAGGCGAACCTCTCGTAGAAGTCGATTTCGAAGAAGTCGTCCGGCCATGGCTGGATGAATTCGCCCTTCACATCGACGTCGATACGGCTGGCGGTCGTGGAACCATTTTCTTGTTTGAGATAGTAGATGCCGATTTCGTTGGTTCGGAGCTGGCGATCGGTCGGGGCGGTCCCCTTCTCCGTCTCTCGAATTCGACGAAGCAGCCGCAGGATCAGATGTTCGCTGTGTGTTTCGATGATGAAGGTATGGTTCTTCCTCGAAATTGCCTCGATGAACAGGTCACCCATCGCCGCCTGCAGGCGTGGATGGACGTGAAGTTCCGGCTGCTCGATGGCAAGCATCCGCTGGCGGTCATCCAGTGCCGTGATTATGACCGGCACGACCTGCGAAATGCCGATGCCCACTTCGTGGGGATGCAATTCAATGCCCGAGTTGCCGACGACCACGATTCGGGACTCGGTCGGCGTCGTGGACAGGTCCAGAGACCAGTCATGTTCCACGTCGTCAAAAGCCCGGCCGGAGATCATCCTGCGGACAATGGGATGGCTGTAGTCGAGTTTCACAGATCGGCGGCGTTCGATTGTACACCGGGAATCGAGCTTGTTTTTGTCACCCAGCCAACTGCCAACCTCTTCGACCAGCTCATCGCTTCCGGAATCCAGCGTATCCCATGCGCCAAGTCCGGATGCCCAGCGCGACGGATCTGGAAAGCGTGGAGCCGAATAGTTTCGGGGCAGAGTGTCCCGAAGTGGTCCGAGATAGCGAAAGTGCTTTAACTGATCGCGAACTAATTGGCAGGGACCAACGATGTACTGGCTCAGTGCTTTGCCAAGCTCCACTGCCAGTTTGATGAGAAAGGCCCCGCGTGTATCATCCTCGGAGTGCCCCGTCGGTGCGATGATGGCCGGATTCAGTTCAAACGCCGCATCCAGTGAAGGCAGTGCGTCGGTCAGTTCATCAAGGTCGATCTGATTCGGCCGGAACGAGAGGATTTCACCGCACTGGCCCAGCAGCACCTCAAGCAGCGAGCTGTGGTCGAACGGAAGTTCCTGTCGCTCCATCGCCTGATCGCTCAATCGCACGAGTCGCTTGTGCTGCGATGCCGAAACTTCGATCTCGTGTTCAGGATTCCGTGGGTCTGGCAGATTGAATACGAATCGGGCCGCGACTCCTCGCAGTTGCGGGTTGGCTTCGAGCTGAATAAAGGGATCGCCATCGAGGTAGATCGTGTTCTTCACGACGTACGGGACCTCGTGGGTACCGCTCCAGCCGATCTCCAGCTCGACAGCAGCGGTCGTGATCTCTTTAAACAGCGTGTCGAACCGATAGTCCTGCAGCCAGCGGATATCGTCAAAGGTGGCCTGAATGTCATCGCGGTAACGGTCGATGTCGGCCATAGTCCGGGCGATGAGATGGTCAATAGCCGGGTCGAATGACTTCAGGTCGTTACGCGCCACGTCAACATCAATCCGCAGGCGGATCGGCGTTTCCGGAGTCACCAGTGCATTGTCATCGTGACGATGGACCAGCCGTCGAAAACCGCCCAAATCGATGTACTTGCCGCCGGCAATTGTCTGATCCGCATCGAGGTTGTGCCGTTCGAAGACTTCGCGAGCGTAGTGCAGCGCGTGCAGGATGGTGCTCTTCCCGGCACTGTTTGCACCGAACAGGAGGGTGATGGGGCGAAAGTCCAGTCTCACGCGGTCCCGAATGCCCTTGAAGTTTTCGATGGTGATGGAGGTGATCATGTTATTTCCGGCTTTCTGCTGTCTTCAAGATATCGCAGTTTCAATTGTTCGCACGCGACCACCACACACCGCAGCAGATCTTCAGGTTCCATGAGACATTCTCCGGGCCACGATTGTCTGCACTTCGACCGCCGACAGTTCCGGGCGTTCGGCCGCCACGATGCGCTCGATCATTTTGCGCGCCGATCGCCACATTCCCCACGCAATCCGCAATCGTTCAGATTCAGTTTTTGCAGCCAGCACGCGAGCCATCTCGGGCTGGATCACGTCAACTGCTGAATCAGTCGCTGGTTTTGGAGCTATCATCTGAATCCCCGTTTTATCTGATGGTCTGCACAGGTTCGTTGTAAGGCTCGAAGCCTCACGAGCGGAGTGTCAGGCGTGCAGGATTGTGCTGTTCCCGGCACCGATCGCACCAAACAGGAGGGTGATTGGGCGAAAGTCGAGCTTCACACGATTGAGGATGTCCTTGACGTTTTTGGATGGTGAAGCCGGTCATCATCGTTTCAACTCCTGGCTTGTGTTGGAGGCACTTAGCGCCACTCCCCGAAGGCTCCGGAGGCCCACTTCGGTGCCTTCTGCACGATGTCGTTAAAATAGTACGTTGTATGAGCGTGGGTGCGTATAGCGTCAATCAGATTCACACGCTGTTCCTCCCTTTTCCTGTCCGTTTCAAAGGATTCACACACCCTCGTGTTACGCATCAGCCACTCCTCAACGCCGTAACTCTCAACGAACTCAAGTGGTGCGTATTGCCGAACACACTCACGACAGACTCCGTGATAGGCATCCGGATGCATATCAAGGCAATGAACCTTGACGGTCATGCCGAAATGCTGAAATGGCTTTGCACAGATTGCACACAGATCTGCGTCATAGTTGCCAGCGGGTACTGATTGGAATCGCCATCCTGTCTCACCATCAATTGAATGTGCCCGAATGTTCTCCATAATCCGAGGCAGGACTTCATCGACGATTAACTGTGCTTGCAGCAAGTTGGCATAGTCGTCTTCGCCGAAGGTAGCGGCTGAATGTTCATCACCCAACCGTGCAGACCGGATTGCTTCTGCGAAACGCCGTATCTGCTTACTCGGAATCGGTTTGGTCAACTCATCAATACGTCCATCCAATAACGCGATCAGTTCCTCGTAGTTTTCCGGTGTCATCTGGTTCATGACTGCCCCTTCTTGATCTTTTCGTACTGGCCGGGTTTCTTGAGTTCGTTCTTGAGAAACGCAACCCACTGTTCCGTGAAAACGTAATCTTTGTGAGCCGCGTCGTAATGGCAGTAGCGAGTGTCAGTCTTTTCCGGGTGCTTGTCGCCCGGCTTTGGGCGTATCTTGTAGAACTGGCACGCATTTGCGTGGTGATAACTGGCAACGAAGCGATTGTCTTTTCCACACACCTGTTGAACAAAAGGCTCGACCTTCCTGCAGACATCACTCGCCTTGAGGCATCCCGCGTTTGCAACCTGAGTCACAGCTGGCTTGATCAGTGCCGTTATTTTCTCGTACTGCAGCATCTCATCAGGCTTCGACGGGTCATACTTCACGAACTCGATGGCCACGTCGCCCTGTAGAGGCTGATTGGCGATCTTTGGGATCAGAAACACACGGTAACTGAATTGCATGTCCTGAGAGATGTCGCTACTCAGCGAAGAGCGGAAGCGAGTCAAATAGTCCGAGACAGCTTTCTGCAGTGGTTTTCGGAGAGCCTGAATCGCTTTGTCCTGATCTGCATTCCGAAGGTGAGAGAACTGAAGTGCAAGGGCGAGACTTTCGTTCATCGCGTGCCTGGCACCGAATTCTTTCACCAGCATGTCTTCGAAGTTGAACAGACAGGCCTGGCATTCGCCGAAAATGTGGTGGTCGAGTTCGGGCATGGATCGATGTTCGATCTTGTTACGCAGCCCTATCATGAATCGCAGGTTGTCTCGGACCGCCGAGGCGGTACCCCCGAAATGCTCGTCAAGACAGTGAGAGAGTTCCCATGCCTTGAAGTCACCATCAATCTTGATGTACCGACCTTTCTGGTTCTTGTGGAACGGCTTCTTCCTGTCGCGGAGGAAGATCGCATGAAACAAACTGGTCCACGCGATGCACATCAGGACGATGAATCCACCTGAGCGAAACTTGGTCGCAGGCTTGTTGTAGACCTCGACGGCGAGCATCGCTGAGTCTGTCGCTTTTTCAAGGTGAATTCGAACGTCTTTGGGCAGCCCACGCGGCATAGATTACAGCTCTCCTTTGAACGCACGTTGGACGAGGGAGTTGAAGAGGCGGTCTTCTTCACTCGCCTTCGCTTTCAGGACTGTCGTAAATTGGTTGTGGCGTGCCACGAATTGATCGAAATCGTCTTGCTCGTCAAGTGGTGGCAGCGGAATCTCCATTGCCTTGATCTGATGAGTTGTCAGGTTTTGCCAGATGGCCCCCGCCTTGAATCGTTCATGGGTGACCTTCAGCATTTCCAAAGTAAGAACAAGGAAGTCAGGACGAATCACGCTGGTATCCAGATCCTGAAGGCCTACGAAGCCGTCGTGAATACACGCGTCAACAGCCAATTTTGCAGGCAGCCCAACGTTACCACTCACTACCATTACAACAGTGCCAGCCGTGCAGGGACGACTCTTCTTTGCTCCTTCTTCTGTGAGTGAGTCAATCTGTGGAGTAACGAGCCGTCCGTCACGAGTGATGTCCTCAACCATCAATCGCCTGATGGGACCACCGTAGTATCTTGGATCGCTCTTCGGACGGGGTGAACTTCCGCGAACAAGATTACACATGTCATCAATCTTGCGTGTCGGAAATCCGTTTGGGTTGGCGATTGGGTTTCCGAATTGCTCCTGATACACGGAGTAGATCACGTCGCCGTTCAGTTGAAGTGCCTCCTGCCGTTTGCGGCGGATGGCGTCGGCTTTGTCGAGGATGTCGGCGATCCGCTTCTGCTCCGACAGCGGCGGCAGCGGGATTTCAAGGTCGTCAAGATGCTCGTTTCGGAGGTTGTTGATGTTGGCACCAGCTGCCAATTGAGAAATACGGTGCCGGTAATGTTCTGTCCTGAAAAAGTAAGCCAAGTAGCGTGGCTCTACCTTTGTGTTCGGACGTAGCACTTTACAGAATGCTCCAAAGCCGCCAGACCAATCAGATCTTGCCTGAGCAGCTTTGCCAACAACGGAGAGGCTGCCGCTTGATGCAGCGATGACGATGTCGTGTTCTCGGATGTACTGCGTAGCCGCTACAACCGACCGTGGCACGTAAATCAAGTCATCGAACGCAAGCATACCATCATTGTGAATGTTGTTCGCTCGAAGTATCGGGACCAAACCGTTATCAGGCTCGTTGCGGGCGTCTCCCTTTGAATATGAAACGCCGCGAATTTGGTCGCATAGCGAACCAACAGTTGTCGTTGGCCAAGTAGATTTAGGTAAACTCATCCCAGCATCTCCTCCAGCTCTTCAAGATCATTCGCGATCTCAGCTTCCAGCTTTTTCAGCCGTCCAATAATGACCCTGGGTGAGTCGTACTGCTCCTCCTGGTGAACGATCTCCTTGTACCGGTTGATCGAAAGATCAAAGCCATTCGCTTCAATCTCGGACTTCGGCACGCAGAAGGCGATCGCAGTGCGATCAGTGAAGTGCTCTTTCCCAGCACCGCCGTTCCACTTTGGCCAGGACTCCCGCAGCACATCCAGGTCCTGCCAGTCGTCAGCAGCTCCGATCTTTTCACGCTTGTCGTCCAATGTCTTGCCGTCCGCCTGCACGTCAAAAAAGAAGACGTTGTCGGTCCGGCCCCCCTTGGTGAAGATCAGGATTGCGGTGCTGACACCGGCGTAAGGACGGAAGACACCGGACGGCAATTTGATGACCGCTTCAAGCTGGTGCTCTTCCACCAGCATCTGCCGCAGCTCCTTGTGCGCCTTCGACGATCCGAAGGTCACTCCATCGGGAACAATGACAGCACAGCGCCCGCCAAGCTTCAGCATTCGCAGGATCAACACGATGAACAGGAGTTCAGTTTTCTTCGTTTTGACCTTGCCGGTCAGCGACTTGTGGACATCCTCCTCGTCCAGGGAACCCTTGAACGGGGGATTGGCGAGGATCAGGTCAAAGGCATCTTCCGCCCAGCGACGGGTTTCCCTGCGGTCCGTGAAGTTGGTGCTGAGCGTGTCCTGATAGTTGATGTCCGGAGTGTCGATCTCGTGCAGCATCATGTTCATCGCGGCGATGCGAAGCATGGTCACATCGAAATCGAAGCCGTGGAACATGTCGCTCTTGATATGCTTCCACTGCTGCGGTGTGATCAGGTCGCCAGTATACGTCTTACCCCCCGTCTCTTCATCGACATGGATGCCGGCTTCGGACGTAAAATGTCTCCGCAGGGCTTCCATGAACTGCACCAGAAAGCCGCCCGTGCCGCAGGACGGATCGCCGACCGTCCATGAAAGGGCTTCCTGTTCGTTTCCGTCAAGAACCAGATCCACCATCAGGTCGATGATGTGCCGCGGCGTGCGGAACTGGCCGTTGATGCCAGCCGTGGTTAACTTGCTCAGCAGGTGCTCGTACAGATCTCCCTTGGTGTCCCCCTGCGTGAGCGGTAACGCCTCGATCATGTTAATCGCCGACATCAGCAGCGAAGGCTTGTTGATCATCAGCGTGGCGTCCTTCATGTACTGGTTGAAGGTGTTCTTCGGCCCTTCGCTGGTCGATGCTTCTTCCTGCCCCAGCTGGCGGAAGTGGGGAAAGACCTCATCGCGGACGATCTTCAGAACCTTCTCGGCGTCGGCTTCCTGCTTGAGATGGCTCCAGCGCAAGTGCTGTCTGCCGCGCGGGAAGTAGACACCGGGAAACGGTTTGCCGGGATGTTTCCGGGACCATTTCTTCTCTTCAGTGCTTTCTCGCATGTCAAGCAGACGAGCAAACATCAGGAACGAAATCTGTTCGATGACGGTCAGCGGATTGGTGATGCCGCCCGTCCAGAACTCCGCCCAGAGCCTGTCGATTTTGTTGCGCAGTTGGCCTGTGATCATGGTTATTGGGTTTTCAGTGGTCAGTGGTCAGTGGTCAGCGATAAAACGGCGAATTCAAATTCCAGCCAGCCGAGCAGTGCTAATGGCGGGCACGCCGGCATGCGGTGTTCGTTTCACGGGCTTCTTCGTCATTCTGGCTCACCCCCGGTTCGAAAGGATCCAATGATGTCGAACAATTCATTGGCCAAAGTCTCATCGAACAGTCCATCAAGGCTATCACTGTGCAGAGTCGTGAATGGCGGCTGGTAAAGGTCGTCAATTTTGATGGAACCGAATTTCGCGATGTGGTTCTGCAACAGGTCGAGAAACTTGATCTGATGCGAAGCCAGATTCGGATGAGCCTGGACAAATCTTGTAAATCGTTCGTGGACCGCGTCCGCGTCCATGCCAATGATTTCCCGAATGGCCTGATCCAGCGATTCGGCCTGCTGGAAGTAGTCCATCAGGTTGTGCAGGTCGAGCCCCGGTTCCTGGGTCAGGACCAGTGAACAAAGATCTTCAAGGTCGGCCTCTGTGACGGGTTCGCCAAGACGGATCTTTCGCAGTGTGTCGTTGCGGTCAATGATGGCCTGCAGGACGTTGTTGACACGATTGCGGTACGCGACCATGTCCAGATCGTCGAGCCTGTCAAACCGAACCTTGTGCTTTTTACGTTCGATGTCGGCTTCATCTTCCTTTACGTCGATGATGATCGGATCGAACCTGGGGACATCGTCCTTACGACGGAACTGGACGATCCCGCGCAGCTGGTCGCGGATTTCTTCCAGGTCCCCCACGGTGACTTCATCCCAGAACTCCTCGCTCTTCACACGTTCGATCACGGGCAGTTTCAGCTTCACCTGAGACAGATTGATCCGCAAACTGCTGACGAGATTCACGACAGCATCACGCAGATCCGCGAACTTGTGGCCGCCACGAATGAGCTCCGTCTGGACCTGAGCGATGAGTCGGTCGAATTTCCAGGCTTCTTCGAATTTCGCAATGTCCACCCATTGCATGAGCGGAGCGATGTTCTGTTGCAGAGTGGCCCTGGTGGCGGCGTCGAATTCGCGAACGGTGTCTGCGGACGAAACAGACTGCACCTGCGGCCATTTCTCCTTCACCGGGATGCAGCCCCCTGGGAGATCGGCAATCTGCCTGCTGATCAGACTGGTGGCAATCTCGAATCCGGAATTGTGCTGCTTTTCCAGCGCGGCTTCGGCCAGTTTCATCCGAGCCTCGAAGACGCGTTCGCAAATCGACTTCTGGCGAGCTGGTTCGGCCTTTTTGTAGTCCTGTTCAAATCGTTCGAAGTTGCCCCAATGATCGAAAATCTGGAAGTGCGACTTGTCAATGCCGGGACCGAACAGATCCGGGCACAACCGCGTGCCACGGCCGATCATCTGCCAGAACTTTACGTAGGAATAGACCGGCTTGGCGAACACGAGGTTCACGCACTCAGGCACATCCACGCCGGTATCGAGCATATCCACGGAAATCGCAATGGTCAGGTCAGGATTGGTGCCTTCCCCTTTGAAGTCATCGATCATCGATTCGGCACGAGGATCATCGCTGACGACCGTCTGACAGAACTTGCCGCCGTACTGCGGGTACATTTCATTGAACAGTTCTTCCAGGAGGCGAGCGTGTTTGATGCTGCGCGCAAAGATGATGGTCTTGCCAATGCGACTTCCGACACGGATGCCGTGATCCATCAGGTTTCGCAGGATGTGCCGGTTGGTGTCCTTGTTGTAGACAATCTTGTCCACTTCACCCTGTTCAAACTCTATCGCCTGCGGCAGGACTTCGTCTTCTTCCAGCTGCTGCCGCTGCTCAGGGGTCATATTCGAATATTTGATGCCGGATCGCAGGAACGGCGTCGTGTGGGTATCGACCTCGAACGGAACAAGATGCTTCTGTGAAACCGCCGTCGCGTAGTCGTAGTTCGAAGTGGGATCACCCTCGTCGCACTCAAAGATCCTGAAAGTATTCCGCGAAACGAAATCCACGGGCGTTGCAGTGAGACCGAGCTGGTAACAGTCAAAGTATTCGAAAATTTGGCGATAGCGGTTGTAGAGGCTGCGGTGTGACTCGTCCGCGATGATCAGGTCAAAGAATCCGGTATCGAAGGAATGGTACACCTTCATCATGGCCGGATATGTGGAGATAAAGATTCGATCCTTCGTGTTCCCTGCGGAGGCTCCGGTAACCCAGGTTCGCGGCAGTGATGGCAGGAACTGATTGAACGCGTTGTTTGCCTGCCGTCGCAGTTCGCGACGGTCGCAGAGAAACAGGATTCGTTTTGCCCAGTTGGCCCTGATCATCGCATCACAGAGCGAGATGGCGACACGAGTCTTGCCGGTACCGGTGGCCTGAACAATCAGCGCCTTGCGTTTCTTTTCCGCGAACTTCTCAACCACACGACGCACCGCTTCGATCTGGTACATGCGACCGGCAATGTGGGGATTGGCGGACACTTCACTGACAGGCTTTTTGGCACTGCGCTGGAAGTGCAGATGCTGCAGGCTGTCTTTGGAGTAGAAGCCGTAGATTTTTCGTGGTGGTTCGCCGGCAGCGTCGTTCCAGATCCACAAATCATAGCCGTTGGTGCAGAAGATCACGGGGCGCTGGCCGTGCTTCTTTTCCAGTGCATCAGCATAGAGTTCGGCCTGTTTGCGGCCCTCTGCTGCATTTCTGCTGGTACGTTTTGCTTCCACAACGCCCAGCGGTTTTGCGTTATCATCATCCAGAACGTAGTCGGCACGCCCTTTGGTTGAGTCTCCAACCTTATATTCAATCGGTTCTTCCTTAATGACCTCGGCCGTATTCGTCGCCCCCCTGCCGACATCCCATCCAGCATCGGCCAGCATCTGATCAATCAGGTATTTGCGAGTCTCTTCTTCATTGAAGGCCATGGGGTCGACAGACTGCAGCTGCTTTGTGGCCCGCAGAGCAGCTTCCAGCCCAGTCTGACGTTCTTCGGCAGTGGCAACGGCCTGTTCAGCCCGGGAGCGTTCCTTTTCAAGGTCGGCCAGAAGCTTCTGCATCTGAGCCTCCTGAGCAGCCACACGCTCAAGGATTGCACGTTTTTCCAAACGTTGTTTGATCCCTTCAATGCCGCCTTCCGGCGGCTCTGAGAATCCCGGAAGGTCAGCCACGTTTCCTGCGGCATAATTGACGTGCAGCCATCGCGCAACGTTGAAAGCTTCACGCATCAGCCGCAGTGCACTGGTGGTGTCCCCCTTGTTGCCGTGCGCTGCGTTGTTGCCTTCGAGCCGAAGGGCGTGGAGTTTGGACAGCACCACATCCGGAACGACGTCTTTGAAAGGCTGGTTGTGCAGCAGATCGTTCAGGTTCGCCCGAAACGGTTTTGGCAGTCGCTGGTGATGGTGAATCCATTCGACAACCTGTTCACAAAAGACACGCAGCTTTGAGATGGAACCGACCGGATCCGCATGGGCGTAGGCTTCCGCGAAGCCACCGAGCCCTGCCAGCTCCGGCCACTTCGGTCTGAGAAACTCGAAGTTGATTGATTTCATGAATTGTCTGAGATCCAGTTGCATGCGGAATCAATAGTGCACACGGCGTGCCAGTTGATGCGACTGACGCGAATTTTCATTTATTCGCACCCCAGTCACCGTGAACATTCAGGCGTTTCAGCTGAGCATCGAGGGTCTGGTAGTTTTTGATGCCCAGCAGCCGTGCCGCGTGGGCCTTGACACCGTGAGCCTCCTTCATGGCACGCTCCAGATACGCCTTATGGATGGCTGTCAGGTGCTCTTCCAGGTCGAATTCGTCACCGAGCGCGCGGTCCGCCAAAGTCCGAGCCGCGTTGCCAGTTTCCGGCATTTCACCGAGCGCAGCAGCGAGCTCACGGCGGCCGATTTTGTCTTCATCGGTCAGGACCGCTGCCTGAACAAGTGCGTTGTAGAGCTGTCTGACGTTGCCGGGCCAGGCGCTTTCCTTAACAAAAGCAATTGCGGCAGCAGAAAGTGATTTGTGGCTGTAGCCGGGTTCCTCTGCTTTGAACTGTTCATTAATCAGCCCCAGCAGATGCTCTGCGATGCGAGCGATGTCACTCCGGCGATCCCTGAGTGGCGGCAGCTTGATGGTGACTGCAGCCAGGCGGTAATACAGGTCTTCCCGGAATTTGCCGGTGGCGATCGCGTGATGCAGATCCCGGTTTGTGGCGGCAATAATGCGCACGTCGACCCTGCGTTCCTTTTCTTCGCCCAGTCGACACACCATCCGAATTGCGGGCCCCTCACCGGAGACGGGCTGCAGAATCCGCAGCAGCTTGGCCTGCGTTTCGAGATCGCATTCGCCAATTTCATCCAGAAAAATCGTACCGCCATCGGTTGCCTCAAACGCTCCCTTGCGCTCCTTGTCGGCACCAGTGAATGCTCCTTTGGAGTGTCCAAAGAGTTCGGATTCCAGCAGCGTTTTGGAAAGTGCAGCACAGTTGATCGGTTTGAATGGCCGGTCTCGCCGCAAGCTGGCCTTGTGTATAGCCTGGGCAAACATTTCCTTGCCGGTGCCACTTTCGCCCAGCAGCAGTACCGAAACACTGCGAATCGCTGCACGTCTGGCTCGGCCCACCGCATCACGGATTGCCTGGCTGTTCCCGGCAATGTCTTCAAAGCCTTCGATCTGTGCCGGAGACTCAGATGCCAGATGCTGGAAGTTGGCATCCGGGTTACGCAGCACATCAGGAATCACGTCAACCAGATCGAACGGAACCTGGGTGATCCACCATTTACCGGACCACGTTTCGTAAAATGTCGCCGGATATCGCGTTTTTCCAAGCAGCAGCCAGACCGCGGCCATGGCTGGCGTGCCGGGACTCAGGTGCAGGCAGAGCTCGGTATCGGCCCAGTCCCTCGATTGTTTCAACGGTGCCAGCTGCTGATCCGCTATTTGAAAGATGTCCCGGTAATTGGTGGGCCTGGCAAGACTGACGGGGATCAGCGTGGTGCGCCTTCCAACCCACTCCTGAAACCACTCATTCCATTCTGCATCGTAATTGCTGAGCAGCAGCACTTCGTCAAAGTGTTCACCGGAAAGCAGGGTTTTGGTTGGCCCGAGATCGTGGCCGGCCGCGGCGTCGCCTTTGATGACATCGAGTATTTTTCTTTGCTTTGTGGCTGGCAGCGACGCAGCCATTGCGCGCAGGTCACTGTGCCCGATCCACTGAACCAGTACTTTTCGCTTTGCCATGGCACAATTCCTTTTGTGAAAACACAGACAGCATTGTACACGCTCGCTGCTGAATTCATAGTTCGGGGAAACGCCTGGGTGAGGAAAATCGAGTACGGGGCAGCCGGCAGTGACTGGAAAAAGTGGCTAAGCCCTGTGATTTGCCTGCGTGTCAGCTGCATGCGGCGGATTGACACATCCCCATTTTTTTCAAACGGCCCGCCACTTGCACTGGAACGCCGTGATGAATCTGCGTCGCGGATTTCTGATATCCTTGTCCTGACTTCCTGAAAGTATCCTCATGTCCGACGACAAACTGCAGGCCCTGGTTGACCGGGCCCAGGCGAACTGGCATTCCTGGGCACAGGGGGATCCCGGATCAAACACATGGGGATTATTCAGCTACGGTGACGCACCGGGCGCGATGGGCGGCGGCGTTGGCATATTCATCTGGTTTCCCTGCCGAAATGATCTGCTCGATTTCATTGCCAGCACTCTGCCGTACGATCCTCCCGGACCGACTTCGCTGGACTGCGAAGCTGTCGCAATCGAAACTGCGGCGATCGTGGAACATATGAAATGCGGGCGTCTGGCGGATCCCGTCGGGATTGCACAACTGAACAAAGCGTTGAAGCACTTTTCGCAAATTACCTGGGCTGGAACATTTCTTGAGCTTTTGACCGAACCGCATCCCTATGCCCGGCAGGTGCGTGCAGCGTTCCGAATGGAGAATCGGGAAGTGTCGTCTGATGCTGCAATCACATCGGGCGAAGAACCGGCTTTTCGTCAGTTTCTGAACACCTGGGGATTCTGATCACACGAATATTTACGCCGTTTGTGCACCGAGGACAGGCAGATGATTCAACCCACACAGCTCCAAATTTGCCTTACATCCGACACGCTGCGTCCCACGTCGGGGGCCTGTACACTGAACGTGCTGCGTGGCGGACCTGAAACCTTGCTGCGATGGCTGGAAACACAACTCGGGCTTCCATCAGTCGAGAATCATCGGGCAAGCTGCGTCGCTGAATACGCTGCTGCCCTCGATTCGATCACAGATTCGGTGATTTCGAAAAGCATGGCCAACGACCGTTGGGCTACCGCTTCGGAATTGCTCTCCCGCCGGGATGAATTGCTGCTCAGCGGATGGGACCAGTCCGATCTTGACGGTCTTCCGGATGTTGTGCGTGAAATGGCGCGAGCCGTGAACGGACGCAAGTTCGTCTTCCCCAGTGTTTCAGAGCGAATAAGCAGAATTGCGGAAGCCCTGGAAGATGGACAGCAACTTCCTGATCACGTTTGCATCCTGACTGACGGTGCTGACCGCTGGCCAAAGCGTTGGCAGGCTGTGCTCTCCAAATTGAATCTGGAGATGTTCGTCGACGTGCCACCGGCCGCTGCCGACGGTACTGCGTTGCGAGCTGCTCAAAATGTCGTACGCGGGGCAAAGGTATCCAGGGTTGTGCCGGATTCGAGTTTGCGGTACGTCCAAACGCTAAGCCAAACCGCTGCCGTTGAATTTGTCGCCGCAACCCTCGCACACCAGCCAGATCATGTCGAACGGACGGTCATTCTTTGCGAAGACGATCAACTGGCCATGCAGCTCGATGCATGCCTCTTGCGATACGGCTTGCCGACAATGGGTGCATCGGCAAGCTCTCCCGCACACCCGGTCCTGCAAGTTTTGCCGCTGAGTCTTGCTCTTTGCTGGCAGCCGGTCGATCCGCAATGCTTGCTCGACTTTTTGACTTTGCCTGTGGGGCCAATACCGCGTCGGGCCGCGACAGCGTTGGCCAGTGCATTGACTGTTGAGCCGGGACTCGGCAGTAGTGAGTGGCAGGCATGTATTGAAGAACTTTGTTCGTCCGAGAACGATCCGGAGGGAAAACTCCGTGAACGACTCAACGAATGGCTTTTCTGCAACCGCGTGAATCAGAACAGCAGGATTTCTACAAAACTCGTGCGTGAACGATGCGCGTCTGTCGCCAGGTGGGCAACCGGTCTGGCGATTGCAATGGAGGCCGAAGAAGCACCGCAGGTTCTTCTGATTCAGGCTCTCCGTGTCGCCGCCGGTCAGGCAACTTTGCTGGGGGAACTCGCGCAGAGCCAGGGAGTCGAATTGGGCGAGCCTCAGTTATCGCGATTGGTTGAGGAAGCGCTGTCCACGGGGGTGGAAGCGACAGGTGCGATTGAAGCTGCCGGCGGACCTGTCCGCGTTCGTTCACTCTCTGAAATTGTCGATCCGTTCTACCGAGTGATTTGGCTCGGACTCGGAACCGATGATGCTTCGGCGTGTCGCTGGTCGACGGATCAACTGCAAACGTTTCGCAATCTTGGTATCGAGGTTGACGATGGAACCAATTCACTGACATCACTTCGTACTGCCGAAGCACGCGGGCTTTGTCTTATTGAAGACTCATTGCTTGCGATTCTGCTGCCTCAAGACATGGAGAAACGCCGGCATCCCGTCTGGTTGGCAGTTAGAACGATTCTGGCACCCGAGGTATTGGAAAGCACACCGGTCCTGGAGAACCTCATTGAGCATGACCTTGTTAGCTCGCTCGAACCTTTCACGTTTTCGACCGAATTGGCAGTCGTCGAACCGCCACAGCCCGTTCGCCCGATCTGGTCAGTCGATCCGACCTTGTTGAGTGATCGCGATACAGTCTCGGCGACAGAGTTGGAAGATCGTCTCGCGTGCCCATTGAAGTGGGTGTTTAAGCACAGGGCCAGCCTTCGACCGAGTTCAATCGCGCAACTGCCGGACGACTACCGACTCAAGGGCAGTTTCTGTCACAAGATTCTGGAGTACGCCTTCAGCGACGGAGGCGAGCTGCCTCCCGTCGAAGAAGCCGTGGCAAGAGTTGAACGATTGTTCGATGAACGGCTTGAATTGGATGCCGCTCCTCTGGCTCAGTCAGACAAGTACCGAGTGCGACAGTCGCTTCGCAGGGAGTTGGCCAATGCGACACGAGTTCTGATCAGTACGCTTGCAAGCGGCGGCTATCGCGTCAAAGGCATCGAGGTCGAGGTTGAGGGCGAGGCTTTCGGTAAACCTCTCTCAGGATCAATCGATTGTCTGATTGAACACGCAGATGGCAACGAAGGTATCATCGACTTCAAGTATGGCGGAAAGAAGTACGAGCGAATGATCGCTGACGGTAAAGCTGTCCAGCTTGCTACCTATGCATACAGCCGGTCGATCGCTACGGGTCGATTCCCGGCGGTTGCCTATCTGGTATTGGCGGATGGCTTTCTCGTCACACCATCGGGCGGACCGATCAACGGCGATGGCAGCCGAACGGTCGTCGATGGACCTGGAATTCGCGCAGTGTGGGAACAGTTCCAGACAGCCATCGCAGACGCGGAAGAGTGGCTGACGACAAATGGCCGGATTCCGGCCCGACCGATTCAGGGGTCAGACGATTGGCCAGCGGGCGCGACGATCGTTCTCGAAACGAACCTCAAGGCGGACGACGTCCAATCTGTTTGCAAATACTGCGACTATCAACACCTTTGCGGGCTCAGGCAACTCACATGACAAACATACTTGAAGTCGTCCGCGCTGGAGCGGGCTCCGGCAAAACAACCGACCTTTGCGACACCGTCGCAAAGGCCGTTGCTTCGGGTCTGGACCCGGCTCGAATTTTCGCGACCACTTTTACCAGGAAGGCGGCTGCCGAGTTAAAGGGGCGTGTACAGGCCAGGCTGCTCGAAGATAGCGGCCATTCTCACGCTGATCGTCTGGAACTGGCTGCAATCGGAACTGTTCACAGCGTCGCTCATCACTTACTTCGCCGATACTCCGTTGAATTGGGGCTGTCGCCTCGCCTCGAAGTGTTTGAACAGGGAGCGGAGAAGGTTTTGAGTGATCTTCTTGCGACGATTCCTGTAACGCGATGGGATGCCCTGTCGCAACACGCGGATCGTTTAGGTGTCACAAATCTTCCGGTTCAGATTCTCTCGCTCTTATCAGCCAAGCGGGGTAACCGCATTGCGAATGAGCGATTCGGCGCACAGTTGGCTGCCAGCACCCAACGTGTCTGCGCATTACTCGCGCCAAACGGACCGGCGGCGAATGCGTTGCCCGTGTCGCATCTACAGTCTCTTGCAGAGGCCGCCCTGGCACAGCTTGAGGCACTGGTGTCTGATACGACCAAAGAAACGATGAAGGCCAGGCGGACTCTTCGCAGTATCATGTCGTCAAATGGCCCGTTGTGGGCGTCGTATGTTGATGCAATGGCAATCAAGGCGGGAAAGAGGTCGGGTGCAAACGACCATCTGGACCCGCTGCGATTACACGCCGGTGACGTGCGGAGCAACCCCACACTGCACGAGAACCTGAAAGAATTCGCTCAGTTACTTGCGAATGAGACACTCGCACTGGACGCAGAATATGAAGCCTACAAAGCAGAACGGGGACTTGTTGACTTTACCGACCTGGAAACGCTGCTGCTGACACTGCTCGAAAATGAATCGCTAAAATCAAGGCTTACGATGGACTATGACCTGATCCTTGTTGATGAGTTTCAGGACACGAACCCACTGCAATTGGCGATCTTCCAGCGTCTGCAGTCCATTGCCCCAAGAAGCCGATGGGTTGGTGATGCGCGTCAGGCCATCTACGGCTTCCGGAATACCGACCCACGGTTGGTTTCGGAAGTGTGGGATCGTGTTCCCGAGGAATTCCGCACAACTCTGCCGGACAATCACCGGAGCCAGAAAGGTCTGGTGCAACTTGTCGGAGAATTGTTTGCGCCGCACTTCGACGAAGATCCGCGTCAGAATCCGCGGAAGCCAGCGGCGACCAGAGGCCTCGAACGATGGCTCTTTCAATCCACGAACGGTCCGAATGACGCATTGTCGCTTGCGTGCGGTCTTGCTCAGTTGCGTAACGAGGGAATCCGATTTGGCGACATTGCCGTGCTGGAACGCGGAAACGCCCAGTTGAAAACACTGGCATCAGCATTGGATGAACTCGGCATCCCATACCTCATAGAAAGCCCCGGACTATTCTCCACGCGAGAAGGAAAACTGCTCCTTGCGGGTCTACGATTAGTTGCTAATCGAAACGACTCGCTGGCGGCGGCCACTGTCCTCCATCTCACTGCCGATCCGACAGCAGCGACACCGGATTGGCTTGCTGATCGTTTGCGATCGCAGTCCAACGCGCAGATTGACCCGGAAACGGGTAAGCCGATATTCCAAATGCCGTGGGATGGCAGTGAGTTTCTGCTGCCACTTGAAGCGATCGACTTCCGCAGCTTGTCCCCTTCACTCGTCGTTCAGCAAGTTATCGAAGCCTTAAATCTGCCGAAGCGAGTGCATGCCTGGGGGGATTCGATTCGTCGCTGTTCGAATCTGGATTCGGCGATCCGCCATGCACGAGACTACGAGGAGGCTGCGACTTCCGGCAACGGCAGTGCAACCCTCTCCGGTCTGATTCTGCACTTCGAACAACTCGCCGCTGACGCGAATGATCTACGTTTCACGTCCCAGGGACACGATGCCGTAACTTTGCTCACCTACCACGCGGCGAAGGGGCTTGAGTGGCCGGTTGTCGTCTTAAGTGGATTGAACTCAGATCGTGATCCCGACATGTGGAAGCCGGTCGTGCGCAGCCCATCGTTTGAAGAAGATCCGTTATCCAACAGAGAGATACGGCACTGGATTTGGCCCTTTGGAATGACTGACGGTCAGTTTTCAAAGCTAAAAAGCGGTAGCCGACTCGAACTCGATGCCTTGGCCTCTCCTGAAGGTCAGGAACAAACAATTCGTGAGAGCGAAGAAAACCTGCGACTGCTTTACGTCGGCTTCACTCGCGCCAAGAGCAAACTCGTTCTTGCTCACCGCAAGGGAAGTTGCCAGTGGCTCAACATGCTGGCCAATGTTGATAATCTGCTGAACCCTGGGCTCGATCCCGGTGAACACCCGATTCACGGTATCGACACGACGATTGTGATTCGGCATCTCAGCCACGAGGACGTCGACCAACACCGATTCCAGCAAGCTACTGAACAGAGGTGGTTTGCCGCACCAGTCGCGAAGAATACCAATGAATTTACCGCAAGATATCATTCCCCCAGTATGGCTGCGGCGGTTGATGGAATAGCCCTCGCTGCAACATCACTTCCCGGTGAACAGTTCTTTCCGGCCAAAGCACATGCAGCAACGTACGCAAGGATCGGAAATTCTGTTCACAGTTACATGGCTGCCCTTCCTTCACTTCGTACTGCAAATGATGAACTGAAAAACAAAGTGGCTGAACGCTGTCTCGCGGCATTTGGGATCACAGGTTTGATTCCTGCTTCGGTCATTATTTCTGCCGGACAACGGTTCGTTGCCTGGGTTGATGCCAATTATCCGCAGGCAACATGGCATACGGAAACGCCCGTCAGCGGTCCCCGATCTCAAGGCGGGCAGTGGACGGGCACCATCGACCTGTTGCTCAAACTGCCGACCGGGGAAGTCGTGGTCATCGACCACAAAAGCGCACCAATCCGTCGCGATGCCTGTACCGGGAAAGCTGCCGAATATGCTGGTCAACTTGCCGCCTACGAAGAGATTCTCCAGGACAGTGGCTCGACAGTCGCCGGGAAGTGGATTCACTTCCCTCTTGCCGGAGTCGTGGTGCGGTGCGGGGTTTGAGAAGTCGACGAAAAGGTAGAGCCTTCTCAAGTGACCCAACTGCTGTGAGCCACACATATTGTTGACGATTCCTCGGACCAGGACTGTGCGGCGTCAGACGGAATTGCTCTGTGCCGACGGGGCAGCGTAAAACGAAATCAAGGATGAAAGACTGTGGCGAAGCCCACACAAATCGGACGATCCGAGTCGACGCTCATTCAGGGCACCAGCTTCCGCATGAAAGACAGCACTCCCGACGAATAATCACCTCCACATTCAGCCCACTACCCGATCAGCCCTGACGCCGTCGGAAACGCCTCTGAAGGTCGCGGGGGATCGTCAAGGCGGTCGCTCATCGCGACGACACCAGCAACGCCAGCGTGCAGGTGATGCTTTTTTCGGATCGCCTGGAGATCAC
>VFQT010002181.1_pt1 | contig 20847 bp, 24 predicted proteins | sample 3512381 | NCBI WGS metagenome assembly VFQT01 (sample SAMN10412376, study PRJNA504923) | tailings metagenome | isolation source: Relicate 2 Philex TSF3 active mining site | place: Philippines: Tuba, Benguet | collected 2017-08-29
TGAAGTCCCGACTTTCCTCAACCGCGCGCAAAGCGCGCAACTGCGGTCACCCGACTGACCCGCCGTCAGATTCAATGCTACGGGCGCCTCGGGCCATTGATATCTAGCCGCGAAGCAGGCCAACGAGCGACACCGCAAGCGAAGTGGCAAGTAGCGCGAGCTGCGCCTTCTGATTGCGCCATTTCCGGCTGCTTTCAATTGAAGCCTGGAAGTCGTTGCGCAGGTCGCGAAACCCTTGCCGCATTTCGCTGCGGACTGCGGCGAATTCGTTGCGTGTTTCGGTTCGTAGGTCGGTGATTTCGGTTCTCACCGCGGCGAATTCGTGTTTCATTTCGCTGCGGACTGCGGCGAATTCGTTACGCGTTTCGGTTCGTAGGTCGGCGATTTCATTGCGTGTTTCGGTTCGAAGCTCAGCGATCTCACCCTTTGTCTCAGCGCGAAGCCCGGCCATCTCACCGCGTAGTTCTGCGCGAAGCCCGGCGATCTCTCCGCGTAGTTCAGAGCGATGCTCGGCATTCTCGCTTCGAACTTCCTTGAAGTCGGACGAAATTCGGTCATTGGAATGTTTGAATTCGGCGGCAATTTCGGCGCGAATCTGCTTGGCCTCAGTCGCCAAGTCTTGTCGAATTGAAGCGCCGACTTCGGAGAGCTGCAACCGAGTCTCTCCGATTTGTGCAGCGAGAGTCTCGAGGGTGATGGGATATTGCACGGGCATGATGGTGGTGGTTGTCATGCCTTTCTGTGTGCGGGAGCGAAGGTCTTCGGAAGTGTTTCGTGAAATCTCCGACTTGTCAAGCACGCGGGTCGAAGCCGCTGGGGCCGGATGTGGGCCGGCGGGCGACGCGCGAAGTGCCGGCGCGCTTAGGCGCAGGTGATGTATTCGTAGGCGAGCGAGTTGAGGCTCGGCGTCTCCAAGTTGAGCGACGTGCGCGAGCCGTCGGGGTTCTTGGCTCCGAGCGTCACCGGAATCGGGGTGAGCGGCCCGAACGCGCCGGGCACCGCTGCGACCTTTGGTTTTCCAGTCTCTTCGTCGATGCTCGGCAACACACCAGCGAGGCCGGGGTTGAGCGCTTGGGCGAGCACGGCGGCATGTCGCGCCTCTTCCTGCCCGATCGTCATCGCTGCCTGACGCAGCGCTTTGTCGGAGAGCGTCGTGACGACCGATTGGTACGTCTGCGCGGCGAGATTCTCGAGCGCATGCGCCAACACGACTACGTCGAGCGCCGGATTCTCGTTGGCCTCGTCGGTGATCAGTGCGAGCGCAGGAGAGATGTAGATCTCGGTGAGCCGCGGGTTGCCGCAGGTGAATGGCTTGCCGCCCAACTTGGTGACGAGACCGTTGATTGCGTCGGCGTGGCCGCGATGGTCGTCGCGCAATCGCACCGCGATGTCGTTCGCCGCGGCGAACGCACCGGTGAACACGCCGAGCCCGAGCGCGGCTTCGTAGGTGTCGATCGCGTTGTATTCGAGCGACGCGGCAGTGCGCAACAACACGATGTCGTTGACCTCGGCGTTGGGAAGGCCCTCGGCCTCGGGCACCACACCGACCGCGGTGATGTTCTTGCTCTCTTCGACGCCCGCTTGCTTGCCGCACGCGGCGAGCACGAGCCCGGTCGCACCGACTCCGCCGATGCGCAGCAGTTGGCGACGCGAGTAACGATTCACGACGACGCTCCCGGCGCGAGCGGTGCCGCGGTGTTGGAGAGCGCGTCAGCGAGCGCGCGCCCGCCGAGCAGAGCGAGTGCCGCCGCATGGCGCGCTTGGATGGTGAGAATCGAAGCGACAAGCGCCGAGCCTTCGGTGCCTTCGAGCGTGCCGACGAGCGACACGTGCGTCGACACGAGCGTGTTCTCCAGTTCGCGCAACGCGTCGTAGATCGCGCTCTTGTCGCTGCCCATCACCTTGCCGCGGAACGCGTTGTACACCGCGTCTTCGCGAACATTCACGGCGTCTTTTCCGATGAGGCCGGTGATCGCCTGGCTGGCGGCCAAGTGGTGGTCGTGGAAACCGACCAGCATCGTCTTTTCATCCGCGCCGAACGCCGGGAGGCTGGCGGCCACCGCGTAGAGGTCGCGAGCCGCGAGCTCGGCGGAATTGGCGAACGCGAGCAGGGCGCGATCGGCTGACGTCGGAGGAGTCGGGGTCGCGGCGGGGAGCGTCATACGAGAACTTCGGCGCAAGCGCCGTGAAGAGAATAGTCGCTAGAAATCCAACGCCGAGAGTTCCGGTATCCAGCCCTGTGCGCGGCGCACCGCTTCGTGCCATTGTGCCCGCGCCGATGTGCTGGGGGATGCGATGCTCGGTTCCACCGTGTCTCTCGGCTCCACCGTGCGCAGCGGCCGCACGAGTGAGGTCGCCTCGGTGAGATCGCTCCACACGCCCGCGGCGACACCCGCCAAGAACGCGGCGCCCAGTGTGGTGGCTTCGGTGTCGCGGCACACCTCCACGGGTCGACCGATCGAATCGGCGAGCGCCTGCACGAACACCGAGTTGCGGCTCATGCCGCCATCGATGCGCAACCGCTCGACGCGCAACCCGGTGTCGGCTTCGCTCGCCTCGAGCAGGTCGGCGCCGCGATGTGCGATGCCCTCCAACACCGCGCGCACCACGTGTGCCGCCGTCGTGCCGCGCGTCAGACCGAGCAGAGTTCCGCGCGCGCCGTAATCCCACTGCGGAGTCCCCATGCCGATGAGCGCGGGAACATAAACCACGCCGTCGCTCGATGCAACCGACGCGGCCACGCCCTCGCTCGACTTCGCGTCGGGGATGAGGCCCATGTCGTTGACTAGCCACTCGACGTTGCTGCCGGCGGTGAGCACGATCGCCTCAGAACCCCAGTGCAACGTTTTGCCCTCGCTGTAGACGACGATCGGAAACGTGCCGCGCGCCGTGCGCGCGAGATGCTTGGGTGTCGCCGTGCCGGCGTACACATCGAGCATTCCGCCCGTGCCGAACGTCGCCTTTGCCGCGCCGGCGACGATGCCGCCTTGACCGACGAGTGACGACTGCTGGTCGCCGACCATCGCAAAGATCGGGGGACTGCCCGGCAACGCGGACGCTTCTCCGATCGGGCCCATCGTCGGCACGATGTGCGGCAAGATCGCAGGGTTGATGCTCAGCGCGTCAAGCACGCTGCGCGACCATTCGTGCTTCGTGAGCGACGCGTGGTCGGCCAGCCCGGTGACCGCCGCGTTCGACGAGTCGGTGGCGTGCACGGCAAAGTTGCTGAGCGCGGCAGCCACCCACGTGTCAACGGTGCCGGCGCGCGCGTGAGGCGAGCGCGCGGCCTCGACGTTCGCCGTGAGCCACGTCAACTTCGTCGCCGTCTGGTTGGGCGCGAACACCAAGTTCTTCTCGGCACGCAGACGAATGCAATCGCCCACGGTGCGCAGGTCTTGCCAGCCGAGCCCGGGTGCCACTGGCGTGCCGGTGCGCGAATCCCACACGATGGTCGATGCGCGCTGAGCAGTGATACCGACCGCGCGCACGTTGCCGCCGCTCTTCAGCGCCGCATTCGCCACACGCAGCACTGCGTCGCGCATCGCGACACCGTCGAATTCGACGAGGCCGGCGAACGGGCTCGACGGTGGCAGCGGCTCGTAGGTGAATCCGGCGATGCTCGCGTCGTCGCGCACCACTGCGGCGCGCAGCCCGGTCGTGCCGACGTCGACGACGAGCACGCTCACGACGAGTGCGCTCCGACCGCCCGGCGCGTCATCACGGAAACGCCACTGTTCCGCGCTTCGTGGGCAGGCCCAACTTGCCGGGGTTCAGCAAATCCTGCGGGTCGAGCGCGTGCTTCAGCGCCGCGAGCACGTCGAACGAAGCACCCATCGCCTCGCGCATGAAACGACCGCGGTTCAGCCCGACACCGTGGTGGTGGGCGAGATTGCCGCCGGCCGCCAGTGCCGCGCGCTGCGCAGCATTCCACATCGCCACATACAACTGCTCGTGCTCGGTGGTGGTGGCGTCGTTGATGTCGCGCGATGAGATCTGCCCGACGAAGGTGAAGTAGATGCAGGCGCCGTCGAGGTAGCTGTGCGACACGTGCGCGCTCGCGCTGCGCGTGCCCGGCAACTCCTGAAGAGCGGCGAGCACTGCGGCGTATACCTCGGCGAGTTTCGACCACGGGGCGGCGACCTCCATCGTGTCGATCACGAAACCTTTCTTCGTGAGCGCCTGCAGGCCGCTCGTGTCGTTGCGGTGGGCGAGCCAGTGATCGACGCGCTCCTCGGGTGCCGTCACCGCGCCGTGCGCGCGGGCGCAACGGTCGACGATGGCGAGCGTGGCATCGACGATTTCCTGTTCGCCGTCGTCGAGCACGATCAAGGTGCTGTTGGTGCCGTCACCGCCGTGGCTGCGCTGTGACTCGGTCGCGTCGTAGAGGCGCAGCACTGCGGGCGTGGCGTGCGCGCGGATGCACTCGCGCATCGCGGCGATGCCTGCAGCAAACGTGGGGAAGAAATACGCGGCCTTCTTGCGCACCGGCGCCACGTCGTGGGCGCGCAGCCACGCGCGCGTGACGATGCCGAGCGTGCCTTCGCTGCCGATGAACATCGACGAAACGTCGGGCCCGTGCGCGGCGGCCGGGGCTCCGCCGGTGCGGATCACCGAGCCATCGGCCATCACCACTTCGAGACCGACGACCATCTCGTCGATTTTTCCGTAACGAGTGGAAAATTGCCCGGCGCCCAAGCAGGCGATCCAACCGCCGACGGTGGAAATGTCGAATGATTGCGGAAAGTGCCCGACGGTGAGCCCGTGCGGTTCGAGCGCGCGCTCGAGATCGGGGCCAAAGGTGCCGGGCAGCACCTCGACCACGCCTGACTCGCGATCGACCGACACCACGCCCGCCATTGCGGTGACGTCGAGCATCACGCCGCCGAACATCGGCACTGACGCACCGCTCACGCCGCTTCGACCGGCGGTGACGGTGATCGGCACGTCGTGCTTGCGGCACGCGTGCACCACGGCGCATACTTCGTCGGTCGAGCGGGCACTCACAACGGCAAGCGGCATTCGTGGTACTTGCGACTGCAACGCCCAGCGCATCGCGAGCGGCCACCAGTCGCGGGCGTGCTCGGCCAGTTCGAGGTGCTCGGTGCTGGTCGGGCAGATGGCGGCGAGGTCGCGAAGCAACGCCGCGGTGTCGTGGGCGGCAATCGGTGCGCTCCACCGCGATGCAATCATTTCTCCCGAGTCGCCACCGAACCCGATCGGCGGCGTCGGTTGCGTCACGACAGGGCGGCTTCGTCTTCTCGAGTGCACACGTCGAGGAACCGCTTCACCTCGCCGTCGATGCGCGAGTCATCCCACCCGAGTTCGGGGGCGATCAATCGCGCCACATCGCGCGCGGCGGCCGCGGTCGCACGACGGTCGTAGATCAGCCCGCGCGTCCGGCGCGAGAGCACGTCGTCGAGCGTGACCACCAACTCGTGCCGCGCGGAATACACCGCCTCGGCTCGCACGTAGGGGAGACCGGGCACCAGCGGCTGGCCGAGCGAAGCATCTGCTTCGACGAGCGCGCGCACAGCCGACGATTCGGTGCCGAAGCGTGACACCAAGTGGTCTTCTCTGTTGCGCGACGTGGCGGCAAAGAGCCCGAGTCGCTTGGTGTTGCAGCGCGATGCTCGCGGTTCGGCGCCGCGGCGACGCATCACGTCGAGCACCGCATCCACCGTGTGTTGGGCCATCTTGCGATAGGTCGTCAATTTTCCGCCGGTGATGGTGACCATGCCCGACTCGCTCACGATCACTTTGTGCCGGCGCGAGAGATCGGCGGTGCGACCTTTGCCCGCTTCGCCCTCGGGGGTCGCCACGAGCGGCCGCAGGCCAGCCCAAGTGCCGACCACATCGTCTCGCGTGATTGCGCGGCCACCCGACACCGCCTTGTTGAGCGCGCGCAGGCAGTAGTCGACGTCTTCCTGCGTGCACTGTGGGTCGTCGATGCTGCCTTGGTAATCCGTATCGGTGGTGCCGACGTACGTGTAGCGATACGACCCGTCGGCGTTGGGCATGTGCGGCACCACGAAGAGCGACCGCTTGTCGCCCGGCACCGGGATCACGACGGCGATGTCGTTGCGCACGAGTTCCCACGGCACGGTGATGTGTATGCCTTTCGCCGGCCGAATCGTGGTGGAGTCGCAACCGATGTCCATGCGCCTGATCGCATCGCCCCACACCCCGGTCGCGTTCACGACCACGTTGGCACGCACTTCGAACGACTCGCCTTCGTTCGTGCGCACCGTCGCGCCGACGATCGCACCCGACGCGTCTTTGTTCAACGAAGTCACGCCGCAGTAGTTGAGCGCCACAGCGTTGCGCTCGATCGCCGAGCGAACGATCGACAGCGTGAGTCGCGCATCGTCGGCTTCGGCATCGAAATAGAGGTACGCCGACGAAAGCTTTTCGGCGTTCATCGTGGGCATGTGGGCGAGCGCCGCCTTGGCGCGCAGACGGCGATGCAGCCGGCCCACTCGCCATCCGCCGGTGAGGTCGTACATCCACAGTGCCGAGCCGAGCGCGCGGGCTATCTTGCGCGACACGACGCCGTCGCGAGTCATGACCGGGATCATGAAGGGGAGCATTCGCACCAAGTGCGGCGCGTTGCGCAGCAGACGTTGGCGCTCGTGCAGCGCCTCGTATACGAGGGCCACGTCGCCCTGCTGCAGATATCGCAGTCCGCCGTGGATCAGTTTGCTGCTCTTGGATGACGTGCCCGCCGCGAAATCGGACTGGTCGATGAGCGCCGTGCGCAACCCGCGGGCTGCCGCGTCGAGCGCCACCCCGGCGCCGGTGATGCCGCCGCCGACGACCAGCACGTCGAATTGCTCGTTGCGCAAGCGCTCCAGTGCCGAACGGCGCTTCGTCACTGATTCCATCGCGACGAGCCTAGAAGCCCGCCTGGCCCTTGATCGCCGCCCGCGCCAAGTGCACCAGTTGCGACGCGCGTTGCACGAGACGCTCGGCTCGCCCATGTTCGATGAGGGTCGTGCCGTAGTGCGAGGTGTCTTTGGCGGAGAGCAGTTCGTCGAGCAGGCGAGCCATTCGCTCACCGTCGGGCCGTACGGCGGCGAGGAGTTGTCGTGCTTGTCGGTGGTCTTGTGCTCGTGATCGAACTCCGAGTTGCGCGCAACACGCCGCATCCGAGGCTGCTATCGCCGAGAGCACCGCGAGAGCGGCCGCAGCATCAGGTGACGGCGTCGCTGTGAGTGCACGCTCGGCTTGCGCCAGGAACTCCTCGGCTTGGCGAATCCGCATCCGCGCGTCAGCGGCGTTGCACGGCGCCGTTCGTTGTCGCTTTCTTGCCACGTTTCGAACCCCCGAGCAACTGTGTGCGTTCGCCGACAAGAACGGTCAAGTCGTTTTTCCACTCTTCGAATATGGGTTCGCGGGCGCGTCGCACCTGCGAGAGGCCTTGCGTGGTGAGATGAACGATCTGGCAGTGGTTGCCGGTCCATCGTGTGACGAGGTCGGTCAGTCGGGCCAACGCGTCGTCGGCGAGCCGGTCGGCCACGATGAGCATGTCGATGTCGCTCTGCTCGTCGCCGTCTCCGCGCGCCGCCGACCCGAACACGCCGGCGAGCGTCACCGCGGGTTTCCACGCCGAAACTTCCGCCGTTATTCGCCGAAAGAGTTCCGGACGCATATCCGCGAGCCGCACGATGCCGTCGCATGCGAGGTGATCGCGGTTGAGCAAGTAGCCCCCTGGAAGTTCGTGCACCACGCCGGAGTCGACGAGTCGGAGGAGCGCCTTTCGCACACCGCTCTTGGAATAGTCGTCGATAAGCCGATGGATGTGGCCGAGCGGCAGCGGGGTGGCGGCGCCCACGAGCACCTCGAGCACGGTTCCCTCGAGTCCGCCGGTGACGCTCAACATGGGTGTGCCGAGGTGCATGGTGATGTTCACTTTAGTGCACATCGTGCACTTTGGTGAACGAGCGAGGTCGACGCGGTGTTCGGCACGTGGGCGGTGTGACGCCTGACCACCGTTTCCTTGTTCGCATGATTTGCAGACAAGCATCTGGCGCGAATAGTCTGCATGTCGTGCAAGCCCCCGAACTCGTCGCCGCCAAATACCGCGAGCAGGGCCGTCGCCTGACCCCGCAGCGACAGTTGTTATTTGCCCTCATGCACGGCAACGAGACGCACCCCACCGCCGAGGGTCTTTACGAAGTTGCCAGCAAGCGGATGCCGGGCATCTCGCTGCGAACCGTGTACCAAACGCTCGATGAGCTCTCCGAGATGGGCGAGATCCAGCTCATGCACTGCGATGGTGGTGCGGTACGTTTCGATTCGAACGTCGACGAACACCATCACGCCGTCGACGCCGAGACGGGAGAGCTGTTCGATGTGTACGTCGACAACATCGACTCGTTGCGTGCGCAGTTGCCGGCCGGTTTCGAAGTTCAGAACGTGAGCATCGTCTTCCACGGCCGACTCACCCGCAAAACCAAGTCTCCCGCACGGCAGCAAACCGCGCGGGCGAAATCCACGAAGCGCGCGCCACGGCGCACGAGTCGCGGATCCACCAAATAACCCCACAACCAAGGAGAACACTCATGGCCAAGTTGCACGGCACCAAGACACATGAGAACCTCAAGGAAGCGTTCGCTGGCGAGAGCCAGGCAAACCGCCGCTACTTGTGGTTCGCCCAGAAGGCCGACGTCGAGGGATACCCCGACGCAGCCGCCCTGTTCCGTTCGGTCGCCGAAGGCGAAACCGGACACGCACACGGACACCTCGAGTACCTCGCCGAAGTCGGTGACCCCGCCAGCGGCGAGCCGATCGGTGACACCGAGCAGAACCTGAAGGCGTCGATCGCCGGCGAGACCTACGAGTACACGCAGATGTACCCCGGCTTCGCCAAGACGGCCCGCGAGGAAGGCTTCGCCGAAATCGCAGACTGGTTCGAGACACTTGCCCGCGCCGAGAAGAGCCACGCAGGCCGCTTCGGCGAAGGACTCAAGTCGCTCAGCTGAAATCCCGTTCGGCGGCTGCGCGCACGTCGCGCCGTCGCCACACGCGGAATACGGTTTGTCGACCCGGGCGCGCAGCTCCCTCCGCTTGCGCCCGGGTCGCCGAATCGTCGAATGAATTCGAGTTAAGAAAGACACCGACATGACCGTCACCTACGACCCGCATCATCCGATGTATTTGGATGAAGCCGACACGCGCGCTGAACTCACGCGCGTCTACGACCTGTGCCATGGCTGTCGCTTGTGCTTCAAGTTCTGTCCGTCGTTCCCCACCTTGTTCGACTACATCGACCGTCACGACGACCAAGACGCGGGCAAGATGACGCCTGCGCAGCAAGACCATGTGATCGACGAATGCTTCCAGTGCAAGTTGTGCTACATCAACTGCCCGTACATCCCCGGCCAGCACGAGTGGGCGCTCGATTTCCCGCGGCTCATGCTGCGCGCCGATGCGATGCGCCGCGCCAACGGACAAGTCACGCTGCGCGACAAGGCGACCACCGCGTTCATGGGCAACACCGACGCGATCGGCAAAGTGTCGGTGGCGACGGTGAAGCTCACCAACAAAGTGATGGGCGCCAAGCCTGGTTCGCTGATCCGCAAAGCCGTCGAGGTGACCGCCGGAATCTCCAGCGTGCGACTGCTTCCCAAATTCGCGCGCACGCGATTCTCGTCGTGGTTCAAGCAGCGCCCGAAGGTGCGCGCCGGAAAAAAGCAGGGGAGCGTCACCGTCTTCCCGACCTGCCTTGTGGAGTACCAGGAGCCTGCGATCGGCAAGGCGCTCGTCAAGGTGTACGAACACAACGGCATCGAGTGCTCGCTGACCGACGCCGGGTGCTGCGGTGCGCCGTACCTGCACTCAGGCGACATGGCGAAGTTCACCAAGGTGGCGGTCGACAACGTGGCGACGCTCGCCGCCGAAGTACGCAAGGGCAACGACATCGTCGTGCCGCAGCCGACCTGCAGTTACGTGCTGAAGAAGGACTACCTCGACTACGTCGGCGGCCCGGATGCCAAGCTCGTCTCCGAGCACACGTTCGACGCAGCGGAGTACCTGATGAAGGTGCACAAGACCGAGGGTTCGTCGCTCGACACGAAGTTCGACGGCGAGATTCCCGAGACGATCACCTATCACACGCCGTGCCACCTGCGCGCGCAGAACATCGGCTTGAAGAGTCGTGACCTCATGAAACTGACGGGCGCCAAGATCAAGCTCGTGCAGCAGTGCTCGGGCATCGACGGCATGTGGGGTCTGCGCGCAGAAAACGCCGAACTCAGCATTCCGATCGGCAAGAAACTCGGCGAGATGGTGAAAGATGCAGCGGGCGACGTCGTCGCCGGCGACTGCCATCTCGCCAACACCGCGATCACCGAGCAGACCGGTGCGGCACCGCTGCATCCGCTGCAAGTGGTCGCCAAGGCATACGGCCTCGACACCGAGTAACGAATCGAATACACCCAACCCCAACCCCCCAATCCACAACTAAGCAAGGAGACATCCCCCCATGTCGACCATGTCCACCATGAACAGCAAGCGCAAACTCGCCCTCGGCGACATCCTCGATCACCGCGCCTACGAGCGCGTGCGCGATGCGATGCGCGCCGAAGTCATCGAAGTCAAGCGTCGCCGCCGCCTCCACCTCGGCACGATCGTGACCGTGTCGTTCGAGAACCGGCTCACCATGCAGAGCCAGATTCAAGAGATGCTGCGCGTCGAGCGCGTCGTGACCGACGAAGGTGTGATGGAAGAGCTCAAGGCGTTCAACCCGATGATTCCCGAGCCCGGCCAGTTGTGCGCCACGCTCTTTGTCGAACTCACGAGCGACGCCCAGATGCGCGAGTGGCTGCCGAAGTTGGTCGGCATCGAGAACTCGATCGTGCTGCGACTCGCAGACGGCACCCAAGTGCGCGGAACCGTCGATGAACAGCACGCCGAAGGGCTCACCCGCGAGACGGTCACGGCCGCGGTGCACTATGTGCGTTTTGAGTTCACGCCCGCACAGGTCGAGCAATTCCAGAAGGGCGGAGTTCAGTTGCGCTGCGACCTCTCGAACTATCTCGAGGCCATCGAGCTGCCCGACTTCACGGTCGCCGAACTGCTCACCGACCTGCGCGACGATTCCTGAGAAGCCGCCAGACACGACCATGACCGTCGCTCAAGCGCCGAATCTCGGAATCTCTGACTCCGATCGCCGTGCCATCGCCGAAGGATTGTCGAAGCTGCTCGCCGACACGTACACGCTGTACTTGAAGACACACAAGTACCACTGGAACGTCACCGGCCCGATGTTCCAGACGCTGCATCTCATGTTCGAAACGCAGTACAACGAGTTGGCGTTGGCGGTCGATCTCATCGCCGAGCGAATCCGCGCACTCGATGTGCTCGCGCCCGGCTCGTACGCCGAGTTCGCGAAACTGTCGAGCATCAAAGAAGAGTCCGATCATCCGGTGGCGACGGAGATGATCAAGCGCCTCGTCGACGGGCAAGAGGCAGTGGTGCGCACTGCTCGCGCGTTGTTTCCCACGGTCGACGCCGCGCACGACGAGCCCACCGCCGACCTGCTCACTCAGCGCATGCAGGTGCACGAGAAAACTGCGTGGATGCTGCGCAGCCTGCTCGCCTAGCGATCAGCTCGCACGCGTCAGCACGGCGATCATCGCCGCAGCGAGCAACCCCGCGATTCCACTCCCTACCCAGATGAAGAGCTGAATCTGCTTTTCGAGTGATGTGAATCGTGCATCAAACAGCCGTTCGAGGTGGGAGAAGCTGTCGTTGACACCCACGAGCTTCTGATCAACGACATCGATACGTCCGTGAACAGCGATGATCTGACGCTCAACCGATGACATTCGGGTGTCGAGGTTGTCGAGTCTCGTTTCGATGGTGGTGACTCGGCTGTCGAGGTTGTCGAGTCTGGTGTCGATGGTGGTGACTCGGGTGTCGATGGTGGTGACTCGGCTGTCGAGGTTGTTGATTAGGTGCTCGACGGCCGTCAAACGCTCGTCGTGTGCGGTTGCGTATCTCGCAACCTCTTCGTGCAACCGATCGATGTCCGACCGATAAGCCACGCGGTCACCATCGTGCGGCGCGTGCAGAATCGCAGAGTCAGCCACGTCGAACCCCGAGTGTCGTCGGTCGCTGGCGCGCGGTGATGCGCGACGCGACCCCGGCTTCATGACTGGGTGTGTGCCGAACAACATCAAATCGGAAACAGTTATCCACGGGCAGGGACCTTACGTCGGTATCCGTTGTTGTCAAGTCGGATGCCTCGATGCTCGACCTGGGGTGCGCAGAGCCCGAATGGCTCGGCAACCAACTGGCGCCATCCCAATAGGGTTCACGCAGTGGAGATAGACGTTGCTGCGCAAGGCAGCCCGCGGGGAACATTGTCGAATGACGAGTCGGCCGACTTGATGCGCCGCATTCTGCGCGGCGAGCTAAACAGCGACCAAGTGCGCGAGTTTCTCCTTCGCTACAACTCTCGCGATGCGACCAGCGATGAGCTCGCCGGTTTCCTGAGCGCGGTGCGCGAAGCCGCGACGCCGGTGCAGCTGTCGTCGGCGATTGCCGCGCGGGCGATCGACATCGTCGGCACGGGTGGCGACAAGAGCGGTTCGGTGAACGTCTCCACGATGGCGGCACTTGTCGTTGCCGGCGCCGGTGTGCCGGTGTGCAAGCACGGCAACCGCTCGGCATCGAGCAAATGCGGAACCGCTGACGTGCTCGAAGCACTCGGGGCGCGCATCGACCTGCCTGCTGACCGAGTGGCGAGATGCGTGGAGAAGACCGGGTTCGGTTTCGTGTTCGCGCCGGCGTTCCATCCGGCGTTCAAGCATGTGGGGCCCGTGCGGCGCGAGCTCGGCGTGCCGACGGTGTTCAACTTGCTCGGCCCGATGGCCAACCCCGCACCCGTCGCAGCGATGCTGGTCGGCGTCGCTGACCCGCGCCGCATGGCGACGATGGCCGCGGTGCTCGCGGCCCGCACGAAACGCTCCATCGTGGTGCACGGCCACGGAGGACTCGACGAACTCTCGCTCGGCGGTGCGAATCGTGTGCTCGTCGCCGCCGACGGCACTGTGCAGCCCGAGTCGGTGATCGATGCGAACGACATCGGCCTCTCGCGCGCCGACAACGACGCGCTGCGCGGGGGAGACCCGGCGCATAACGCGGCAGTAGTTCGGGGTGTGGTGAGCGGAGAGATCCGCGGCCCGATTCGCGACGTGGTGGTGCTGAACGCAGCTGCCGCGCTGCTTGCCGCTGGCGCGGTGACGAATCTCGTCGCCGGCGCAACGCTCGCGGTCGCCTCGCTCGACAGCGGCACGGCGCGCGTGACGCTGGATGCGTTCGTGGCCGAAACTACGCTGAACTCGTGATTCGCGTCTCGGTGCCCGCGAGCACGGCGAACCTCGGTGCGGGCTTCGATACGCTCGGCCTCGCACTCGCATTGCACTTCGAAGCAGGCCTCGCGGGAGGCTCGCAGCCCGCCGGCGCGCGACTGGCCGACCAGCACCATCCTGCGAGCGTCGCGTTCGTGTCCGCTGGAGGAAACGGCGCGATCTGGGTGCACGATCGCATTCCGATGGGTCGCGGGCTCGGCTTCAGTGGTGCGGCTCGAGTCGGCGGTGCGCTGCTTGCGATCGCGCAACGAGAAGGCGCGGTGGCCGCGAACTCGCTGGAGGCGCGCCTCGCTGCATTCCGCGCGGCTGCACGACTAGAAGGTCACCCCGACAACGTGGCAGCTTCAGCACTCGGCGGGCTGACCGTTGCGGCGGGCGACACTGCGATCCGAGTGCCGATCGCAGTCGATGCAGCGATCGTGGCGTGGGTGCCGCAGAACACCACTTCGACGAAAGAGTCGCGCACAAAACTTGCGCCGAGCGTGTCGCTGCACGACGCAGCATTCAATGTGGCGCGCTCGTCGTTGTTCGTGGCGGCGATGGTGACCGGCGATTTCTCGGCGCTCGCCGATGCGACGCAAGATCGCCTGCATCAAGACGTGCGCCTGGCGATGGTGCCCGAGACCAAGCGCGCGATGCGCGCTGCCACCGACGCCGGCGCGTGGGCATCGTGGCTGAGCGGGTCGGGGCCGACGATGGCCTGCATCGTTGAGCCGTCGCGCGCCGATCAGGTAGTCGCTGCGTTGCCGCGTGGTGCGACAGTGCACCGGTTGGCGATCGACGCCAACGGCCCCGTCGCGCTATAAATCGAACCCGTCTTAATTAATCGCGTCGTCGTCGAGCGCCCCGACGATCGCGATGTCGCGCAACATCGCGTCAGCGAGCCCGAAGTACCGTTCGAGGTGCCTGAGCACGAGTTCGTTCGGGATGAACGCACGTCGCGCGAGCCGCTGACCGCCGCGCAGTCGCGCCGAGCGCGGCTCGACCGGGTGGTTGCTGCGCAGGAGTTCGTACGCCTGTTGCGGATCGAATCCGTTGGCGATCGCGATTCCCCACGCCGTCGATGTGGAGCGCGACATTCCGGCGTGGCAGTGCACGAGCAGGTTCTTGCGCCCCGCGCCCCACTCCACTGCCTCGCGCACCAGCTCGAACGTCGGAGCGAGACTGCCGGGAAAGTGGTAGGTGATGTCGTCGAAGGTGACCACCTTGTGCGCCGGGTGCCCGAAGTCATCCACCTCGAAGTCCTCGGGGCCGACGGTGAGCACGCTTGCAAACTCACCACAGATCTCGCGGGCTTCTTCCAGGTTGCGCACGGTCGGAAGCAAAGAGGAGTCGATTTTCGAAGTGGGGGTGGATGTTGACATGGGCTTGACGTTGGTGCCTTTCGGTTGAGTATGTGACGTATCTATTACGCACGTAGTCCGGCGAAAAGTGACCTGCTTCGGTCAGTCGTCGGCGAGCCGCGCGGCGAGCTTGGTGATCGACGCTCGACGTGCGTCAAACGCGCGACGCTCATCGCGCGTGAGCGCTCGCCGGAATCGCTTGGTTGCCCGCACGTCTCCATAGGTCTCCAACTCGACCGGCGAGAGATTATGTGCGAACGCGAGTCGATTGAGTCGGCGGCGAATCATCGCAATCTCGTCACGCCGAAGCCGCCGCAACCTGCGGACGAGCACGAAAAAGACGACGACGTGCCCGAGTAAGAGAAACGCGAGCGCTGGCACCGACGCCGCGAGATTCCACGACGCATGCAAAGGAATACCGACGAGCAGGCCGCGCAACACCGCGAGCCGGCGTGAACGACCGGCTGCAACGGCGCGCCCGACGGCGAGGCCGGCCCACGCACAGAAGTACGGATGGGCGAGCGGCGAGAGCAGACCGCGCACCACGAACGTGAGTCCGAGGGCGTCTTCGCTGACCGCGTTCGAAAAGTAGATCACGTTCTCCACTGCGGCGAAACCGAGCCCGACGTAGCCCGCATATACGGCCCCGTCGAGTGGCGAGTCGATTTGTTCGCGCTTGGCTGCGTACGAGATGCCGCGCACCTTCATCAACTCTTCGACGATCGGCGCACTGATCACCGCTGCGGCGACGAGGCCGAACACGGCGGCGAAAACTTCGTTCACGAACGACGCGACGAGCACCGACATGCCTGCGCCCCAGAGAAAGGCATTCCAGCGCATCGCGAGCGGCTCGGGTTCGAGTCGGTCGAGCCACACGAAGATCGGCACGGTGTAGGCGAGTGGCACGAGCGCGAGCCACAGCGCGCTCGGAGTGTCGCGCGCATACGCAACCACGCTCGCGGCGGCGACCGCGGCGGTCGCGACCAGCCACAGCCGCACGCGAATTGTCGGTGCGGCTTTCGGTGTGTGCGGGCCTGGCGTCGGATTCGGGAGCATGGGCGGCTCTCGTTGAGGCTAAGCGTGCCGCGCAACACCCCTCCGACACGGTGGTTGCATGAGCACGCCGAACGAACACGAACCTGCGAACATCCTCATCTCCTGCGACTCGTGCGTCGGGCGCTCGACTTCGGCCTGCGATGACTGCATTGTGCCGCTCTTGTGCGGAGAACCGCAGCACGACGCGGTGATCTTCGACTATGAAGAACTGCGTACGCTCGCCGTCTTGGCCAAGAGCGGCCTCGTGCCGCGACTGCGCCACGAACGCAGCGCATAGCCTCTGCTGAGTGGTTCGGCAAGCGTCTGCGCGCGACCGCTACACGCGAAGTCTCCTCGCAATCGTCCGCGAGGCGGGGGCCGACCGAGTCGGCGTCACCACAGCCGAACCCTTCGTGCGGGCGCGCGCAGCAATCGAGTCGCGCATCGCAGCCGGGTACGCCGACGAGATGCAGTTCACCTTCCGCAACCCGCAGCGCTCGACGACGCCGACGATGTCGGTGCCCGGGGCGCGCAGCATCATCGTCGCTGCTCGGTCGTATTACACCATCGACGACGAGCACGACGGCGGGGATTCCGGCGTAGTCATTCCTGCGCGTGTGGCGCGATACGCGCGGCGCGACCACTACGAGCCGTTGCGCGAGGCGTTGCGTGCGGCGGCAGCACGACTGAAGCGCGACGGACACCGCGCCACGGTGTTCGCCGACGACAACTCGATGGTCGATCGCGAAGTTGCATGGCGCGCCGGGCTCGGGTGGTACGGCAAGAACGCGAACCTATTGCTCGAAGGCCTCGGCAGTTGGTTCGTGCTCGGTTGCGTGGTGACCACCGCCGAACTCGCCACGACCGATCGCGAAGTCGACGATGGTTGTGGGAGTTGCCGGCGCTGTATCGACTCCTGTCCGACGGGTGCCATCGTCGAGCCGGGCGTCGTCGATGCCCGCAAGTGCCTCGCATGGCTCGTGCAGAAGCCGGGAACGTTCGACGTGGCATTCCGCGACGCGCTCGGCACTCGTATATATGGATGCGACGACTGCCAGGAGGTCTGCCCGCCCAGCCGCCGCGGCGCGATCGATCGTTCGGAGCGTGGCGACCGCGCGAGAGTCGACGCGCTGGAGTTGCTCGCGGCGCCCGATGCGGAGGTGTTGCGGATTGCCGGCGGTTGGTACGTGGCCGATCGCGATCCGCGCTGGGTGCGACGCAACGCACTTCTCGTCGTCGGTAACGCGGGCGTCGTGCACGACGAGGTCACGTCGGTGCTCGCGCGCTACATCAACGGCGACGACGCGCTCTTGGCCGAGCACGCGCGCTGGGCGGCAGGCAAACTCGGAATCGCCTCGCTCGTGTGCGACGAGTTGGTGCCCTGACGTGAAGCATCTGCTCGTCACGAACGATTTCCCGCCGAAGGTGGGCGGCATCCAGAACATGCTGTGGGAACTGTGGCGCCGCCTCGACCCTGAGTCGTTCGCGGTGTTGACGAGCCCGTATGCCGGAACCGACGAGTTCGACGCGCGGCAGAACTTCCGCATCGAGCGAACTCCCGAGCGCGTGCTGCTGCCGCACCCCGTGATGGTGCGACGCATCGAGCGACTGGCGCGAGAGTTCGGTGCGCAGCACGTGGTGCTCGACCCGGCGCTTCCACTCGGCCTCGTCGGACGTTCGCTCTCGCTGCCGTATTCGGTGTTCGTGCACGGTGCCGAGATCACGGTGCCGGGCCGGCTGCCGGCGAGTCGCCAAGTGCTCGCTGGCGTGTTTCGTGGGGCGACGCAGGTGTTCGCATCAGGCTCGTACCCCGCGCGCGAAGTCGTGCGCGCTGCGGGCACCTCGGTGCCGATTGTGCAAGTGCCGCCCGGGGTCGACACGCGCCGCTTCGTTCCGCTTGATGACGCGGCGCGCCGCGCAGCGCGCGAGAAGTTCGGTGTATCGGCGCACGCGCCGCTCGTCGTCGGGGTGAGCAGGCTGGTGCCGCGCAAGGGTTTCGACGTGGCGATTCGAGCAGTCGCACGACTGGCTCGCGAATTCGACGGACTCACGATGCTGATCGGCGGCACGGGTCGCGACCGGGAGCGCTTGGAGAAAGAGATCGCCCAACTGCGGGCACCAGTGCGACTGCTGGGTCGGGTGAGCGAAGACGATCTGCCGGCCCTCTATGGATGCGCGGATGCCTTCATGATGCTGTGTCGCACTCGATGGGGAGGCCTCGAGCAGGAGGGCTTCGGCATCGTGTTTGCTGAGGCGGCGGCGTGTGCGGTTCCTCAGATTGCTGGCGACAGTGGCGGGGCGGCCGAGGCCGTGGTCGACGGCGAGACCGGGTTCGTGGTGCGCGACCCGCGCGACACCGAGGAGGTGGCGGCTCGACTGCGAGAGCTGTTGCGTGATCCGCAGCGTCGCAACACGATGGGCATGGCGTCGCGTGCACGGGCCGTCGCCGAGTTCGACTACGACGTGCTGGTCGGGCGCCTCGCCCGAGCGCTGCGCGGCGAGTGAACTAGCCTTGCCCACGTGATCGACCAAGCGACCGAAACCGAGCACGTTGCCGCAAGCCCGAGTCGTTGTTTCGACATCGCGGTCGACTTCGAGCGATATCCCGAATGGGCGCACGACGTGAAAGAAGCGAACGTGCTCGAGCGTGACGCCCACGGTCGAGCAGTGAAGGTCGAATATCGCGCGAGTGCGCTCGGTCGCAGCACGCACTACACGCTTGCCTACGACTACACGCAGGCCCCCGAACGCTTGTCGTGGTCGCTCGTTGAAGGCGACATCATGCGCGTTATTGACGGCGCCTACACATTCGCCCCGCAGGGGAACGGCACCGACATCACGTACTCCCTGCAGATCGAGTTGATCGTGCCGCTGCCCGGGTTCGTGAAGCGCCGCGCCGAGGTGCGCATTCTGCACACCTTGAAAGAATTGAAGACTCGCGCCGAGTCGTGACTCGGACGCAAGAGCACGGCGTGAGGCTCGCCGCGGGCATCGACGTCGGCGGCACCAAATGTCTCGGTGTCGTCATCGACTCTGACGCCGACATCACGACCGAGCACGACATCAAGTTGCAGGTGCGTCACCCGACTCCGCACGCATCCAAGCTCGTCGATGCGCTCGTCGGGCTGGTCGGCGAGCTCGGCGACTTCGAGTCGCTCGGTGTCGGCGTGCCCGGGCTCATCACCCACGACGGCATCATGCGCGCGTCGCCCAACATCCCGGGCTCGGTCGATATCGCAGTCGGCCCAGAACTTTCGGAGCGCCTCGGGCGTCGCGTGCACGTCGATAACGATGGCAACCTCGCCGCGCTCGGCGAGTGGCGGTTCGGCGCCGGTCGCGGCGCGCGCAACATGTGGATGGTCACGCTCGGCACCGGCATCGGTGGCGGGCATGTGCTCGACGGAAAAGTGCAGCGCGGCGTCAACGGATTCGCCGGCGAGATCGGCCACATGGTCGTGAACCCCGACGGACCGCGTTGCACGTGCGGACGCAAAGGTTGCTGGGAGGTGTACGCGTCGGGCCGCGGGCTCGGCATGCTCGCGTCGGGCGAACCCGGCGAGAGCGTCATTCAGCGCGCGCGCAACGGCGACGCCGATGCGGTGACGGTGCTCGAAGCGTGGGCGCGGTGGGTGGCGGTCGGGCTCTCGAACCTCACCAACGTGTCGGACCCCGACGTCATCGTGATCGGCGGGGGAGTCTCGGAAGCAGCCGATGCAGTGATGCCCATCATCAAGCGGTGGTTCATCGAGTTGTTGTATTCGCCCGAGCAGCGCACGCACCCCGACCTGCGCGTCGCGCAACTCGGCGAGCACGCCGGCGCAATCGGCGCGGCCTTGCTGCCGCGATTCGCGCACTGAGCCTCTTAGGCTTGGCTCGTGGAATTTCGCCGCATCAGCAACCTGCCGCCGTACGTCTTCACGATCATCAACAATTTGAAGATCACTGCGCGCCGCGACGGCGACGATGTAATCGACCTCGGTTTCGGTAACCCCGACATTCCGTCGCCGCAGATCGCGGTGGAAAAACTCGCCGAAGCCGCACACAATCCGAAGAACCATCGCTATTCGCTGTCGCGCGGCCTGCCCAAGTTGCGCGAGGCGGTCGCCGGCATGTACCAGCGAAAGTTCGGCGTCACGCTCGACCCGGAATTGCAGGTCACCAACACGATTGGCTCGAAAGAAGGATTCAGCCACCTGATGTGGGTGCTGCTCGAGTCGGGCGATGCGGCGATCGTGCCGAGCCCGAGCTATCCGATTCACATTTTCGGACCGCTGTTTGCCGGCGCCGACCTGCGCCAGATTCCGATGCGCAGCCAGCGCCGACTGCTGTCGCCCGACGACGTCGACACCGACTATCAGGATGATTTCTTCGACGCGCTGAACAAGGCGTGGGAAGTCGGCTGGCCCAAGCCCCGCGTGCTCGTCATTTCGTTTCCGCACAATCCGACTGGTGCGACGGTCGACTTGTCGTTCATGCAGCGCGTTGTCGACTTCTGCCGTGAACGCGAGATGGTCGTGGTGCACGACTTCGCCTACGCCGACATGGGATTCGACGGCTACGAACCGCCTTCGATCCTGCAGGCCGAAGGCGCGATGGACTGCGCGGTCGAGTTGTATTCGATGACCAAGGGCTTCTCGATGGCGGGCTGGCGCTGCGCGTTTCTCGTCGGCAACACCAAAGTGGTGCAGGCCCTCGTCAAGTTGAAGTCGTACCTCGACTACGGGTCGTTCCAGCCGATTCAGATTGCGGCGACCGTGACTCTCAACGAAGCGAGCGATTTTCCGACCGAAGTGTGCCGCACCTACCAGTCGCGGCGCAACGCGCTCATCGAGGGCCTCGACCGCATCGGATGGTCGATTCCGTCGCCGCGCGGTTCGATGTTCGTGTGGGCGCCGATTCCCGAGCCGTATCGCGAGATGAACTCCGTCGAGTTCTGCTCGCACCTCGTGTCGGAATGCAACGTCGCGCTCTCGCCCGGCTCGGGTTTCGGGCCCGGCGGCGAAGGATTCGTGCGATTCGCCCTCATCGAGAACGAACAGCGCATCCACCAAGCGGTGCGAAATTTGGACCACGGCCTGCCCAAGCTGTAGTCG
>VFQT010002182.1_pt1 | contig 20840 bp, 4 predicted proteins | sample 3512381 | NCBI WGS metagenome assembly VFQT01 (sample SAMN10412376, study PRJNA504923) | tailings metagenome | isolation source: Relicate 2 Philex TSF3 active mining site | place: Philippines: Tuba, Benguet | collected 2017-08-29
TCTTAGAGATTTAGTATTTGGAATCTCATTTCTAGAAGCTGCACTCTGTCCTGATGCGTAATCTTGATTTACAGAATCTACAAAGTCATCTATGAACAACCAAGAGTATCCTGCATTCTCAATAGTCTGTAGATAGTCTCGAACAATTGGTTGGTTCATGAAATATGTAATAGTATCAATAGGCACACCTATCTTAACCAGGAACAACCATGTAGATGCTACGTTTGGTGTAGCACCAAGCTGCATAATCCAAGGACCATTAGAGATGTCTACATATCCATCAATGAATTGACCAATAATATCTGAGATGAATTGCCCATCAGCATTCTTAATCATTGACATGGTAGCGTTACCATTGAACTGATTAAACTGTGAGAACTTCACCTTAGCATCACCTAGCCATTTTCTATCTACAGAAGATACATTCTTTAATCTAGCAGGATCTACAAAAGATGCAAATCTCTGCATCAATGAGTGGTTAGTCTGGTTAACAGCTGCAATACCAATTGCATACTTACCAGTTACAAACGCATGGCGTAGCGATGACATGAAGTTTCTATCCAACATGTTACCTACGTTTCTATAATCGTAAGAACCACCTGAAGTTTTATCAGCAATCTCTTTAGCTAAACCTTCTAGTTGCTTAGCAGAGTTAGGAGTCATCAACTTATCGTAGTTCTCATCACTCTTAATTAAGTTCTCAGAAGATTCAATGTATGCATTCTCAAGAGATGCTTTATACAATCTCTCAGCATGCTCTTCTACAAAAGCATCTTGCAAATCTTGGAATGTAAGTTTTTCTAGTTTCTTGTTTAGTTTCTCAAATCTTTTTGCAAAAACATCACCAACAAGATCTACAGAAAGTTTACCATCTACTATTTCATTTGCAAACCACTCTCTAAATAGTGGAATCCATATTTGAGCAAATTTATTGGAAGTGTTTTCTGTAACAATGTCAACAAATGTTTGTCTAAGGTCCTCTTGCTTTAGTATTCTATTCTCAACCTTCTCAATCTTTGCCTGAGTTAATTCTTTAGATAGGGCCTTGAACTTATCAATAGCCTGCTGACCGTATCCTTCAAATGGAACAAGTTTGATATTACCCTTTGTATCTTTATAAACGTTCTTCAAATACATTGAAAGTTTATCGATGTCAAAGTCAGATCCAACCTTGGCTACAAGTGCAGAAGGAATAACTACAGAGTCACGGAATTCTTTTGGTAAGAACTTAGCTATCTTGATTGCATCAATTGAGTTTTGGTTCTGTGTAGGAATACGAAATGCAACACCCATAAGAATCTTCTGACCCTCTTCTGTATTGTTGAAGTAGTCAAGAAGTTCTTCATCAGAAAGAGGGCTATCAAACCATCTACCAATCATCACTTCAGCAACACGTTCTCCATCCTTCTCATAGAATTTCAATGTATCAGAAACAAATCCTTTCTTACCATTGATTTCCTGCACTCCAATCTTGTTTGATTCTAATAGTGTGGAAGGAATTTGAACCTTCATACCTCCAGATATCTTTGGAGAAACAACCTCGCTATCAACAATAGAGTAGAGAATGTTTCTCACTTGCTGGTATGCAGGAGTTGCTTCAAGAATAGTCTTACCCTTAAGGAATGAATCAAGTGACTTAATCACGTTATCATTTACCTCTCTCTTGAGTATCTCATCTCTTAGAGTAGTAGCTGCAACAGAGAAGTCAGTTATCTTATATCCACCATCAACCTTTTCAATACCCAATCTTCTCAACAAAGTTTGATAGCCAAACTTGGTCATCTCTTGCAACAACTGTCTGTTGTTCTTGATTTCTTTGTAGAGTTTGGATTGTTCTTTTCCTGCTTCATCAAGAGCATTCCAAGCCTGGTATCTCTTGTTGAAGTTGTTTTCATTAGGCATGAAGTCAACAGGGACACCAGCAGCCATGAAGTCCATTGTCAAAAGCTTTGTTATCTGAGAACCTCTAGTAACAAGAGCTTTATCCTTAGAAGGAACCTCTGCCTGGATAGCCATGATTTTAAGAGGAATGTTTATAACATTTCTATAGTTTCCTCTAACTAGGTAAGGAGCATCATTGAATGATCCATCAGTATTGTATGTAGGATGTGGATTTCTTGCCCCAACCTTTCTACCACTGTTGAATACAATGTAGTCAATGTCCTCTCTCTGCATCTTATCATAGAGTTTCATTGCATTAGATGTTGAATTAATCTTATGCATCACTCTGAATGAAAGAGGATAGAGTGCAAATTTGTCAAGGACAATCTCATTGTATCCTTGTTCATTATCCGTAGTTCCAGCAACAATTGGTTTTACAGGAGTGTATGTACTCTGTACACCAGGATTGTTTTTCTCAAACTCATCTAGAGTTGCTTGATCTGCTCCAGATCTAACAAGCTTCTCATAAGCAACATCGTGTCTATATTGAAGCTCATCATTCTCTGTCCACTGACCTGCTCTAAACTTCAAGTTTCTATGAGCCTTTAGAGAGATGATACCTGAACCATCTGTTTCTTTGTACGCATCATAGTCTTGTCCAGGAACATCTACAACACCTATTACATCAGCATGCGTAACTGTTCTGAAATAGTTTCTATTGAAGTCTGTGTATCCAGGATCACCTTTCTCAAACCCTGCATTCAATACATTCTGCATTGCTGCATTTATGTTAAATCCAACAGCCAGATTGTCTGGATCAGACATGATAGCCTGTCTTGGAGAACTAAAGCTCTTGATACGCTTGAGCTCATCCTTGTATTGATATGGATCTGAATATATGAGCTTGTGCAACTCGATGTTAGCAATCATGTAGTTTACAGTGAGTGCTCTCAAGTTGTTATTCAATGTTTGCTCATTCATTGATTTGCTCAATGAATACATTCCACCATCAGGAGTTTCTACATTCTTTAATGAATATGAAGCACCATCGTATTCAAGAATGTTGTAAGTGGATAGGGTAGATCTAAATGAATTTGTTCTAGACTCAACATACTTCTTTATAGCAGCTTCAATCTTCTTCTCAAATTTATTATATACAGCTTCAGCATCAACTTCTTTAGATGCTATGATTTCATCGTTTAGTTCTTTTCCAAGAATATCATAGAAGAATCTAAGATTGTTTTTCTCAGACGATCTAGATGGGTCAACAAATCTGTCTGGAGACTTAGCAAGTTCGTATTCAGCTTTGAAGTATTCTTTGAATATCTCCATCACCTTCTGATAACCAACACTCATATTTGTAGATGATACATGGTTGCCCATCTTAACCATCCATTCAATAGAGGCATCTCCAGGAACAAGGTTCAAGTAGAATCCATCTAGGTTTAGATTGATTTCTTGTACAATACGTTCTGGATAAGTTAGTTTAGCAGAAGGTTTTTGCTTTCCAGTGTTATCATTTTTAGTACCTGAAACATAACCAACTGTAAGCAAGTCACTATTTGCATTAGAGCTAGGAACTTTCTTACCTCCTTTTGGAAATAGTTTATTCAATATTACAGAACCTTTTGCAAATGGGTCCATGACAAGATACTTGTAATGACTTTCTTTTACAGAGTTGTCACCAAGGTTTTTAGTCTTTGCTATAAAGTCTTGTAAATCACTCAATGGGTTTACACCAATGTATGATTGTGTACGCTCGTTAGAGATGTTAAAGTAAGTGATATCAATCTCTGGGTTGGAGACTTTCACCTTTAACAAAGCGAGTTCTGTAAGTCTTCCTTGAATACTAATAGTCTTCTTAGAAAGAGTCATCAACTCCTTGTTCTTAACTAAGCTATCTCTTATACCTTTTACAATCTCTCTAAATTTAATAGTATCGTTGCTATCAAGTTTTTTGAAATCTTCTCTGGTAAACTCAACCCCAATGTCATTCAAGAATCTCAACATTGCATTGTCATTATCAGCAATGTTTGAAGAATTGAATTTCAAATTGTTGATTTTATCTTTAGCAACATAGGCTTTTCTTTCTGCACTATATTCAAAATATCCTGTACCTTGTCTTGCGGAAAGGATGATACCATTCTCAAAGTCGTTAGCAATCTGAGAAGATGCTTGTGATAAGTTTGCATCACCTACAACAACGTCTCCATTCTCAAGAATAAATACGTTTTTAACTTCAGGATTTTGTTTCTTGAATGTACTGAAGAAAGAAGAAAGTAATTGAAGGCTATGAGGAGTGGTTAGTTTCTTGAATTCAAACTTACCTTCTGTTGCATCCTTCTTAGCAATTCTCTTATGTAGTCTAGCGTAGTTACCATCCTCTAGGGCAAGTTGTCTGAGATTTTCCATCATCTCATTCACATCCCTAGATGCATACAACTTATTCAATACTGTTACAAATGTCTGACTAAGTGGTAACAATTCATTACCACCTACAGATGTAACTACTGTTTCATAATTACCATCAGCATTCTTTTTCCCTGTTGTTCTAGGTAGGGTAGCAAGAAGAATTTTAATAGCTGAGTTTGCTTTTCTAAATGCATCAATCTTCGTAGCATCTTGACCAATCTCTCTAGTCTTATCTTCTTCACGAAGAGTGATCTCATCGTTCTCATCAAACTCAATTTGATACTGCTTCATGTACTCTTCGTACTTATTGAAGATATCATTCCACTCGTTGTTAACTCTTTCGTAGGTATCTCTTAATAAGTTATCAAGTGCTACAAACTCAGCAGCTGATATCTTGCCATCTAGATAGTTTTGATTATTTGCAAAAATCTTATCACCAAGAATACCATTCTCCACTGGCTTGTTATTCTCATCTACTCTTCCTAAAACTTCTGCAAATAATTCATTATCTAAATCTCTTCTACCAAGATTAGTTACATTGAACAAACTTTGATCAGTGGTTCCAAGAAGAGACAAAGTCTTATAAGCCATCTGTTGAATGATCTCATGCTGTTGTTTATAAGGAATTGTAATGGCTCTAAGCTCATCCTCTTCTGTAGCAAATGCATCTCCCACCTCAACTATTTGAGAAGGTAGATCTTCAAGAACTCCCATAGAAGGAATAGACTTAGCATAGTATCCACTACCTATTCTTTTGAATAGTTCTTCTGTATTGATGTTTGCATCTTTACCTGTGAAGAACTTCTTGATGATGTTGACAATATCAGAGAATAGTTTAACTATAAAAGGTCTTCCATCTTTTGGTTTTACAGGAACCTTCTTGAATAGTACATACTCTCTAAACTCTTCAGCAAGTTGTTCTTTGATTTGCTGAGGAGTAGCTTCTGAATACTTTACTGTCTCACCTGTAGGTCTATCAACAAAGCTTCCAGTTCTAGACTTGAATTCATTAATAATAGATTGTTGTTCTGCTGGATCAGCAAACATCTTCCATACAGCTTCGAACACTTCGTGATAGAATGTTCCCACCTCCGCATTCTCATACACATAGATGGCACCATTCTTCAACATACCCCAAGCCTGTACACCATTGGTGGCTTGAATGATATTCTTTAGTCTATATAACGGAACAGTGGGAAGAACCTTTTTCCAGAAAGCTTCTATCTCATTCCAATCTTCAGTCATTGAAGACTTAGCTTCTTTGCCAACCACTTCTCTAAACTCAGCTCTATTACTTCTTGGTGTAGAAGGAGCATTGTTTAATATTTCAGCAGATCTTCTCTTAGCCTCTTCTTCAACACTTGATGTTGATGGGGCCTGCCCAAATATTGCAGCTCTAGCCTGTTGAATAGGTGCACCAGCTGGAGCAGGTTGCTGAGGAGTTGGAGCTTGTTGTGGAGCAGCAGGAGTAAGTGCAGCACCTGTTCCAAATATAGCTGATCTAGCTTCAGATACTTTAGAAGATGCAGGAGCAGCAGCAGGTGCTGCATTTCTACCTCTTGCAATCTCTTTTAGTATAGCTGCTTTGATACTTGCTATTGGATCTTTTCCAAGTGATTCTACATAAGAAATTACATCTTTTAAATCTGGAGAATCTAGAATAGTGATTGTCTCAGCAGTGGCATTCTCTGGTGCTGTGAATCGAATTGTCTTACCTGTTTTCTCAAGAAATAAATCATTAGCAGTTTGACCATCTAATGTAAAACTCTTAACAGGTTGTTGTGCAGCTGGAGCAACTGGTGTAATCTTAACCTCTACTTTAGTTTCAGGAATAATATAATCATCCACTGTATCAGTGGTGTAGAAATAGATTCCAGATCTATTTACATCATTTGGTCCTTCTAATGGACGCATGTATGTAGAAAGAGGAAGTTCTTCTCCTGATCTTTTCTTTCCATCAGGAGTGGTTGTAGAAAGTAGGTAAGATTGATAGTTAGGCCATGTTACAGACTGAATAGTTCCATCTTCAGAGATGTTAGTAATCTGTTCGTATTCTTGTCCTATCTCTCTAGCAATTGCACCATTCACATTATGATACATTCCTGTCAACACAGTGATGATGCTGTCTTTGTTTTGCAAAAGACCTGATGGTGTGAATGGGAAGGACGCACCTTTACCAGACATGAATAGTTTACCATCCTTAAAGAACACGCTGCTGAATCCAGAATCATTTGCTGGTATTCCCCAATACACCACAGACTTCAAATAAGATATTAGTCTCTTGCTCTGGTCATCATTAACACCTTTTGTTTTGTCAAATAGGTTCTTTGAGAACTGTACAATAGCATTGAAGATAACTTCAGCTTCTTTCTTGCTGTGCTGTCTGTTGTTCAATGGAACAAGTCCATTACCCATATCAAGGAACACTCTACCTGGAGCAGACTTAGTTACACTGATGCCTCTAATGATAGATTCATCGCTTGTTGCAACAGTGATTATTGGAGCATTGTCAATGTCATAATCTGTAACTAGTCCAGCATCCTCAACACCTGTTCTGGTGTCATAAAGTTTCTTTCCTTCTGTGTCTTTATTAACTTCTGGTCTACCAAATGATACATCGATAGAATGAATCTCAGAAAGGTCTTCCACCTTGAGCACTCTACTTCTCCATTCAGCATATTGTTTTCTAACTTCGCTTCTTACGTTTTCAGAAACGTTGTCAGCAAACATTGATTTACCATCATACTCTCCAGACCATTGAAGTTTCTCTAGTGGGAATACTTGATAGATAGAATTGTTAAGAGGATCTTGGAGTTGTTCTTCTGTAAGAGCTTCGCCATTCTCACTAACCAATACAGGCTCACCAGTTGACATATCAACCATCACCATAGCAATGATTGTATTTGGATCAACTGTTTCATCAACACCATTCTCGTCAGTTCTCAAGAAATCCATCAATCCAGGAATCAATTGATCTTGATTCTTTGAAGTGATGTAGACACCTTTGATGTTTCTCTTTTGATCGTTGTCAAATGATGGAAAGTTCATTCCAAATCTTTGAGCACGTTGTTGATGAGGTTTACCTCTGTCAATTCCAAGAGTGGCTCTAGGAATAATAGCCAAAGGCTTCTTATCATCCACTTCAAACTCTCTGTCAAATACAGGAGCCACTGGATTATCATTATCAGCAGTGCCAAGGATTTGTTTCTTCAAAGCTTCATTCTTCATGAGCTTCTCTTCCTCAATACCACTGGCTTGATACTCTTGATAAGCCTTCTTCATCTTTGCAAGAAGGTCTTGTTTAAACATCAACTCATTTGCATCAGCTTGAAGGTTTTCCTTTAGAGATTTAATCTTATCAGTGAGCTCAGCTAACTTCTCTTCATTTGGAAAAATCTCCATGTCCTCAGTCTCAGCAATGAGTCTATCTAACTCACGCAGGTCTGAGATGTAATTTGGCTTTAACTTTAAGAAGTTAGGATTTGCTTTTAGGAATTCATTAAACTCCACTCCTAAGATTCTTGGAACCTTTGGATAGTTTATTTCAAACTGATCAACAAGGTTTCTCAAGAAGCTTATAGCAGAATCAAGAGTATCTTCAAACTCATTAGCAAGTTTAGTTAATGCGCCAATCTGCTTACCATTCTCTTCTATTGATTCTTTTAGAAGTTCTGTTTCAAACTCCAATTGATCAATAATAGATTTTGCATCTCCAGAAAGTTCTGAGATGTTCTGAACAGCATCTTGTAAATAGGCAAGGATTAACTCACCATCTTCTCTTTGAGCTTCTAGATCAGCAACTTCTTGCAACAAGTCTTCTTTAGCTCTTGACAAACGCATAGCTGCATCAAGAGCCTTTCTTACTGTAGACTTTAATCTTGTACCCTTTTTAACTCTAGCATCCTCACCACCCTTCTCGATAATCTTATTAACTTTCTCGAGTTCTTCTTCAATGGTTAAGATGTCAGCCTTCTTCTCTTTAATTGTTTTTTCTACTTGAGCTTGTTTCTCAATAACTTCAGCATGATAGTCATTGATAAGTTGTGCTCTAGCATCTTGAGTATTAAGATCGTATAATGTATTAGGAGCTGCTTTAGCAGCCATCTCTTTTGACTTTTTAATTTGCTCTTTCTCTGTACCAGTGAGTTCTCTACCAAGAGAGAATAGGGCTTTACTAAAACCTGGCTTAGGTTCAAAAGATTTTAAATCAACTGGTATTGATTTTACAAAACGCTTACCCTTCTTATCAGTAGTGACATAAGTAAACATGAGTTGGTTAGTGTCACTATCGAACTCAAGTCTTCCTTTCTTAATACCACCTTTATCCTTACCCATGTTCCACTCTACAATGGTGTTGATATTTTCCATGTAGAACGCTGCTAAAGGATTGTTAGCAACAGATGAAACTTTTCCAAGCTTGTAATCTTTCAACACTTCAGGATTGATATCTCTTTCTCCCTTGTTGTCTCTTATTCGAATTGTACCATCTGGATTTTGTGCAACAATTGTGAGCTTTGGAAAAAGATAAACTTCGTTTCCATTAGCATCATATTTTACAACTTTACCAAGAAAGTATTCTGTACCAATCTCATAACTCTTCTCACCATCCTTAGTGACAATCTTTACTCTCTCACCAATCTTCTCTTCAGGAATTACAGTGTCAGGCTCTTTCTTTGCTGGAGTGTATTTAGATGGGACTTCTTTTATTTCTTTGTATTCATCAATGAACTTCTTTCTCTTCATACCCATCTCAACAAGTTCGAATAGGTCTTGAGTTAGCTCATCTTCATTGACTGATCCTTTTGATGTAATTTCTGCAAGTGCCTTATCGACAGCTTCCTTTGCAGGTGTGCCATTTAACAATACATCATTAAATAGTTCAGCAGTATTTACACCAGCAGTTATAAGCTTATTGTTTAGGCTAGGGATTCTAGTGTCGTAATCAAATATCTTAGATGCAGCGTAAGTGAGTTTATCAATAACAGTATCGCTGTATACACGATCACCTTTACTATCAACAACACCTTTATATTTCAAACTAATATCTTGATAGGCTTTATCAATATACTTTGCTTGATTTTCAATGCTATTTAGTCTGTTTAAGAAAGATTCTTTTGTATCAGTTCCATACGCATATCCTTCTTGTTGTAATTGCAAGAATCCTTCTGGCGTAGTAGCTAATGCTCTAAGCTCTTGAAGTTCTTGATCTACGAATTCTGTAGAAGTGTATTTCGCACGATTTAATATTGTACCAAAAAGGAAATCAAACTCAAGATCTTTTGATCCTGACACATCACCTTGTGCAATCTTCTGAGCTCTTTCTTGTTGGATTCTTTCAGCAGCATTTATAACTTTTGCTGAATCCTTAAGCTTATCTTTAATTAAAGAGTTATTGAATATAGTAATGGCTTCATTTCTAAATTTCTCTCTTTGTCCACCATATCCAGTGATGCCTCTTTCTTTAATAGCACCAGTCATACCAAGTGTTGGTATACCAGATGTCATTATAGCACCAGATACACCACCAATAAATAAGTTTAAAAGACCCTCATCACTACTTAGAGCTTCTTTTGCACCAGTAAAAAATAAATCATCTAAGATGGATGCATCTCCTGTTTCATCAAGCTTAGAGAAATAGTTCTCTGTTCCTACCTGAGCAGCATATTGAGAAGCTTCTTCAAGAGCTTCAGTAGTATTGAATGCTAGTCCAGCAATATTTCTAGCCTTGTATAAGGTTTTTAAAAGACCCTTTTCTGGAAGAGTTGATACATACTTTCCTCCTCTAAACGCAATGTCATTAACAATACTCTTCTCACCCTTGAATGTAGAAGAGAATATCTTAGGAAGTTGTATAAAGTTTGAAGCTGTAAGTAATCCAATGTTTAGTCCATATACTGTTTTACCAGCATTCTCAGCAAGGCCATTAATGTTAGCTAGATCATCTCCTTGTGGAGCATATCCTCTTTCAGCAACATATTTGTCAATCAAGGATTGTCTAAACTCTTGAGAAGCACTAAGAGCCTCTATACCAGCTTCACCAGCAGCACCAAATGTTGCTACAATTCCTCTTTCAGCACCCATCAATGCTCTACCAGCAGCCACTCTAGTAGATGCTCCTAGCCCACTTAGCGCAGAGTTTATAGCAGATAGTCTTTGTGTTTGCGGAAGAACATTAGCAGAACCAACAGCAGCATCAGCAGCAGCAGCCATGTTTCTTCCTTGTGCTACTAGTCTACTTGTTAAACCAATAGCTTTGAAAGCACCAGACCAAGCAAAGCCACCAGCAAGTGCACCTGCTGCAAAGCCAAGATTTTTAATAATGTTATCAGCTAAGAAGTTAGCTGTAAAAAGATTTTCTGGTTCCCACCAATTACCTTCTCGCTCTCTTTGAGTTTTATAGTTAGCAAATGTAGTTTCTAGATATTCATTGTTGAAATCATTCAACTCTCTAGTTAAATTATTATCAAACATGGACTTGAACTCACCAGTCTTTGCCCAGTCAGCAACTCCATAAACTAAACCAGCTGTACCATTTACAAATGTTGAACCAGCAATACCAGCAAACTTGGCAACACCGTTACCAAGTTTCTCTAGCGTACCTTGTTGCTTTGCATAGAAATTTTCATTATCCAATGTTGCATAAACTCTTGGATATTTTCCAGACAAGTCAAGATTTCTTGTATTAACGTATGAGAAAGTTTGTCCCTGTTGAGGAACACTATTATTCATAAGTTTATAGAAAGTGTCAATAGCACTTTCAGATTTCCCAGCCACATTGGTTGGAGGCGTTTTTACAAGATCTAATCGACTAGCACCTAGATTTACTGGTCCAAATACTCCTAATTCTTCTTCCATTAATATATTGGGAAATTGGTAGTTTCTTTTATAAACTGAGCAGTTACTCCATTGCTAAAAGCTTCTAGCTGTGGATTTATCTGCCCATTTATTACTTTTGGTAATGCAACATCTCCTATCAAGAATGACTTTTTAAAAGAGTTGTCATTTTTATCAAATATATAAATTCTTGGGTAAACTATATTCGGATCTAGAGCATCTTCTTCTAAATCTCCCATTAATGAATAATTATTACTACTGAAGTTTGTAAAGTCTTGAGTTTTGAAATATGCAGTCGAATACTCACCTGGTTTATTTAAGTTAGTGGTTCCACGTGCATTTAACAAATCAAATGCATTTTTCAAGTTTGGATTTGCTGGAGGCTCATACCCAGTCAAGAATCTGTAATCATCTCTCTCAATTTCAATCATTTCACTTGATCCATCCTTACCAGTAATTTTTAATGTGTAAGTGGAAGGAGACTGGAGATTTGCCCCAGGCATTGTTGTTACTGTTGCCCCAAATGCATCTGATAGAATTGAGTTAGACATATTATTGTAAACGTCTTCATCAAGATCTAATTCATATTTACTTAGTACAGCTATAAATTTATTTCTGTAGTCTTCAGTTTTTTGATCACCCTTGTCAATAGTTGCAATCTTACCTACTGGAACTGCACCATTCTTTTGATAAGCTTCTGACAAAAATTTATTGTAATCTTCAGTTTTAGCGTCACCTAATTTATCTGCAATGTTTTGAAGAAGCTGAGATGGTGCTGGTCTTTTTCTTTCACTAAATGGCTGATATTGCATTGGATACAGCACACTTTTTAGATCTTCTAGTCCTGAACCAAACTTAGAACTTAGTCTAATCTGTGCTTGATTTCTCAACATCTCTTGATTTTTATCAACTGTCAAATTTCCAAATATGTTATACATTTGCGGATTAAGATTGATGAAGTCAATAAGATCTTGCTGAGAAAGATTAACTGATTGTCCATTTACAGTTACAGATGTTGGTTTAACATCTTTTATAACTTTATCATAGGCTTCCATATCTACTCCTTGTAAAGCAGCTGCGTTTCTAGCATCTTGTTGAGCTTTCTGCATTACTGACTTTTGAGATTCTATACCTTTCAAAGAATTATCAGCTTGTGCAATTAAAGCATGTAATGTTTTTGGAACCTTATCAGGATTTGTTCTATAAAGAGTTTGAAGAGATGAAGCCATTATCTGAGCAGTGGTATTAATCTCTCCAGAATCTGGATTGACTGTCTGACCTCTGTATGCAGCAGCGTCATAAAGCTTTTTCTGTAGCTGTTCCTCAGTATCACCTGGATTAGCCATTCTTAATGCTTCAAGAGCAAGCCTGTTAGTTATAGTGTTGTATTGAGCAACTGATTTTGAGTAACTATCCTCAACCATTGCTCTCACCATAGCAGGATCAGCATCTATTGGCATATCTACACCACCTGCTTGAAAATATGCTGCCTGAGCAGCAAGAGCCTTCGCCTTTGCCTCATATTCTTTTTGAGCTCTGTCGTCTGCTCTAAGTCTAAGATTGTAGTCAGCCAACCATTGTTTTTGCTTTTGTTCAAACTCATTTATCCTCATATTCACTTCAAAATGAGGATTGACAGAATACTTTTTAGAAACTGCTTTACTAGAAAGTACTTCTGACATTGAACTTAAATAATTCTCTGTATACAAACTAGCTTTAGCAGCTTCTGGATCTCTAGCAATGGCTTCTAAACTTTTTCGTTTTGATGTTTCAATTTGAATATTTCTTCCTTCAAAATATTTTATCTCATCTTTTAGAGATTTGATAAGTGCCTCATCATACTCATTAGTTTTTGCTTTGCTCTCTTCTTCAGCAAGACTAAGTTTTAGAAATTCAATTTTTCCATTATTGAATCTGACATCTTTATCTAATGAATTGACTACTGTTTGTTGAAGTTGTTCAGGAGAAACGTTTCTATAGTTATATCTACCCTCTATTGAAAGTTGTTCATAATCAGATGGATTTAAAGCATTTTGGAAAGCATTTAGAATTTTCGAAGCATCCTTACCCTTGAAGGTTTCCTCAACCATCACATTATTAAATATTGCCCTTCCGTTCTCATCTTTTTTTATTCTTCCACTTTCATCTGTCTCAAATAGATTTGGGACAACTCTCTCATCAATGCCAACTTCTTTTGCTATATCTTTAATCTTTCCCCAAACATCGACAGGGGTTTTATAATAACCAGTGTACTTAGCTCCTACATTAGGATTGTTAAGCCACTCATCGTCTGATAAATTATATAAATAACTATTTGCAGGATTGTAATTTCCAGAGTCTATATCTTTTTGTATTTTTTCTTGGACGGCTTTTCTTTGTGCTGTTGATTGAACAGATGAAATAATAGTTGGATCTTTAGCAACATTACCAGCCATGCCTGCTACAGAATTAACTAACTGATAGTTTGAGAAATCACCAGCTGCAACAGTCTTCAACTTTGTACCAAGTTCATTAAGTTTTGATTGAAGATACTGTCTATCTTGAGGTCTATATATAGATAGTCCTGCGACTTGATCTATCTGTGACTGAATTCTTTGCAGTCCTTGATCATAGCGTTGTTGCTTCTCCATACCAACAGCAACCATAGCCTCAACAGGAAGCTGTTGAATGTATGGGTTAAATTGTGGTATTGCATCTGTGAATGAAGCCATTGTATATTATTTTATCAAATTTAAGAAATTACATTACATCTACATTACATAGACTTGATTGCTTTTACAAGAGCTCCGTTTTTAGATTTTCCTGTAGCCTTCTTTTGTTTATCTTGTTGCACTTCAAGTTGTTTAGCATACAGCTCAATTTCTTTAGGAGTCATTCCTGCAAAAGATGGAGATGTTAATCCAGAGCCCTCAAGATTAAATTGAGCAAGAGGATTCATATTCATTGCTCTGAAACGTGGATCAAATCTATAGTTGTAAAGGTTCTCGTATGTCTGAAGAGCTCTGTTCTCAGCTTGGTTCTGTAGATACTTAGCAGAAATAGAATTGAGAGCAGCTTGTGTTGTAGCTTTTGTTTTAGAAAGAGCTTCTTGCTGTCTGCCATATTGCTGATCAAGAATACCAAGGTTCTGTAGATTGGATTGGTTGAGTAGATTTCTATTCTCAGCATACACCTTATCTCTCATTGATTGATTCAATCTGAACTGCTCACCAAGCACCTTTTGATTAGCTGCATACTTCTGAGCATTCAATGCTGCAAGAGCAGCTGGATTATATCCCATCATTCTTTGAGCAGCTCTGTAATCAGCTTCGTTCTCATTAACAATGTCTTGAAGAGAGATATCGTAAGGTGTAGCTAACTGTGGTTGAATAGTTTGTGCTTGTACAGGCTCAAGTTGATTTTGAGCAAGAGCTAATATCTCACCAGACAACTGTCGTGGATCAAGAGCTTCTGCATCAGTTGGTCTAAAGTAAGGTAGGATTTGATTAGCCATTGTTATCAAACCAAGTTCTTCTTGTGGAGCAACAGGGGGTAAAGGTCTAGTTTTAATGATACCTTTTTTCTTCACATCCTCTGGTAATGTAATTTCACCAATTGCTCTTTTTCTTACAGCATCTCTAAGAGCTTCCATATCTACTGAAGTAGGAATATTAATTGGTTTAATTTCTTCTCTCTTAACATTCGTCCCTTTTTGTGCTTTCTTCACTTTACCTTTTGCCAAAGCATCAGCTTCAAAGCCATATTCTTCAGCTGTGTCATTAATAGCAGACTGGAGAGCAGCAAGATCTTGTTTCTTCTTAGCAATATCTTTTAACTTCATGTTAGCCCCAAGAATGTTTGCTTTTTCTGCTTCAAAGGTGAGAAGGTCTTGAGGATTGATTACTTGTAAGTTGTCAAGTTTCTCAGTTGACTTTTCTACAATCTTATTTTGCTTTTGTTCAGTTTTAGAAAGTTCAGCAACATAGTTCTTAAACTTCTTACCTTTTGCTTTTTCATCACCAATTAGAGATGCACCAAAGCTTGGTATTTGTAAGTTACCATATACAGTTAGACTGTTGTCACCATCTGAACCATTGCGAAGTTGTACAGCTGGTTCTCCTCTTTCCACTTCTACAGGACTATCACCATAAGTGATTCCAATACCAGTGTTACCCTTTCCATCAGACTCATCGTGTGATTGTCCTCTGAACATAACAGTTTCTCCACCATCAGGTAGATATGGATTGTAAGACATAGGTTCTGCATATCCACCCCAATGAGTTTCAAGATCACCACCCATAGCAAACTTATCTCTTCCTGTGTACATTGCACGTTCACTAGGAGGTGTATAACTTTTCAAATGTCCACCTGCACGCAATGTATCCATAGTTGGATCAGGAGCAAATAGTCTTGTCAATGGTATACCTTCAAGTGATGTTGCCACTTGTGGATTTGCAATACCACCGTCTCTCATATAAGAGTAGTTTTGTTGCTGCAATCCTTGAGTGCCTTGGTTAAGAGCCATTGACATAATATTTCTATCAGTTTGTTCTCTTGCCAGTTCTGTCTTTTCAGCTTTTCTGTCAAGAACATCTCCAAGTTTTTCACCAGCAAATTTACCAATCATACCTCCAACTGGACCACCAACAATTGTACCCAATGTTCCTCCAATACCACCTCCAACTTTACTAGCACCACTAGGACCATATCCTTTTGGATTTCCAATTCTAGTAGTGAGTTGAGAAAGAACATCACCTCCCCCTTGTTCTGCAAAATTAAAAATATCAGATTGTTGACCAGGAGCAGCATTTTTTCCTGTTGCCAATTTCATGAACTCAGGATTTGTTTTCAAATTAGAAAATATACCACCATTATTAGCATATCCTAAATCTGTATAAATAGTATTAGGAGCAAATGTATTTGCTATCTCTGTACCATTCTTTGCTAGAACAGTTCCTGTACCATATATAGGAAAGAACTCTTGCCCTGTATTAATATTATCTTCTGGACGTACATATCTTTTCTGAATCTGCTCTGGACGTGTCATAGAAGCTTGAAGAGCAACATCACTTACACCAGCCATTTGTTGGGCTTGTTTCATGATGTTCTTCTCATCTTTCATTTGTTGAATTCCTCCAACAACATCACCAGCTGCTTGAGCAACAGCCATTGGTCCACCAGCTTTACCAACACCTGCACTAATACCTTTACCAACTTTTCCAAAAAGATCTCCCATACCATTCTGGGCTTTCTTTAACTTCTTCCCATTCTTAGCACCTTTCTGCTGTGCAGCAAGTTGTGCCAACTGCAATGCCTCTTGATCACGCTCATCTTGTGTTGAGCCAGTGATGAACATATCATTCTGGTCATACAACTGCTGAAAGTTGATTGGCTGAGGATTAAACTGAGGAGATGCACTTCCTTGAATCATAGCTCCTATCTGAGCTTTCTTCAAAGCTTTCCCATGAACCTTCATAAAAGATTCTTCCGTAGGGAACTTCTTGTAAAACTCATCAACTGACTTAACCTTGGCGAGCTTTAAAAACATATTTTTATCCATTGTTCTTTTCAATTATGAGTTTACAAAGATCAATCAATTCTTCAGTAGCCATGTTACTCTTCATAACATTGGCAGCATTACAAACCAATTGAACATTATTTTCTACATATCCTAAATTAGGGTTAATTCTATCAATACTTAAATTTGTTTTAATTTTTCCTTCAAGAATGCTATGAGTCATTTTTAAACCAGTCAATTTGCAAAACCCTTCTTGCTCTTCCCAAAGCCTCAACAATGAATCTACGGTTATTGAAAATTGTAAATTCCTTTTCTTTGATCTAAATTTTGCACCAGTTATTCTATCTTTAAGATAATAAATTAAATCATCTTTTTTAATCAATCTATTGTACCTATTAGGATCTTTCTTTAAACATTTTTTACATCTGTGTTGAAATCCAGTTTCTGAATCAACCCTCCTGTAAAAAAATTCAATACTAAGTGGTTGCGTCTCATTGCAAGTTGAACAAGTCCATAAGTTTTGGTCAATGTACAGTTGCTTTTTTAAAACGTTAAGATCTTTAACTTTAGTTGCACAAACCTTGCATTTGTTGAAATATCCATCTTTGATATTTGGGTTTCTCCAAAAATTAGAAATGGGCAACTCTTCTCTGCAAAGCTTACATGTTTTCGATTCCAAATCAGTTGTATTTATCCAGCCAGTTATCCTTGTCTGGGTTATTTGTAAAGTTAAGTAATTGATTTAGTTTTTTCATAGGTTGGGCATCTAATTGATTGATTCCCAATTCAGCAACAGGAAACTCTGTCACCTTCTTACCCTTGAACTTGTAATTCTTTCCTGGCTTCATAAGCTTTGTGTCACCAGTGTCAGAGATGCCAAGAAGTGGTTCGTACACTCCTTCCATTGTAATTATGTTACTATCTATCTCAACAGGCTTTCCCCAGTTGTCTGGATTCCAATAACCTAGATTATCTTTAGTTATACCACCATTCTTTTGCTTTAGCACTGGTTGTTGATTTTGCAATGCAGATATTGTAGCAGCTGCACCACCAGCAATTGGTAATGCAACTTGTGGCATTTTATTCAAAGCTTGACTTAATATATCTAAGTTTTCAGGAGAATCTTCCATTATCTGATAAAGTCTCTGAATACGTTTTGCACCTCCAGTTTTATCATAAATATCTTTATGTTTTCTTAATAGATCAGGAGTTATATCATCATAATAATCTTTTATAATACCACGTTGTAATAAGTTTTCTCTTAACTCAGCAGCAAATGGCATTTTTTCTTGTCCTCTTGATCCTGAAGTAAAGTAATTTTTAGGTGACTCAAGAGTAGTATAGTGTGGACTTAATTTAGTAGTTGAGTAACCAGTTTCTGTTAATGGAGCCTCTGATCTAAAAACATTAAGTTTAATAGGATCTTCTATTTCTTTAAGTTTTAATTTTGATAAAATATTATCAACGGTAGATGGTCTGTTTCTTTGAAAGAAATGTGCTAGTTCATGTTCAAATGTATGTAATGCATCATATGGAGTAATTGCCTCACCAATATTCATTACAGATGGATTATTTATACCTTTATGAAACCATAGAAATGCATTATCTTTATTAAAACCAGCATATGAACTAGGAACAAACTCCATCTTTTTAAGATCATCAACTACTTTATCAGGAGTAATTTTTGTATAATCTTTAAATCCACTTTTAAACCATTGTAACAAGTTTTGATTTTCAGTTCCAAAACTTTTTGGATTATTTTTATAATTATCATCTATAAAATCTTGAAGTCTTTGTCTACCTTTATCTGTATTAAGTCTTTCAATAACACTTTTTTTTCTATCTTCAAATAACTGTTTATGATAAAAAGGATTTTCTTCAAATCCTGTTCCTCTTAAATCACTACCTCTTCTTATATCATCTATACTTGATCTAATATTTCCAACTGGTCTAATATTAGGAACTGTTCTTTTACCTACACCTTTTAATGTTGTTCTAGTTATATCACCAGCTAGACCTACACCAAGAAGATTTACTGGATCTAGTATAGCATCCATTGCAAGGTTTGAAACATTCTTACCAAATGATATAGGGCTATCAAGCCATCCACCAGTATTCTGAAATCCAAATGCTTCTGAAGGTGTTTGTTGTTTGCCTGTTAATGCTTCCATCATAACAACTTGTGGAGCGCTCATAAGACCTAGAGCATTCATCCCAAATTTATTAGATCTTTCATACATTGCTTCTTTAAGACGTTCGTCTTTTCCAGTTACAACAACTTCAGGTAAATCAGGAAGACTGTATGCTCCATCATAAAATGCACCTACTTGCCTGTTCTTATATAGTTCTGGATAGCGAGGATCAGATGTAGATATTCTTTGTATACCACCATCCTGCATACTCTTTGGTTTCCAATCCAATCCATTCTGATAGAATCTCATTTCTTGACCATTTTGTGCAGTGGTGACTTTTCCACCAAACTTCTTCTTATCATAAAGAGATGTTACATCCTTGTATTTAGGATTGGTGGAATCTCTTTTGTAATTCTTATTGAATGACTGATCTTCTTGAAGAAGAATCTTATTTACATAATCACTAGTTTCTTTTGGAAGATCATTCAACCAATCATAGGAGCCATAGATGTCTACGCCCTTTTGCTTTTGCTCATTGAGATAGTTGAAAAGATTTCCTCTTCCCCAGTTGTAAGCAGCTAGTGTTTTTGCTATTCTTACACTATCAGGTTGATTAGGTTTGTTGATAAAGCTTGCGTTATATAAATCATCCATTGCGAACTTCTGAAGCTCTACAGCATCTTTAGGATTGAATGGATCAAGTTTCTTACCACCTTTCTTTTTAGAATAGTCTGCCAACACTTCTTCACCAATCTGTGTAAGACCTTTGTATCCTGCTGGGGAAACCGCAGCTGGATTGAATGTTGATTCTTTGTAGGCTTGTCTCTTTAGAAGTTCGTCAGTGAGTCCTTTCTTGTATTCAACTGGTGCTGGTGCTACTTCTACAGTTGATACATCTTCTTCACTAGGATAGAAATAGTTTAAAACATTTCTTGCCAACAACATTGGAATCATAATACCACTCTGAGCAGAAGCTTTTGTCTTCTTTGCGTAAGGACCATTACTAGGGGCAGCACCAGCTGTACGTGCATATGTGAATCCTACAGCACCAGGCATAGAAGCTCCATTCATTGCAATAGGCGCAACTTCTTCATCACCCTTAGCGATGATGTTCATTAACTTAATAAACCCACTCTCACCAGCTGCATCAAGACTTCTTTGCAGAGATTCGTTACCTTTTAATTTTTCTTTGGCTTTTTCTAAATCTTTTTTTGTGAATTGTTTTCCTTTTCTAATGTCATAAATTCCTTTATCAAACATTAAGTAACGAAGAGCATTCAAATCACTTTTGAATTCTTGTGGATCATTCTTTACATAGGCAGCCTTTTCTCTTTTTTTCCAACCTTCTGAACTAAGTATTGGTTCTCCTGTAACAGGATGCGTTTCAGAATATTGAGAATAAAACTGTTTGTTAAAAGCATCTGTTGGAAACATTGTACCTGATATCAACTCACTCTCATAAGGAGTGGTGGTATCAATTGCGTGTGCAATTTCGTGAGCTAGAACAGATTGTTTTCTTTCAGGAGTTGTAATATCTTTTGGATTAAGATTAATTCCTGACCATCTATATTCAGATGCATACTTTGGATCATACTCAATAAATCCAGGATCTTGTGTGCTTTCTAACAAGCCCATTCTTTCTCTTCTAACATCTTCTAGAAATTCATTAGGGCTAAGATAGATTGTAGATCTTCCTTTTGGTAAAGTGATTGAACTTTGACGACTGCTATTATACATTGGTGTTTCATAATAGCCAGTGTCCTTCATACGTCTTTCATACTCTGGACTAGAGACCCACGATTTGTAGAATTCAGCAATGTCATCTGACTTTGCTTCATACTGAGGAAATCCAGTTGGTTTCTTAGGATCATTATACTTAGTAAGATATGGAGCTGATACAACAACTTCAGGAAGACTATATTGCGCTGCAATGCTTTCATCCTTTTTCTCCTGTATCTTCTTCTTCATGTATTCAGAAACACCATTCTGAGCAATTGGAATAGTTCCACCTTACTCAAACTGTCCTCCCAATGCAGGGGAATAGTTTCTACCTTTTGTGTTATAACCTAAGCCAACAAATCCTT
>VFQT010002183.1_pt1 | contig 20823 bp, 21 predicted proteins | sample 3512381 | NCBI WGS metagenome assembly VFQT01 (sample SAMN10412376, study PRJNA504923) | tailings metagenome | isolation source: Relicate 2 Philex TSF3 active mining site | place: Philippines: Tuba, Benguet | collected 2017-08-29
TAATTACCAATCCATCACTAGAGATTCCCAAAGTGGTGAGCGTCTCTTTATATGTAGCCGTCAAGCCACTTCCGTTGCTAGATCGGTCCAGGCTTCGTGCAGCTGCATTTGCGAGTCGATCGGCAACCCGGTTATCACTCCAGAGCACAAAGTAGGAAACCATCTCGCTTAGCGGAACCGATGTGATGCTATCAATCTCTTCGATTCCTAAGGTCTCTGCCTTTGCCTTCTCAACCTTAACAAAATTAGCATTCACTTTCTTATTGGTCTTCAGCGCACTCTTCAACTCAGCAACATCTTTATCGAAGAGACCTTCGTAATAAACCTTTAATTTCCGGGCGCCAGATTTATTTGCGCTATTGATAAGTGATGTGATGAAGCCATGGCCATACTTTTCACTGATTGCCTTATTCGCAGATAAGAATGGATCGAGTGAGCCCCTGAGCAAGTAAGTGTTCGACTCTTCGGTTCGCCAGATTGATGTCCGATATTGTCGATCTGTGCCCAAGGATTGAATTGCAACCGTCGCAGTAATCAATTTCAAAACTGAGGCCGGTATTCGAGTCGAATCCGGTCCGTTTTCTGCCAAAACACGTCCTGTTGAGGTGTCCATCACCAACAGCCCTGGCTTGGCCAACGCACTTGCAGTCACTTGCTTTTCGAGCTTGTGGAGAGCGGTTGCTGGAGTATTTGAAAGGAATGTCGCGATTATGAGCATCGCAAGCATCAGACGTCGCATTTGCGAAGAGTACTAATTGACCTTTAGAAATCTGGACTCATAGGCTTGTGGCTATGGCCACCGGTTACGTCTATCACGAGATCTTTGGATGGCACGATACGGGAACCTTCGTCGGTGATATGCCATCTGACCCTGGGGCTGGGCTCCAGCCATTTCTGAATTACGAGAATGCCGAGACCAAGCGGCGAATCCACGAACTAATCGTGGTCTCCGGACTCATTGAAGATCTAGTTCGGATCGCGCCACGGCTGGCCACTGAAGCTGAGTTATCGCTAGTTCACACCAAAGAACATATCGAGCGAATCAAGCGCGAATCGGCCACGCGCCTTGGTGGTGATGGCGGGGATTTAACTACGCCATTTGCGCGCGGTGGTTATGAGATTGCAGCCTTGGCCGCCGGCGGCGCTATTGAATTATTTAAAGCAGTATTGGATGGTCGCGTCCATAATGGTTATGCGCTGATTCGCCCTCCGGGCCATCATGCAATCAGTGAACGCGGTATGGGTTACTGCATCTTCTCCAATCTCGCTGTTGCTGTGGCCGCAGCTCGCTCTGCGCGCGGTGGCAAGCTTCGGGTAGTTACCGTTGATTGGGATGTCCATCATGGAAATGGAACCGAGTCGATATTCCTTGATGACAGCGAAACTCTGACTATTTCATTACATCAAGATCGACTCTACCCTCACGACACCGGTGATTTGGATGTTGTTGGCGTAGGAACAAATATAAATATCCCGCTCCCACCAGGCACGGGGTTAGGTGGTTATTACCATGCCTTCGATGAAGTCGTGATTCCAGCTATTCGCCGATTCCAACCCGACATCATCGCAGTTGCATCTGGTTTCGACTCGGCTTATCTGGATCCACTGGGTCGAATGATGATAACTGCAGAGGGCTATCGCCAGCTAACCGCTAAGTTGATGAAGATTGCTGATGAGGTATGTGGTGGCAAATTGATGATGACCCATGAGGGTGGTTATAACGCGGTTTACGCGCCTTTCTGCGGCCTCTTCGTCTTACAAGAGCTATCTGGAATTAAGAAATTGGATGATCCCTTTGCTCATGGCAATGATTATCCGGGGCAAGAATTGAAGGAACATGAACGAGCTGTGATTGCAAAAGCAAGTAAGTTAGTAGCGCGATTGTGACCCAACCTCCGGCAGAGATCGGTCCGGGTGAGTTTTACCCCGTAGTCGGCGTCGGGCCACATCCCCAACCATGGCCGACCGGCGATGAATTTGATCCGGAATTGTTGGCCAATGGCGATCGGCGGAATGTCCTGGATAGGTATCGCTATTGGAAAGTCTCGGCGATTGTCGCTGACCTTGATACCAGACGAAATCCGCTTCGGATTGCAATAGAGAATTGGCAACATGATCTCAACATCGGCTCCATTGTCCGAACCGCAAATGCATTTAATGTGGCAAGTGTCCATATAGTTGGAAAACGCGATTGGAATCGGCGTGGGGCGATGGTCACGGATAAGTACCTTCATATCGTCCATCATCCCGATGTTGCTGACTTCAAAGCTTGGTTCGATGAGAAGAAGATTGAGATTATCGGTATCGATAATGTCGAAGGCTCGCTCCCACTGGAGAGCGCAACTCTGCCACGTGAATGTGTACTCCTCTTCGGCCAAGAAGGTGCCGGGATGTCGGAGGCCGCGATCAAGGCCTGCTCACGGATCTTGGATATCGGTCAATATGGTTCGACTAGATCTATGAATGCATCAGCGGCGGGCGCGATTGCGATGTATGCCTGGGGTATGCAGCACTTACCGAAGTAGTTGTTGCAACAACCCATCGGTGGCGCGTTCGACCATTCCTAATACGGACTCGAAGGCGGAATCTGGGAGTTGGTATGGGTCTGGCACTTCAACAGAATCTGCCGTTGGGTCGAATTGTCGAAGATAGAAGATCTTCGCTTCTTCCTCATCGCTAGTAATGTATTTCGAGACTTCTTGATGATTATGGCCATCCATCACTAGGACTAGATCTGCTGCGACCAACCTTGAATAATCGAATTGTGACGCCACGTGTTCGTATCTGTAGCCGGCGCTCTCCCAAACTCGTTTCGAAGGTGGATTAGGTCCTTGGCCGACATGCCAATTCGATGTTCCTGCGGAATCGACATAAATCTTAGGAGTGGAAATCTTCGAAACTTTGTTATGTAAAACAGCAGCAGCCATAGGCGATCGACAGATATTTCCGTAACAGACCATGGTGATAATCAAGTTCTCGCGTCCATGAAGATGCGAGAGGTCGGGAAGCGCCACTAGTCCTCGAGAATCTCGGCGACAGATGCAATCCGCCGTTCGATTTCGATGGCTTCCTCACTTCGCCCTGTGGCATGGAGAATCTCCGCAATCCGCCGCTCGATAGCGACGATGAACTCAAAATCTTTTGGTTCAGTCTCTGCAGCCACATCAAGGACGCGCTCTAGGGTTACGAGCCCCTCGTCAACCTCGCCGTTCAAGACCTGGGCGCGGCCTAATTCAAATGATGCATAAGTCAACCGGCGTTGATCATGAGCGGTGGAGAAGACATCGACCGCTTTCTGTGCAAATAGCAGAGCTGATTCGGCGTTTCCCAATTCGATATTGCAGTGAGCCAACTTCTGGTCACAGCGAGCGACTTGGATTACTTCATGACACTTCTTGAAATTCGTCCGCGCCTCGTCAAAGGCTTCAATCGCAGATTCGTACTCTTTGAGTTCTCGATAGGCGCAGCCAATCAGATAGAAATCATTTGCCGCACCAAGTTCGTTTCCATCAATCAAATGTTCGCGAGCGCATTCCTCCATACATTCGATCGCCTTCGCGTACTCTTTCGACGAGAACCACCATTCGCCAAGTGTGCAGGCTAGTTCTAACGCCATTGGTGACTTGTTCTCGCGCAATAACTCGACAGCTTTGCTCATAGCGCTAGCCGCCTCGCTCATTCGCTTCAATTGATTCAAGTTATAACCAATCGCCGAGTAAGCCTGGGCTAATCCTTCACGGGGCGCTGCTGCTCCTAATTCGGCATAGATATCTCGAGCAGTTTCTGCGAGGGCAAGCGCCTCGTCATATTGGCCGCGAGCATAAATCCGGGCACTTAATTCATAATAGGTGCTCGCTCGATCTACGCCCTGTGTCTCAGGTATTCGTTCCCACAACATTTCTTCCGTGATGATCTCTTCAGTTCCATCATCTTCGTTGTGTTCGTTACCCAATGAGCGCCCCTTCCTCTTGGCCGAAACTTAGCAGGGAGAACTCTCGAACCCTCGCTAGTTGTGAGGGTTCGCTAGCTCTACAGCGAGTTGGCCTTACCGAGAATCACGGTGAACGTGCGAGAACCGCCAGACGGTAGTTCCACAGTCAACTTCACCGATTCACCTGGGGAGAAAGCGCGGATGCGGACAATCGCCGTAATTAGGTCATTGATTCGCTTCCCTTCAATCTCCTTGATGATTGCGCCGGCTGGAATACCTGCCTTCGCAGCAGCCTCTCCTTCGACCACCGTTCGAATTCGTGCGCCCTGGCCGGTGTAGTTGGTATCAAAGTTGACGCCGAGGAATGGCCTGGTTGATTTACCCGTTTCGATGATTTCATCTACGACGCGCTTGGCTTGATTGATTGGTATGGAGAAGCCCAGTCCAATCGATCCAGACGTTCCACTGGAGAGCGTTGCAATCGCAGAATTGATACCAACCAATGCACCAGTCGCATCGACTAATGGACCGCCTGAGTTTCCTGGATTGATAGCGGCATCGGTTTGGATCGCATCGATGAAGGATTCGTCTCCCAAATCGCCTGCTGTTACTGGACGATTCAGGGCCGAGACGATTCCACTTGTAACCGTTCCAGATAATCCAAGTGGTGAGCCAAATGCGACAACCGGTTCACCAATCGCAAGTCGGTTTGAATTGCCTACTTTGATTGGCTTGAGATTACCTCGATTGATTCGCAAGACCGCTAGATCATAAGCAACATCTCGACCTACGATCGATGCGGTCTCAAATTCACCGCTATTCAATTCGACTCTAATTGTGCCGCTCTGGACAGCAGTCTTGATCACATGATTATTGGTGATTATGAAACTCGAACTTCCAGAGCTTCGATAGATGACTCCAGAACCGGTTCCATCGCCACTTAACGAGTCAACCGCGATTGAGACGACTGATGGAGAGACAGTTGCAGCGATTGTCTTAACATCTAAACTTGCACCGACTATTTCCATCAAGGTGCGCGTCTTAGCGCAACTGCCATCCGTACTTGCAAAGACTGCTTTAGTCCGGTTATCGACACAGACCTTGGTAGGTGGGGTATCTGGCGTGACTGCCACAGCGACACCGCCGGCGACGACAGCGCCGGTCACGAAACCGATCATTACCTTTGAGAATGTAGAGACTGGATTCATGGCGCGAAACCTTCCATTTTTTCCTTAAAGAATCTTTAATGGAGATTCAACCCGGGCTGAGTAGACTTCGCAAATCATGCTTCCAGAGATCCGTCGCGCACGAGTTGGAGTAACGGCGGCATTCGTTCTCAATGGCTTCACGGCCGGCTCATTTGTGGCGCGCATCCCCGATTTCAAGGAGATTCTCGGAATATCCGAAGGGCTACTGGGCCTATCCCTCCTCTTCGTTTCTATCGGAGTCTTCCTCGCGCTCCGGCCCGCTGGGCGAAATAGCGCACGCTTCGGAAGCAAACCGGTGATTTTCTGGTCCACAATCGCAATTGGCCTGGCGCTTCCTCTAGTCGGTTGGTTGCCATCGCTACAGATCACCTGGGTTGGATTGTTTCTACTCGGTTTTGTATTGGCTACCCAAGATGTTTCGATGAATGCTCATGCCGTCGTCATTGAACAACGTGCCGAGCGACGGGTTATGAGCACATTCCATGCGATGTTCTCGATAGGAACCTTTGTTGGGGGAATATTCGGCGGCGCGTTATCGCAATTTGAAATCTCGCCATTGGTTCAATCATGGATGACCCTTCCCATTTTCGTCTTTTCCGCATTTTGGATCCGCTCACTTCTTCTACCCGCGGAGGTAGACCAACACCCGATCGCTCTTGAAGGAAAGGGTAAATCCCCCCGAATTTTCTGGATCTTCGGTGTATTCGGACTATTCGCGGCTATGAGCGAAGGAGCTGCAGGTGATTGGGGTGGAGTGCTCGCGCGGGATGCATTCGCTGCAACACCTTTTATCTCTACCTTGCCCTTTATCACCTTCACGGTCGCAATGGTCATTGGGCGCTTCTCGGGTGACTATCTGGCACATCGCTTCGGTGCAGCGAAAGTCATTGCAACAGGCGGAGCCATCGCTTCAATTGGTTTGGGAACGGGTTTGGCTATTGGTGGAATAACCATCCAGATAATCTCCTGGTTCCTTCTTGGAATCGGTCTATCAGTTGTAATTCCGCTTATGTTTAGCGCTGCTGGAACAATCGCATCGACGCAATTCCCGGGTGTGATTGCGCCATCCCAGGCAATCGCTCGAGTTTCCGGAGTTTCTTATTTCGGATTTGTGATTGGGCCGCCGCTAATCGGTTTCCTTGCGGAATTATTCGAGTTACGTTGGGCGCTCTACCTATTGGTAGCGCTGACTTTCTCGTTGATCTTTGCCGCCCGTTACGCCCGCACGGCTTAATCTAGAACGGTTAACTCCAGGAACTGTGTAGCGGCCGACCCTCGGCATAACCTGAAGCAGATTGGATTCCTACTACTGCATTCGCAGCGAACTCAGCGAGGTTCTTCGCTCCTGCGTAAGTACATGATGATCGCAAGCCAGAGATGATCTCATCGATTAGATCCTCCACTCCCGGGCGGGTTGAATCTAGATACATACGCGAAGCGGAGATCCCCTCTTCAAAGAGGGATTTTCGAGCGCGATCGAAAGCATCTTCTTGAGATGTGCGCGCCGCAACCGCGCGGGCCGAGGCCATACCGAAGGATTCTTTGTAGAGGCGACCTTCTGCATCTACTCGGAGATCACTTGGTGATTCGTATGTTCCTGCAAACCAAGAGCCGATCATGACGGAGGAAGCGCCGGCCGCTAGTGCGAGCGCAACATCGCGCGGGTGTCGAACGCCACCGTCTGCCCAGATGTGCTTACCTAATTTCTTCGCCTCTGCTGCACATTCCATAACTGCAGAAAATTGAGGTCTACCAACGCCAGTTTGCATTCGAGTCGTGCACATCGCTCCCGGGCCCACGCCAACTTTCACTATATCTGCGCCAGCCTCCACCAGATCCCTAACGCCTTCCGCTGTGACCACATTTCCTGCGACTATTGGAATTCTGGGAGACAGAGCGCGAATCAGATTAAGCGCTTCGATCATCTTCGATTGGTGTCCATGAGCGGTATCGACTACCAATACATCAACGCCGGCAGCAATCAATCCGCTTGCCTTCTCCGCTACGTCACCATTCACGCCGACTGCAGCAGCGATTCGCAGGCGTCCACCCCCGTCGATTGCTGGTTGGTAGAGCGTCGCGCGCAATGCGCTGGTCTTTGTGAGTATTCCAACTAATCGTCCAGCCCCATCCACAACCGGAGCTAACTTCCGATTTTTCTGATGGAGCAGATCGAATGATGCCCGCGCATCCAAATTATCTGGAATCACGAGTAAATCCTTAGACATAACACGATGGACTTGGGTGAATCGATCAACACCCTCCCAATCCTCTTCAGTGACAATACCGATTGGCTTCTCATCTGCAACCACGATGATTGCACCATGTGCTCGTTTATGTATCAGTGATGCTGCATCAGCGACTGTGTTATGCGCTTCCAGAGTTATTGGCGTATCGAATAGAAGATGGCGACGTTTCATCCAATCAATCACATCTGCAACGACCGGAATCGGGATATCTTGAGGTATAACAGTCAGTCCACCTCGGCGCGCAACGGTCTCGGCCATTCGTCTTCCAGAAATTGCGGTCATATTTGCAACGACAATCGGGATAGTTGCACCGGTTCCATCGGAGGTTCGGAGATCGACATCCATCCGGCTTGTTAAATTCGAGCGAGATGGAACCATAAATACATCGTCGTAAGTGAGATCGAATTGGGGCTGATGTATCAGGCGCACGTGGTGAGAGTATAGACCGCCCGGTGTATGTAGGATAAATCAGTGCCAGAATCATTGATCCAAGCGCGTGGCTTGACTAAGAAATACGGCGATTTCACCGCAGTTGATGGAATCGACTTTGATGTAGCAAAGGGCGAGTCCTTCGGCCTACTTGGCCCGAATGGTGCTGGTAAGTCGACAACGATGCGGATAATCGCTGCGACATCTCGCCGGTCATCTGGAACGATCTCGATACTTGGTCGCGATCCAGAGGAACACGGACCACAAGTTCGAGCTCATCTCGGCGTTGTCCCACAACAAGATAATCTCGATACGGAACTCACCGTTACTGAGAATCTCTATATCTATGGCCGATATTTCGGATTAAGTAAGAGCTACCTTAAAGAGAAGGTTGCTGAACTACTCGCCTTCGCTCAACTTGAGGAGAAGCGTGATGTGAAAGTGGAGGCGCTTAGCGGTGGAATGAAGCGCCGCCTCACGATTGCGCGAGCGCTCGTAAGCGAGCCAGATATCTTGATGCTCGATGAGCCCACCACAGGGCTAGATCCGCAAGCGCGCCATATCCTCTGGGATCGATTGTTCCGGCTCAAAGAAGATGGCGTCACCTTGATTATCACGACCCACTTCATGGATGAAGCCGAGCAACTCTGTGATCGCCTCGTTGTGATGGATAAGGGAAAGATCATGGCGGAAGGATCGCCGGCTCAATTGATAAAGGAATACGCCACTCGTGAAGTGCTAGAGCTTCGATTCGGATCGGACCGGAACCAGCAAGTCGCACCTATTCTCCGTGACCTCTGTGAGCGGATTGAAGAGTTGCCAGATCGGATTCTGTTATATGTTGAAGATGGCGAGGCGCTGCTTGAAGAGATCGTAGATAAGAAATTGCATCCAACTACTTCGCTAGTTCGCCGCAGCTCACTCGAGGATGTGTTCTTGCGACTTACCGGAAGGTCGTTGATCGAGTGAATCAAGGGGTCAGCGTCGCGAAGATCGCGCGGAATGGCGCTTGGTATGTGGCGGAAGGTCGGATTCGCCAGATGTCGAAGTGGAAGGGCATCATCACTGTCGTTGCAATCGGTAACCCACTTTTCTATCTGATTGCTATCGGCGTCGGCGTCGGCGTTCTTGTCGCAGAGAATTCTGGAACTTCCGGCACGGGCGGCGTCGAATACATACTATTTATCGCCCCGGCGCTAATGGCTAATACCGCTCTACTTGGTGCGATGGATGAGACTCTCTTTCCGGTCCTGGAAGGTTTTAAGTGGCGGAAGATGTTCTATGCGACGAATTCGACACCGATAACTGGCCCTCAAATCGCTCTCGGCGTCTTCATTGCTGCGATTTTTCGCACCGCATTCAGCGTTCTGATCTATTGGGCGCTTCTAGTCGCCTTTGGTGTCCTGAGTTTTACAGATAGTTGGTTTGCGAATGTCGTATCCATCTACGGCGGCGCTGCATTTGGAGCGCTGATGATGGCCGTTGTTGCTGGGGTAACCAAAGATGATTACTTCCTAACTGTGCTCGGTCGATTGGTTATCACCCCACTTTTTCTCTTCTCCGGAACCTTCTTCCCGCTGACGAATATGCCTATCTATCTCCAATGGATCGGCTGGATATCACCGCTCTGGCATACGACCGAGCTTGGTCGCTATTTCGCTTACGACCATTCGATCTCCGGATTAATGCTCTTCGTACATTTCGCCTTCTTGACCGCTCTCTTGGTAATCGGCTTAGCAGTAGCTAACCGAAGATTCACAAGTAGGTTGCTCAAATGAAAAGCGCAGTCGAAATCGCCGATGCCCGAGCCGATCGCTGGGGCCACCAGCTATACGCCGGAAGAGCACGTGCCATCATCGAGCGCGCTTCAATCGCACTTCGCCAATCGACTTGGGTTCCGATCGCTACCGGATTCTTGGAACCAGTCCTATACCTGCTCGCCTTTGGTTATGGCATGGGGCAGTTGATTGGAGATATCTCAACTTCCTCTGGACAGGTTGATTACACGGTCTTCATCGCTCCTGGCTTATTAGCCACAAGTGCAATGAATGGTGCAATCTACGACTCGACTTGGAATGTATTTTTCAAATTGAACGAGAGCAAGCTTTACCAAGGAATACTCGCTACGCCACTTGGGCCGCTAGATGTAGCCCTGGGTGAGATTATCTGGGCGTTATTCCGCGGACTTTCTTATGCATTGGCCTTCATGGCAATCACCGCGCCGCTTGGTTTGGTTCCTGGTTGGCAGGCGCTGCTTGCAGTACCCGCAGCTGTCTTGATTGCATTCGGATTTGCATCTTTCGGCATGGCAATCACTTCTTATTTCAAGACTTACCAACAGATGGGTCTGATAAATATCGTCTTGCTTCCGATGTTCTTGTTCTCCGGTTCGCTATATCCAATTTCGGTTTACCCTGATTGGTTGGAATTCATCATCAAGTTATTGCCGACATGGCACGGTATCGAGTTGATTCGCGATATCTGGTTTGGCGTTATTGATTTCTCAAGCCTCTCTCATCTTTGTTATTTTCTCGCGATGATCGTCACGGGCCTTTACTTCACTACACGCAGGCTCCGTGACCTTTTCATGCGATAAACACGCATATCCCCTCTTCCGGTTGACTGCCCCCTCGCCTCAGGAGTAACCTCTCTCTCAGCAACACAACGAATGCTAGGAGCGTGGTACCAACAAATCGGTTCTTATGAACCGTATTTGGGAAGTCCCAACTCCCATGTTTAATCAAACGCATCATCCGCAGACCTTCCGACAGGTCCCAAATACTTTTACGCCGGTTTCTCCCGCGCGCATCAAAGAATTACTGGAAATCGAGCAGGCAAAATTCACCAGAGAAGCTCCGGCCTCAGGCGCTGAAAATCTTCGCGCTGGGAAGGTAACGCCGCTTGGCGTCGCCTCGAGCTTCCAGCATTGGGATCCATACCCCATCTCAATCGTCTCCGCTAAGGGCGCTTGGATGAAGGATGTCGATGGGCGCGACATGCTCGACCTTTCGATGGGCTTTGGTGCACTTCTAGTTGGCCACTTAAACGACGAGGTTCTCCAAGAAGTCCGAGAGACCTTGGATGTGGGAACTCTCTTTGCGACACCATCACCGATAACCCGCGATGGCGCGGAGATTATCTGCCGCCGATTCGGCCTGGATATGGTCCGATTTGCTAACTCCGGAACTGAAGCAACGATGTACGCAATCCGGACAGCGAGGGCGGCGACTGGAAAACTTGGAATCGTAAAGATTGAAGGTGGCTATCACGGCTCTTATGACCCGTTGATGGTCTCTGCGAAACCAGACCTTGCAAAGGCTGGGTCGCCTGATAGTCCAAATGCCGTTCCACTACCAGCAACTGTTCCTGGCGATGTATTTGTAGTCCCTTATAACGATGCAGATGCAATCGAGCGAGTTCTAAAGGCACACGCAAACGAAATCGCTTGCGTAATGATGGAGCCAGTACTTGAGAACATCGGAATTGTCCTTCCAGATCTCGGCTATCTAGAGCGAGTCCGCGCACTCTGCGATCAATATGGCGTCCTTCTTGTATTTGATGAGGTTAAGACGGGACTTACAGCTGGGCCACAAGGCGCAGCCCAGCGACTTGGCGTAAAGCCGGATTTAATCTCGTTGGCGAAGTCGATTGGTGGCGGAATCCCAGTGGCTGCCTTCGGCGGTAAGCGCGAATATATGGAGACCGTAGTAAACGGAACCCACTCTCACTTAGGAACCTTTAATGGCCACTTCCTCGCGATGGCTGGTATCCGCGCCGTAGATCGCATCTGCACTCCAGAGGCGCTCCAGCGTTGTGAGGATCTCAATCGCCAAGCGCTTACAAGAATCGCTGAGATCATCAATGAGTTTGAGTTGCCCGCCCACACTGTTGGTTTTGGCGTGAAGGGTTGTATTACCTGGTCTGGAAATCCAGTTCGAAATTACCGCGATTATCGCGCTACTGATTTTGATCTAGCCGAACTATCGTTCTTCTGGTCATTGAACCGTAATGTGATGACTCCACCAGGGCTAGATGAGCAGTGGTTGATTTCCTTAGCTCATGGCCAACACGAAGTAGACATCATCGTCAATGACTTCCGCGAGTTTGCCGTAGCTCTTCGCGCCTAAGCGCGGTAGTAGTGCTCCAAGCTCCAGGCTCGTACGCCGCCTGCTACACCCGCCGTATTCGGCACGATCACCACATCATCACCGATTCGCTCTAGATCTATCGGCCTAATCAAACGCGCATTTCCGCCACCAATATATAACCGGTCCCATTTGAATACCGGACGTAATTCCTCGACAAGTTGCCAGATTCTCCGGGACCAGAAGATATTTCCTAGTCGACGACGCTCCTGTTCGCCAATCCAAATATCATAAGTAGTCGCGCGTCGCACCGTCGCATGCGAGAGTTCAAAGTGTGGCGCAAGTTTTCCGCCATAAAAGATTGCAAAGCCAAGTCCGGTTCCTAAGGTAATAACTACTTCATAACCTGTACCGGTAATGATTCCAGCTCCATGCACTTCAGCATCATTCAATACCAAAGTTGGGATCTGTAGCCGATCACTGATCGCGCTCTCGGCATCGAACCCAGCCCATTGATCCAATAACTCTGGATCGATCTTCGTCCGCGGACCTTTTGTAGTGACGTAATGTGGGGTAGCAACAACGACGCCATTACGAATCATTCCTGGCATACCGACCGTTGCTCGATAACACTTTGGTAACGCCCCGGCAATCTCATCAATCGTATCTACGAATCTTTCCGGAGATAGGGGGTATGGGGTCTCGATGCGATTGGGCTTACGGTGCATTGTCCCCGAGTCGTCCAGGACGCAACTCTTCAAGAAGAGTCCACCGCAATCTACCGAGAGCGTAAGGCGTTCATCCATTTTCTTATCCTAAACCCCTTTTAAACCGCTGATAACCGAGTATGTTTTTCGGGTGGCGCTCATTGAGATTAGAAATCTCACGAAGTCCTTCGGTACCGTGCAGGCCGTCGATGGCGTAGACCTTGATATCAATTCTGGCGAATTCATCACCCTGCTTGGCCCATCTGGGTCGGGCAAGACCACTGTGCTGAGAATGATCGCTGGCTTTGAGGATCCAGATTCCGGGACCATAAAATTGAATAGCCAGGAAATCACCCATCTGCCGCCATACGAACGCGATGTAAATACCGTCTTCCAAGATTATGCGCTCTTTCCGCATATGGATGTAATCACAAATATCGAATATGGATTGAGAATTAAGAAAGTTCCAAAAGCGGAGCGACGCGAAAAAGCAATGGCGGCGCTCGCGCAAGTAAGACTCAGCGGTTATGAGAATCGGAAACCTAGCCAACTTTCGGGCGGACAGCGGCAGCGGGTTGCGTTGGCTCGGGCACTTGTAAATAGACCATCGGTATTACTACTTGATGAGCCGCTCGGCGCTCTTGACCTGAAACTCCGCCAACAGATGCAGATTGAATTGAAGGAGTTGCAGCGTGAAGTCGGAATCACATTCATCTTCGTAACTCACGACCAAGAAGAGGCGCTCACCATGAGTGATCGCATCGCAGTATTCGACAAGGGTCGAATACAACAGCTGGATAAACCTTCCAATATCTATGAGCGACCCACCAATGAATTTGTCGCCGGATTCGTAGGTGTCTCGAATCTGATAACCGGTCCGGCGGCTGAGAAGTTACTGGGAAGGGCCGGGACATTCACAGTTCGCCCGGAGAAGATAACTATCGATAGTAAGAGTGGAAAGGGCGCACCAGGCAAGGTGCGCGAGGTTGAGTACCTCGGCCCAGCGACTCGCTTCTTGGTAGATCTCGATGCTGGGGTCCAATTAGTCGTACTGCGCCAGAACATTGCGGAGAGTTCGCTGGATGTCGAAGGGATGCGCGGTAAAACCGTCTCGCTCTCCTGGGCAAAAGAGAGTGAATATCAAGTCCAATAGGACTTTAGGTTTCCCAGCCGATTGGTTGGGAGAAATGGTGGAAATTCCACCATTTAGTCGCAGCAATGCGACGAGGAGGAGGCAAAGTGCGAGTTACAAAACTACGCAAACTTGCAGTTCTCGCAGCTGCAAGCACCTTGATTCTCGCTGGATGCTCGAGCTCTAGCGATGAAGAGGGAAGCGGCGCCTACGCCGGACCGGTACAGGACACCCCAGGAACGATCAATGTTCTCGCCTGGCCAGGTTACGCAGAAGATGGATCAACCGATCCAAATGTCGACTGGGTAACGCCTTTCGAAGAGGCAACCGGCTGCACCGTCAATGTGAAGACATATGGAACATCAGATGAAGCTGTTCAGTTGATGCAAGGTGGCGGCTATGACGTCATTTCCGCGTCCGGAGACGCTTCACTTCGTTTGATTTACGGTGGCGATCTACAGCCAGTGAATCTCGATCTGATTCCAAACTATGTAGATATCTTCGAAAACTTGAAGGATCGTCCATGGAACACCGTTGATGGGAAGAACTACGGCGTACCTCATGGTCGAGGAGCAAACGTCCTTCAGTACACAATTGGAAAGGTAAATCCAGCGCCGACCTCTTGGTCGATTGTCTGGGAGCCAGATTCACCTGCAAAGGGCAAGATCACCGCATATGACTCCGCTATCTATATCGCGGATGCTGCTGTGTACTTGATGGCTACCAAGCCAGAACTGGGAATCACCGATCCATATGCTCTCGATCAGACACAGTTCGATGCTGCTATGGCGTTGCTAGAACAACAGAAGCCACTAGTTGCCGAATACTGGGCTGATTACACCAAGTACATCGGCGCCGTCCAAAGCGGCAGCATCACCGCTGGTACTTCCTGGCAGGTTATCGCCAACGTCCTTAATGCCGAAAAGGCAGTAGTTGGCGCTGTTAAGCCGGTCGAGGGTGCAACTGGTTGGTCAGATACTTGGATGATCTCATCCAAGACTGAAGCGATCGATTGCGCATACAAGTGGCTTAACCACATCATCGAACCAGCAGTCAATGCGCAAGCAGCTGAATGGTTCGGTGAGGCACCAGCCAATTCCAAGGCTTGTGCTTTGACCTCTAATCCAGATCACTGCGCGCTATTCCATGCAGAAGAAACTGATTACTGGTCAAATGTCTATTACTGGAAGACACCGACTGAGGCATGCCTCGACGGTCGTACCGACGTCAAGTGCATTCCTTATGCCGAGTGGGTAAAGGCATGGTCTAGCTTCCGTAACCAGTAACGGAAGGGTTATCAAACCTGAGTGGGCGTCGCGAGGCGCCCACTCACACAACCGATATGACACAAATCCAGAATCTCTTACATCGCAACGTTAAGGCGCGGATTGCTGCGTTACTTTCGTTACCCCTTTCCTGGTTTGTCTTCATCTATATCGGCTCGCTCTTTGCACTATTCATTACTTCGATTTGGAAAATCGATACATTCACGAGCAAAGTCATCCGAGAATTCACCCTACAGAACTTCATCGATGTATTCACTGACCGCGCATATTTCAATGTCACAGTTCGAACGCTCTTCGTCGCAATCTCCGTGACTCTGATTTGCGCAATGATTGCTATCCCAATGGCATTCTTCATGGCGCGGATCGCTCGACCAAAGTCGCGTCCGGTCTTGATCGCGCTTGTCCTCACGCCGCTCTGGGCTTCTTACTTGGTGAAGGTTTATGCCTGGCGAACCATGTTCTACCCGGAGAGCGGATTCATCCAATGGCTTATCTCCCCGATTGGCGGATCTAGCCCAGGCTTCGGGATGTTCGCTGTAATCATCGGTCTTACCTATCTCTGGCTGCCCTATATGGTCCTTCCAATCTATGCCGGTATGGAGAAATTGCCTGGGTCGGTGCTTGATGCTTCTGCCGATCTCGGGGCAAAGCCCGGACGGACCTTCTTCCGCGTCATTCTGCCAATCACCTGGCCCGCGATCATCGCCGGATCGATCTTCACTTTCTCATTGAGTATGGGTGATTACATCACCGTTCAAATTCTTGGTGGAACTTTCCAGATGCTCGGTAATGTCGTCTATCAGAACTTCTCTCTAAATCTTCCATTTGCAGCGGCTGTCGCTCTGATTCCCGTGATCATCATGATGATCTATCTCGGCAGCATCCGTAAGACTGGGGCGCTCGACAACCTATGAAACTCTCTAAAACTTCGCGCGCTGCTCTGTGGGGGATGATGATCTTCGGCTTCACCTTCATCTATCTCCCGCTAGTGCTTGTTGTAATCAATTCGTTCAATCAGAATAAATCTTTCGCCTGGCCACCAACTGGCTTCACGACCGAATGGTGGTCCAAGGCAGCAGTCAATGAAGGAATCCGTGATGCTGTTATGCGCTCTGCCATCACTGCATTGATTGCTACGGCCATCGCCTTGATTCTTGGTTCATTGGCTGCCGCTGCGATTGCGCGATATGACTTCTTCGGTCGCGACACAATCTCGCTACTCTTCGTCTTGCCGATTGCGCTTCCCGGTATCGTGACCGGTATCGCATTGAACAACGTATTCACCAACTTCTTCGGAAAACTAACTTTCTTCACGATTGTCATAGGACATGCGACATTCTGTATTGTCGTCGTTTTCAACAACGTGGCTGCTCGGTATCGGCGATTGGGTAAGAGCTTCGAGGAAGCAAGTATGGATCTGGGGGCGAATCGATTCACAACCTTCCGTTTGATCACCTTCCCGATGATTCGAAGCGCCCTAGTTGCCGGTGGATTACTGGCTTTTGGCCTCTCCTTCGATGAGATCATCGTTACGACCTTCACCGCCGGCGCTGGCCAGACCACGCTGCCAATTTGGATTTTCCAAAATCTCTTCCGGCCAAATCAGGCCCCAATTGTAAACGTAGTGGCTGCGGCCTTGATTTTGATTTCGATAGTCCCGATCTATCTTTCTCAGCGTCTGACGGCTGATCGGAACTAGTTGAATTCCAGATTTGGCCTATCTGAAATGACGCCAGCAATCTTCCACTCTTTTAATTTCGCTACATCAGAAAGATCATTTACCGTCCAGAGGAAGACTTCCTTATTTGAAAGCCGCCATCGCACGATTTTGGATCTCCGGAAAAGTTCGATATCAACCGCAACCGTTTTTGTTGGGATATAGATGGTTCGCCAGGTTCGTTTGAAAATGTAAGCAACATCATCATGGCTCTTCAAGAATCTCCGAACCGCAAGTAGCGAGAATGACATTGCTGTCATTCGGTTGGGACTTTTAGCAGCCTTGATTCGTTCGATTACGGCCGCTTCGATCTTATCTCGCTTCGCAACTGGATGCTTGGTCTCGATCAGGAGATGCTTATTATTCTTCACCGCCAATTCAATCAATTCATCGAGAGTCACCACATCGAGTTTCTCTCTAATTTCAGCCAAGCGCATCCGGGCAATCCAGCCTCGGTGATTAGCCATTCGCTTCAAGTCACGATCATGGAAACAAATAGGAATATCGTCTCTTGTTAACCGAACATCACATTCGAAGCCATCAGCACCTGCTGTAACTGCTTTTTCGTAGGCGATCCGGGAAGCTTCTGGATACTCAGCGCTGAAGCCGCGGTGGGCAAAGACCTTCATCGATTAACCACGAATCTGATCGCGTTCCGTAGGCCCGGGAATGGGTTATTCCCACGGAGAATGAAGGCTAAACGATAGATCGGGGCACGCCAGCCAAATACCCGAGCAAATACTTGGGAACGGGCGGAAAGGTCCACCTCCGTGCCCCACCGAGAACCGGAACTTTCTTTCGGATGTACCGCAATGACAGTTGGGAAGTGAATCCCTTTTAGGCCAGCGCGTAGTGCATCGGCGATAAAAATGTATTCATCTCCCAGATAGAACTTAGCGCCAGCTCCAAAATTCTCATCAAACCGAAGGCCAGATTTGCGAACTGCATCCAACCTAATGATCATCTCGTAGGTAGCTGCTCGGGCAGAATTCGTTAGTCGAAGTGTTGTGATTGCTGGAAAGTATTTCTTCCTTAAGACGCCGGATTCATCCATAGCCTGAGCCAAGATAATGTCACAGTCTGGATTCTCTTCTAGGTATCTGATTGCCGACTCTATCCCCGATTCGTTGAGAGTGATGTCGTCATCTGCAAACATCAGATATTTCCCACTTGCACGGTCAATTGCTGCATTCCTGCTCTTAGCAACGCCACGACTCTTTAACTCAATCAACTTAGCAGTGGTTGACCCCAAGACATAAGAGTTGTCATCCTCATTTTGCACTAAGACGAGAATCTCTTGATCGGGATTAGAGGCCGGGAACCTTATATTGGCTACTCGATCGGCAAGAGTTGAGTAAGCAATCGAGATAATCGGTCGGCTACTCATCTTCTTCGGGCTCATTAATTCCTGCTTTCGCTTTCGCATAACGCATCAGCGAGCGTGAGCTATTGGTGAGTGAGGCGCCCTGTAATCGAACACCGAAGAAAATGATCAGAGTATCTGTGATCGAAATTTCTTGGATATAGCTCAGATAGAGAAGTGAGCCGAGGAGAATGATCATTCCCGCAGCAGAGACCAAACCGCCACTTTCGGCTGCCTTTATCCGCTCGGCATAACGTCGCTGGGGCCGAGCCTTCTTGCCGCCTCGTTCGGTCAAGAGGCGTTGCTGCAGCTCGAGATGATTGGCGAAAATCCGGCCGATTAAGGTGAGCACGACGATTAGTACTGCGAGATTCAATAGGGCGAAGGTTGGTTCAACAATAGTAAAGAAGAGCAAGATTGCGAGGAGTTGGGTCGCGTTGGTTAGAAGTGATGACAATTCGAAGGCCATAGCCCATTCAGGATTACGAGCGCCGCGATTCTTGATCTTCTTCAGAGCTTTGAAGGATCGAGCAAATGCCTTTACTCGATATGTCCGTTGGGCATATTGGCTCACTCGGGTCAAGATGAAGAAGAGAAGTAGTCCAGCAGCAAGTAATAGAAATTCACTTTGGGGAATCTGTTCCTCTCGAACCACAATATCTACGAAGAGTTTGAGGACTAACAGTTCGGAAATCGAAACTACCGATCCCATCATTGCCAGCACAACTAATACATAACGAAATCGTCCACCTGGGAATAGTGATTTGAAACCGAGAATCAACTCTTTGATTAGCGCAATCATAGTCGCACCTCTCCATCAAGTTTCCTAGAAGAGAGGATGGCGAATAGGTGGCCAATAGTCACAAAGAGCGCAATGGGAAGACCGACTCGGAGCAAGATCTCATTTGCCGAGAAGAGAGTTATCAAGATAGTCATCTCCACGGAATGAAAGAGGCGCTGTACAGCAAAGATCCGAAATGGTGCACGCAGCGTCCGGAGAAGAAGCGACTTAGGTGTGCTCACCGCAGCGCTATCTGCAATTTTTGGTAACCCGGAGAGTGCTCTTGATACATGGACCGCATCATTAAAGCCTTTGTTTAACAAGATACAGATTGAAATCAGGGCGCCGATGAAGAGTAATTCATAATCACCTTCGCCAATCCGCCAAGCTAGCGCCACTGGGATCAGGCTCTCGGTCAGGTAATGGCCAACTCGATCGAGAAATACCCCTTTGGGAGATTGAGTTTGGCGCCATCTGGCTATCTCCCCATCGCAGCAATCCCAGAGCATCTGAAGTTGCGATAGGAATAGCGCTAATAGCAGGCCGGTGGCACCTGGAATCAAGAGGGCGCCGCTGATTGATACCCCGGTCAGGATCATCAAATATGTGACACCGTTGGCAGTTATCGAAGTCTTCAGGAGCGCTCGAGTTAGGTAAGGTGAAATCCTTCGAAGGTACAGGTCTGCAACCCAATGCTCTGCATTGGATCGACCAGTGACAGAAACTGGCTGGCAGATAATGCGCAGCTCAGCAATCGTCGGATTCTCTGGACGGACACTCACTTCGCCACTCTATTCTTCCCGTGCGAAACAACCCATTGAATCGAAGATACTCCTAGGAAAAGTATTCCGAAATACCAGGCAAGCGGCTCCAATGACCAACCTGATATCGCAAAAAGACCAATCAACAGCACTCGGCCACCGAGATACAGACCGGCCCAACTCAACCATTGTGGCTTAGCTTCTCCTTGCAGCGAACGATAGAGGTTGTCGTAGTGATGGAAGATGATGCTGAAGAGCAGAAAGAAAGATACGCTTCCAAGAAGTTCTTGATGTGCGAAGATTGCAATTAACACCACCGCTTCTAGCGCCCGAAGAATTGAAGGTTCAATCCAAGATGCTCGGAGTGTCAACGTGCGTTTCAATCCAAGTAGATCAAGTTGATTCACAACCAAGTTGCCTGGTAGCGGTATTCGTTCCATCTCGCGAGTGCGGCGGACTCGAGAGCGAAAGACGAATATCGCCGAGATGGCCGCAAGAATCGGCATTGCGAAGAAGGTAAATTCCGCTCCGCCGATTACGGAGCTTGCGCTAATGACTAACCATCGCTCGCCGATTGGGAATTGAATTATCTTGCCAAGCCAATATCGGAGCCGACCTCTTGGTTCGCGCTCTGAAGGAATAATCCCATCGAATTCAGCAATAAAATCCACTGGAATCTTGAATTTATCCTCAGCACGAATCTTCACACTCTGGGCGAAGTTGTAGTCCGATAAATGACGGAAGGTTTGGATTGCCATCATTGCCATCGCGGGAATCCATAGATCCTTACCTTCCTTGCTGGCGCCAATCGCCAGTCCCATGAAGACCAGATACTCCTTGACTCGATCAGTTACTGCATCAAGCCATGCACCTAGCTTTGAAAATTTCCTGGTATATCTAGCTAGCTCACCGTCTACACAATCGACGATGATGCTTAGTTGTAACAAAATCGCACCCAAGAAGATCCACCAGAACTCACCTCTCGAGAAGCTATATGCCGAGAACAAGCCAATCGCGAAAGATAGAAGCGTGACTTGATTTGGAGTGGCGCCAATCTTCACGGCGAGCCAAGTAAGAATCTTAGAGAATTTCCGTAGCACCCAGACCGAGAAAAAGCCATCGTTGGCGCGATTGGCCATACTCAATCGGACGCGACCCATATTCAAATTTATTA
>VFQT010002184.1_pt1 | contig 20814 bp, 9 predicted proteins | sample 3512381 | NCBI WGS metagenome assembly VFQT01 (sample SAMN10412376, study PRJNA504923) | tailings metagenome | isolation source: Relicate 2 Philex TSF3 active mining site | place: Philippines: Tuba, Benguet | collected 2017-08-29
ACTTCCGCGATCGGCTTACGAAGGGTGGACGTTGCCGGCAGTGCCTCGAGTGCATCCGCCAGCGCCATGCCAACCCAGCCGTTGCCGCGTGCCCAGATCTCATCATTGCGGCGGGTCTTCGCATCAGGCCAGTTGAGGACGCTGCAGCCATCATTGAAAAAGACGCTGTCAGCATCCCAGCCGTGCACCCATAATCCGGTCTTTTCATCCCGCAGGGTCCGGTCGTGTGCCCGGAATTGTTCCAGCCAGTCGGCCACATAGGATTCATCACCCGTGAGGCGGTACATCTCCAGCAGGTACATCGCGAGCATATACACCGTGTCATCCCAGAGTTCCAGCGTCTCCGCGCGATGCGACACACCACCGCCGGGTTCCCGGGGGATGGCCAGGTAATCACGATGGATGGCGAAGGCCCTGCGCTTCCATTCCGGATCGCCTGTAACCCGCGCCAGGAAGGCGATCCCGTGGGCGGATGCCACCGCATTGGGATGCTTCCCGTTGGCGACATGCGCCGTCATCTCCATACCTCTTCGGATGTATTCGAGATAACGGCCACGGCTACCCGGATCCGTCGCCTGATAGCGATGCACCAGCGCATTGAGCATCGTCGCCTGGCCCCAGTCCCACTTATATTTATCCGCCGGCATGAAGACCTCACGGGCATGACGATCCACTGAATCCACCCAGGTCTCCAGCGGCTTGCGATGCTTATCCATGATCGGACGACCCAGTTCCACGCCATCCACTTTCAGCAGAAGATCTTTAGGAATGACCGGTCCTCCGTAATAGGCCAACCGGGTGCGTGACTTCAGATCGGCCTTCAATCCCAGTTGTTTTCCATCCGTTTGCACGCGGATGTCGAGGATATCTCTGCTTTGATCTATCGTCACAGGTGCGTTCAATATGGATCTTCTGAACGCTGCGAATGCCGCATCTGTCCGGATACCTTCTGCCGCTTTCCACCACATCGATATCCGCAGTTTGCCATCAGACGGGTGCCTGAGGGTAAGCCGGAACGCTTCGGGGGCATCGAGGGACACATCCTCACGGTGACTGCGGTGAACATATCCGTCGTTGTAAAGTCGGGCAATGCTGTCAGGTTCCGCATTCGACCAAAGGATGCGGATCGCGATCGCCACGTCTTCAAACCTGGCGAACAGGGTACGCGACCTATCCATCGCCACGGAGGTGCCAACTGCGGGTTTGTTGATGCGTTTATCTCCCATCCACCATTCGTCGAGACAGGCAGGCAGGACGATCGTGGAATTCAATCGGTCGGTGATGCAGTTGTGATCTTTCTCGCCGGCCACCAGCATCACGAACTGGTTGCGGTCCTGCACTGTCTGCTGGAAGGGCATCAGATGACGGGTCTTGCCCCATCCGCCATTGGCGGGATAATTGGGGGGCATGAGGTGCTTGAGCTTGTCGCCCAATCCCTGTGCCGACCAGGTACCATAATGATCATCCCGACCCTCCGGAACATATACGATGTTGGGCATGCGCGGGATACGCTCACTGCCCAGGTACATCACAAAGGATTTGTCATCCGGACTGTAATACTGATTGGACGAGGCGATGGAGAATTTCGCACCCTGAAAGTCATATGCATAAGTATGCGACATGCTGTCCCAGCGCTGCAGGACGGTGCGACCCTTTCGGGCCAGGAGCGACTGCTGGGCGGGCGATACACCGATCTCCTTCAGGAGCGAGAAGCAGACCTGGTGAAAGAGGATATCATTCCGGTTGACCCCACCGAGCAGTGGATCGATGTAACGCTCTTCAAGCAGATCGCGCCCAAAAACGCGGTTGTAGTCGCGACTGTGCGCACCGGCGAGATACCTGCCCCGGGGATCGTAATGCGCAAATATGTCCGTCAGCAGAAAATTGATCGCATCACGGGCCTGCCCCCGCATCTTCTCATCCTGCGCAAATCGCTGGATCAGCAGGAGGGATTCCAGGTCCACGCCCAGATAGGTCGGACTGTCATATTCCCGGTTGCCATAGCGCGCCACATGATCGATCCAGATATCCATCAGGGTTCGGGACTCTTCGATCAGCACGCGATCCTGATAGAGCTGTCCGAGCACGAGCATGTTCCAGATCCGCATGACGTAGATGTTGGTATAGGATACCCGGATGGGCTGACGGCGCATCCCGGAGATCGCGTATCCGAAGATCTCGTCGAGCAGCGCGCGACTGGCAGGTGAGAGCCGATCGTCGAACAGCACGCGAATCAGCGCCCCGTACTGAACGCAGAACTGCACGTTGTTGCCATCGCCGACGTCTCCGCCGGTTTCATGCCAGCCCCAGTACATGTTTCCAAAGGAGGCTGCGGCAGAGTCGGTGATGACCCTCGACTTGAGTTTTTGAAGCAGCCATTCGACATCGTTATCCGCCAGGAAGCCCGCATCGAGGGCATCGAGGAGGAAGAGATAGCCATCACGTACCGACACCCTTGGAGGGTCCTGTTTGAAACCGACCCATTGGTCACGCAGCCGGTCCAATCGGCGGCTTTCCGAAGCGACTGCCGGTACCTGAAAGGCAGGCCGCCCCCAGCTGCTGATGGCAGACTTCACGGGCCGGGTGCGCAGCAGTACGACGCCGTGATGCGGGATGCGGAATGTATGCTTACCGGAGACCGGGGTCAGGTCGCGCTGACGCCATACATCGCGCAGGACAACCGGGCCATGGATGCCAATGGACCTGAGGTCGAGCACATGATCGACCGGCGTTTCATCTCCCCAGCGGAAATGAGATTGCGGGGTCTCGCCATAGAAGGCCGTATTGAACAACCCGATCACAAAAGATCCGTCCTCCATGGACTTCACCCAGGTTTCCACCCCCTTGTCGGTCCGTAGTTTACGGGCGGATCGACCCAACGGATCCTGATCGATGGCAATGACCTCATCGTTCGTCAACAGGTTAAGGGTGAAGGGGTCGAGCTGGTCGATCGGGCAACCAATGAGCATGGGCGCAGACAGCAGGGCGAACATGCTGACTTCGCTGTACTGCTCATCGGGCGTAAGGCGGGTCGGGTGCATGGGACTTCCGGTGGTGACATTTCCGAGCACCATCATGTCCGGATCGTTCCAATGACCGGGGCCATTGAAGGGTGCCCATTTGTCGAGCTGAAAAACCGTACGGTAGAGGGCATGCCAGCTGTCACGGATATCCGGACCGGTGCGGTGCAGGTTGGCAAGCCGGATCCAGTCATTCACCTTACTGAAGGGTGCGGAATTTGAGAGGCTATATACGATGTCACGACCGGAAGAGCGGAGCGCGTCCGACATGCGTTTTGCGGATCCGGATTCGATGCGCCAGTCGTATTTCAAATAATCAACGCCCCATGCGGCAAACTGGCGGGCATCAGCTGCCTCGTAACGATGGGTACCGATGTACCGATACGCCCGTTTGTTGTCGCGCACGGAGTCAGGAAATGAACCATCAGCCGTGTTGGTGGATCCGCCCGGGAATCCGGCATAACTCGTGATCCAGGGAGTGGAATACAATCCTCCTTTGAGGCCCATTTGATGGATGGTATCGAACATCTCCCGGAAGCGTGGAAACTTGGCATTCGGTTGAATGGCTTTTTCTGCACCTGCCCGTTCTCCCTGCCATCCGTCGTCTATGTTCACATATGACCAGCCATGATCGCGTAAGCCGCTGTTTACCATCGACACCGCGGAAGCGATGACTTTTTCGCGATCGATGTTGCGGGCCCAGGAATTCCAGCCATTCCAGCCCATGGGCGGGGTTAGGGCGATGGTATCTCCAATGCGGATACGCAGGTCTCGCGAGGCGGTTCCCCATTTATTGGTGGCCGTAAGTTTGACAACTGAATTTGATCTTCGGTTAACCGTGCCCGTTATGATGCCAGTGGAAGGGTCGATGTAGAGTCCCTGCGGAAGTCCCGGTGCCGAGAACTGCATGGGCCGCTCACCGGTGGCGGCGACGGCATAATGAAAGGGACTTCCGGGGCGGGCACCGAAAACGGCGGCGCCATTGATGCGTGGTTTTCGATCAGGGGCAGGCGTGAGTATGTACTTTGGCTGGTCGTTGGGTACCGGTCGGGGAACGGCGTTATCGATCATGGTGATATGAGCGTCGGCAAAGTCGGTGAACATGCGGGTACTTCCGGATTCCGGGACGAGTATCAGGAGTCCCAGCCGACGGATGCCACGCAGATCCACCGTGAAGGATCTTGGCTTATCTCCGTGCCGCATGTCACCGCTGTAGAACAGGATATTGCGGTCTCCGATGATATAGAAACGATGGATGGCGGATGGATGGCCACCATCATCTACCCCGACGGTAGCAGTTAGTGACACGCCTTTCCCGTCGAGCTGGACGGGAAATACGGATGTGCCGTTGAAGCCCAGTCCGCGTTTGTACACAACACCGGACATACGCATCGGCTCTCCGCCCTGGTTGGTACGGGAGACGACGGCGGGGATGCCTTCAGAAAAGGATTTGACTTCAAAAGAATCCAGCCAGTGACGGGTCTGCTGCTGTGCGAACAGATGACCGATCTGGCAGAGACCAATGATGAGTATGAGGAGTTTTCGCATGCGTGAAAGGATAAAAAAATGCCAGGCCCGCACATAGGACGGTACCTGGCATGATGAGATTTGATCAATATCAGTAGCCTGGGTTCTGGTCGATCCTCGGGTTGGTATTGTCGAGCATACCTTGAGGGAGTGGTCTCACCAAGTGTTTATTGGCACTGATCTGCGGCGCACCGGCACGTCCCCATGCGGTCCATCCGTTGAACTTGGAAGCGCGTTCGACGAGCTTACCGGTACGCTTGAGCTGGTACCAGCGTTCGTTTCCTTCGCCGAGGAATTCGCGGCCATATTCATCAAGGATCATGTCGATGTTGATATTCCCCGGAGTAGCACGGTAAGATGTTGTGTTGGACAGAGCATCCAGCACATTGTGCGGGTTTGTCGCACGCAAGGGAGATTTACCCGCATTGCTGCCCAGGGCGCGGTCAAGCACCCGGTTGTAATAAACATCAGCCGTGCCGAATTTAGCACCGGTGGCACCTTTGACGATCGCTTCAGCCGCCATCAGATAGAGTTCTGCGGAACGGAAGAGTGGATCATTGAAGGTGGAAAAGCCATCTCCATATACGAGGCCCGGCTGCCAGAATTTCCAGAACATGGGGCCATCCCATGCCATGGGGTCGGTGACTTGCTGTGTTGGGGTAAGCTTGCCCATCCAAAAGAGATCGACCACATTTTGCACTGAATATTTTTTGGTTCCACCGGGAATATTTTGTCCGAGTTGTGAAACGTCATTCATGGGCACATTCCAGGGCAGTACCACTGCGGTGGTATCACCGATCACATAGCTGATGCTTTTGGCCTGTGGGTAGGGCTTGTTATTGGCAAGGGAAACAGAACCGTTCACCGTAGCATAGGTTACGCTGTTGAAGGTACCTTCATACCGTACGTCCATTTGGGGATCGAATAACCGATAGGCCCCCCATGTAACGCGATGTGCAGGCAGAAAACGATTGTAGGTTCCTGTACGGGATTCTTGTGCCACCGTGTTGGGACCGCCGCTGAAAACGGTATGCATATTATTCCCGATCAACCCTGTTGAAGTACTCATATTGGCATCACCGTTATGGGCAAGAGGGTTGGCATACTGCACAGCAAAGATGACTTCCTTACTGGCATTGGCGGCGGCCACGGAACTTGCAGCGGATGCAGTTTCCTTCTTGGGATTTTTATTATGGATGGGCCACAGGGTGTTCCAGTTGGCTTCCAGCGGATACTGGTTGGAAGAGATCAACTCATCGCAAAGTGTGAGCGCACTGTTGAAATCTGCCTGGGTTCCGCCGAGGGCATTCTGGAAATTCCAGCCGCGGGTAAGATAAACACGGGCCAGGAGGAATTTTGCAGCACCCTGAGTGGCCCGTCCCTGGTTCGACTGGGTGGTCGGCAACTTGGAGACAGCAAAATTCAGGTCACTGATGATCTGGGCGTATACCTCCTTCTGCGGGGTCTTCTTGACTTCCAGGCTACCGCTGATGGTTTCCTTGAGAGGCATGGGAATATCTCCCCATTGTTGGACGGCCCAGAAATAACAGAGCGCCCTCAGAAATCTTGCTTCCGCCACCCTTACATCCTTCACAGCATCCGTCATGCCAACAACAGCTGGAGCTCTTTCCACGGCGGCATTACAACGGTTGATGTTCCGGTACAGCAAGTCCCAGAGAACCCGTACTTCACCTGCTGAATAATTCAGGGAGATGTCATAGCTGTCAAAAGCACTACCCGCCTGCGTGGTTTGCTGAGGGAAGAACAAAGCTCCGGACCAGCTATTGGCCGAGAACATATCCGTACCGTTGAGCGTGATCACACGCTGCTGGGTAATATCCCGAAGGAGCGGGTAACAGGAAATGACCAACCCGTCGAACCCTGCAGGTGTTACATAATAATTATCAGTGGTCTGACTGGATGGGTTGTACTCTTCCAGGAATTCCTTTTTACATCCCGCGTTGGTCAACAATATGGCAACGAGGGCCATCGCCGCGGTTCTTATATTTATTTTCTTCATGTCGCAATATTTTCAGATGATATGGTAATTAATCAAAATCCTACATTCAGACCGAAGGCCAGGGTCATGCTGGGCACATCATCGATATAGGTGTTCGAATTATATTCCGGGTCCAGGCCATTGTAGCTGGTCCAGAACTTTGGATTCAGCACCTGAAAGTACATACGGGCGCGATCGACCTTCACTTTTTGCAATACCGATGAAGGAACGTTATAACCCAAGGTGACATCCACGAGTCTGAGGAAGCTGGCGTCTTCATAACTGCGCGCACCTCTGTAGGGCTGTGCCACGCCGGGGCCATAGAAATAATTGGTGGGGTTGTTCCTGGTCCAATAGTCGAGGATGATGTGATTATATCTGGCGCTGGTATATTCGCCCATGGTTCCGCCCAGCAGTCCGTTTCGATACATGGTACCATTGCGATAGTACAGCAGGAAGGAGAAATCGAATGCTTTGTAAGTAAACCGATTGGTCATACCCATGATGAAATTGGGGAGCTCGGTACCCAGCCAAACCCGATCATCGATCCCGGTGGAGTTGGATATTTTTCCGTCCTTGTTCTGATCCACCACTTTGACAGACCCTGGCAATTGTCCATAGGTCTTTGCGGCGGCACTGTCAGGCAGCTGCCAGATACCGTCGAACTTGAAATCGTAGTAGGAGCGAACCGGCTTACCCACGAACAGTGAACTACCGATGATGGAAGTAACCCCATTGGCCAGGGCTTCCACCCGATTGATATTTTTAGAGAAATTGACGCTGGTGGCCCAGGTGAAATCACGGGTTTCGATGTTCCGGGTATTCAGCATGATCTCTATACCCTTATTGGAAACCTCACCCACATTGGTTACGACTGCAGAGAAGCCGGTCGATGTAGGCAGGGTCTGGTTCAGGATCAGGTCACGTGTGTTTCTTTTGTACAATTCAACCACGGCGCTGATCCTGTTGTCCAGGAATCCCATATTCAAACCCAGGTTGAGTTCCTGACTGCGTTCCCATTTCAGATCCTTGTTCCCAATCGCGGCCGGTGCAAATCCACCTCCGACCACTGAGGTACCAAAGCTGTAGTTGGTGGGCAGGAGACCTGCCTGGGTGCTGTATGCGGCTACGTTCGAGTTACCCACTTCACCGTAGCTGACCCGGAGTTTCAGATCAGAGAAGATCTTCAGATTCTTGATGAATTCCTCATCCCCCAGTTGCCAGGCAAATGCTCCGGAAGGGAAGAAGGCCCAACGGTTTTCTTCTGCCAGCTGGGAAGCACCATCTGCACGTGCGGTGAGGGTCAGCAGGTATTTATCGTTGAAGGTATAATTGACCCGACCCATGTAGGATGAAAGCGTGTTTCTGGAAAAACTGCTTCTGGAAACCACCGTGGCTGCTGTTCCCAAATTATACCAAAGGGAGGCATAAGGAAGGTCAGTGGCGGCAATCGAATAGGTTTCGTAATTCATTTTATAAGCACTCTGCAATGCCGTGGCATTGATCTTGTGCTTGGAAAATGATGCATTATATGACAACTGGTTATCGATGGTATATGTGCTCCAGTGTCGCGTATTGTAATCTGCCCTGGGCTTCCGGGAAAGTTGAGATTTGGACATTGTGTTCCGGAACTCACCCTGACGCTCGTCAATGATGGACGTGGAAACCGAAGATTTAAAGGTGAGCCCCTTGAGGAGCGTGATCTCTGCAAATGCATTCCCCATCGGATTGGAGACCGTGGTCGTATTCTGATAGATCTCAGGATCTGCATCGATCAATGGATTGGGCACCTGATTATCTTTGATCCCCATCCAAACCGAAAGGCCGTCCTTTTTCCAGGGGCCCTGAGACAGGTCATTGCCTTCACTGGGGTTGACAATATCATTGTAGTACATCACACCCGTAGGCCTTGCACGATATGCCGAGCGCAACACCTCCAGGGATCCTGTCGGGTTGTTTGAGTAATTGATATAGGCAGTGATGCCCACTTTGAACCAATCCGTGAGGCGACTATCAACCGCCGCATTGAGTGAATATTTCTTGAAGCTGGTCACAGGGATGTTTCCATCCTCCTGAATGTAACCGCCCGAGAAACGGTATGTTGTTCCGGCATTTCCGCCGGTCACGGCTACGGTTGCATTGGTGAAGGTACCCGGCTGGACCACTTCGTCGACCCAATTGGTTGACTTCCCGGTATTGACCATGTTCAATTCACTCGCCGTGAAGGTACCCAGCGCCTTACCTCCATTAAGGACGGCATCATCGACCGCAAACTTGTAGAATTGCTGGGCATTCATCAATGCGGGGAGATGGGCCGGTCGTTTCTGTCCGATGTATGTATCAAAGGTCACTTTTGGCTTTCCGGCCAATCCCTTCTTGGAGGTAATGATGATCACACCATTTGCACCGCGGGCACCGTAAATGGCAGTAGAGGAAGCATCCTTCAGGATGTCGATGGACTGGATGTCCTGCGGATTGATGTCTCTCAGGCGAGCACCAATGACGCCGTCCACCACCACCAGGGGTTCGGTAGCACCCGTGATGGTATTTTGACCACGAATATCAATTCTGAATCCCTGTCCCGGCTTGTTACTGGCTTTCGTAACCACAACGCCTGTCACCTGACCCTGAAGCGCCTGCGTGACATTGGCTGGATTGGTTCTTACGATATCTTTGGGAGAGAGGGAACCCACGGCTCCGGTCAGGTCTTTTTTCCGGACAGAGCCATAACCTACCACCACCACGTCTTCCATCCTGGTACTCTCGGAGACCATCCTGACGTTGATGTCAGTTTTATCTCCAACAGCAATTTCTTGGGCAGCAAATCCGATGGAATTGATCGTGATGACCACCTTTCCCGTGGCAGGGATGTTCAGGGAAAATTTTCCATCATTGTCGGTAACAGTTCCGCCTGTTCCTCCCTTGATGGAAATGCTGGCACCAGACAGCGCACCTCCGGTTTCAGACAGCACCGTCCCGCTGAGCTTTCTGGTTTGCGCCCAGGTTGTGAGCGAGACAGCCATCAGCGTGATCAAAAAGAGCACGTTTTTTCTCATGTTAAGTCGTTTTAGTACACGATTTTGTTAAACAAACTACGTAATATTAACAAGTCTTTGTGGGTTAACCAAAGGCCTTCGAAAGATATTGCGAAAAGGTTTTCGTACCATTTATCCGCCAGTCCTATCATTTTTCGACTTAAAGCATCAACGATTAAGCAAAATGTTCATGGTTGACGATTATTTAATGAGGTGGCCCTTAGGCACAGGCATGATGTAAATATCATAAAATCATATACCTGCCAACTTAAAATTGATACGTTTTCAGGTACTTACCAGCATATTTCAAGATCTGCCTGGATTCGATCATCCTACCTGAACATCGCTTTTAGTCAAGACCCTTTTTATTCGCCACCAACCGACATTTGGGATTTTTTATCAACTTCGGTAATTACAATCTATGGACATCAAACACCTTAAAACAAAAGATCCGGAAACATTAGGCGGCACCCCGGTGTTCACAGGTACCAGGGTGCCTGTAGAGTCCCTGTTTGACCACCTCGAAGCGGGCGTATCACTGGATGAGTTTCTGGGTGATTTTCCTATAGTAACTCGAGATCAAGCGATTGCCGTTCTTGAAATTGCCAGTAAAAATATTGCAGTTTTTGTGCTTTCAGGCCCGAATAACACTTTCGATGAAATGAGCAAGCTAGTCCCGAAAATTGAAGCCTTCCCGGAGTCTCCTGTCCTTCCTTCAGGCATCATTGAAATCAAATAACAATACTGTTCATCGCCTTTCCTTCCGTACCACCCCGCTCGTCCGATACCCAGACCGATGTGCCACCACTTCAAGCACATGACCTTTTGGAATGTTCAACGGACTCGCATACACTTCCCATCGCCCGGTATGCATTCCCGGCTTGAGGAAGCGATATCCAATGGATGCGCCGGGGGTACTGCAGCGCAATTCCATCTTTCGCCCACGCTTGACAAACTGTGGATCTGCCGTTACCGGGGGAACAGAGGCTCCACTCCACCATCTCGATATAAGTTCCTTTTCATTGACAGCCCCGAGATCCGGAACGCCTGACTGCCAATGTTCAAATGCCGATCTCAGGCGCTTCAATTCAGCAGCATAGGCCGGATCGGCGGACAGGTCATGCAATTGCCAGGGGTCCTTTTGAACATCATATAATTCCTCTTTACGACCTTTGGGCAGGAACCAGCGACGCTGTGCAGCATCGAGCTTGCCGGCATCGCGCAGTCGGAGGATGTCACGCATGGAGGCCTGCTGACGCCGGTAGGTAAGGTCCATGTAATATGGTAGTTCCGGGTATGCGTTGTAGAGGTATTGGTAGCGTCCATCGTGTACGGAACGAACCCGGTCGTAGTGACTGTCCAGCCGGTCGCGGGCAGCAAATACATACTCCCGGGGGGTGGGATCGGCAAATTTTCCCAGGAATGCGCGCCCTTGCATACTTGCCGGCGGACGGATGCCCGCCAGGGAAAGCACGGTTGGTGCCCAGTCGATCGAGGATATGAGTTGCGGATCCACTGAAGGCTTACGATCCGGAAGACAAATAAGCAGCGGTATCCTGATGCCCCGATCGGTGATCTCCCGCTTGAACCAGGGTAATCCGTCACCATGATCGGCCCAGAACATGATGATCGTATTATCCATCTCCCCGGATGCCTCCAGTTCCTTTAACCGCTCTCCTACCCAATCGTCCATCTCCGAGACATTGGTCAGGAACCGGGCGATGTCCAACCTTACCGAATCTGTGTCCGGCCAAATAGGAGGCACGGTCACCTTTGAGGGGTCGACGCGCAAAGGTCGGTTCATCCGCTGCCAGACCTGGCTTTCATGCGTAATGTTGCTGTTGAACACCGCAAAAAAAGGCATGCCGCCAGGCCTGTTCAGGTAATGTGCTTTATTGTTATTCTGATCCCAGTAGGTAGGCCCATCTTCGAATTGATAATCAGACTTGGCATTGTTGGTGCACCAGTATCCAGCTGCCCGCAGATACTCCGGCAGGGGTCGCACATCCTCCGGCATGACGACAGAGTAACTGATGGGCAATCCCGTCTGATTCGGATAGGTGTTGCTGAGCGTGCGCATGTTATGCCCGCCGTTGCTGGTTTGCATGCGTCCGGTGATGATCGCGTTGCGACTGGGGGCGCATACCCCGGCGGCCGTGAAGGCATTGGTGTAACGGATGGCCCGGGCAGCCAGCTTATCGAGGTTCGGCGTGGCGATCAACTTCTCCCCATAAGACCCTAAGTGCGGACTCATATCCTCCACCGAAAGCCAAAGGATATTCGGGCGTTTGGACTGTCCGCGCACCGGGGCTGTAAGCATTGAAACCATCAACAAGCACATCGACAAGACTCTGATCATCTTTATTGATTTATATTACTTCACAGGCATGATGGGCCGGAAGCAGATGTTCAGCGATCCGTGATCGATGGCCTGTTCCTTTATTTCCCGGCTTTTTGCAGCAGCCAGCGCACCCAGCTGTCGGCGGCCGGATAGTTCTCGAAATTCGTCGGTAACTTTCTCCCATCGACATATTCGTTGTAGATCCACGGATCGCCGAGCGCGTAAACAGTTCCCTTGCCGACCTTCGCCACGGCCATGACATGATATCCTTCATGGTCGAGCACAGAACGGGCGGGGGCTTTCACCGTCAGGGGGCTGTACTCCTTGATATACAATGTACGGCTTTTTTGGAAGATCTCATGACCGTCCGGCACGGATACAATACCCTGTTCAAAGCGATCGCCCTGCACCCGGTTGCGACTGTCCTTGATGAAGCCGATCCCGAATCGGTTGGCCAGCAAATTGAAGCGGTCGAACTCCGCATTCCCCGAATCATTGCCCAGCATGACCAGCACACCGCCGGCCTTCACCCAGCGTTCGATGGCATCCACCGAAGCGGCGTCCATGTAGTTGGGTTTGGGGGTCTCCTTCTCCGTGTCGGCATCCACGATGACATATACCGATGCGCCTTTCAAACCGGCATCCGTCGGCGCTGCATCGAGGTTGCCGATCGTCGCGCCATGACGGCGGAAGATCTCTCCAAGCATGGCATAGCCACCATTGGTGCGATCATTCCAAGTATAGTGCCAGCGCACTTCTTGTCCGAGTGGATCTTTCTTCCGTTCGTTATTGAAATAGCGGTCGAGCAGCACGCGCTTACCCTGACCGGGACGATCACCCGCCAGGATTTCCATTTCAGTGGCGCAAAGGATGAAGGCACCCATCCCCTTCGGATCGTTCACGATCACCGGTTCACTCATGTAATAGGCATAGCTGCCATCGCGATAGGGATTGCCCCCCAGTCCGGATACCGACACCGTGCCCTTCAGGTCTACATCGCCGTTGGGGTGTTCGGTGATGAAAGTCTTCAGGATGCCCGTCCACGCCTTTTTCGCCAGTGTTGCATAACTGGCGGGAAGCACACCAAGCCTTACGCCTTTGGCATAAGTGTAGGCGATCATACAGGAGGCAGAGGCTTCGGGATAGTTGCCCGCACGTGTGGGCATGTCCGGGATATCATACCAGGTACCGGTGACGGGATCCTGCACCTTGGCAGTGGAGGCAGCAAATCTTTTAAGGATGTCGGTTATGCGTGACCGTTGGGGATGGCTTTCCGGAATGTAGTCCAGGACATCCACCAGCGCCATGCCAAACCACCCGAGGCTGCGGCCCCACACATGCGGAGACCGACCGGTGGAAGGATCAGCCCAGCGCTGCGCACGCTTTTCATCCCATCCATGATAAAGCAGACCGCTGCGAGGGTCGCGACCATGACGCTCCATGAGTTCGAACTGACGGACAACATCATTGAACACCGTATCCTGATGAAAGAGTCCGGCATATTCTGCGTAAAAAGGCTGCCCCATATACAGACCGTCCAGCCACATCTGCCAGGGATAAATGTTCTTATGCCAGAATCCACCTTCGGAAGTGCGGGGATGGGTGACAAGTTGCTGACGCAGTGCATCCGCCGCTTTGCGGTATTTCTCCTTCCCGGTGACCCGCCAGAGCGTCAACAGCAGTTTACCATTGTTGACGTGATCGATATTGTATTCATCCGGGCGATATCCCCGGATACTGCCATCTTCCCGAACATAATGATCCATGCTCTTGGCGATGTAGCCAAACCACTTCCGATCCCCCGTGGCATTCCATACAGTCTCCATGCCCTTCAGGATCACCCCCTGATCATACCGCCACTTGGCGGCCTTGTCACCCGCCAGCAGGAAAGAGTCGGGCCAGATGCGCATGGCCGTGGCACTCATGCGCTGGCTCCAGGGTTGCTGTGCGTGAGTGGAAGTCGGTGCGGCAAAAACGATGATCAACAGGATGTAAAAGAGGCGTCTCATATTTATATTCATTTTCATGGCAAGTAATTGGCAACTGCTGTATTTATTTAGCTATCCTGAAAGCATCCACATCCACATATCCTGCGTCATTTGTGATATTGTTGCGCAACATATAGAGTCCGATGCGGGCGCCGACCCATTTACCCGGAGACGCGGTAAATTCTTTATCAAACCAGTCCACCTTGGAGTTCCCTGCAGTAAACCCCAGCAAATACTTCCCGCCAGCCTTCACCCGCAGATGGAAAGTGAGATCGGATCCGGTCACAGGAGATGTTGCGATCAGCCGGTCGATGCCCCCCTTCTCCGCCGATGCATTCTCATGGCACTCAATGACGAGACCGGCCGCCGTGTTCACGACAGACACACCGGCATAGGCCGTTCCAAAGAGTACCAATCCGAATCGTTCTCCGATATGGCGGGGATTAAATGTAAAGATGACCTGTGCAGAGAAACTGTCAGCCGGTGTTTTCTGGCCGAGGATATTGGGCGTATTCCAAAGTGTTCGGATACTATCGGGCTGATAGACGGAGAACATGCGCAGAAAACCGTTGGGGGTCGGAAACGCCCAGCCCTCCTTCGGATTGGCCTGCCATTGCCACTGCCTCCCCGGGGATGGACTGTCAAATTCATCCGAATCCGCCGGCGTGGTGATGCTAACGGGAACGGCTACCTTAGGTTTTTTATGAACGGCCACCGGCTCACCCGTCCCGTCTCCATCAGGGTCCTCCCCGATCACGGGCCAGTCGTTCTGCCAGCGCATGGGTTGCAGATGCACCACCCGACCGTATGGACCCTTATCCTGAAAATGCAGGAACCAGTCCTCCCCCGAACGGGTATCCACCCAGGCACCCTGGTGCGGTCCGTTGACATTCGTCTTTCCCTGAGCGAGCACGACCTTTCGTTCGTAGGGACCGAGGATCTGGCGCGACCGCAGTACGGTCTGCCAGCCGGTGCTCACCCCGCCGCCGGGCGCGAAGATGTAATACCATCCATTTCGCTTGTAAAATTTCGGGCCTTCGATGGTGGGGTCCTGAACATGACCATCGTACACCATCACGGGTGGGCCGGTGAAGCGAGAGGCATCAGGAGCCATGGGACGTACAACGATGATCGACTTAATGCCCGCCCGACTGCCGGCGTAGGCATAAGCCAGCCATGCACGTCCGTCTGCATCCCAGAATGGACAGGGATCGATGAGTCCCTTGCCGGCCTGTACCAGATGCGGTGCCGACCAGGGGCCTTCCGGTTTACGGGCTTTGACCATGTAGATCCCCATATCAGGATCGGGATAGAAGATATAAAATTCGCCCTGATGGAACCGGATGCTGGGCGCCCAGACGCCGCCGCCGTGGCGTACCGTACTGAAATGCTCCTCCGGGGGCTGCACGGTCAGCGCATGACCAATGAGCCGCCAGTTCACCAGATCGCGGGAATGAAGGATCGGCAACCCCGGGATATTATTGAAACTCGATGAAACAAGATAATAGTCATCTCCCACACGGATGGCATCCGGATCGCTGTAATCTGCATTCAGGACTGGATTTTTGTACGTACCATCGCGATTATCAGGTACCCATGCCCGTGAGTATGACTGGCCGAAGGATGCCTGCACATTCATCAGGGTGAACAGTGTCGAAAGTATGATCCAACTCTTCATGGCAGGTCAGGTTCTATGTATATTTATTTCCGTAGTGCGGCCTGTGATGTACGGGCAGCCAACGCCGGCAACGAGTCTGTAAGCGACCGCCACATGATCTGTGCAATAAGCCGGGCACCCAGTTCGCTGAAATGGGTATTATCATTCTTCCCCTCCGGATGGTTTGGGTGTTCTCCCGGTTGTAATTGAAGGAACAGCCATTTGGAATGTTCAGGCCCGAACTGCTGATAGAGGGCGCGGCTCTTCTCGTCGAGGTCGATCAACAGCACTTTTTCCCGGCGGGCCACTTCCATCACCAGCGGGGTGTATTCGGCATGGGTGGGCAGGGACTGTCCTGTGGCATCGAACCTGCGTCGAGAAACCGGAGTCACCAGCACAGGCACGGCCTGCCTGGATCTGGCTTCGGCGATGAAACGCGAAAGGTTCATCATGAAACTGTCGGGCGGCGAGTATCGGTCGCCCTTGTCCTTCGACTCATCGTTGTGTCCGAACTGGATGATGACATGATCTCCCGGCTGGGCGGCATCCAGGATCTGTTGCCAGAGGCCTTCTGCCCGGAACGACTTGGTACTGCGTCCATTCTTCGCCAGGTTAACGACGGTCACGCTGCTGTCCCACATGTGGACGAAGGGCATGCCCCACCCTGTCTCCGGAAAGGCCCGGCGATCCTTGATGCTCATCGTAGAGTCACCGGCCAGGAAGATCCGGATCTTCCGCGGTGCGGGATCGGGCAGGAAAGCACTGAGGCAAGATGCGATCAGCAGGATGGCGGGTATTCTCATTTGACCAGACTGTTGAGGTATCGCTCGATATGGGTATAGGTGTAGCCCGCCGGCTGACGGCTGGCGTCTGAAGGATCATTAGGATTAAGTCCATGCTTCCGCTCCCAGGCATCAGGCATGCCGTCGCGGTCGCTATCCAAAGGCGCCGGCAAACTTTTCAGGGTCGGCCAGGCAGTCAGGGTCTGTTCAAAAGGCGTACCATGCGGGAATCCTCCCTGCACATCGATCACCCTGCCTGTGCGGTCGCCCAGTTCCCGGAGGATGCGCATATCCAGGGTATCCCGACCGGGCAGGGAACATCCGCCGTGCGCCAGGATATCCTTCATCGCCTGCTCCGCTGATCTTACGGGCAGGTCCAGTACTGCAAAGGGCGTCGCGACGGATACGGCTGCGATCACCTGCGGATCGGTTGTTCCCGTGACCTGTACCCCGAGGGCATTATCGGATGTGACGGCCGGAGCCCCCTCCACATAATTGCCGGCTACGTAAAACCGACCAAAAGACACCTCCTGATTCCGGGTCGGATTGACGATCCGTCCTGCCACCCGCCTGGAGGTGGTAGGACCAGGCTTGTAGTAGTTGCCGACGATGTTGTATTCCCCGCCTTCTCCTCCGTACACATTGTTCCCGCCCCAGTCATAGATCAGGTTGTTGCGGAAATCGACCCGCTCCAGCGTGGCACCCAGCCTCGTACCGTTGAATCTCGGCGTCCGGCTGACACAATGGGCGAACAGGTTGTGGTGGGCGCTGAGATGCGCACCTCCCCAGATGCCTCCGTAACCGTGATGTTCATAATCCGTATCCCCTTTCTCAAAATGATAGGAATAATCAAGGGGTTCGGAGATGATGTTCCATTGCATGGTCGTACTATCCCCGCCATAGACCGACATGCATTCATCCGTACTCCAGCTGATGCTGCAATGATCGATGATGAGCCGTTTGCGTCGGCTGGCACTCAGGGCATCATCATGCCCGCTGCCATGGACTTTTCCTTTGTCCTGGTACCGGTCGCCCATCCTGAACCGGAGGTATCGGATGATGACATTATCACCGGTCACGGACACGGGATGATCGGCCAGGCAGATGCCGTCGCCCGGGGCTGACTGCCCGGCGATCGTGACATCCCCGCGGATGCTCAAGGGTGTGGATAACCGGATCGTACCGGAGACGGCAAACACCACGATCCGGGGTTTCTTCGCCTCGACGGCTTCCCGGAAACTCCCGGGGCCGGCATCATTGAGATTGGAGACGATCATGACCTCCCCTCCCCTGCCGCCGGTCGTGTATTTTCCGAATCCTTCTGCGCCGGGGAAAGCTATGGGCTGGGTCATGCCACCCCTCGCAATGCCAAGCAGAAAAAAGACCAGGCAGCTGCTGATGATGCGCATGCAGGTGAGCGAAGATCCTGGGAGTATGGGTCGTGCGATCATGGTGGTCAGGTGGGGGCTGGTGGGTTGTTTTGTAATAATAAGGCTTTCAGCGCCTTCGATGCGGGCGCAACACCCGAAATTTACGCAAACGTTGCCAAGCCGCATGACAGGAACAGCCATGGGATGTCAGGATCCCGGGAGCAGAATTCCTTTGGAAATCCGCCAAAAATTTGTTATATTCTGTTAAAATGAGCCTGAACAAAAAGGTTGCATGGGTGCCCTCGGGTTGCTTCAGAATCCCGAGATGCCCGCCGTGCGGATGCGTTCCACCACATGCCGGCCGACCCGGGCGCCGGTGACCTGTCCCTGTTCAATGGCATCCCGAAAATGAATACCTCCGTAGAGCCGCGAGATCGAGGCCTCTCGGGCCGCGTGGCGGAAAGAATCGAAGCGACGAACCGGGAGTTCGAAAATAATTTCGGTATCATCCGAGAAGGAAAGACTGTCGCCCAACAGGTATGACAGCATTTCAGCACTCGCAGTGGAAATCACCGAATGTCCGCTGGTATATTCAGGAAACGGAGGCGTTTGGAGTATTGGTTGCCAGTTGACATCCAGGTAGCGCTGGATGACAGATTCCGGTCGTACTCGATCTGTGCGGTATTTTTCGGTCCAGCAAACGATAAAGGCATCATACAAGGTCACGGCCTCCAGGAAGGCGGTTAAGATCGTTTGTTTCAGATCGAGCCCCCTTTGTTCAGCTGCCAGGCAGGCGATGTTCATCCAATGCCCGCCCGGACTGATCTTCTTGAATCCCAGGGTCATATGCCCTGAGGTGGCGATCACAAATGGGTTACAGTCCCAGAAACCGGCGATCTCCCGCTCTTCCTGCGTTGGAGCACTGCCTATACGTTTCACTTCATCCATCAGTTTACGGAAAGGACTGCCCGAGGTTGTATCAAAAGCTGCAGGCGGTTCGGATCGGAACTGTCCGGGAGAATCTATCACCATCGTTCTCATCTTCCCCCAATGCGGGTCGGATGCCTCCATGTAAGCTGGAGGGGTTGGGAACCAGGACCCTGCCTGTTTCTTTGGACGATAGCGTGGATATCGACTCAGGAGATCGTAGCCGTCTCCAGCAGCATAGGCCAGGACATTCATTGCGACAGTGTCCGCAGCAGCAGATGCCTGCTCGATATCCCCTTTAGCATACCCCAGTTTTCGAAGTCGATCATAGGTAGCTTCAAGATCCGGCTGCAAATCTACTCCGGAGGGCAACATTCGTATCCCTGTCTGGTATATGCAGAACAGCGAAACGAGTGCAGGATCCACTGATTGTTCCAGCCTGCCCAACGAATCCGGCAAATGTCGGATGTAAACGGATGGGTGCGGGAAGACCCGGTCCTTTCCGGAGAGGATACAAGCGGCCCCCAGCGTGGCATACATATAATACCTGCTGGCGATCGTCGGACTTACGACGTCATGCATCATCACTTTGGACAGCGAGAATATGGCCGAACGAACCTCCCGCGCGGGGATCGGTCTGGGTGCCGCCTTGGTTCCACCCGATATCGGCACGATGATGAGCATGCAGATCACCAGCTTCATCAGCACGATCAGATCCAGGCGTTTCATGCGGCCAACCATATCTTTCATCTTCCGGATATTATATGTTGCGCCACAGGGTTAATAAATATAGGTCTGCAGCGGTTTGTCGGACGCTCCCACGAACAGCATCCTGCCGCTGGATGATTTGATGAGGACGGCGGATTTCACATCCCCCTGGACATCCAGCCCGGATACTAACGGTGATGCATAAACGAAACTGCCATTTCCGAGCCCTTTCAGCAGGCAACCATTATGTCCGGTGATGGCTCCCATCTTCAACCGGTTCTGTGACTGGTTTCCGAAGAGCAGGATGTCCTGATGTCCATCACCATCCACATCCTCGACGATGGTTTGCCGGACCAGTGTGAATTGCGCCTGCATAGGCAATTTGACGCGTTCGCGGAACTTCCCGTCGCGTTGCAGCAGCAGCAAGGTTTCCTGTTCGTCGAGGCGGTTGCGGGCAGCACGCTGGAGCTGCTCGGGCGTCAGGATATCTTTCAGGGTCGCATCAGCGTATTTCGCATAGTTAATGAACTTCCGGCGCATGGCATAGATCTGCTCGTTGATCTCATCGCGGCTGACGTAGGGATAATCCTGTCCCATCACATCGAAACAAAAAAACGGATCAACGGAGCCGTTGCCGTCCATGTCTCCGTAGACCATCTCGGCGGGCTTCTGTTCCGAGACCCGGAACGGGACATTCAGTCCGAGATTACCGGCCAGCAGGTCGGTCTTGCCATCTCCGTCCACATCCTTCAGGGTCAGGCAGTTCCACCATCCGTACATTGGCTTATCAAAAAACCGGTCGGAGGCTTCCTCAAAACCATCAGGTCGGTTGAGATACACGGTGATGGGCATCATCTCTCCCACCACTACCAGGTCTGGCCGGCGATCGCCATCCAGATCGGCCCATTGCGCATCGGTGACCATACCGATATGAGAGAAAGGCGCAGGCTTCTTAGTGAAATTTCCTTTCCCGTCGTTGATCAACAGGAAAGATTCCGGAGTCATGGGATACCTTCCGGGGATGACCCTGCCGCCTATGAACAGGTCCAGGTCACCATCTCCGTCGATATCCGCAGGCCGGACGCACGACTTGGCGGAAGCGGAAACATCTGGCAGCAGTCCACTGGCCAGGGCAAGCATCCCCTTCCCATCATTCAGCCAGATCTCATCCTGCAGGGCCGGGGTGTTGGGCTCCCAGATCGAATATCCGCCACGGGCGGCGTACAGATCCTGAAACCCATCTCCATTCAGATCGGCGAAGCACGCGGCGGAAATGGCAGACTCCTCTTCGTTGCCGATCTCCGGTCCGATGCGGGTAAATCCACCGTTGCGTTGCTGGATCCAACAGGATCCCTTAGCATTGCGATGACCGCTGAGAAAGACATCTTCCAATCCGTCTCCGTTGAGATCGCCACGGGCCATTACCGGGCCGGTATTGGACAACATGAACAACATCAACG
>VFQT010002185.1_pt1 | contig 20807 bp, 19 predicted proteins | sample 3512381 | NCBI WGS metagenome assembly VFQT01 (sample SAMN10412376, study PRJNA504923) | tailings metagenome | isolation source: Relicate 2 Philex TSF3 active mining site | place: Philippines: Tuba, Benguet | collected 2017-08-29
TTGATCCTGTAAACGCGCGCGATTTCGACGATGCACTCTCGCTCGTACAGCACGATGATGGATCAGTTGAGCTCGGCGTTCACATCGCCGACGTATCGCACTACGTGCGCGAGGGCACAGCCCTCGATGCAGAGGCTCAGAAGCGCGGCAACTCAACGTATCTGGTTGATGGCGTCGTTCCAATGTTGCCGGAACACCTTTCTAACAACGTCTGCTCGCTCGTCCCAAACAAGCCACGCTTTGCGTTTTCGGTATTCATGACGTTCTCACCGAACGGGACTCGCACATCGTATCGCATTGAAGAGACCTTGATCGAATCGAAGCGTCGCTTCACGTATGAAGAAGTGCAAACGATCATCGATACCGGCGAAGGCGATCACAAGGACCTTGTACATGCACTGCATGGATTGTCGCGCATGCTGTACACCAACCGCATGAAGACGGGCGGTATTGATTTCGAGACGCAAGAAACCTCGTTCATCCTCGACGACGCGATGATGCCCATCGCTGCCGTGGTAAAGACACGCACCGATGCTACATCACTTGTCGAAGAGTGTATGCTTGCAGCTAATCGCTGTGTTGCCGAGCATTTGCACGGACTCAAGAAGGAATGGCGCAGCAAACAGCTACCGCCATACATCTACCGTGTGCACGACAAACCAGATCGCGAAAAGCTTGGCGTAGCGCTCAGCGTCGTGCGTGCACTTGGCGTGTCGGTACCATCGGGCACCATCACACCTGCACACATTAACGCCATCTTGCAACAAGCCGCTGATCGCGTCGAGAAACCTGTGATCAACACCTTGCTGTTGCGATCAATGTCGAAAGCCATCTATGGTGACTTCAACATCGGTCACTATGGACTTGGGTTCACGGACTACGCGCACTTTACCTCGCCGATCCGACGCTACCCCGATCTCTTCGTGCACCGCGTGCTCAAAGAGTACGCACTCGGCAAGCCATCGACCGATCGTTGGAGAACCTTACAACGTGTCGCAGGTGCGCTCGGAGACCAATGCTCGGCAACCGAGCGGACGTCGGTCGAAGCAGAACGTGCATCGGTTAAGTGTGCGCAAACCATCCTTGCGCGCGAGCATATCGGCAAGGACTATGTTGGTTACATCACCGGCGTTGCGCAGTTCGGTGTGTTCGTCACCATCGAAGAACTCAGCATCGAAGGTCTACTCCACATTCGCGATCTCAGTGACGACTACTACGTGTTCGATGAGCGTCGCATGCGCTTGGTTGGACGTAACTCGAAGCGCGTTTTCCGCTACGGGGCTCGCATGCGCGTACGCATCGTACGTGCAGACATCAAGAAACGCATGATCGATCTTGAATTCTCGCAGGATCAAACTGGTGCTGACGTCATCATCGACGTCACACCTGCCGATGCTACCGCAACGTATGGTCGTGGCGGAAAGCGTCGCAGCCGGGAATCGTAACGTCTCACGGTCTCACCGCATACACCTTTCCAATGACAGCACAGAAGGCGGCATACTGCAGAAAGGCAAAGCCGCCATCGACAAGCGATACGACGAACGGGCGCATTGCATACCAGTTGCCGACGATCGTACCAAGCAGTGCGATGAGTCCAATTCCGGCTCCTGTGTAGAGTCCTTCCATCCAGCCACGAATCCTCATACGCTTAAGGATGAGCGTGAGGATCACCGCGCTCACGGCCGCAACAGCCATACTAAGGATGTATCCAGGCGTTGCATTCCCCGTTGCTTGGATCTTTTCCATCGTGAGAGAATTGGCGTCCATCCATGGCTGTGAGAACGCTCCATACCAAGCCATTCCCAGCACCATGTTCATGGCCACACAGGCGATGATTACGAGTACAGACTTCTTCATCGGATCTTCTCCCGAGGGTTGTTGGTTGGTATCGCAAACGTAGCACCGAATACGATTCGACGCAATCACCCCAAAACGAAACGAGCGGTGCGCGCCAAAGGCGCACACCGCTCGAAATGCATTTCTATAATCACATTCGCAACCCGTACGGGTGCCCCTACCTCAGCCACATCTCAATGCCGTGCCGTATCTCCGCTTAATTGTGCCATGTCGGCTTCTGTCAAGCGGCGAGCACCGATAAGGCGCTTTCCGTAATACGTCGACTTCAGCGACGAAATCGTAACGCCGTAGCGTGACGAAGAGTGGGCAAAGAGATCATCGCCCAGATAGATACCAACGTGGCCAACAGCAACGCGACGGCGTGTGTTGAAGAACACGAGGTCTCCGAATTGAAGCTCGGATCGCTTTGATACGGTCTTCCCTACGGCCGACTGCTGAGCAGCGCTGCGTGGGAGCGTAACCTTTGATGTTGTCTCAAAGATCATGCGGGTAAATGCCGAGCAGTCAATGCCACCGCGCGTCATACCACCGTACTGGTACCGCGTACCAAGCCAGTCCATAACAACGTCGATTACTTTCTGCTTCGGGATGCCTCCTTCGGTCATCGTTCCACCCTCTTGGTCAACGTAGCTGAGCCAGAGAGATGTGAATGCATCGATATCAACCGTCACATCGTCTTCGCGCTCGAGTTCGGCGAGGTCTTCACCTTGCTGATACTGGAGTTCACGAACATTCGATGCTTCGCCCAGGATTTCTCCGTCAGCAGCCATGATGGCCGAAATGTCGGCGAGATCTTCCGATCCTGCCTTGTATTCCATGCCGGTGAGGCGACAGAGTTCTGGACTTTGGGAGCTAACGAGATCAATCGCTTGCTTCTTGCCCACTGCGCGAGCAGCAGGTGAGCACTTCGAGCTTCGTGAAGAACGCTTTTTCTTCTTCTTGCTCGAAACCTTCTTAGCCGACGACTTGGTGCGAACCGCTGCTTCAAGCGGAAGCGTTACCACAGACGAGGCGGCGAAGACAAGCGTGAACATGACGCACAGGAGCGACAAGCCGGTCTGTCGTAGCATCATCAGCTGCCTCCTATTGTCGTGAATAAAAATCGATCAGCCGTCCTTCGAAACCGTCTCGAGGATTAAGCGATCGGAGCCGTCAAGGGTGAGCCCCTTAACGCGGGGATTCATCACACGAAGGACAACGTGGTAGTAGAGGAAGATCCACGGGGATTCTTCCACCACGATGTGTTCCATGCGATGATAGAGTGCGGCACGTTCGTCGAACGTGAGCGTTGGCGAAAGTGCCAAGGCATAGAGCGAGTCGAGATCACGACGGTCGATACGGGTTGTGTTGGGTCCGTTCGGCGCAATGTTGTCGTGAATGAACAAGGCGAGGAAATTCTCGGGATCGGGATAATCGCCAATCCAACTTGTTCGCCACAGGGCGAGATCGCCATTGCGCACCATTGATAGGTGCTGCGGGAAATCTACCTGACGGAGTTCGACGTTGACGCCGATCTCCTTCCACTGTGCTTGAATCGCTTCCGCAATGGATGCGGTACGTTGGCTGTTCCCGAGCTGAAGCATCAGCGTCGGAAGGCCACGTCCATTTGGGTATCCTGCTTCAGCCAGTAATCGACGTGCGAGCTCGGGATCGTACCGATACCCACGCACAGAGTCCTGAAATCCCGGCATGGCCGGAGGAAGAACTCCATTTTTCGCCGGAAGCCCCCTACCCGAAAGGAGGTAGGCCACCAAGCGATGTCGATCAATGGCATAATTCAATGCCTGACGAAGCTTCTTGTTTCGCGACAGCGGTGAGGCGCTTCCCATCGGAAGCGTCGTGTCCATGAGGATACCGTAGTATTCAACGGTGTTGGCGGCGGTGCGCAGGACGCGGAATCGATCGTACGGCGGACGGAGTGTTCCGTCTGGTGCAAAGACACTTGGCACAAACGATTCATCGACGTTCGAGACGAGGTCGAACTGACCTCGCGTAAACTCGAGAAACTCGTTTTTCGGATCGCGGAGGAAGGAAATGAGCACCGTATCGAGATACGGCAGCCGACGCCCTTGAGCGTCTACCTTAAAGTACCGCGTGTTCCGCGTGAGTGTCAGCTCTCGATCTTGGTTCCAGGATCCGAAGGTGAACGGGCCCGTGCCTACGGGATGTCGTCCAAAATCGGTTCCATACGCTTCGATCGCTTCCCTTGGAATAATCGAGCCGTATGGCATGGTAAGAACTGCAAGAAACGGAGCAAATGGCTTGGTGAGCGTGATTCGAAGTGTCGAATCATTGATCACCGTAATGCCGGAAATCGATCCTCGTTGTCCCAAACGCGTTGCCTGATGAAATTCATCAGCACCAACGATTGATGTTCGGAATGCCCACAGACCAGTTGATTTCGTCCGTGCGTCAACGATACGTTCAATGCTAAACTTTACATCGTGTGCCGTGACGCGGCGTGCACGTGCTGCACCAAAGCATGGATCGGCGTGGAACATCACATCCGTACGGAGGTGAAAGGTCCAGTCGGTTCCAGTCCCATCAACGGTCCACCGCGTTGCCAAGCAAGGGGCGATGGTGAGCGTTGAATCCAATTCCACGAGTCCGTTAAACAGGTGGGAGGTGGTCCAGAGTGCACTGCGATACGAAGCCTGAGCCGGGTCGAGACTTAAGATTCCATCAGGTTCATTGTAGCAAAAGGTATGTCTGCTCTCAGATGGTGATGACTTGTGGCCACCACACGAATGAACCAAAAAACTGCAGAGTGCGAGTGTGATTATCAAAGAACGCTGCGGAACGAGCGCCCACGACCTGTGGAAGAAAGTTGACACTGTCCGCGTTTTCACGGGGCAAAGTTCAGGAAGTTTTTCCTGGATTCCAATGAACTTGAGTTCATTTTTTCACGCTATCACCGTAATTTTCCATGTGCTTAAGCTGATTTCCATCCTCATCGCCCCGTTTATTCTGCTCACGACCGTTGTGGCAGGGTTCGATACATCGGCGCCCGGTTCGATGGCCGAGGTGGTGGAACACTATCAGCATCATGTCGACGAACACGGGCAGACGAACCTGTCGATCGTTGAGTTTCTCCTCTCGCACTTTACCACATCGGCACAGCCCGATGAAGAACACCACGAGCTCCCCTTGTTAGGGGGCATCCATGCCGGAAGCGTGACAATTATTCCGGTGCTTGCACACCGAAATGTCATGCTCGTCGCGCAACTCTGCGATGTCCTCCCTGCCCCGATGTCGGATTCCGACATCGCGCGCTCCTTCCCACAACAGATCTTCCAGCCGCCTCGCATCTAAGCTGACTCTTGCTCAGCTGTTGTTGCATTTCACCATCGAGGCACAATTATGTTCGAACGGATTATCACGTTCGCAGTTCGTCAGCGTTTGCTGGTTGCACTTGGCGTTCTCGCCCTCATTCTCTGGGGATTGAATTCGCTGCGTACGCTCCCTATCGACGCCGTACCCGACATCACAAACAACCAAGTGCAGATCGTTACTGTTTCGCCTGCCCTTGCCCCACAAGAAGTTGAACGTCTTATCACGATGCCGGTGGAACTCACCATGGCATCCATTCCCGGCATTCACGAGATGCGATCGATTTCGCGCTTTGGTCTGTCGGTGGTCACCATCGTATTCGACGACGACGTGGATGTGTATTGGGCCCGTGCCCAGGCCGACCAACGTCTCACCGAGGTGATGGATCAGATTCCGCAAGGGGCTGGCACGCCCCTTCTTGCGCCAGTTACGACAGGACTCGGCGAGATCTACCAGTACACTCTGCGCGTCGAACCGGGATTTGAACATCGGTACTCGCTGACGGAACTGCGGACGCTGCAAGATTGGATCGTACGACGTCGCATCCTCGGTACGCCGGGCGTAGCCGATGTGTCGAGCTTTGGCGGAAACCTACTCCAGGCCGAGATCGCTATCGACCCTCAGCGTCTGCGCTCAATGAATGTGTCGATAGGCGATGTTCTCGATGCCGTGCAGAAGAACAACCAGAATGCAGGCGGCGCCTACATTGAAAAGGGTCCGAACGTGCAGTACATCCGCACTGAAGGCATCGTGACATCACTCGAAGATATTGGCGCAATCGAGGTTCGACGGACCGATGAAGGACTGCCTGTACTCGTGCGTGATGTGGCAACGGTGAAGGAAGGTCGCGCCGTTCGCTACGGAGCAATGACGCGCGATGATCGCGGCGAAACGGTCGGCGGCATTGTACTCATGCTGAAGGGGGCAAACTCAAGCGAAGTGATCGCTACGGTGAAAGAGCGCATCGAAGCCGTGCAGCGCACGCTTCCCAAGGGAGTCGTCATCGAGCCATACTTGGATCGCACACGTCTTGTGAACAAAGCAATCACGACTGTGTCGAAGAACCTCATCGAGGGGGCTCTAATCGTGATCTTCGTGCTGGTGCTGCTGCTGGGCAATCTGCGTGCAGGATTGATCGTAGCCAGCGTGATTCCCCTCTCGATGCTGTTTGCCATCGGAATGATGCGCACGTTCGGCGTGTCAGGCAATCTGATGTCGCTTGGCGCCATCGACTTTGGATTGATCGTTGACGGTGCAGTCATCATCGTCGAGAGTGTGCTACATCGATTACAGAAACGCGGCGCTACAGCGGATACAGCACGCGAGGCGGCAATCGGGATTCGTCGATATGCAGCCTTCGGTGAAGTGATCATCATGATTGTCTATCTCCCAATCCTCGCACTCGTTGGCATCGAAGGCAAGATGTTTGCTCCGATGGCACAGACGGTGATCTTCGCCATCATAGGCGCGTTCATCCTCAGCACGACCTACGTTCCGATGATGTCGTCGTGGCTCTTGAAGCCGGGCCTGCATACGTGGTCACTTGCTGATCGCGTGATGGACGCAATCGCACGTACCTACGCACCTGTTCGACGCTTGGCATTACGCTGGCAGTGGGCAACACTTGGTGGTACGTTGGTTGTGTTCGTTGCTGGTGTCGTGACGTTCCTTTCGATGGGTGGTGAGTTTCTGCCGCAACTCGACGAGGGCGACTTCGCAGTTGAAATGCGTCTGATGACGGGCACATCACTCACCGAGACAATCGCAACGGCAGAACGCGCCGCACGAATACTCGAAACGCAATTCCCTGAAGTGGAACGTGTGATTGGAAAGATCGGGACGTCAGAGATACCTCTCGACCCGATGCCGATGGAGTCAGGTGATTTGATTGTTGTGCTCAAGGACAAAGATCAGTGGACATCGGCACATTCTCGCGAAGAACTCGCCGAGAAGATGCAGTCCGCACTCGCAGTGCTACCAGGTGTGACGTTCGGCTTCCAACAACCAATTCAGATGCGCTTTAACGAGTTAATGACTGGTGCACGACAAGATGTCGTTGTGAAGATTTTCGGCGAAGACATGGACTCTCTTGCGGCAATCGCACAACGCATCGGCGGTCTTGCTTCAACCGTTCAAGGGGCTGCCGATGTCTACGTCGAACCCGTGCAAGGTCTGCCGCAGATCACCGTTGCTATCGACCGTCAGGCATGCGCTCGATTAGGAGTCGATGTTGAAACCATCAACACAACTGTGCGCGCTGCGTTTGCCGGTGCAGTAGCCGGAACACTCTACAACAATGAGCGTCGCTTCGACATCGTGCTGCGTCTCGACACGGCCTACCGGCATGACCCTGAGGACGTGGCGCAACTCATGGTGCCCAATCGTACAAATGAGCGCGTTCCCATCACACAAGTGGCAGCGATCTCCATCGCGCTAGGTCCAAATCAAATTCAACGTGAGAACGCACAACGTCGCATCACCGTCGGCTTCAATGTGCGTGGCCGCGACGTTGAAAGTATTGTCAACGAACTTGAATCACATGTTGCGATGTCAATCAATCTTCCTCCAGGCTATTACATCACCTATGGCGGACAGTTTGAAAACCTCGCTGCGGCAAAGCAACGTCTCGCAATTGCTGTTCCGATCGCCCTCGTGCTGATCCTGTTCCTTCTCTACCTCACGTTCCACAACATCACCGACGCGCTGCTGATCTTCTCGGCTGTTCCCCTCTCGGCCATTGGTGGCGTGGGCGCACTTCTGTTGCGCGGCATGCCATTCAGTATCTCAGCTGGTGTCGGCTTTATCGCCCTCTTCGGCGTTGCTGTGCTCAATGGTATTGTACTCCTGAGCGCGTTTCGTGCACTGCGAGCGTCGGGCCGCACAAATACACTCCGGATCGTGGTCATGGCAACGCAGTCACGACTCCGTCCTGTTGCAATGACCGCGATGGTTGCCTCGCTTGGCTTCTTACCTATGGCACTCTCAACTGGCGACGGATCGGAAGTTCAACGTCCACTCGCAACCGTCGTGATCGGTGGACTTATTACGGCGACCATGCTCACGTTGCTCGTCTTGCCAACGTTGTATGTCGTTGTGAGTTCGATGCAACGGCGAAAGCGTCTTGGCACAACCGCAGCATCGGTACTCCTCCTCGTTCTCTTCTCGTCACCAGTCTACGCCGGGCGCGACACACTCGAGCCGATCTCGCTTGATTCAGCTATCGCCTTGGCACGGACATCCAACATCGATCGATATGCCGCTCTCACAGCCGAGCGCGAGGCCGATGTACTTCGATCGACATCGGTCGATATCGCGCCAACGTCGGTGACGTTCATGGGCGGACAGTATAATTCGTATCTCAACGATAACAACCTGACGATCACGCAGCCACTTCCCAATCCCATCAAAGCACTTGCGGCATCGGCCTACAACGATGCTTCGCTGCGCGAGGCTCAGCTCGCTCGCATGGACATTGATGCCAGACTGCGACGTGACGTATCACAGGCCTACGCAGAGGTGTGCATTAGCCGCGAGCGTGTTGCGATCTACATGCAGCATGAAGCACTTCTCGATCGTGCTGTATCGGCTGCGTCGCTTCGCGAGACAACAGGCGATGCATCAGCGCTTGATCGCCGAGCGGCAGAGGCGCAACGATCAGACATTCGTGTGCAACGCTTGCAGGCCGCATCGGAACTCCGACGTGCCGAGCTCCAACTCCGAATCCTCTGTGGTACATCACGCCTGATTACAACAGTCGACTCTGTTATACCACAACGAGCAACGACAGGAGGCGTCACTCCACGCGTTCCATTGCGAATGGAACTCGCCTCGCAGCGAGCACGTGTTGCTGATGAGCAAGCGAATGTGACATCTGCAGCATACTGGCCAGATCTCTCGGTGTCGTTTTTCACACAGACGCTTGCCGGCATTCCTCTGGCGCAGCCCGGACAGGTCGCCTCGTCATCACAGCGATTCACTGGCTTCATGGTTGGCATGGCCGTGCCGCTGTGGTTTCTCCCAACGCACGCGCGCGATCAAGCCGCATCGCTCCAACGGGACCTAGCTGCGCAACGTGCGTCACATGAGGAGCGTCTCGTTGGAGCATGGCAGCAACAGCTCTCACAGGAAATCACCGTTTCACGAACTGCAGTCGAGCACTACCGCGCAACAGCACTACCCGAGGCGATTCGTCTTGCAAGCGCGATGCAAACAGCCTACCAACAAGGTGACGTTGATTGGCTCGATGTTCAAACAGCCCTCGTGCGATTGCTCTCTGTGCGCATGATGGATGCGCAAGCACGCAAGGCACTCTTTGATCTCACCACTTCCTACGACTATCTCTTGGGTATCCAATGATCTCGCACATCTCATTCCACAGCTCGTTCCGCACGCTATGCATCATTGCACTTGTGTGGAGCACGGTAATCTCGTGTACACAAACTCCTGAACAACAAGCTGCACCTGCCGCTCAGGTACACGGCGACACCGTGCGACTCACGAGCGAACAACGCACGCATGCGAACCTCGTGTTTGCGAAGGCTCAGAAGACAGCACAATCGACGGCGCTTCGTGTTCTGGGTATGGTACATGTACCACCACAGTATGCCTTTTCGATCACGAATCCATACGGTGGTACCGTAACGAATCTGTCAGTACTGCCTGGTTCGCAGGTGCGAAAGGGACAAGCCTTACTCTCTCTCGAGAATCCGGAGTTCATTCGACTTCAGCAGGAATACCTTGCTACAGGGGCGCAGCTCGAACTCGCGGAGAGAGAGTTTGCACGTCAATCGCGATTGTCGACTGATTCAATCACCGCACGCAAGCGACTCGAATTGGCGTCATCCGACGTGCAGACACTCCGCGCCAAATACAAAGCGCTCTCCGAGCAGCTGGCACTTGTGCATATCAACGCACGCACGCTCACCGTTGGATCGATCTCCCGCTCGATCAAGGTTCCTGCTCCGATCAGTGGGTATGTTACGAGTGTTCGCGTGAACAACGGCGTGTTTGCTTCCCCGAATACAGTGATGCTGGAACTCGTCGACCCATCACACATGCACATCGAACTCTCGGTGTACGAGCGTGACATTCAGAAGCTCCGCGTCGACCAATCGGTGCTGGTCTCGCTCACAGATGCACCACAAGTGCAGCGTGAAGCCTACATCCATCTGATCGGCAAGGACGTGCGTCCCGATCGCACGGTTGCTGTGCATGCCCATCTGCGCCAACCAGATCCAACGATCGTTCCAGGTACAACGCTCACCGCTGTGGTACAGTCTGAACCGCGCATGTCGTGGGTTGTGCCAGAACATGCTGTTGTGCAGTTCGAGGGCAAGTCGTGGATCTTCACCGGCACTCCAAACGCCTGTGTTCGACGTCAGGTGCAGATCGGAAGTATTGGAAACGGTACGGCCGAGATCATCGGAGAGCCGGCGTGGATTGCAACCGAAGACATCCTTGTGCAAGGTGCACCAGCCGTACTCGGGGCGATGGTTCAACGCGGAGAATAACCGCAGCGGTAGTTAGTAGCCGGCGCGAACCTCTACGTCTTCTGCTTCTTTTTTTTTGCGGCAGGAAACAGGATGTTATTCAAGATCAGACGGTAACCCGGTGACGTTGGATGCAGCGCCAGATCAGTGGGTGGGTCGCCAACGGCATGCCGATAATCCTCAGGATCATGCCCGCCGTACCATGTAAACGTGCCACGTCCAACATTGCCGTGGATGTAGCGCACTTGGTCGGTACCGTCGCGTTCGGCAAGCACAGTCACCGACTTTTTGATGATGCCCTTGTGGTACGCAGTTGTCTGACCAAGGAAGCCCTTCACAACATTGACATGACATTGCGTGAGCATCGTCGGTACAGGATCGTACTTCGCTGAGAAATCAAAGAGCGTGAAGTAGTCACTCGACTCCGTCTGCAGGATCATGTTCGCATCAACGTCAATGTCGCTGTATTCATACTGCAGCGGATTCATCACCAACTTGAAGTTCTCAAACGCGAAGGTGCGCGAGTAGTCGAGCTTTTGATTTGCTTCACGGTCTGCGGGATCGCCATCGTAGATCACATCGCAGATGTCGATGTTCGCCGCTGCGAGTGCCACATCGTACGTATCGGTCGCACTGCACATCGCGAACATGAATCCGCCGTTAGCGACGAAGTCGCGAATCTTTTCGACGACAGCCTTCTTGAGCTCACTCACCTTTTGGAACCCGAGCTTTCGTGCGGTTTTCTCGAGCAAGGCAACTTGTTGGATGTACCACGACTCACCGGCGGAGCTTGCGTAGAACTTCCCATGCTGTCCTGTAAAGTCTTCGTGATGAAGGTGTAGCCAATCGAACTCCGAGAGTTTGCCACGCATCACTTCTTCATCCCACAGCTTCTCGTACTTCACCTCGGCGTATTCCATCACCAGTGTCACCGCATCGTCCCATGGACGAAATCCGGGAGGTGCGTATACGGCAATCTTTGGAGGCTTTTCGAGACGCACTACCTCGGTGTTGCTCTTCTCTGATTGAACCGACGAGTAGACACCAGCTGCGGTTGCTCCATCGAGCGACTCGAACGCGACGCCACGGATACGACACTCAGCAGCGATCGCCTCCGTGTAGTCGGTTATAAACGAGCCACCGCGGTAATTCAAGAGCCAATCAACGGGTTGATCCTTTGTGAGGATCCAGTAGACAATGCCGTAGGCCTTCAAATGATTCGTCTGCTCAAGATCCATATGGATCATGAGTTTCTGTCCGAACGCCATTGCAGGCGCTAGGATCAGCAGAACGAGGATGGAACGAAGAGTTTTCATACGGCGTTGTCGTACGAACTTACAACCTGCATATTGCACTTCATGGGTCTACTTCTCGCCTTCGTCATCTGCGCATCTTGGATTGCGCATCTCACGTACGTGCTGATGCACGTTGCAGTGGATGCTACAAGTCCCCTGACGTATGTGCACGTTGCCCTGCAGGCATATCTCTCGACCGGGTTGTTTATCACGGCGCACGACGCCATACATGGAACTGTAGCACCTGGGCATCAGCGTGTGAACACGGTTGTTGGCAGCATTGCCGCGTTTCTCTACGCTGGACTGTGGTATCCACGCTTGGTGGTGAATCACCACTTGCATCATGCGCATCCTGCAGATGACAATCACGATCCTGATTATCACCGGTCGAACAATCTGATCGTGTGGTATCTCACGTTTATGTGGCGCTACGCAACGGTATGGCAGATCATTGTCATGGGCACGGCGTACAATGTGCTGAACTTCCGGGTTCCTGCGGTGTCGCTCTGGTGGTTCTGGATTGTGCCCGCATTTATGGGATCGTTCCAGCTCTTCTATTTCGGCACCTATCGTCCGCATCGGAAGCCCCATAGCAATGGCATGCCGCACAATGCACGTTCACAGCGTGCGAACCACCTATGGGCGCTGCTCTCATGCTACTTCTTCGGCTACCACACCGAGCACCACGTTTCGCCTGGAACTCCATGGTGGCAACTCTGGAAGGTAAAGGACAACGGGATTTCGTAGTTTTCCGTCATGATTGTAGGTCCATCGCACATCGATCTCTGCACGCAGCGGCTAGGTGCTCCAGCACACGCGACACCATCGTCGTGGACCTGGAACATTGACGCTCCGAGTGGTGCCCGTGCGTTTGTCATGACCATCACAACAGATGTTGTGATTGATGGCGAACCAGGCACGATTGTCACAGCACAGACGCCGCAAGGCTATGTTGAGATGCATAATGTGACCGGCGTTCTCTCGATTGAGCCTGACGAGGTGATGTTCCTCGCCACACATCAGGGCCGCTTTTCGAGTCTTGTCGTCGGACGCACGGGAACAGTATCGCAGTTTGCGAACATTCATGCATCTCTGTTGCGCGCAGACCTTACCGAGATCAATCCAGCAGCGCTCCTAGCTGCATTGCAGCTTTCGTTGGCTGACGGACTCCTTGAAGGATAACATGGCACGTACTGTACGCATCACCAATGCCTCTGGAGCGCGCTATCGTGGACGCGCCGAAATGATTGCCTCCGTTGATGCTTGCTTGAAGTCGCACAAGGTCAAGCATGCAAACATTGACATCATTCTGCTCTCCGATCGTCGCATCCGGACGCTCAACAAGCAATACCTCCAGCATGATTACGCAACCGACGTAATCACGTTCCCACTCGACGAACAACCGTTGTATGGCGAAATCTACGTCTCATTGGAGACGGCCAGACGTCAGGCAAACGAATACGGCGTGACCGTCGTCAATGAACTCTGTCGGCTAGCTGTCCACGGAGCGTTGCATCTGCTCGGATACGATGATGCGACACTCGAGGATCGCGCAGCAATGCACAAGCTCGAGAGCAAGTATATCACCGCTGGATAACCACCACTTCGCCTATGAACACTCAGTACTCTGTTGAACGTGTACTCGACATCATCGCTGACCTCATTACCGGCCACATGGCTGGGGCAGCGCTTGCATCGATCGACACGCGACCATTGCACGACCAAGGGTACACCGATTCGGAGATCGCTGCGGCCATTTCATGGATGATTGAACGTCGCGCAGATCGCGATGAACTCGAGGGTATCGACCACGACGGTTTCCGCATTCTGCATGGCATTGAACGCGAGCTTCTCTCGCCAGAGGCATGGGGCATGCTGATGACGTATCACGAGCATGGCTTCCTCGCATCGGAGGATGTAGAAAATCTTCTTGAGCGTGCTGTCGTGATGGGACACGACCGTCATGTTGGAGCGCACGAAATGAAGTCGCTCATTACCGCATACATTATGAACCAGAATCCTCTGCTCCCGAGCGGCAATCGCAGCTCGCTCCTTGGTAGCGACTCTGTCAACTAATTCGCAGCACATTCTGCGTACGGCCTCGTAGCTCAGTCGGATAGAGCGACGCTTTCCTAAAGCGTGGGTCGGAGGTTCGATTCCTCTCGAGGCCGCGAATGCAATGAAAAACCCGTACGGGCGACCACATAGGGTCGCCCGTACGGGTTTGTGCCAAATGTGGTCGCCCGTAAGGGGTAAGGTATCGACCACATAGGGTCGATACTACTTCTTCAGCGGCGACAATTCGTAGCTATGCTGCGGATTGTACTGCATCGTCCAGAGGAATGGGACGAGGAAGAAGATTCCGCCGACAATCGCACCCACGTCAACACGTTCGTCACGTGAGATCGATGTGTTCAGCGTCTCGTAACCGTCCTTCTCAAGCTTGATCAGCAGTGTCGAACCAACGATACGCGTATCTGAGTGCGTGTATGGCGTCTTACCTACCGACACGCCATTAATGGAAAGCTTCGCTCCAGGAGGATCTGATGTAATGAGCGTCGTGCTCGAGCATCCGATCATGACAAACGAAACGAGCAAGATGCTCGCGACAATGCGTACAACATGTGTCGACATGGTGACCTCAACTGAATGAATGAACGTTGGTAACTTGCGCTCACAATATACGGCCAGCACCTCTTGCATTTCGACATCATCATCATTGGAGCCGGCATTTCCGGCGTTACCCTCGCGCAACATCTCACTGCAGCAGGCAAGCGTACGCTCGTGCTTGATAAGGGGCGCGGAGTCGGCGGACGAATGTCAACGCGCCGACGCGAGGGCGTACGGTATGATCACGGCGCACAGTTCATTACTGTCCGCGATGAACGTGTCCAGAAGATGTTTGCACAGCTTGTCGCCGACGGCGTCGTACGTGAGTGGTTCCGTACAAGCAGTGATGGTCTGCCTCGCTATTGCGGTGTGCATGGCATGTCGAGCATCGTTGCAGCAGCAGCGGCAGGCTCAGATGTCCGAACAAGCATGGAAGTGACATCACTCGAACTTGACGGCACGTCATGGTCCGTTCGATGCGCCGATGGCAGCAGCTTCACTGCCAATACCCTTGTCTCCAGTGCGCCTGTGCCTCAGACGGTACAACTTCTCAGCAACGGCAGCGTGGTGCTGAACCAACACGTGCATACAGTCCTAGCATCGATCACGTATGAACGCTGCATTGCATCACTTGTGCGAACAACATCTCCACATGATGTGCGGGCAAAAACGCATCCGGACGTCGCCTACATTGGCGATAACTACGACAAGGGCATCTCGGAATCTCCCGCGTACACGATCCATGCGACTCCCGAGTTCTCAGAGCGCATGTGGGATGCCGATCGCAGTGAAGTTGCCAATCACCTCGCAGCCTGTGTGTTCGGCGACGCACTCGAAGGAGTCACCGACATCGACGTACACGCCTGGAAGTTCAGTCGCCCAATCACGACTGCCGAGTCTACATTCCTGCGTGCTGTTGACCAGCCCCCACTCATCGTCATTGGCGATGCTTTTGGCGGTTCACGCGTCGAGGGGGCTATCATCTCGGCCCTTGATGCAGCAGAGGAGATCCTCAAGCGCTAGCAGCGCAGATGATGAACGTATTCTCATCGGCAAATCTCCGAGCCTGCCGTAGATTGCAGGGCTTTTTCACTTGTTGTACCCAACTCCGCACGCCCCATGGCAAAAATCAAGGTTACCAACCCAGTCGTCGAGCTTGATGGCGACGAAATGACGCGCATCATCTGGAAGTTCATCAAGGACAAGTTGATTCTCCCCTACCTTGAGCTCGACATCAAGTACTACGATCTTGGTATCGAACATCGTGATGCGACGAATGATCAGGTAACGATTGATGCTGCCGAGGCGATCAAGAAGTACAACGTTGGTATCAAGTGTGCGACAATTACACCTGATGAAGCACGCGTTGCTGAATTCGGCCTGAAGAAGATGTGGAAGTCGCCGAATGGTACGATTCGTAACATCCTCGATGGAACAGTGTTCCGCGAGCCGATCGTTTGCACAAACGTTCCGCGATTGGTTCCGAACTGGACTGCACCAATCTGCATTGGTCGCCACGCGTTTGGCGATCAATATCGTGCTACAGACTTCGTAACGAAGGGCAAGGGTAAGCTGACGATCACCTTTACGCCTGAAGATGGTTCTGACGTGCAGTCGTTCGAAGTGTACGACTTCAAGGGTGATGGTGTGGCACTGGCGATGTACAACACTGACGACTCAATCCGTGGCTTCGCGCGCGCCTGCATGAATCAAGCGCTCATGAAGCGCTGGCCACTGTACTTGTCGACAAAGAACACGATTCTCAAGAAGTACGACGGACGCTTCAAGGACATCTTCCAAGAGGTGTTTGATGCGGAATTCGCAGCGCAGTTTGCCGAAGCAGGAATCACCTACGAACACCGACTCATCGACGACATGGTTGCAGCCGCACTGAAGTGGAACGGCAACTTTGTATGGGCATGTAAGAATTACGACGGTGACGTTCAAAGCGATACAGTCGCGCAAGGCTTCGGTTCGCTGGGCATGATGACCTCGACCCTTGTGACGCCAGATGGCGGAACGATGGAGGCTGAGGCAGCGCACGGCACTGTGACGCGCCACTATCGCGAGCACCAGAAGGGCAAGCCGACATCGACGAATCCGATTGCGTCGATCTTCGCATGGACACGCGGACTTGAGTTCCGTGGGCGCCTTGACAACAACGAAGCGCTTGTCAACTTCTGCCAGACACTCGAACGCGTATGCGTCGACGTCGTCGAAAGCGGTCGCATGACGAAGGACCTTGCTGTATGTATCTACGGTAATAAGGTCAATCACGGCGAGCACTACCTCTACACAGAGGAGTTCCTCGACGCGCTTGATCAGGAACTCAGCAAGCGTCTTGCATGATCGTCGAACGACCGGCACTCCATTACTTTCAGGATACACTCTGCGGTTGGTGCTTTGGCTTCGAGCCAACGCTATCGCGGCTCCATCGTGCGTGGGGGTCGGCACTCGACCTGCATGTGTACGCTGGCGGCATGCTCACAGGCGACCGCGTACAACCCATCGCAGCGAAAGCTGAATTGATCGCATCGTCCTATCGCACGATCGAAGAACGCTGTGGCGTAACCTTTGGCGAACGGTTCCTCACGCAGGTACTGCCAGAAGGCTCGATGATGCTGGACTCGCGTATGCCTGGTCTTGCGCTCTTGAGCTATCGTGCATTGCTTCCCGATGCATCGCTCGCTGCGGCGCACTGGCTGCATCAAGCGCTATATCGCGATGGACTCGATTTGAATGAGAGCGACACGTATCGGCGCATGGCTATTGCATTCGACATTGAGCCCGAGAGCTTCCTCACGCTGATGTCATCCGAGCAACTGTCGGATGCGCTCGACGACGAGTTCGAGTACGTCCAGTCGCTTGGGATTGAAGGCTTCCCTACGCTTCTGCTTGAACACAACGACAACGTGCATGTGCTGTCATACGGGTTCGCACCATTCGACGAACTCGATATGATGCTTCAATCCGTGCTTGGTCGTCGCGACTCAGCCGACGAAGACGAGATCGTGCGTGATCGTTGAGCCCTTGCTCAACATTGCATGCACACCACAGTAGGTTTCCGTTGACTTCGCAATTGCGCGTTCTACTTGCGGACGAAACTCATCGGATGTGCCAACTTCGTACACCATGTGAATGCGTTCATACACGCGAGGATGCTCGTCCGTAAGGTGTCCATCGACACGCACACGGAGTGATGTAAATGGAACGCGCATCTTCGGCAGGAGCGATGCTACATCCATCGCAGTGCAGCCTGCCAGCGCGGTCAACAACATGTTCTTCGGACTAATGCCGGGTTCCGCATCATCACCGTGTGTCGACGAAACAAGTGTGAACGTCTGTTCATTCTGATGCGCATCGAACGTGAGTCCGTGTTTCCAGTCAACGCTGCTGTGATGTGTAGTCATGATGGTATTCCTGTATCAGACAATGGTTGCTTCATCGCGTACAAAACTCACACTTGGCACGCTAGTTGTGGCGTGACAAACGTCACAAAGACAATTCTTCGTACCTTTGTGCGTCAACGATGCGGTAAGCATCACGGTTACGTTTCTCTCTGCTCCGTCCTCCCCTGTGTTTTTGGTGAATTCGGTCGCAACTGGCAGACAAGCAATCTGCGCGAGAGATCTCGACCGACATAGTTCCCATTACATAGGAGGAAAGGTCAATGACCTTTGCCGATTTGAAACTGTGCGCGCCACTCGAAAAGGCCGTACACAAGGCTGGGTATGTAACACCCACACCAATTCAAGAGCAAGCTATTCCCGTTGTGATGACGGGTCAGGACGTGTTTGGTATCGCCCAAACAGGTACTGGTAAGAAAGCTGCATTCAGCTTGCCAATTCTTCACCGCTTGTTCAACGAGGGTCCGGTTAAATTCGGTCCCCGCGTGCTCATTCTTGCACCAACTCGTGAACTTGCTATCCAGATCAACGAGAATATCATGACCTATGCAAAGGGCATGCGTATTCGCACTGTTGTTCTTCTCGGTGGCGTCAGCATTCGTCCGCAGATTGATAACATTCGACGTGGCGTCGACATTGTCATCGCAACGCCTGGTCGATTGCTCGACGTGATCGAACACCGCGCTCTTCGTCTCGACAAGGTTCACACGCTCGTGCTCGACGAGGCAGACCGCATGCTCGACATGGGTTTCATGCCGTCAATAAAGCAGATCATCAAGCTTGTTCCTGAACAACGTCAGACGCTGTTCTTCTCGGCTACACTGCCGAATGAAATTCGCTCGCTTGCACACACGATCCTCACTAACCCTGTTAACGTGTCTGTCACGCCAGAGAAGCCAACAACGGAAAAGGTCGATCAACGCCTGTACTTTGTTGAGCGCGATCACAAGCGTGCACTTCTTGCACACTTGCTTAAGGAAGATCTCGAAGGATCTGTTCTCGTGTTCACACGCACGAAGCGGGGAGCCGACCGTGTAGCTCGCGACCTCGAAAAGGTCGGTATGCGCGTCGCAGCGATCCACGGTGACAAGTCGCAGATGGCTCGTCAACGTGCGCTGCAAGACTTCAAGAACGGCCGCATGCGCGTGCTTGTTGCTACAGACATCGCAGCTCGTGGTATTGATATCAGCGAACTTCCGTACGTGGTGAACTACGACGTGCCGGAATCACCTGAAACCTACGTCCACCGTATCGGCCGAACAGGTCGTGCAGGCAACGTTGGTGTAGCACTCACACTTGCAACTCCAGAGGATCGTTCACAACTGCGCGACATCGAGAAGCTCATCAAGATGCGCATCCCAGCTGTACGCGATCATCCATTTGAGTAAAAGTCAAGTGCCCCAATTTCGATTTTCGTGTGTATAATGGATCACGTGCCCTGTGGGGGTCACACGCTTTCTGTTCATTTCACTGAGGAATCCGCAATGTCAAAGCAAGAGCTCTACGAGCAAATCGTTGCCCTGTTTGCCCAGTTCCAAGAGGGACACAACGCAACAACAAAGAAAGGTGCAGCGCAAGCTCGCAAAGCTGCGAGTGGGATCAAGAAGTTGATCACACCGTACAACCAAGCATCTGTGGCAGCTGACAAGGAAAAGTAAGCCGCAACGCTCAGTAGTAGAATCGCATGTCAACGGCACCCCCGATCGCAAGAACGTGGGTGCCGTTTCCTATTTCACCATTCTGTGCGTTAACCTGAGCGCCCAACGCAAAGTGTTGGGATACCGTTGTGCCAATACGCATCGAAGCAACAAGTGCACTTGATCGTGTCGAGGCATCATCAACAGACGGATTCTGTCGGTAGGCGATTCCAATCGTTGTCGCTACTGGTATGCCGACGAGTGGACGGAAATCGAGATTCGCTGTGGCTCCAGCATTGATAAATATCTGTGACGAACCGCCACGAATGGCCGACTCCCCATACACACCAGAGACATTCGCCGTAAGCCCGAGAGCAGCACTCACAGCATAGGCGCAATGTGCGGTCAGACCAGTGGTAATTGTTGGCTTCGTATCAACAAGTGGATTCGTCGACGTCACACCACCGCTATCGACGATCCCACGTACCCATCGATCGACATCAACCGTGGTTACGCTACCATTGACCAGGTCAAGCGACATCGTCACCAAGAGACGCTGGGAACGATACGCACGAACCTTCCAGCCGAGATCAAATGATGTCACGGCATTAACGCCCTGACTAAGCAGCGCCTTCACATCGGTACCAAGTCGTCCAACAACATCAACGCCAACGTACACCGAGAGCCAATCCTTAATACGTTGTTCGTGCTCTGCACCGGTAGCGATAAATGCAAGACTTCCCTCGGGTGCTAGCACGATACGCTGACCAATGCGGACGATCGGGAGTTTGAGATTGCTTGTGATACCCCCACCGAGCGTAAGCCGCGTGGAGCTCATCACAAATGGCATTTGATGTCCGACCAATGGCTGAAAGAGGTGTCCGCCTAACACCGGACCAATCACCAATTCACCGGCAGTGTCGCTGGCATGGGCCGTGTGTGGGGCTGTGGTGAGTGCGCATACGAGTGCGACGCATGACGCGAGGATGAAACGCAAGATTGTCATTGGCCACCCCCAAAGGTATACTGACACGCAACGCGGAGCCCAAAGCCATTCGTGCGCATGATCGGTGCAGGTGGTAGTCCTTGTACCGACGCACCACGCAGGACGTTGGAGATTCCCTGTTCGTATCTGATTTCCGGCATCACACTAAGCTCACCGACGTTGAACCGGTATCCTGC